>Ga0210384_10001087_pt1 | contig 38323 bp, 33 predicted proteins | sample IncBWH2MmetaG_FD_160574 | JGI IMG/M metagenome (GOLD analysis project Ga0210384, IMG submission 160574) | Forest soil microbial communities from Barre Woods Harvard Forest LTER site, Petersham, Massachusetts, United States - Inc-BW-H-2-M | ecosystem: Environmental > Terrestrial > Soil >...
AGCTCCCTTCTACACCCTCGGCCCGCTGGTCACCGACATCGCCCCCGGCTACGACCACATCACCAGCGCCATCGGCGCAGCCATGATCGGATGGTACGGCGCCGCCATGCTCTGCTACGTCACGCCCAAAGAGCATCTAGGGTTGCCGAACGAAAAAGACGTGAAAGACGGCATCATCGCCTACAAAATTTCCGCCCACGCCGCCGACATCGCCCGCGGCCGCCCCGGCGCCCGCGACCGCGACGACGCCCTCAGCTACGCCCGCTACAAGTTTGACTGGGAAAAACAATTCGCGTTGTCCCTCGACCCCGAGACCGCCCGAGCCATGCACGACGAAACCCTCCCCGACGACTTCTACAAAGAAGCCGCCTTCTGCTCCATGTGCGGCCCCAAATTCTGCTCCATGAACTATTCGTCAAAGGTCGACGAGTACAACAAGCAAGTCCACGGCATCGAGAAGAAGGACTATTCGGAACTGGTGGAGAGGTTGGTGTCGTTGAAGTAGATCCTAGTTAGTGGAAGAGCGGCCCTTCAGGGCCGCGTAAGCGATGTATTGAAAACACAACATGTGGGGACAGGCGCCACGGCTGTCCGGCCGAGCAAAGCTCGGCTGCCTTGTCCAACGTGGGCTAGCGGGCCTCTATGGCCGCCACGGTTTTATCGATGTTCATGGCAACCGTAATCGAACGTGTGCTTGCTGCCATCGGTCAAAGTCAGAATGCATTTCTTGCTCAACAGCTTTTTCTGAACCTCGACGGCTTGAATGCTGCTTTTGTCGATTTCCAGATAGCCTTCACTTCCCCACTTGATCGTCAGCGCCTCGGCCAGCATCCCCTTGACGCTGACATCGAACTTCGCGTCATACAGCAGTCTCCGGTTGGTGACCGTCAACTTACCGTTATACTTTCCACCGCCGGGCGGCACATAGAGCAGAGTCCAGGTGTCGATTTCGACTTCGCCCAGCTGAAGAGTGACTTTCATTTCGATCTCCTCCCGTGATTTCAGGCTGGTCGTCTGTGGTCGCTCTCCGCCGTGATCTCCCTGGCCTCCGGAGGCATCACCGCACCAAGGCCGCAGACCGAGCCCCCCGTGGCCTCGAGTCCGCGGCCTTCAGTGCGTGATCCACGCCGAGTAGCGACGCTGTCGCTGCTCAGCCTGTCCGCTGGTCTGCAACGCCGCAACCAGCAAGCTTCACCCGAGCTGAAAAGATCTCTTGGCTGACGGCGCCCTGGGTAGCCCAGTGCACCCGGCGTAATTGCCTCAGATCCTCGCGCGAGCTTTCCACTAGTTCCCGTCCCGCTCCATTCTTTCGCAAGAACGCGAAGGATAGGTAGACTTCGATTGCCGAGACGTTGCGGCCTCAAGGTTCCCGATAACATTGAAGTTGATCCTGAGTACGCATTTGGGGAGCCAATGCCTGGTAAGCCTTCGCGAGTTGCGGTTTAGTCCATGTCCTAGCCTTATGCGTCTTATGGCGATTAGCCCAGTCAACGAATTTCAACATGTCGAGCACCCTCCTTCCGCGGTTGCCAAAGGTGCTCCCGACGCGCTGTACGGTCGTGACATCGTTGAGGGGAACGCCCAACCACTCCAATCTGTCGAGAATCGGGTCCAATAGGGCCATCTGGTTTCCCGACCTGGCGCCGTCAATGTCCTGTTTCGACCACCAAGCCTGATCACGGGACAGAGCCCACTCAATCCACATAGCCGATTCAGCGGTCTTCCGGACTTCACGCTCAAGACCCTTTCCAACATCTCGTGGCAGATCCGTGACGTACGGACATGAAGTCTCAAACTCCAGCACAAACGCTGAGGCATCGTTTGAACTCCATAACGCCGACTTGGCAACCAGATCGTCCAAAGGACCCAGGATTTCGACCGCCAATTGCTCTAGCATGGTCTCCATCTTCCCTTCGTACGTCTCGGGATCATCGACGACAGGCTCCCAGGGACGAGTTTCCGACGCACCCTCGGCTCTTTTTTCTATTATCGAGTCCTTGATCTTCTCCTTCGCGTTATCGGACATCATGTCCACGGTCTTGTGATATAACTCATCTGCCAAGTTAGGAGCTTTTTCGGCGGGTTCGAGAAGTCGCCCCACCCATTCACCGAGCGACTCGGTTACGACAGAACTTCCGGCGCTCATAATGGTAAATAGCGCCGTGAAGACCATCCAGCATCTCTCATTGCTTAGTTCAATGTTCATCTTGGCATCGTCGAGGGCCTTTTTCTGCGCATCATATGCGGCTTTGTATCCGAGGAAGCTTGAGGCCTTGAAGGCCGTCCACCCGTGGCTCTTGGTATCCACACGGTTGCGTAAACCCTGCATGGTCGCCTGCGCTTCTAGTGACATTTGGTCCTCCCATTACGTCGTTGGGAGCGGGCTGCCGTCCGCAACGTGGTTCGAACGAGCTCGAGTATTCCTCTTCCAGGTCAGTCCAAAGCCCCCAGCTTCATGGACGGCGCTGCGCACTGCAGCACTTCACGCGGTTTCGTAGCTGTGCACCGCAAAGCATTCAACCGAACTCCTAAATGCTCTGGTCCATCTTGAACACTTCTTCCTTCATGATCCCGTTCCTGCCCTCCGTCATGATCTTGTTAATTTCGCCCACAAAACCCGTTTCCCGATTCACATCGTCCGCGATGTGTTGCCGGTAGTCCCAGACAAAGTTCAGCATGGCTTCGTCGGCCCGGCGAAAGTAGTCGCCCGACTCGGCACCGGGCTTCAGCGTGTTTCTGTAATCATCCAGGGCACGCGACAACAACTGCGATCGCTTTTGCTTCCCGTGAAGAGGTGGGGGGAGGCGCTTCATGCGCCAATAAGCAAAGCTTTCCAAGTTGAGCCCTGACAGGATGTTGACCTTCGACCACGCCTTGATCAGATAAATAACACAGTCGTTATCGAAGCCGCCCCGTTTCATGAAACCGTCGAGCGTATCGATCATTTCATCCAGATCCGCAACTGCCAGGTCCAGATTCTTGTAGTTCGCGAAGTCTCCGTACTCCGGCATGTGAGCCCTCCGGCTGAAATGGCGCTAAGGTTGAAGTCGTGCGTTTGGCGGGTCAGCCCAAAAGCCTCCGGTTCATCGAGTTGGCGACGCGGACGGACTAGCTCCCAGCTGTACACATCGTCCTCTGTTGATTCTCTTTCGTCGCCGACTCTCCCGGACCCCCTCGAGCCTTTGGGCTGGCTCCTCCCCCAGTGAGCGTGATACTGGCCCTGACGGCGCTATTCGACAATAGCCCCCGTCTTAAAATTGGCTTAAATCTCCATGAACGCCGTAACTGGTTGGAAAGAACGCGCACGATTCTTTCAAGTACAATGACGGGCACCCCTTGATGGGGTTGGTATGTCACCCGATCTCATACGCCTCGCGGACAATCTCGAGCTGGATCGGCGCGCCTACCAACTCCGCCGCTCCGGCAGCCCGGTGAAGTTGTCACGCATTCCCATGGAACTCCTGTTCCTATTGGTCGAGCGGCGCGGCGAAATGGTCACACGCGACGAGATCGGAGAACGGATCTGGGGTAAAGATGTCTTCGTTGATCAGGACAACAACATCAACGCCGCCATCCGCAAGCTGCGTCAGGTCCTTGACGACGATCCCGAGCAGCCAAAGTTCATCCAAACCGTCACCGGCAGGGGATACCGGTTCATAGCGCCGGTGCCGGAAGCTCCCACTGTGACCCAGAGCGAAGAGGCGGTCCCTGAGCGGCCAACTCAGAACGGGGTATTCGTCGACCGGCGAGCCGTCCCCACTCCTCTCCCGCCCGCCCGACGACTCCGGCTCATTCTTCCCGCGCTCGCCATCCTCCTCGTCGCCGCTGGCTTTTATTTTCAGTGGTTTCGTTCCCGCCCTCGTCCCCAGGCCGCCGTCCGACTCATGCTCGCGGTCCTTCCCTTCGAAAACCTCACCGGCGACGCCGCCCAGGACTATTTCAGCGACGGCCTTACCGAAGAAATGATCGCCCAACTCGGCAACCTCGATCCGCAGCATCTGGGAGTCATCGCCCGGACTTCCGTCATGCACTACAAGGGCACGCCTAAGAAATTGGACCAGATCGGCAGCGAACTCGGAGTCCAGTACGTGCTGGAAGGCAGCGTGCGGCGGAGTTCCGACCAAGTCCGGATCACGGCCCAACTCATTCAGGTCAAAGATCAGAGCCACGTCTGGGCACGGCAGTATGATCGCGGACTCAGCAACCTGCTCACTCTTCAGGGCGAGATCGCACAGGAAGTTGCCCGGGAAATTCCCCTCCGCCAGGTTGACGCTAAAGCGGTTGTCTTGGCCCATCAGGCACATCAACCCGTCCATCAACCCACTCTCGGCCCTCAGGAATATGACGCTTACGACCTCTACCTCAAGGGCCGCTACTTCTGGAATAAGCGCACGCCCAAGAGCCTTGAACAGGCCATCGAGTGCTTTCAGCAGGCCGTCGCCAAAGATCCAAACGACGCCCGCGCTTACGCCGGTCTGGCCGATTCTTACGCGCTGCTGAGTGGCTACACTCAGACTCCGCCAACCGAGTCGATGCCCAAGGCGCGCGCCGCTGCCCTGAAGGCGCTGCAACTCGACGAAGGCCTTGCCGAGGCCCACACTTCTCTGGCTCTAATTACGGAAAACTTCGATTGGGACTGGAAAACCGCCGAGAAGGAATACCGCCGCGCCATCGAACTCAATCCCAACTACGCGACCGCCCATCACTGGTATGCCGAATTCCTCACGTGGCAGGGGCGGTTCGACGAAGCCTTCGCGGAGAGTGAGCACGCCCGCCAACTCGATCCTCTCTCGCTGATTATTGCCACCGACCATGCCGCCATCCTCATCTACTCCCGGCAGTATGACCGTGCCATCGCACAGTGCCGCACCGTCTTCGACATGGAACCGGACTTCCTGCGGGCCCACATAGTGGCAGGTGCGTATGTAGAAAAGGGACAGTTTGCGGATGCGCTCGCCGACCTTGACCACTGGGATGATGGGCCCTGGGCGTGGGCGTGGCGGGCCTACGTTTACGGCCGCGCTGGCCAGCAACCGCAAGCCCGGCGTGCCTTAGAAAAATTGCAGCTGCTTTACCGCACACAACATATCGGACCTGATCCCATTCTCTGGGCCTACATCGGCATGGATGACAAGGACGAAACCTTCGCCTGGTTCGAAAAAGCCTACTCCGAGCATTCCAATTTGCTCACTGGCCTCAAAGTGAACCCCGCCTACGACCCCCTCCGCGCCGACCCCCGCTTCCAGGACTTGTTGCGCCGCGTGGGGCTCGCCCCCAACTGAAGCCCGGCGGGTGCCCCATTCTTGTCGCGTTCTTTGCGACAGAGTCTGCCCTGAGCTTGTCGAAGGGATGGGGATTTTGACTTTCGGCTTTGAGACTACCCTCCGAACCCAAACGGATTAAACACCCCAACCTGCAACTCTCCGAAATCCCGCTCGTTCCGCGTCGCCACCTGCAGACCGTGAACCCGCGCCGTGGCCGCAATCATCGCATCTTCGATTAACTCCGGAGACTTCCCGGCCTTGATCCGTGCGCACTCGCGGAAACAGGCCGAGTCCATGGGAATCACGGGAAATGTCCCCTCTGTGACCATCAGCCAGTTCTCGATCTCCGCAGCCTTGGCCGGGTCATTCTTTCGCGTGAGTTCGGCACCCGCCTGTAGCTCTCCGATGGTCACTGCCGACAGGAATACTTGCTCGGGCCGGAGGGTATCCATCCACGCAAGCACCGCGCCGTGCGGTTTGCGTTTGCGCAATTCGGAAACGACGTTGGTATCGAGCAGATATCGAGTCACTGGATCTTGAGCGCCTATTTAAACTCCGGTCCGCTGAAATCGATCGCCGGGCGACTCTTCCATCCGCCGCGCTTCGGCACAATATCTTCAAACCGCGGCCCTTCGCCCAGCAGCCACTCCTTGATGTTCGGCCGGCTGTCGCGTTGGAGCCGCCGCCATTCTTCAATCGGAACCAGCACCGCCGCCTCCACCCCCCGGCGCGTCACCACCTGCGGACCCTTCTTTAGCGCAGCGTCCAGAAATTCGCTGAACCGCGCCTTGGCCTCCTGCAATTGCCATGAGTTCATGATCGCGCCTCTTCTTCTCTCTCAGTATATGACTAGTCAAGCAACAGAGCATAAACTTTTCCACAACCTTCCACAGAAATAATCTCATCCCTTGTGACGTACAACCTTGACCGAGGATACAGAAAGCGCACACTGATGTCGTGCGCGAACACTCCAATCCAATTGCGGGACCGCAGCAGAGCGGGGGCGTTGGATTCCTTCCAGGATCGACCCCTAAGTCCTTATTCCGGGATATTTTGCGTGCAAGATCATTGTTCCCAATATTTTACGAGCAGCCGCCCCGATAAAAGACCGGTAAGTTGCACGATATCAATAGTTTGGCGAGTCCGATGAAAAAAAATATTGACCGATACCAGGCTACTTCCCTTCCAGATTGATGTCTCCCACACCCACGTGCGCCCGCAGTTCGTACTTCCCTTCGCCGTGATACTTCAGCGTCTTGCCCAGCCAGCCGCTGGTCTCGCCGTAGCCGTCGCCATTCACATCGCCGATGCCCGAGCTCGCGCTCACCAGCCGGTATCCCGCGCGCCCGTTGGATACCCTGATGTCGCCGACGCCCAGACTAAGATCCTTGTCGCCCTCAATGTCTTCCACCGTCAGGTCGCCAACCTTCTCATGCACGTCGAGATTGGTGTTCTGCGGGACTTCGAGCTCCACGTCAAACTGCGTGTTGCCGCCCGACGGCGCGTGAAACTCAATCGTGGCATCCTTGCCGTGGACGTCGAAATCCACATTCGCTTCTTTCACGTTCTTCTCGCGGAGCGACTTGATGGTGTAGTGCAGGCTGATCTTGTTCGTGTCCCCACGCTTGATGTGCATGTCGCCCACACTCAGGTGCACGTGCACGAAGCCACCAGAGGCAAAGTCGCGGGCATCGCTACGCGTTTCCTCATAGTTCCAGTCGTTGGACGCCCACAACGGCACCGCGCTCAGCGGAACCAGAAACAAACACACCAGTACCGCTTTGTAGACCGGATTCAGACGAACAAAAGACCTTCCAGGCATGGAGCACCTCTCGGGCGCAAGGGCGCCTCCTTGTGGTACGGGGACGAAGAAACCGAAGTTCCCGGAAAGTTCAGGCTACTCAGTTGTTGAAGTCGGCCACGCCGTCCCACACCAGTTGGACCGCGATGGCGAGAATCAGAAAGCCGAAGATTTTATTGATCGCGCCCACCGCGCTCGGCCCCAGCCGCCGCACCAGCGGCCCACCCAGGACAAAGAAGAGCGTAACGCTAAGAGCGATCCCGGCAACGCCAATGACCATCCCCAGATACGAGGCCGCGCTGTCCACATGAGCCGCGAGCGCCATCACCACGCCAATCGCGCCCGGCCCCGACATCAGTGGCATGGCCAGCGGAGTCAACGAGATGTCTTCCTTGTCCTGAGCCTCATGGCTTTCCTCCGGCGTAATGCGGGCGTGCGATGTAACCATGCCCCACGCCGTGTTGGCGACGATCAGTCCGCCGGCGATCTTGAGCACCGGCAGCGAGATGCCGAAGAAGTGCAGCACGAAACGTCCGAAGAAAAGAAACGTCACCAGGATCACGAACACCCACACCCCGGTCTTGAGCGCGGTGCGCCGCCGCTCCTGCGCGGTCCAGGACGAGGTCATGGTGAAGAAGATCGGAACGCCGCCGAAAGGATCGACGATGGGGAATAGCGCAAGAAACGTCGCAGCCGCCGAATTCGGCAGTGTGCGCAGGAAATGTCCCAGGGCATGCGCGGTATTCATGGGCTACCGGTATCCTTCCAGCGTTTTCGCCGCACGTTCCAGCGCGGCCGCGAGCGCAGCCAGTTGCTGGCGGGCGCGCTCGCTGTCGCCTCGGTCGAGAGCCTCATTCACTCCGGGGATCACCACCGCGGCGTAACCCGTATATTCGCCGGGCGCATAAATCACGTGACGAAACCAGGGACGGTGCGGCAGCCCCTGCGGCGCTAGCAGCGCCCGCTCCGCCCCGCGCAGAGCCTGGTTCAGCCGGGACGCATCCTGCGGCGGACTCTTCTGCTTCACCAGGATTTTCGTACCCGCAGCCTCGAAACGGCGAGCCGCGGCGTTCACCGCGCCGAAGTCGAGCACGTGGTTGCCGAACTTGTCCTCAGCCCGTTTGCCCGCTGCGTCGAGGTACGCGACAACTTCCTTCCCGTATTCGTCGTAGTCGTACGGCAGAACATCGGCATCGGCCATGCGCACGGCTTCCATTCCAAACACGCGTGCCATCTGCTGCACGTACACAAATTCCGGATCGCCAAATTTCTTAAACCAGGCGAAGTTATCGAACACGGAATGGTACACGCCGTAATAAGGTCCGCTCGAACTCACGTCGGTCGACGGAACTCCCAAGTGCTGCAGGAACGCGGTGTAATCGGAGCCGCTGCCCAGGTCTCCGACCGGAACATCGCCCTTCACCTGCACCGTCGGTAGGCGATGGTTCTCTCCAATCACCTCCCCAGGAGCCTGGGTCGCGTCCGCTTGCGCGGCTTTCTGCCAGGCCTCGTAGACCGTGCCACCCTTCGGGCTGGGGATCACTTTGGTGATGTCGCGCAGAAACTGTTTGAGACTGGGCACGGCCGACGCGCCGAACTTCGATCCCGAAACCGCCACGTCCATGTTGAAATACGCGGCCGCATTCGCCAGGCCGGCCTCGTGCTGCTCCACCCACTCCGTCGAGCCAATCAGGCCTTCTTCTTCGCCGTCCCAGCTGGCGAAAATCACCGTGCGCTTCGGTTTCCAGCCCGCTTTCAGCAAGTCGCCGATGCCGTGAACGGCCTCGAGCATCGCCGCCGTGCCGCTGTTGGGATCAACCGCTCCGTAGACCCACGCGTCCCGATGGTTGCCCGCGACCACCCACTCATCCGGCAACTCACTGCCCGGAACGCGCCCGATCACATCCCACAACGTGCGGAATTGGTAGTCCTGCCGGAGATGCATCTTCAACTTCGCCGGACCGGGACCAACATGATAGGTAAACGGCAGCGCGCCCTGCCACTCGCGCGGCGAGTCCGGTCCGCCCAGGTGTAGCAGCACCGGCCACGCGTCGTGATACGACAACGGCGTGACGGGAATCTTCGGCAACTGCGCCGATTGATGGGGAGGAATGCGCTGCGACTCGGGCAGCGACGGCAGCGACGCGACCCCCGGCGTGGTCGGGTCACCGGGAAACTCGAACATGTATCCCACCGACCCGCGCTCGACACCCGTGTCCGGCCGCCACGGTCCTTCTGGATATTTATCGCCGCGCCGCCAGCCCGAATCCGCGGGATCAGAGTAGATAATTACGCCCGCTGCCCCGTGTTCCTGCGCGACGAGCACTTTGACGCCGCGAAAATTTTCCCCGTAGCGCACCAGCACGATCTTGCCGCGCACGTCGACCTTCAGCTTTTCCAGTTTCTCGAAGTCCTCGGGCGATCCGTAGTTGGCGTAGACCACGTCGGCCTCAACGTCGCCCGACGGCGACATGCCGCTAAACGGCACCACCACGCGAGGGTCGTCTTGATATGGATCATGGTCGACGTGCTCGCGCGTGGGGCCGTGCATCTCGACTCCGGCGGGGGCGACCAGATCGACGCTGATTTCGGCGGGATAGTTCATCCAGACTTTGTACTCGACGATCTCGGTGTCAAGTCCCGCGGCGCGGAACTTTTGCGCGACGTAATCAGCCGTCGCTTTGTCCTCGACGGTGCCCGCCATGTGCGGAGCCTTGGTCAGGATGCGCAGATGCTCTTCCGCCAGCTTGGATTCGGGCACCGCGAGAAAACGCGACTCCGTGGCTTGCTCGGCGGCTGCGTCGCGGAAGCCCAAAATGGAAGGAGCCGAACCGGAATACGCCGCCGCATTCCTGCCGGACGTGGTCAATGAACTGGAGAGCAAGATGGTAGAAGAAAGAAGCGCGGCCGAAAAGAGTTTCATGGGATCTGGGGTGAAAGTTAGTAAGGTAGCACAGGCGGCCGCGGCTGTCGTGGCAGGAGCGTCCGGCCTTGCTATATTCGCCTATTATTCGCTATTAGCACCAACTTCACCAAGTTCACCAAATGGTGCCGCGACGTGGTATACTGCTTCCATGAAGCGAGCCACGATGACCCTTCCCGATGATCTTGCCCAAGCGGTGGACGACTACGTCCGGGCCCAGGAGGCTCCTCCCGCGCTGACCACGGTCGTCCAAGCGGCCCTGCGAGAGTACTTGCGCGAGCGCGGATTTCTGCGGACCTATCGTCCGTTAAAGATCACGCCAGCCAAACATGGGAGCGGGCGCAGCGATGTAAGTATCAATCATGATCTTTACCTCGCAGGAATCAAGAAATGAGGCGCGCCGTGTTGGCGGATACTGGGCCGCTTTATGCGGCCGTTGATCCGCACGATGCGCACCACAAGCAAGCTCTAGGTGAACTCAGCAAACTGGCTCATGAGAAGCGCGAGGTTGTCCTGGCATACCCGATTCTGCTCGAGACCTACACGATGATTCTGCGTCGCCTTGGCAGGAATGTGGCCTCAACCTGGCTCAACGAAATAGCTGAGGCGGCAATGGTCAACCCCACACCGGAGGATTACCGTAATGCGTTTGTGCGAGTTCAGGCGTTCGGGGACCAGGACATCAGTCTGTTCGACGCGACGATCGGTGCTCTAGCGACGCGCCTGGAACTCGAGGTGTGGACCTACGATCATCATTTTGACGTGATGAGGGTCGGCGTTTGGCGTTAGAAAAACCTACCTCACCTGCCCGGTCCCAATGATCTCGTACTTCGACGACGTCAACTCCGCCAGCGCGAACGGACCGCGGCAGTGCAGTTTCTGCGTGCTGATTCCCATCTCGGCGCCGAAGCCGAATTCTGCGCCGTCGGTGAAGCGGGTCGAGGCGTTCCAGTAGACGGCGGCCGAATCCACGCCGCGCAGGAATTTCCGGGCGTTGGCCTCATCGCGGGTCACAATGGAATCGCTGTGCCTGGTCGAATAGCGGTTGATGTGAGCGATGGCATCGTCGACATCGGCGACTACAGCAACCGCCATGCACAACCGCAGATACTCTTCGTACCAATCTTGCTCGGCGGCGGCACCGACGTGCAGTCCGGCAGCGAGCGTGCGGGCTTTGCCATCGCCGCGCACTTCCACTCCGGCATCGATTAACTTCTTCACGATGCGCGGAACGTATGCCGCGGCCACGCGTTCGTGCACCAATAACTTTTCAGCCGCGTTGCACACTGACGGACGCTGCGTCTTGGCGTTGATGACGATGCGGTCGGCCATTTCGAAATCAGCCGATTCGTCGACGAAGATGTGGCAGTTCCCTGCCCCGGTCTCAATCACCGGCACCGAGGAATTCTCGGTGACAAAAGTGATGAGCCCCGCACCTCCGCGAGGGATGATGACGTCGACCAGTCCTCGCGCTTTGATCAGTTCCTGCACGGACTGCCGGTTGCTCGAATCGAGCAGTTCGACCGCGCCCTCGGGCACGCCAGGAACAGCGCTCATAATCTCGACCAGCCGCTGGTTGCTCTGGGCTGCTTCTTTGCCGCCACGCAGGACGATCGCGTTGCCGGTCTTGAGCGCTAGCACCGCAGTGTCGACCGTCACGTTCGGACGCGATTCGTAGATGATTCCCACCACACCCAGCGGCACGCGCACTTTGCGAATGCGCAAGCCGTTCGACTTGGTCCACTCCGCCAGGGTCTCGCCGATGGGATCGGGCAGGGCCGCGACGTCACGCACGCCGCGCGCCATCTCCTTGACTCGCGATGAAGTCAGCAGCAGGCGGTCGCGCATCGCGCCTTCCAGGCCGGAGCTCACAACGTCCTCGCGGTTCGCCGCCAGGATGCTCTTCTCGTTCGCTTCAAGCGCATCGGAGATCGCCCGCAGCAAGGCATTTTTCTCCTGTGTCGAAAGCAATGCCAGACGGGCCGACGCGGCGCGCGCGCGCAGCAGCTTTTCCTGCGTGGACGCTACGTCAGTGAGAGTGGCAGCCATTTGCCTTTGTTATCTGCCCTTCTGTGGCGGGAAATAACTTCCTATTTTGCGCTCCATGCCCAGCGTGATGGCCTTGGGATGCCGCCCGTTCACGATGGCCACGTGCACTCCGCCCTCGCTCGCGAGTTTGGCCGCGCGCAGCTTGGAAATCATTCCGCCCCGGCCCAAAGAACTCTTGCCATTGCATTGGGCTTCGATCGCGGGTGTGAGCTTGCGAATCACTCGCTGCAGGCGCGGTTTTTTGCGACCATTCGGAATCATCAATCCGTCGACGTTGGTCAGCAGCAGCAGCCAGTCCGCCTTGACAGCCGTGGCGAGCAGCGAACTCAACTCGTCGTTGTCGCCGAATGCGCCCTCCAGTTCGCGTACCGACACGCTGTCGTTTTCGTTCACGATGGGCACAACGCCCAGCGCCAGCAACTCGGCAAGCGCGGTCTGCAAATTGCGGTAGCGCACCGGCGAGGTGAAATCGTCGCTCGAGAGCAGCAGTTGCGCGACCACCTTCTTGCCGAAGAACAACCGCTCGTAAGTGTGCATCAACTTGCTCTGGCCGACCGCGGCGCAGGCCTGCATGCGCGGGACATCGCCGGGACGCTTCTTGAGCGACAGGCCCGACATGCCCGCGGCGATCGCACCCGAAGTCACGATCAGATATTCGTTCTTCGAAAGATCAAACTGATCGACCATGCCCCGAAGCAGGTTGACGTCAATCTGCCCGCCGGGAGCGATCAGGCTGGTTCCGACTTTGATCACCACTCGCATAGTGTGCTGGCTGCGGGCCGGAGCGAATTCACTTTTTTTCTTTTCTTCGCTGCCGCGAAACTCCGGCCTGGAGAATCCGGCGGGACAACATCTCTATCCTGCCGTTAGAATGAATTTCTGGCAAGGTGAAAATCCTGCCCGGTTTGCCTCATCATGCCCGCTGCCAACGCCACCAGCCGCTTCTCCGATCGCGTTGAGAACTATGTCCGCTACCGCCCAGGATATCCTTCCGAGGCCTTGCGATTCTTGCAGCAGGAATGCGGGCTCGCGCCCGGCCGCAGAGTCGCGGATATTGCTTCGGGCACGGGGATTTGGACCCGCATGCTGTTGGAGAATGAAAATTCTGTGTTCGGAGTCGAGCCCAATGCCGAGATGCGGCAGGCAGGCGAGCGGCTGCTGGCGTCTTTTCCGAAGTTCCACAGCGTGGCGGGAACTGCGGAAGAGACCACACTGCCGGATCAGTGTGTTGACTTCGTCACGGCGGCGCAGGCGGCGCATTGGTTCGATCGCCAGCAGTCGCGGCAGGAGTTTGTGCGCATTCTGAGGCCCTCAGGAGGCTTGGCGCTTCTGTGGAACGAGCGCGTCACCGACTCGACCCCGTTTCTGCGCGACTATGAACAACTCCTGTTGACCTACGGCACGGACTATGCCGAAGTGCGGCACGAGCGCACCACCAACGCGGTGAATGAGTTCTTCGATCCCGCGCCGTTTGAGGCGCGGGTGTTTGAGTTGCGCCAGGAGTTCGACTACACAGGTATCGAGGGCCGATTGCTGTCGTCTTCGTATGCGCCGGGGCCGGAGCATCCGCAGTACGAGCCGATGCTGCGGGAGTTGCGCCGTATCTTCGACGCGCATGCCATTGCCGGACGCGCGACCTTCGACTACAAGACGCGCGTTTACTTCGGGTGGCTGCGATGACCGGGGATGGGCATAGGGTCACACGACGATATAGGTGATCTCGCAATGGTCGCCACCGAGGTACATGCAGGGGTTGTGTTGGATCGTGATGTTTTCCTCAAAATGTTTTCCCAGGCCCTGGCCAATCCCCACGGCGAACGCACACATTTTTCGCGGCGAGTCATAGGTCAGGATCACCTTGTGGGGATTGACCCGGCGAGTGCGCAGGTAGGGAGGCGCAGCGTCACGCTCGTGCTGCCGCACCGCGCCGTGAGCCAGCCTTTCGGCGTGCTCAATCACGTCCAACGTCCTCCATTCCTGTTTGATGAGGTGCGAGTACATGCCGAGTAGCGCAGGTACGGTAAACTCGCCAAATTCCCGCAACAAGACGGCTGCGGATTTTCCATACACTTTGCCCGCAGCCTTGAGCAGCGAAAAGGCCTCCGCATCGGGGTAGGCCTGCGAGAGATACACGCGTTCCTCCAGCCCCGCAGCCTTCAATACGGTCTTCCAAGCGCCTTTACCGCCCTGGCTTTCTACGTAGTCGCGGAACTGCCACAGGATCCTGCCATGCATGGTATGGACGCTCCGGCGCTGAGGATGAACACACTGCTTGCAGTGGTACCCCATCGCGCAAGTGTGCTAAAGACTCTGGCTCCAAATTCTTAGAGGTCGACCTAGGTTTAAGATCGACGATTTCGCGACAATCTTTAGCCGCGTCCTTGGCTGTGGATTCGTCGGACACTGTGCGAGCGGCACGTCACAAGGTACACGCCCCAGCCGGCCTCCAGGCGATCGAATACATACACCGCCTTAGTTCGGAAGATCTAAGATGAATGCAGAAAGTTGGAGAAATCACCGATGCCTATCAGAGCGGTCACATCCTTGCGAACGACTTTTGTCATCAGCTTGGCTTTGCTGTACTCTTGCGCCTCGGGTTCGTGCGCCGACAGGAGCGGGACTTACGACTATGCCAACTGCGACGCCTTCACGTTTACTCTTCCCACGTCCCAAGCGCCTTCCGGGAAACGTTTTCTTGTCCTGCATGTCCGCAGTCCATTTCCGCTGGTCTCGTTGAAATGGAGGGTTACCCCTGAATCGTTCAAGGTGGACGCCAAGCGTTGCTCTTCCAAGGCTCTGGACACCTGCGAGGCTGCTGTCGATGCTACGATCCGGCTAGGAACCGTCAATGACAAGGAAAAACGCATCTCCGGAAACTTCGTCGTCGATTTTGGAAACGGCGATCACGAACAAGGCGAGTTCACCGCCAAATACCATCACAAGGGGCACAAGGCGGAATGCTTGTGACTGAACTACGAGCCCACTGACAGGCACGTTGAGGAAATAATGTCCGAAGAAAAATCCTTTCACATGACGCCCGAAGAATTCCGCCGCCACGGTCACGCCATGGTCGACTGGATCGCCGACTACCAGTCGCGCATCGAGTCGTTTCCCGTGCTCTCGCAGGTGAAGCCGGGAGAAATTCGTGCCGCGCTCCCGGCAAATCCTCCGGCGCAGGGCGAGCCCTTTGACGCGCTCCTGAAAGATGTGGACCGGTTGATCCTGCCGGGCGTCACCCACTGGCAGTCCCCTAATTTCTTTGCCTACTTCCCGTGCAATGCGTCAGGCCCAGGAATTCTCGGCGATCTTCTTTCCTCCGGCCTGGGTGTGCAGGGGATGCTCTGGTCGACCAGCCCCGCGTGCACGGAACTCGAAACCCACGTGATGGACTGGCTCGTCGCCATGCTCGGCCTTCCCGAAAAGTTCTTGTCGTCGAACACCGGCGGCGGCGTTATTCAGGACACTGCATCGAGCGCCGCGCTCTGCGCCCTGCTGGCCGCGCGCGAGCGCGCCACCAACTACGTCAGCAACAAGAAAGGATGCGATGGACGATTGGTCGCCTACGTTTCGACGCAGACGCATTCCTCGCTGCAAAAGGCGGCCATGATTGCCGGTATCGGCGTGGACAATCTGCGGCAGATCGAAGTCGACCAGAATCTCGCTATGCGTCCAGACGCGTTAGCTCGACAAATTGAGGCCGACCGTAGCGCCGGGCTGACTCCATTCTTCGTGTGCGCGACCGTCGGTACGACTTCCTCCAACGCGATGGACCCGATCGCAGCGCTCGGCGAAGTCTGCCGCCAGCACAATCTTTGGCTGCATGTCGACGCGGCCATGTCGGGCACCGCCATGCTCTGCCCGGAATTCCGCCACCTGCAGAGCGGAGTCGAACTCGCCGACAGCTACAACTTCAATCCGCATAAATGGATGTTCACCAACTTCGACTGCAACTGCTTCTGGGTCGCCGACCGCAAGGCGCTGATTCAGACCTTGAGCATCCTTCCGGAATACCTGCGCAACCAGGCTACCGAGTCGGGAGCGGTCATCGACTACCGCGACTGGCACATCCAACTGGGACGCCGCTTCCGCTCGCTGAAGTTGTGGTTCGTGATCCGCCACTATGGAGTTGAGGGCCTGCAGCATCACATTCGCCAGCACGTGCAACTGGCGCAGCGGTCCGCGGAGTGGGTGCGCAAAGACGACCGCTTCGAATTGGCCGCGCCCGCGCCGCTGAACCTTGTTTGCTTCCGGCACAAAGCAGGAGACGCCGCGAACCAGACCATCATGGACCGTCTAAACCGCAGCGGCGACCTGTTCATCACGCACACCAGGCTGAACGGAAAACTGACCCTGCGTATCTGCGTGGGCCAGACCCACACCCAAGCGCGGCACGTAGAGAACGCGTGGAAGCGCATACAGGAAGAAGCAAGAGTCGTGGACGGTGCGGCATGAGCGCCAGATTGGGCGTCTCCCCATGGCTCAGACTCGCGCTTTTATGGCTGGCCTTACCCGCTGGGCTGCACGCAGCGACGATTTCAGGAACTGTCAAAGATCCGTCGGGAGCTGTGATCCTCGGAGCACGCATCGAGATCACCGGCGGAGACTTGCTTCAGCCCGTGGAACTGACCTCGGACGCCCTGGGCCAATTCGCCTCAGCCGATCTAAAACCTGGAAAATATTTGGTGCGCGTGACGCGAGACAACTTTGAACCGCTCGAGAAAACCGTCGATCTACATGAAGCCCCAGTCGATTTGCAAATCACCCTGGCCATTGCGCGGCAGCAGACCAACGTCGTGGTGCCCGGACAAGCGCTCGCCTTCGCGAATTCCGATCCGGTATACCGGGAATTGCGTGGAGTTGGATTCGGGGAGACGTTTCGCTTCGACAATTTCACCTTGAATTACGACGTCGCCACCTTTCAGTTTCAGAAGGGCACGCTGACATGGCTGCGTGCAGTGGAAGGGGTCGTAACCGGCGCAGTCTTTATCGGCGAAGGACATTTCCACCTAAAGGCTGTCACCAAACTGGACGCCCACGAAATCAACCGCCGCACGGGAGCGGATGAGGTCGATGAAGACTTCACCGACATTGTCTTCCGCTTCACAGGAGACGAACGCGCGAAGTTACTTCCGGGATTAGGGGATCGCGTTGAGCCTGCCGCCGAGGCCGGCGCGGCCTTTGAGCATTGGAAGGAGCGAGTCCGTCGGCGGAGTGAATATCCGCTGGGCTTCACCGAGGCCGTGCTGCACGGCGAGACCATGGACAACGTGGATGCCGACGTCCTGGCCGCGATCTACAATCGCGCGCACCCGCCGTTCTTCAACGCCTATGTCCGCGGCAAAAAGCATAAAGATCTGCGGTTTTTTGTGAGAACGCGAGTCGGAGCGCTGCCTCAACTGGATTCGCCGGAGGAAGTCGCACTCATTGACTACGATCCCGAAGGCATGAACGATGGTGTCTGGTATCTGGCTCATTTGAAATCCGAATACGTGAACCGCACGGCCAGTTCGATGGAGGACCGGCGCCTGTTCGCGACGAGTGGGTACAAGATTGAAACGGTGATCGCCAAAAACGGGCACTTGTTCGCGAGCGCCACCATCCGCTTTAAACCGCTGATCGCCGGCGAGCGGGTTCTCAAGTTTGGATTGCTGCCGAATCTGCGGGTAACCCGGGTCGCGGACGAACAAGGACAGAATCTTCATTTCATCCAGGAGAGCCGCAAAGAGGATGGATCGTTCTATGTTGTGCTGTCGCAGGCTCCGGCCGCCGGTCAGGAGGCTTCGATCACCGTCGAGTACGCCGGCGATAAAGTTTTGGAAAGCGCGGGCGAGGGCAGTTTTTATGTCCGGGCGCGCACCTCGTGGTACCCCAACCTCAATGGATTCGGGGAACACGCGCTGTATGACCTCACCTTCAAAGTTCCGCGCCGATACAAAGTGGTCAGCGTTGGCAAGCTGCAGGAAGAATCGATCGAGCAGGAGCTCGCGGTCAGCCACTGGGTCACTCCTATCCCGGTAGCGGTCGCAGGATTCAACTACGGCGACTACAAAAAAGCGGAATTAAACGATGATCTCACGCACTACAAGATTTCCGGCTATTACCTGGGCGAACTGCCGGACAGACTGCGCGACTTCGGGGCTCTGAAGTCGATGGCACCCGGCGCCATGACCAAATATGCGCTGGAACAAACTCGGGCGCAGATGCAGATATGCACTTCGTTTTTCGGCAGGAGTTCTTACGAGGACGTGTTCATCACCGAGCAGCCCGACTTCAATTTTGGCCAATCGTGGCCGAACCTTGTGTTTCTTCCCATTTCCGCGTACACCGATTCGACGCAGAGATGGATGCTGTTCGGGCACATCGACAACAAGTTCACCGGCTTCGTGCAGGAGGTAACTCCGCACGAGGTTGCCCATCAATGGTGGGGTCATACCGTGGGATGGGCCTCCTACCACGATCAATGGCTTTCGGAGGGCTTTGCCGAGTTCTCCGCGGGATTGTTTCTGCAGAATGCGTATGGCAAGGATTGGCGGAAAGACTACGTTGAATTCTGGGACCGGTTGCGCCTGAGAATCCTCGATAAGAATAATTTCGGGATCGCTCCCAACGATGCGGGTCCCTTATGGATGGGAACGCGTCTGATTTCTCCGCGTACGGAGAATGCTTACCAGAACGTGACCTATCCCAAGGGCGCTTACGTTCTGGCGATGATGCGCTCGATCATGTACAGCCAGGATGACCAGGATAAGGCTTTCATCGAGATGATGCATGATTTCGTCGACAGCCATCGCGACCGGCCCGCTTGTACCGAATCGTTCAAGATGATTGCCGAGAAGCACATGACCAAGCTGATGGACCTGCGCGGAGATCGCCGTCTCGATTGGTTTTTCGACGAGTGGGTGTATGGCACGCAGGTTCCGCGGTATCACTTCGATTACCAGGTCAGCCCGGCGGACGGCGGGAAGGCGAAGCTGCATATGACCCTCACCGAGAGTGACGTCGACGAACACTTTATGATGCTGGTGCCGATCTTCGCCGATTTTGGCAAGGGCTGGATTCGAATCGGGCAGCTCGGCATCGGCGGAAACACGACGCGCACGGCAGACGCCGTGTTGCCCAGCACGCCGAAGAAAGTTGCCGCGAACGTATACAAAGAAATTCTGGAACGATGAGAGGCTGCGTGCCGCCAAACCGAGGAGTCAGGATATGCCAAGCAGGCGGGCGCATCGTAATCCTTCGGCGCGAGCGGGCTGCCTTGACCTGCCTCTGCAGGCAGACGATTGCGGCGGCAACGCCTTCTGCGGATTGGTCGCCGCGGCTCAGGGAACCAAGGGCAGATCCATCGTCGGATTTTTGGGCAGGAATTGAAACGGCAGCAGCGTAAAGGTATGCCACATGATCGGCATCTGGGGCCAGTCCTCAGGACGGGGCACATGGTGGAAGCCCATCGTGTACCACGCCACGATGTCGGTGTTCATGATGTTGCGGTTCTGCTTCACCCATTGTGGCAGACTGTCTTCACCCTTGCTGCCCACCACGTAGACGCCTGATGCATAGCGCTCCGTGGGGTCGTAGGGAGTTACCCAGAGATTGTGCTCTGAGAAGCCGGCGCGCCGCTGCGGCCATTCGCGTGGGGGCAGCAGGCTGATGCCGGTTTCGCCGGGCATAATGGCGAAGCTGGTCGGCTGGCCGAGCGCGTTCTTCACGCCCTCGTTGCTAAAGCGCCACATGGCCGGATGCTCGACCGAAACATCGAATTGTGCGTCACCCTCGGTCTTCACCATCTCCGGCTTCATCGCCCATATCCAGTGGCGGCCGGGTGCGGAGTCGGGCAGCTTGTAAGGTACCAGTTTATCCACCATCAGCGAGTTGTTGACGCCGTCCACATCCAGGTCCAGCCGGAAGCTGAAGAAGTGATCATGATCGACGGCCGAGATGCCGGGGGCTACCAATTGGCCGAACTGCACCTCATGGCCGTCCGGATCTTTGGCCGCCATGGCTTCAGAGAGCGGCCCATCCATGCGCTGATCCTTGACTGCCTTCACTGCCAGAATGCCGGTTGCGCCCACGCCGACCACGATTGAAGCATCCTGCTCAAAGCGCCAGTCGAAGACATAGTCGTAGTTGCTCAGGTTGGCCACAGTGCGGAAAACAAGCTCCCGGGTGGGCCGGCCGGAGATGGCTGCCGTGGAGTACTCCCAGTGACGCCACACCGGATCGCCGCTGACCCGCTCAAACATGCAAGCCAGCCGGGGACGGACGTAGGGTGTTCCGTCGCCGCGATAGAACGTGCCGCTGAAGAAGGAGGCGTAGACCGGGCAATCCACTCCGGCCTGCAGCGGCTTGAGGATGCCGCTCGAGCCAGGGATGGCAAAAGATAGGCCTGCGTCCAGAAAGACATGCGCCTTCCAGATCTCATCCGGATCCTGGTAGGGCACGTATATTTCGGACAGCGAGCCCTCGTAGAGAACTGACCGGCGCTTGCCGGCATCCTCGTAGGTGACCAGGTTCAGCACAGGACCAATGCGGGGATCCAGGCGGAAGCGGAAATGCCAGTTCTGCCAACTCACCTCGCCATCCTTGATGGTGAAGCTCGGCCCTTCGGGCTGCGAGGTCACGATGGGCCTGGTTCCGGGCGCAGGCGGACCGCCGTCCGCGTCGTAGATGCTCGTGGTTGGGTGCATGGGCACCGCGCCGGAGTCGGAGAACCGGAGGATCTTCTTCGTGTCCATGTCGACGACGACGTACATCCCGGCAATATCGTCATCCCAGGCGTATAAGGTGTTGGCCGTGTAATCGCAGACTCCCCAGCCAATGCGCCGGCCTTCGGTCTGCTCGGGCAAGTCCACAAAGTCGGCCTGAATGACTTCGCAATTCACCAGGCGCAAATCCGTTATGCCACGCGACTTCAGCGCCGCCAGGACCCTCGGATCCTTCTTGAGAACGTCGTCAAAGCCACTCAACGAAGCGGGCGTTTGCTCTTTTGTAAGTTCGGCCCAGGACTCGAGCTTGCCTGCGCTGACATCCACAACTGCGGCATAGGCCTTGCCCTCGGTCAGCAAAACCACATCCACTTTGCGCACGAAAGGCTTGCCCGGCTTCCATGCCAGAACCTCCGCTTTTGGCGGTTCCTGAAGGAGAATGCTGGAGAATTGAGTCTTCTCGGCCAGCTTGCCGGCGTCGCTGAGGACGCGATAGACCTTCCAATATTCCTCTGGAGTGAGGGAATCGAGCGGGTGGTGGACTTCCGGTTGAAGGGCAATGCAGGTTGGGAGCGCGAAAACGAAAAGAAGAACGGCGAAGATGCAAACTCTCGAACGAGATGACACGGATGACCTCCAAGTTAGGCAAACCCGCATGGATTGAACCAGATTTCTATTCTGCGAGTGACTCGTGAGACAACCTCGGTATCGGAGCCGCGCAACGAGGGGGCCGCTCTTGCAGCTTCACAACAGCTTCGGCGAGTGCCAAAACCAACAAGCAGGCAGTCGCAGTCACGCCCGCCAACAACAGTTCCAGCGCCACTAGGTAAGCGACGATCATCGATCCGTTCGGAGCGGCGGCTTCGGGCCCCTCGTATCTCTGCACCTTTGCCGCATCATTCGGATCGGGACGACGGCTAGTGAAATGAGAAATGGCGCTGTAACACTGCGCGGAGCCGGAGCGCGCGTCGGCAGCCGCGACAAACAGGACGGGCCGTCCGTGCGCGGAACGCATTGCGGCAAGTCCAACTACAGCGAGAACCACCGATTTCCAAGGACGTCCCATAAGACCTCGCACCTGAAATTAGTCCCTACTTCAATAAGCGCAAAATGGGGCGAAATTAGGTCACAGGCGTAAATTGTTCTTTCGCTTCAGCCCGATATGCCATTCTGCCCTCTAATGGTGAAATCGGAAATGGCAGGCAAAACACGACAGGTGAAGGAAAGGATTTCTTTTGGTCGCTGCTGCAGGTCGAACCAGCATCAGTTGAAGCGGTCGGCTGTGCTCCGCCCGGCGTTTTTGCCGGGTTCGCATCGGCTAAGAATTCATGGCTGAGGCGTAGAATTCACGACGTGGGCAGAAGTCGTCTCATTCGAGGATATATTGCCTATGACAGACTGGTTCGCGCGCCCCGTTCTACACGTAACCGACGTGGATGCCTCACTCCGCTTTTACGTTGACCGGCTCGGCTTCACGTGCCCCTGGCACTTCGACGAGGATGGCAGAGCGTACGTCGCCCAGGTCGACCGGCAGGGCTGCGCGCTCATCCTGGCCCAAAGGTGGCCGGAGAAGGTTGGCAAGGGGCTGATGTTTATTTCGCTGAACGTCGAACCGGAGACGCGCGAGGCCGCGGTCGCCGCGTTGGACGCGCTGCGCGCGGAACTCGAGGCCAGGGGCGTTCCGGTCAAGGATGGTTCGTGGGGCTACCGGCTCCTGGTAGTCGATGATCCCGACGGCAATCAGCTCTTCTTCAACTATCCGAACCAGACTGCAGCCGACAAGATTGCTGGCGAAGGAGCGTAATCGCCAGCCTGGCCTCGCCGGGACGCGCGACAAAGCAGCGGGGTGACGCTGCGCCTCAGCGCTGCGCCGTCAGGCTCTGGGGCGCATAATTCACTCGCCGTGTTTCCCACATGCGTCCGTTGTCGACGGCTCCCTCGACCAGTTCATAGCCCAGCAATGCGAACACGCGGCCATGCACAAACAGAGGCTGAGCGTTGCCGTACCAGTCCACGCAGGAGGCGCGGCAGGAATCGTCCTTGTCCTTGGCGCGGTCGGGCTGCGCTTCGAGTTCGCCCACTTCCTGAAAATGCAAGGAATCATTGCGCAGAAACAGAATCGCCGCCGAAGTCTCGAACAGATGGCGATAGCCCGGACGGGCCGGCATGCTGATTGGCAAGCCCAGCATCCCCGAGTCGCGGGCGTCGGCCTTGTAGAAGAATCCGTGGCTGCGCAGCTCGCCCTGTGACGCTCCTTTGCGAGTGTACTCGCCGGCAGTCGCGGGCAGGTCGTCGAGGCGCACGGCGGTAAAGTGCAAGTCTGCCCCGTCGGTGCCGACAATGACGGCGTCCGAACCCATTTGCTCGATGCGATCCGTTCCGTGGTTGAGCGTTAGCGGATACAAATCGCCGTTCGCCCAGCGCACGGCGTAGAGGCGCGACTTGTCCGCTTTCTGCGGATAACCCCATCCACTGCCGGAACCGTAAAGCAGATAGTCTCCCACGAATCGGTTTTGAAACGTGTCGCCCCGGGGAGCAGGAAGCTTGCGATAGATGGAAGGCGAAACCGGCTCGCTTCCGTCCGAGAAACTCGCCAGCGGCACCCGCATCAGTGCGAGGTCGCCCGTGGCGTGTTCCGCGCCCCACATACCATCTCCGGCAGTCTGGGAGCGAACCAGCACGTTGAGGTGGGCATCGTCACTTTCAAGGAAAGAAAACTGATCCACCGGGCTGCCGGAAACTTCGAGCGCGCTGGGAGCCGAGCCGTCGAGGGGCATGCGGTAGAGCTGCGACCGCGTGGTCATCTTGTCGCCCTGGCGCTCCCGGTCCGTCAGCCAGATGTAAACCGATTCGGGTGAAACGTAGAATACGCGCCCCGCCGGCCCCACCACCGACGTTGCCTTGCAATCGAAATCGCCCTTGGCGAGATCGCAGATCGTGACCGTGTGCAACGCCACGCCATATTCGGAATCGAGCGGATGTTCTGGCTTGTACACCTGCGTCGCCGAAACAATGCGGTGGAACTCTTGCGCGGTCGCGCCCTTGTGCCACTTGCGGACGGCGGGAAAACTCTGGAAGGGATCTTCACTGCCGGGATACACATAGAGTGGCGAATAGAAGATCAGCTTGCTGCCGATCAGCCGGCTGGCGTAATTGCGCGACGAATAGTAATCGTTGGAGCGCAGATGATAGGTCGACCGGTAACTTAGCTTTCCAGCCGGATCGATCCCGAACAAACCAACCTCGGTGCCGCCGCGTTCATAGCTGTAGCCAATAACCGCGATCGTGTCCGCGGAAACCAGCATTTCGTCATACCAAGTCCCGCTGGGATCGATGTCGGGGCCAAACGCATCCACAGTGGAGATCGGGGTGAGAGCGCCACCGCCAATGGCGACGGTGAACAGGCGCCCACGGCGTAACACCACCAGGTGGTCGCCGTGCAGCTTGACGATGCCGCCTTCGTCGACGCCGGCGTGTTGCACGTTGGTGATCGAGTCTTGTTTGTCAGCGCTCGCGCTCGGAACGGCAGCGGCCGCGGACTTCGCCATCACAGGCCCGCCGTAAGAGCCATACATGGCACGGCGCTCCACCTTCTGCTTCTCGGCAATTTCCCGGAGGTAGCTGGCAAGCTCCCGCTCCGAACGGAAAGCCCGCATGGTCTTCTTCGGCGTCGACGCGGACGCCGGATGACTCGCAGGTTGGGGCGACACTTTACCAGAACTCACGGCGCAACCCGCCAGGCCAGAAATGATGATCGCTGTGTTGATCGCGGCTACCAGAAGTCGTTTCATAGTTCCCCTCGCCCAGGGAGAACGGCGCGGGCGGAAAAACTTGCAGGGATTTAGAAAACGCGAACCAGAGATTTGCTCGGAAGAGAACAGCAATATTTAGCACTACAGTGAGGAGATTTCAATCCGCCGGCATGGGCGCAGGGCGCGCAGAAGCGGGACTTCCCGTCGGACTTTCCTTCGGACTTTCTTTCGTAGTTGCCGCAGCCGGCTCGTCCGCTGGCGCCTCCAGCCACTTGCGCACTTGCGGCAACGCTTTCCGCATGGCGACCTCGCCAGCGTGGATCAGATCGTCGGCGCGTTTGAAATCGTCGTAGGCGAATCCGGCCACGTCGGGCTCGATGACCAGGTCCGCGGCTTCCCTCCACAGGCTCGACATGGCATCCTGGGCAATCGCGAACGATTGTCCGATCACATCGAACAGATGCCGCGGGGGCCCGCCATTGGCCCACGTGCCTTTCAAATGCACAGCCAGCACGCGATCGGCGCCCATTTCGCGCAACGGCCGCGTGGGCACCGGATGCGAGAGCATGCCGTCGATCAGGTAGCGTCCGCGAATCTCCACTGGCAGGAACATTCCCGGATAGGCGCAACTGGCGCGCACCGGATCGATGATTGAACCGGAATGAAACACCACGCCTTCGCCAGTATTGAAGTCAGTCGCGGTCACGCCCAGAGGAATGCGCATCTCTTCAAACGTCTTGCACTTCAAAGTGCGCGTCAGGAACGCGACCATGCGGTCGTTCGACGCGAAGCCGTAGCGCGAGAGCGTCCAGCGCGCGAAGGTGGTGAAGCGTGTGTTGTGCGCCACATCCTGCATTTCCGCGAGAGACAGCCCGCTGCAGTAGCAGGCCCCAATCAGCGCGCCCACGCTTGTCCCGGTCACCGCACGGATAGGAATGCCTTCTTGTTCGAGGACTCTGAGAACTCCGATGTGCGCGATACCGCGGGCGAATCCTCCGCCCAACGCCACTCCGATGGCTGGAACCCGGGGAGACAGAGCAGGCACGGTTTTGCGGGAGAGCTCCCGCCCAAACGCCTGGACCGATCGAATAATGTTCCCCAGACTCTTCACAGCCAACCCCGCATCTCCGGCCCGTCAGCGGCCAGAAGTACTACAACCCATCTAGCATGTAAGATGCCACAACTCTATAGATGGCTGTAAGAGCACAAGGGTGCTACTTAACATTACGTTGGGTAAACCCAACGGCACAGTAATAGTTACTATGACCCCTGCGGGACGTGACGAAACCCCCGTATTCCTGCTAAGTTGCGAAGTTATGGTGCGCGAGATTTCAGCCGGCGGAGTGGTCCTCCGAAACAACGACGGCAACTGGTGGATGGCCGCCATTGAACTGCCCTCCGCGTCGCCGGCGGCCTCCAACGCTGGCAAACGCGTCACCCCCTCGACACCAAAGGCAACGCCGAAGCCCGTGTTGTGCCTGCCCAAAGGACTAGTCGATCCCGGCGAGAAGCCGCTCGAAGCGGCCCTGCGCGAAGTTCGCGAAGAAACCGGCATCACCGCCGTTCCCATCAAGAAACTGGGCGACAGCAAGTATGTCTACGTGCGCTCCTGGGGCGACGGCGAACGCGTGTTCAAAATCGTCAGTTTCTATCTGCTGCGCTATGAATCCGGACGCATCGACGATGTCTCCGACGCCATGCGCCTCGAAGTCGCCCGCGCCCGCTGGATTCGCCTGGAAGACGCGCCCAAGTTGCTGGCCTACGGTGGCGAAAAACAGATGGCACGCCAAGCGCTCGAGTACGTCAAAGCCCACCCGGAGCTGTGACCGCGGCCCTTGGGCGTCTTCCCGACCGTAGCCGTTTTTCAGGCGAAGGGAGGGATCTCGCGCCGAGCGCGACGATCTCTGCGAATAAACCCTTGAATCCCTGTGACCGCGGCCCTAGATAAATTGTCCCCGAAGCGATTACCATAACCAGTTCACAAATCAATTCGAAATCCTCTGTGTACCCTCTTGTCCGTAGCCCGCCCTGAGCGCAGTCGAAGGGTGATGCAGATTCTTATTCGAGGCCTGATATGAAGCGCATCAATAAAGTCGCTGTCCTCGGCGCCGGAACCATGGGCGCCCGCATCGCCGCGCATTTCGCCAATGCCGGCGTCCCGAGTTATCTTCTGGACATTGTTCCCCCCGACGCCGACGGACCGGCGCGAAACAAAATCGCCGCGGCCGGCCTCGACGCCGCCAAAAAATCCAAGCCCGCCGCCTTCATGGAACCGTCGCTCGCCCGTCTCGTCACCGTTGGCAACTTCGAGGACGACCTCAAGAAACTCGCCGACGTCGACTGGATCATCGAAGCCGTGGTCGAGAACCTCGATCTCAAACGAGCTCTGCTGAGGAAGGTAGAAGCCGTCCGCAAGCCTGGGACCATCGTCACCACCAACACCAGCGGCCTGCCCGTGGGCAAGATCGCCGAAGGATTCTCCGACGACTTCCGCAGCTCGTGGTTCGGCACGCACTTTTTTAATCCGCCGCGCTACATGCGCCTGCTGGAAATCATCCCCACGCCCGAGGCTGATCGCGCCGCCATCGATGCCGTCGCACACTTCTGCGACGTCCGCCTGGGCAAAGGCGTCGTCATCGCCAAAGACACGCCCAACTTCATTGGCAACCGCATCGGCACATTCTCGGTGCTGAACGTCATGCGCCTGATGCAGGAAATGGATCTCACCATCGAAGAAGTCGATGCGCTCACCGGACAAGCCGTAGGCTGGCCGCGCTCGGCCACGTTCCGCACCATCGATCTGGTCGGGCTCGACATTCTCGGCCACGTCGTCGGCAACATGACCACCAATGTCCACGATGAACGCAGCGATCTGCGCCTGCCCGATTTCTTCACCCAGATGCTGGAGCGCAAATGGCTGGGCGACAAAACCAAAGGCGGCTTCTACAAAAAAAGTGTAGGGCGGACACTCCTGTCCGCCGAACCTAACCAGCAAGACGAGCGCCTAGCCCTCGACTGGAAGACGCTGGAATACCATCCCCGCCAGAAGCCGAAATTCCCTGCGCTCGATATGGCGAAAAATATCGACGACACCGGAACCCGCCTCCGCACCCTGCTCGGCCTCGCGGGCAGCCCGCCGCAGAAGGGCGACAAAGCCGGCGCCTTCCTCTGGACCGCTCTAACCGACCTCTGGACCTACTCCGCCAATCGCGTTCCCGAGATTTCCGACTCGGTCGTTGAAATCGACCGCGCCATGCGCCTCGGCTTCAACTGGGAACTCGGCCCCTTCGAACTGTGGGACGCCGCCGGCGTCGAGGCGACCGTCGCCCGCATGAAAAATGAAAGCAAGCCGGTCGCGGCCAATGTCGAGCGACTGCTGGCCACTGGACAAAAATCCTGGTACGTCGATGACACCCAATCGCCCTCCGGTCGCAAGTACTGGGAACTGGGAACCGAAAGCTGGGAGGCCGTGCAAGTTCCCGCGGGCGTGTGGTCGACGACCGTCGCCAAGAAGTCCAACGGCGTGATCAAGAAAAATTCCGGCGCCTCGCTTATCGATCTGGGCAATGGCGTAGCCTGCATCGAGTTCCACAGCAAGATGAACTCGCTGGGCTCCGACATCGTCGGCCTGATTACGCAGTCGCTCAAGCCCGGCGGTCCGGGCGACGCCTTCGACGCCTTCGTCATCACCAACGACGCCACGAATTTTTCCGTTGGCGCAAATCTCATGCTGCTGCTCATGAGCGTGCAGGAGGAAGAATGGGACGACGTCGACCTCGCCATCCGCCAGTTCCAGGGGATGACGCAGGCCATCAAGTTCTCTCCGAAACCCGTGGTGGCGGCGCCGTTCGGCCTGTGCCTGGGTGGCGGCACCGAGATTTCTCTGCACGCTGCCGCACGCCAGCCCCACGCCGAACTTTATGCGGGCTTAGTTGAAGTCGGCGTCGGCCTGCTCCCCGGCGGCGGAGGCTGCAAAGAAATGCTGCTGCGCGCCGTCGACAGCGCGGCCGCCTCGCGCGGCAAAGTCTCCGGCGAAGCGCTGGCTGGTTCCGTCGAAATGATGGAGGCCATGAAAAAAGCTTTCGAAACCATCGCCACCGCCAAGGTCGCCACCTCGGCGCACGAAGCCCGCGCCCTGGGATTCGTCTCCGACAGCGACCACATCACCATGAACCGCGAGCGCGTCCTATCCGACGCCAAGTCCTGCGCCCTCGAAATGGTGCGAGCCGGATACGAGCCGCCAGTCCCGCGCACTGACATCCCCGCCCCCGGCGAAAATCTTCTGGCCGCGCTGAAGATGGGCGTCTACATGATGCGCCAGGGCGACTTCATCACCGACTACGAAGTGAAGCTTGGCGGAAAAATCGCCGAAGTCCTCTGCGGCGGCAACGTCACCCCCGGCACTCCAGTAAGCGAACAATACATCCTCGATCTGGAGCGCGAGGCCTTCAAGTCGTTGTGCGGCGAGAAGAAAACACAGGAAAGAATCCAGTTCACGCTGAAGACGGGGAAGACGCTGAGGAACTAGAATCCGGATCGCACTCTAGATCGAGTTACGCTTTTGGTAGAACCGTGCCATGAACTGTTGAAGTCTGCGATTCTCTTGCTCCTGCCATTCGTCCGAGTACTTCCAATGGGCCGGCCGCGGGGAGACGTCGGGGCAGGAATTGCAGTGTCTTTGCTTGAACTGTTCACACACAGCGTCCAAGGTTCGGCCTTCTACAGGTCCCTATCGGAGTGTATTTCCCGAAATGGAAATCGCGAGCACTTTCTTTTGCGGTACTTCTTGACTTCGCTGTCATCTCGATTTAATTCTGTTCGATGTCCTGTTCGCTCTCTGGCATTCGAATCGCCCTAACTCCTAGCGGCTCAAGATTTTGCCCCTAAGTTGTTGCAGCCCTTAGATTTTTTCGAGTTTTTCCTCTAACCCAATGATTCCAATAGACCAAGGGGAGGGGGGGGTGGGGTAGTTACCAAACCGTAAACACCGTCCCAAAAATGAGAAACTCTCCCCGCACTGCACGCCCCCACATTTCTCCTGCGCTACAATCGCCTCATGCGCAGACCTCTTCTAGCTGCCGCGGTCCTCGCTCTGACCGTCCTCATTTACTCGACCTCACTCGCCAAAGCCCAAGCCAACGCGCAAAAGGAACCGCCCGCGCAGGAATTCGCGCCCGACGTGCCCGACGCCATTGCCGTTCCCGCTGGCGAAACGGCGCAGTTCTTTGTGACGGCCAAGGGATCTCAGATTTACACCTGTCAGGCCGGCGCGGACGGCAAGTTCGCCTGGACCCTGAAGGGCCCAGAAGCCGAGCTACGCGATCGCAAAGATAAAGTCATTGGCCAGCACTTCGCCGATCCCACGACAAAGCTGCCGACCTGGAAACTGAAAGACGGCAGCGAGGTCAGTGGCAAAGCCGCCGCCCGTGTCGACTCGCTCGATGCCGACTCCATCCCGTGGCTGCTCGTAAATGTGGTGAGCCACGCGGGCAAAGGCCAGCTCACCAACATCACGACGATTCAACGCGTCCACACGCACGGCGGAAAACCGGGCAACGACGACGTTTGCGACCAGTCGCACAAAGACGCAGAAACCAAGAGCGGCTACACGGCCGATTACTACTTCTTCGCGTCGGCCAAGTGAACTCGCATCCGCAATGAAAGTTCGCGACCTGATCAAGCGTATCGAAGGCGACGGTTGGCGTCTGGCTCGAACTAAGGGCAGCCATCGCCAGTACCATCATCCGACGAAACCCGGAACGGTTACCGTTGCGGGACATCCGTCAGTGGACATTCCGGCCGGAACATTGAACAATATCCTTAAGCAGGCAGGACTGAAATGAAGTACCTCGTCATCTATGAGAAGTCGGCCGAGGGTTGGGGAGCTTATGCTCCCGATCTTCCGGGCCTCGGCGTCGCTGGTACCACGCTGGATGAAGTGAAAGAACTCATTCGCGAAGCCATAGAATTCCACCTTGAAGGCATGCGCCAGCACGGCGATCCGATTCCGGCACCCAGCGCCACTACGGAATACATCACGGTATAAATCCCATGCGTGAAGTCATCATTGCTTCTTCTGTGCGTACGCCCGTAGGACGCGCCTACAAAGGCACGCTCCGCGCCACTCGTCCCGATGAGCTTGCGGCCGTCGCCATCAAGGGCGCGCTCGACCGCGTGCCGCAACTCGACGCCAAAGAGATCGAAGACGTCATCCTGGGTTGCGCCATGCCCGAGGCCGAGCAGGGGATGAACGTCGCCCGCATCGCCTCATTACGCGCGGGTCTGCCGGTGGAAGTTTCGGCGCTCACCATCAACCGCTTCTGTTCCTCGGGACTGCAGGCGATAGCCATGGCCGCCGAGCGCATCATGAGCGGCGGCGCGGAAGTGATCGTCGCCGGAGGAACCGAATCGATGACGATGATCCCCATGGGCGGCCACAAAATTTCGCCCAACCCGTGGCTCGTCGATCACTATCCCGATGCGTATCTTTCCATGGGACTCACTGCTGAGCGCGTGGCCCTGCGCGACGGCATCACGCGCGAAGCCGCAGACGAGTTCTCGCTGCACAGCCACCAGAAAGCGCTGGCGGCGATTCAGGCCGGCAAGTTCGCCGACGAAATCGTGCCCGTGCCGGTCAGTTTCAGCACGCCCAACGGCTCGAAGCCGAAACGGCAGGAGATCGTGTTCAAAGTTGACGAAGGCCCGCGCGGCGACACGTCGCTCGAAGCGCTGCTCGCGCTCAAGCCTGCGTTCCACGTGAAAGGCACGGTGACCGCCGGAAACTCGTCGCAAATGTCCGACGGCGCGGCCGCGGCCGTCGTCATGTCGGCGGAGCGAGCGAAGGCGCTGGGCATCCAGCCGCTGGCCCGCTACGTCTCGTTTGCCACCGCCGGATACAAGCCGGAAGAAATGGGACTCGGCCCGGTGTTCGCGATTCCGAAAGCGCTGAAGATGGCTGGGCTGAAACTCTCCGACATCGACGTGATCGAGCTAAACGAAGCTTTCGCGGCGCAATCGCTGGCGGTGATCAAGGAAGCAGGATTGGATCCGGTGAAGGTCAACCCCAACGGCGGCGCGATCGCCCTGGGACATCCCCTGGGATGCACCGGCGCCAAGCTGACCGCCAGCATCATTCGCGAACTGAAACGCCGCAACGCTCGCTATGGCATGGTGACCATGTGCGTCGGCGGAGGCATGGGCGCCGCGGGAATTTTCGAAAGGCTATAACCACCAAGGACACGAAGGTTCACGAAGGAAGACCAAAGCTGGTTTCCTTCGTGAACCTTCGTGTCCTTCGTGGTTCCCGTTTTGGATTTTGTTTTTTTGGATTGTGACGGATGACGTGGACTTCGGGCAGGAAGACGGCTAGATAAGGATTATGGCCACCGCGGCGATCCGCCGGTTCAGCGCACAACAAGTCAGTCATGCAGTCATCACAGCCGCAATGAGAGTGCATTCTGAGTTGGGACCTGGGTTGCTGGAGAGCGCCTATCAAGCGTGTTTGCATCATGAACTAAGCGAAGCGGGAATTCGATCTGCCGTCCAAGTCGGGCTTCCCGTCGTTTATCGAGGCGTGAAGCTGGAACTCGGATATCGGATGGACTTTCTGGTGGAGGATCTCGTCATCGTGGAAATCAAATCGGTGGACGCGATCTCCCCGGTTCATCAGGCGCAGATCATCTCTTACCTGAAGCTCAGCGGCAAATCTCTCGGCTTACTGATTAACTTCAATGTGGTCCACTTGAAGGACGGGATCAAGCGATTCGTCAACGGCATTGGCTGGAAGGAAGGGCAACCCTTCAACCACTAACGACACGAAGGTTCACGAAGGAAAACTTGATGGGGGTCCTTCGTGAACCTTAGTGCCCTTCGTGGTTCCCGCTTTGGTTCTTTGTCTGACTTGGCACCTCAACAGAGGTCCGCATCGAATCGGGATTCGGCGTTATAATTCGCTGGCAGGAGGGTTCTTATGACTCTCACCCGCCTTCTGGCTGCCGCACTGCTTTGCTCTCTGCCTGCCGTCGCTCAGGATCAGCAGTCGCAAAGATCGCTTCCCTCGACCCTGCTAATCGAAATGCGTTCCGGTACGGGGTTCATTTCTCAGAGCAGCGTGATGATGGAGAGTTTCCTTGGTCCGATGCATGCTGCGACGCCCGCGGAGCCGTGGAAGTTCATCCCGAATCAACCGGCGGATGCCCTCGCGGAGCGAAACGCTGGGGATCGGCTTCAGATCGACAAATTCAGAGTCTTCCGATCCAAGAGTGACACCCGGACGCTTCTCTTGGGCCCCGATGCCGATGCTGGCATGTTTATTTCCGGCATCGATGGGCAGCTGGGTTCAGGGGCGACCTGTTATAAGATCCGCAGCTACGTCGTCGCGCGCGATTCCAAGAACTCCGATTCGACGCACCCGGTCAGCTACTCGACCTGCCAGCCAGCGGCGCGATATCAGCTGAGAACCACAGAGATTCGGTCGGGCTCCGCAGACCGCTGACAAGAAGCCGTAACACTTCTTTACCCAATCTTTACCCGATTGCTACGCTCGTTGACACGCTTGCGAGTATGCTTTTGCTGGGCGTAAGCGCCCAAAGAACTCGGCTTCCCCTAGGTCCCGTGCGGTTGGTGGAGGTGCTGTATGCGGCTCTCCGGCCTGTCTCTTGCAGTAGTTCTCCTGATCTCCTCAACAATGCTGGCGCAACATTCCTCCGCCGGAGGCGGAGGCGGAGGCAGCTCCGGTGGTGGCGGTTCTCACGGCGGTTCTTCGGGCGGCTCCGCTTCTTCCGGGGGCGGCCACAGTTCCGGCGGATCGGGTTCCCACAGTTCGGGCGGGCACAGCTCAAGCTCGACGTCGTCGCATTCCGGAGTGCATGGATCCCCGTCGCACGATCCGCGCTCCATCCTCGGAACAAATCGCGGCGTGAACGCAAAAACCGGGCAGCCCGAAAAGCGCAGCTTCTTCTCCTTCTTGCGGCATCCATTCAGGAAGCCAGAGCCCAAACCAGAACCGAAGACCCGGGTCGTCGCCGACCGGCGGCGGCCGATCTGTTTCCGTGGCCCGTGCCCCGCCTGTCTTCCAGGACGTAATTGTGGAGTTCTCCCAATCCACCGAACACACAACTTCTGTTCGGTACCCCAGATTGGGAACGGCAGCGCTTGCTTGCTGCAAACTTCTTTTTTCGATGACTGCTCCGGGCCGCGCAGGATGATGGAACAGCAGGCACAACGCATGCAAGCGGCGGAAGCGGCGCAGACCGCATGCTCCGCCACCGCGGGGCAGGACTGCTCCGGCTTGATCACTGCAGCGCAAAGCGAAGGCAGCCTCTACCGCACGCTGCAAAACCGATACCGCAGATGCCAGCAGAGGTCGCTGAGCGCTTTCCCGTTTCCCGCCTTCGGGTTCAGCAGCTATTCGGCTGGGCTGATGTTTGGTTCCCTAGAGATGGGATTGGACTACTAAGAATCTGTCTCGTGGTGAGTGGGCCTGACGGAGTTTTGCTTTCGCAGCTCGCGACCCAAAGATTCCGGCATGAAACACCCCCTAACGCCGGAGTCTCCGCCCTATCATTCCCTTTCTTTCGGCATTAGAATTACACCATTCCTCCCGCCGCTCGCTGTATCGACCCGGCGGGTTTCTTTATCGGGGGATCGACAATGGCGACGACCACGGCAGTTCCGAAGACCCGCATTTCCGGCGGCAGTTTTTTGCTGGAATCGCGGCAGCCCGAAGATATTTTCACCCCGGAAGACTTCAGCGAGCAGCACCAGCTTATCGGGCAAACCGCCGAGGAGTTTGCCGTCAACGAGATTCTTCCGAACGTCGAAAAGATCGAGCACAAGGATTTTTCGGTTTCCCGCGCCCTGCTGAAAAAAGCTGGAGAACTCGGGCTCAGCGCGGTCGAGATCCCCGAAGCCTACGGCGGCCTCGAAATGGACAAGGTCACCGCCGCCGTCATCGCCGATCACATCGCAAAGTATGCGGGCTTCGCCACCACCTGGGGAGCGCACAGCGGCATCGGCCTGCTGCCCATCGTGTATTTCGGCACCGAGGAGCAAAAGAACAAATACCTGCCGCGGCTGGCCGCGGGAGAAATCGTCGGCGCGTATGCCCTGTCGGAAGCCTCGTCTGGCTCGGACGCGCTGAACTGCCGCGCTCGCGCAGAGCTCTCCCCGGACGGCAAGCACTACGTGCTCAACGGCGAAAAAATTTGGATCACCAACGCCGGATTCGCCGACCTGTTTACCGTCTTCGCCAAAGTCAACGGCGACAAGTTCAGCGCGTTCCTGGTCGAGAGAACTTTCCCGGGATTCTCGGTGGGCGCCGAAGAGCACAAGATGGGGATTCGCGGGTCGTCGACCTGTCCCATCATTCTCAACGACTGCAAAGTTCCGGTCGAAAATCTGCTAGGCGAAATCGGCAAGGGACACGTCATCGCCTTCAACATTTTGAACGTTGGACGATTCAAGTTGGGCGCGATGTGCGTGGGTGGAGGCCGGGTGTCGCTGGAGAACGCCATTGGCTATGCCAAGCAGCGCAAGGCTTTCAACAAAGTCATTGCGGACTTCGGGCTGGTGCGGGAGAAGATCGCCAACATGGCCACGCTGCTTTATGTGGGCGAATCGCTGGTCTATCGCACCGTCGGCATGATGGACGTGGCCCTGGGCGAAGTCGACAAATCGGCCGCCGACGCCGCCAGGCAGACGCTGAAGGCGATTGAGGAATACGCCGTCGAGTGCTCCATTATTAAAGTATGGGGCTCGGAGATGATCGACTACGTCGTCGACGAGACCGTGCAGATTTACGCCGGCTATGGGTTCGTGGAAGAGTATCCCGCCGAGCGCGCCTACCGCGACGCCCGCATCAATCGCATTTTTGAAGGCACCAACGAAATCAACCGGCTGATCATTACCGGCTTCCTGCTGAAGCGCGCGATGACCGGGCAATTGCCGCTGATGCCTGCGATCAAGAAACTGATGGACGAAGTGCTCTCCGGCCCATCGATGGCTGAAGAGCTCGACGGAGCACTGCCCGAAGAACGCAAATTGGTGGCGCAAGCCAAGAAGCTCGGCCTGTTTGCCTCGGGCGCGGCCACACAAAAGTACATGCAGGCGATTCAGGACCAGCAGGAAATCATGGGCGCAATCGCGGACATGACCATCGAGACCTATGCGATGGAATCGGCCGTGCTGCGCGCACAGAAAATTGTGGACGCGAAGGGCGAGGCCAGTGCGGCTTTGCCGATTGCCATGACGCGCGTGTATCTCTCGCAGGCGATGGAGAAAGTCGAGTCGGCGGCTCGCAAGGTGATTGCCGCGGTGGCGGACGGCGACATGCTGCGCACACAGCTCGCCATCCTGCGCCGGCTGGCGAAATACGAACCGTTCAATACCATCGAGCTGCGCCAGCAGATCGCGCAGAAGTTGATCGAGCGCGGGAAGTACACGCTGGCGTAAGAAGCGAAGCTAAGGACTGAACCACAGAGAACAGGGACGACACGGAGAATCCGAACGCCTCAGTGCCCTCTGTGGTTAGCATTGTTCCTGCCCCTCTGATACAAATGTCACGATGAAAATCGCAGTGCTACACCTCGTCGCCGCGATCGCGATTACTCCCACTCTCGCCGCCCAGTCGAATTCGGCCGTCCCCTTGGACTCGGCCACCTTTGACCCCGACGGCACAGCGCACATCAAGCGCGTTGTGCCGATGCCCGCGAGCGTCAGCCCTGAAGCACGGAAGTGGCTCGATTCGCTGGACCAGCAGAAAGTGGGCCCACCCGATACGCTGGCCGAACGCCGCACTCACACCGATGCCTGGCGCAAGATGGCCTCCGCCGAGGCGCGCCGGCTCTATCCCGTGAACGTCGAGGAAACCAGCCTGGCGGGCGTGCGCACCGACATCATCACGCCGCTGTCTGACGCGGGAAGCAAGCGCGTGCTCATCAATCTTCACGGTGGCGGGTTCAATTCCGATTCGGGCTCGCTGATCGAGGGCATTCCGATCGCGAACCTGGCGAAGATTAAAGTCGTTTCCGTTTACTATCGTCTCGCCCCGGAGAATCCGTTTCCGGCCGCTGTCGACGATGTGGTGGCGGTCTACAAAGAGCTGCTGAAAACTTATCCGCCGCGCAGTATTGGAATTTTCGGCACGTCGGCGGGAGCGATCCTTACCTGCGAAGTGGCCGTCCGCCTCAAACAGCTCGCACTGCCGCTGCCCGCTGCGCTCGGAATTTTCTCCGGCCTGGGCGACTTCAGCCGCGTCGGCGACTCTAGGCAACTGTTTACGCTCAACGGCCTTCCCGGACGGATGGAGCCCATCGATCCCAATCACTTGCCCGACAATGAATACGCCGGCAAAATGGATCGCAAAGATCCAGTGCTGTCGCCGCTGTTCGCCGACCTGCGCGGCATGCCGCCCAGCCTGCTGGTCACGAGCACGCGCGATATCCTTCTGAGCGACACGGCCACGCTGCATCGCGCCCTGTTGCGCGCGGGGGACGATGCCCAGTTGGTCGTGTTTGAAGCGCTACCCCACGCCTTCTGGTATCACTTTCAGTTGCCGGAAACGAAAGAGGCGCTGGACCTGATGGCCAAGTTCTTCGACGAAAAGGTGGGGCGATAGGCTCCGGCCTTCAGCACGCACATTCTGTTTTCGAGGAAACTGCACAAATGATTCACAGAATTGTTCGATTGCCTTCGTTGCCGGTAGCGCTGATCGCTCTCACACTGTCGTTCTCAATCCGCTCCCACGCCGACGCCACGCTGCCCGCGCTGCTTGCCGATCACATGGTCGTGCAGCGTGGTCTTCCGGTTCACGTCTGGGGCATGGCTGCGCCGCATGAGGCTGTGGCTGTGACTTTTCGCGGCGAGACCAAGTGGGCAACCGCCGACGACGACGGCCGCTGGAGCGTTTACTTATCGCCCGGTGAAGCGGGTGGCCCTTTCCCGATGACCATCAAAGCGACGAATACGATCGTGCTGAACGACATTCTTGTAGGCGACGTGTGGGTCGCGTCCGGCCAGTCGAACATGGAATTTTCCATGAAGTCGCTCAGTAACGCAGATGCAGAAATCGCAGCCGCGCAATATCCGAAGATTCGCATCTTCATGGTGAAGCACAAGCCCGCGGACTATCCACTGGAAAATGTCGAGTCCAAAGGCTGGGCCGCGTGCACTCCGGAAACCGCCGCGGACTCCTCCGCAGTGGCATATTTCTTCGCGCGCAATCTGCAGCAGAAGCTCGGAGTTCCGATCGGCCTGGTCGAGTCCTCCTGGGGAGGCACTGCGGCCGAGTCGTGGACGAGCCTGCATTCGCTATCTGCCGATGCTTCGCTCATGCCGGTTTTCGCAGCGCGCGCCAAAACGCTCGATGGCGAATCCACCACGGAGTTACGTCAGCAACGCGAGGAACGCGAATTTCAACAAGCGCTCGCGCAGGCCAAGGCCGAGGGCAAGCCACTGCCGTGGCCACAATGGCATCCCGACTTCGCCGCGTGGGCTCCGGCGGCGCTCTACAACGGCATGATCGCGCCCCTCACTCCGTTCGCCATTCGCGGCGTCATCTGGTATCAGGGAGAGGCCAACGCCAGCCCCGATCGCGCCTTCCTCTACGCCCGCCTTTTTCAGACCATGATTCGCGATTGGCGCTACGCGTGGGGCGAGGGAGATTTTCCATTTCTTTTTGTTCAAATCGCCAACTGGAACACCGAACCCGATGAACTCTGGCCGGAGGTTCGCAACGCGCAGCGCCAGGCGCTCGCGCTCAAGAACACGGGGATGGCCGTCACCATCGATATCGGCGACCCGAACGACATTCATCCCAAAAACAAGCAGGACGT
>Ga0210384_10001088_pt1 | contig 38323 bp, 32 predicted proteins | sample IncBWH2MmetaG_FD_160574 | JGI IMG/M metagenome (GOLD analysis project Ga0210384, IMG submission 160574) | Forest soil microbial communities from Barre Woods Harvard Forest LTER site, Petersham, Massachusetts, United States - Inc-BW-H-2-M | ecosystem: Environmental > Terrestrial > Soil >...
CCAAGCTGGTCGCCTTGATCGCCGTCGCTCGCAAGCTGCTCACAATCCTCAACGCCATGCTCAGGACCAAAACGCCATGGCAACCCGCTTGACAGCCAACACAGTCGCTCACCCCAACCCTCTCCCACAAGGGGAGAGGGAGCACACCGTCGATGCCGAGATATTGATGCAATGCCCATAATGACGACTGTGCCCACTACTTCTTCCGCCGCGCGGTCGCGCTTGCCGCCGCCGTCTCAGTCGGTGCCGGCCTGGCCGCGGCCACCTCGCTCTCATCGCGCCAGCGCAAAATTTCGGCGGCAAGGATCGGATGATTGAAACCCTTCAAATGCAAATCATCGATCGGCCGCCCCTCCACCCATGGCTCGACCATGCCGTAGACGCGCCGCGACACCACGATCTGGTTGGCCTTGGCCTCGTCGCACAGTCGCGAGGCGAGATTGGTGACGCTGCCGATCGCGGCATATTCCAGCCGCTGCTCAAAACCGATCTGGCCGAGCGTCGCATAGCCGAGCGCAATCCCCAGGCCGAAACCTAGCGAATGGCCACGGTTGCGCCAGCGCTCGGTCAGCGCACCGATGGTGTCGCGCATTTCGACCGCCATCTTCACCGCGCGTTTGGTGTGGTCGGGAAACTGGATCGGCGCATTGAACAGCACCATCACGCCGTCGCCGGCGTAGCGATCGAGCGTGCCTTCATATTTGAAGATCAATTCGCCAAGGGCTGCGTGATATTCGCGCAGCACGTTCATCGCTTCTTCGGGCTCGGTCGCCTCGGTGAACGCCGTAAAGCCGCGCAAATCGCAGAACACCACCGTCACCTCGCGGCGATGGCTGTCGAGCAGGGCATCGTGGCCATCGGACGAGGCGATCAGCTGCGCGACCTGCGGCGCGAGGAAGCGTTCGAGCCGGCGGATACGCTCGATCTCGGCAAGCTGCTTCTCGACGCGCTCCTCCAGCGACTTGTTCCAGTTCTTCAGCTGCTCCGTCTGTTCCCTCAACTTGCCGGCCTGTTGCTGAACGGTGACATGGGCGCTGGCAAGCTCGCGGCCCTTCTGGTCCACTTCCGTAAACAGCCGCGCGTTGCGCATCGCCAGCACCGACTGGTGCGCGAAGGTGCGCATCAATCCGATGAGGTTGGGCGAGAATTCGCCGGCGACGCGGCGGAGCACCACCAGCGAGCCGAGCACGCCTTTCTGATCGACCAGCGGCACCACCAGCACCGAATTGAATCCGGACCTGACCGCGATGTCGCGAAGCGGGGTCTCTGCGGCGCTGAAGAGATCGGCGATGGCGATCGGCTCGCCCATTTTGGCGGCCTCGCCGAGCACGGTCTGGTCCTCGTCGATCGACAAATGCTTCCCCTGCGCCGATTTGTCGATCCCGATCGATTCGGCCAGGTTGAACTGGTGCATGGCCGCGTCATAGCCATAGATCAAAACCGCGTCCGCATCGGTGATTTCCAGCGCGCGGGCGGCGACCGTCGGCAGCACGGCATTGAGATCGAGCGAGGAGGCGACCGCGCGGCCGACTTCCTCCAGCACCTTCAGCTCGTTGATCGATTGCGCAAGATCGCGCGTGCGCTCTTCCACCTTGGTTTCGAGGCCCGCATAGGTTTCCCGCAGCTGTCCAGCCATGCTGTTGAACTGGTTGGCGAGCTCTTCCAGTTCGTCCCTGGTGTTCACTTCGATGCGATGGTTGAAATCGCCTGCGCCCAGCCGCCGCGCGCCGCGGCGCAGCGCCGTGATCGGGGTCAGCATGCGGCGGGCGAGAATCGTGCCGGCGAAGATCGCGACCACAAGTCCGAGCACGATCAAGAGCGCAACCCGCAGCAGCTGATCGCGGATCGGGGTGAGTGCCTGCGCGGTCGGTTGTTCGAACAATACGAACCAGCCGAGCTTTGGCACGGCGTTTGCGGCCGAAAGCACCGCATGACCATCGCCATCGGTGCCGGAGGAGAGCGAGGTGCCGCCCGGCCTCGTGACCGCCGCCACCTGCGGCAGGCTCGCCAGCGACTTGCCGGTTTCCGGTCCCCTGCTCGAACTCGCCAGCACCTCGCCATGCGCATCGATCACATAGGCGAAGTTCGACCTGCCGACCTGGGCATCGCCGAGAAAATCGGAAAGGAAGCGCAGGTCGATCTCGGCGACGGTGACGCCGGCGTTGAAGCCCGAATGTGACACCGAGATCGACATGTAGGGGTGGGAATCGCGGAAGGTGGCCGGCGCGTAACTGACGCTCTTGCCGTTGGTGTCGGTGAAACGGAAATCGCGGGAGAAATCCGCCTTGCTGCCGATCGAGATCGAGGTGCGCGAGAGGCGAAGCTGTTCGCGGCCATAGCCGTCGAGCAGGGACAGTTGGTAGATCGAGGAAACCTGGTTGAGAAGCTGGGCGTAATCGGCGCGGTGCTGGTCGAGCGTCACGGCACTTGCCCGCGTCACCCAGCTGATCTGCCGTTCGAGCTCGGCGATCGACTGCTCGATCCGCCGCGCGGTGGCCTCCGCCTTTTCGCCCATTGCGTCGGTAAGGCTGCTTTTGGTCGCGCGATAGCTGATCCAGCTCTCGGTGGCGCCGTTGACGGCGAGCACGAACACCACAAGCCCGACCAGCGCGGTGACGTATTTGGCGAACAGGCCCTCGCGCGGGAACCTGACTTTGTCTTTGACCTCGACCTTGTCGTTGACCCCGATCATCCAGACCCTTGCGCGCGCTCCTTACGCCGTCAGGGGTGCGCGTCCGTTATCTTCAGCCATGCCCTCCTTAGCACGTTTCGGCTGGCCCGGTCGGGGGGGGCTTCTTCTCCCTCCCCCCTGAGGGTTGAGGAGGGGGTGTCCTGAATTCAGCCAGCGAGAGAATGGGCCAGGAAATCTCACCGGTTAAACAGCTGCCGCAGCACGTCGTTCATCGGCTGGCTGTCCTGCTGGCCCTGGGGCGGCGGGTCATTCTGCGCAGGTGGCGTATTGGGCGCGGCAGGAGGCGTCGGCGCGGCAAGACCGCGACTTTGGCCGCGGCCCTGATTCAACCCCTGCAGGCCTTGTTGCAGCAGGTTGCCCAAGGTCTCGCCGAGCTTGCCGCCGAGCACGTCCGGCAATCCGCCGCCGCTCGATCCGCCGCCCTGGCCGCCAAGTGCCCCCAATCCACCCGGTCCGAACAGGCCCTTGCCCATCTCCTGGAGTTTTGCATAGGCCGCATCGGGATTGTCGAGCACGCCGGCAATGTCGGGATAGATGCGCGGCTCGGCCCAGGATCCTTCGACCGCTACGGGGATGCCGAACCCGACCGGATCACCGGCACGGCCCTGGCCCTCGGTGGTCATCACGAGCTTCGGCTCGACGCGGAATGCCATCATCTTGGTGCCGAGGTCGATCGTCCCCGCCCCGGTCATGCGCACCAAGGGACCGACGAGATTAAGATCGCTCGTGGTGGCCTGACCTTTTTCGATACGGAACGACGCCGAGAGCTGGGTCAGGTCGGTGGTCAGTTCCTTACTTTCCTGCCATCCCGACAGCGGGCTCGTCGTCAGCGAGCGGATCATCTGCGCGAGGTTGAGGCCCTGGATGGCGCCATCCTGGAAATTGGCAAAAGCCGTGCCGGAAAGATTCGACATGATCGCGCGCTGGCTCTGGCCGGTGGAGCGGACCGTGATCTTGGCCTGCAGCCTGCCATCGAGCTTGTCGAAACCGGCGATGCCGCGCAAAAGCGGCAAGGCGCGCACGCCGACGAGGTCGCTGCGCATGAAGTAAGCGGGGGTCGCGGCGGAGGCGTCGATATCGATTTCGCCATTGGCCTGCCCGCCATAGGCCCCGAGATTGGAAATGGCGCATTTGAGAATGCCGCCTGAGAGCGTGGAGTCGATCGAGACGGGGGCAAAATGTGACTGGCCGAGATTGAGTTCGGCTGCGGAAACACGGACCTGGGCGTCGATATAATTCAGTCCGTTGAGATCGAGGGTAACATTGCTCCAGGATTGCGAGGCAGAGTTCGACGGCACCTGCGAGGGGGATTGCGAATCCCGCAAGCTGGCCGGAGCCCTGCTGGCGGCGATGTCGAGCCGCTGGAAGTCGAGATCGAGTTTCACAAGCGGCTTGCTCGCTACGTCGACCGCGGCCCAGCCGTTGAAGGCGCCATCGCCGACCGTCCCGGAAAGTCCGTTGATCATGACGAGCGAACCGTTGAGCCGGATTTCCGCCCTGGCCGAAAGCCCTTGCAGGACGGCGGGCACATCGAGCGTCACTTCGACCGGAACGTTCTGTCGTTCCAGCGGAGGCGTGGGCGCCGTCCCCTTGATCTCGAATTTGACGGGATTGTTGCCGGCGCGCGCATTGCCGGTCACCCTGATCCTGCGATCGCCGCCCACAATCGCGTTGGCGTTGATGGCTTCGATGCGGTTCTCGACCCGGTCGCGCAGATTGGAGAAGATCACCGTGCCATCGGTGATGGTGACGCGCCCGATTGCCGGCGCCTCGGAATCGGCCGCCGATGCTGTCACCTGTTTGGAAGCGGCCGGTTTGGCAACCGCCTTTCGTTCGCGCAACAGCGGCACATTGAGAACCGGGCGGTTGATCGCCAATTCGGTGATTTCGGGGTGGCCCGACCATGCGCTGGCCAGCGTCATGTCGACCTTGATACTGCCAATGCTCAGGCGATTGCTGTCATCGTTCTGGTTCGGCTTCTCCAGCGTGATGTCGTTCATCATGACATTCAGCGATGGCCACAGGCCAATCCTGGTCGAGCCCGCGACCGTCAGGTGGTATCCGGTTTCGCGCTCGAGGCGATCCTGGATCGTCGAGGTCAGAAATCCCGAGGGAATTCCGATGATCAGTGACAGCGCTGCAATGACGACGATGGCGGCGAGGGCGATCGCTGCGAGTTTCAAGGCTTTCATCTCGGTCTTCCAGATCTGGCAAGCGGTCGACAGTGGCGAGGCCGGAACCGGCGAGCTCTTTGAGTCAAGTTTATCCCGGAAACGGGAGGGGGCTCAAAGCACCAAAAATAGTCCGCGAGTGCTGCAAAGATATGTGACTTATGACACAGTTCCGGGCTGGCGGTCCGCCGGCAACCGTTTTCGGGCGCGCAGGCTGAAGGAAAGGCCAGGCTGAAGGCAGGCAATGAGCAAACAGGCCGAATTTGCGGTTATTCTGAAGATGAACCCGATGTTTGCCGATCTCGGCGCGGACGAGTTGCAGCGGATATCGGCGCTTTGCCATACCCAGCATCTGGGCGCCGGCGAAATGCTGTTTCAGAAGGGCGATGCCGGCGACGCCCTGTTCGGGGTTCGGCGCGGCCAGATCCGGATCGAGACCGGCGCTTCCGACGGCAGCCGGCTGACCCTGAATTTCCTGGGGCCCGGCGATCTTTTTGGCGAGGTCGCAGTGCTCGACGGCCAAAACCGCACCGCGGATGCTGCCGCGGGCGAGCCGACCGAATTGTTCGTCCTGCGTCGCGAGGATTTTCTCGCCTTCCTCGAGCGCGAGCCGCGCGTTGCGGTCAAGCTTATCATGCTGTTGTGCCAGCGTATCCGCTGGATGAGCGAGCGGATGGAGGAATCGGTGCTGCAGCCGCTGCCGGTTCGTCTGGCGCGCAGGCTTTGCGCACTGGCATCCGATTTCGGCTCGGAGGTGCACATCTCGCAGGAGCAACTGGGTGTATTCGTCGGCGCGGCGCGCGAGAGCGTCAACCGTCAGCTGCAACTCTGGCGCAAGGAGGGCATCCTGGACCTGCAGCGCGGCCGCATCCTGTTGCAGAACATGACCAAGCTGACGGCGGTGGCGCGGAACGAATAGGGCCTCACTCCGCAGCGGGCGAATGCACGACACTTGGCGGCGGTTTGTGATCCTTGCCTTGATCGGCCGACGCGGCGTGGTCGCCGCCACTTGACGACAACAGTCTTTTGCCGAAGCGCCAGCTCAGTTCGCCGATATCGTCCATCACCATGAACATGGCGGGGACGAAGACCAGCGACAGGACGGTCGAGAACAACAGCCCGCCGATCACGGCAAGCGCCATCGGTGAGCGGAACTCGCCGCCGGCGCCGACCGCGAGCGCGGAGGGCATCATGCCGGCCACCATCGCCACGGTGGTCATGACGATGGGCCTGGCCCGCTTCATGCCGGCGTCGATGATGGCCGCTTCGCGCGGCTTGCCATCGCGCATCGACTCCACCGCGAATTCCACCAGCATGATGGCGTTCTTGGTCACGATGCCCATTAGCATCATGATTCCGATCCATACCGGTGTCGTCAGCTGCTTGCCGGTCACGAGCAGGGCCGCGATCGCCCCGCCGATCGAAAGCGGCAGCGAGAACAGGATGGTGATCGGCTGCAGGAAGGTGCCGAACAGCAAGACCAGCACCGCGTAGACCATCATCAGGCCCGCAGTGATCGCAGTGGCGAAGCCCGCCGACAACTCGTTGAGGCTTTCCGCATCGCCGGAAGGATTGACGCTCACGCCCTTGGGAAGGCTCTTCATGACCGGCAGTTCGTTGATCTTCCTGGTGGCATCGCCGAGCGCCGAATTGCCCACAAGATCGGCCGCCACGGTGGCCTGCCTTTCGCGGTCATAACGATTGATGCTGGTCGGACCCTGGTCGAGCTTGATATCGGCGACCACAGACAGCGGCACGCCGCCACGGCCGCCGCCCAGCGGCACCCGCAATTGCTCGAGCACCTGCAGGTCGCCACGCGCGCTGTCCTCGAGCTGAACGCGGATCGGTATTTGCCGATCGCCGGCGTCGAACTTGGCGAGCGCCGGACCGACGTCGCCGATGGTGGCGACACGAATGGTTTCCGACAAGCTTTCCGTGGAGACGCCGAGGCGAGCGGCCAGATCCGCCCTCGGCTGGATACGAAGCTCCGGCCGGTCGAGCGAGGTTTCCGAGATCACATTGGCGATCAGCGGAATGCGCTTCATCTGGTTGGCGAGTTCGCTGGCGACATTGTTCACGATATTGCTGTCGACGCCGGTGACGACCAGCGAGATCGCACGCAGGCCGTTTTCGTCGAGGAACCAGAAGCGGATATCGGGGACGTTCTCGAGTTCCTGGCCGATGGCAAGCTCAAGCTGGCGCTGGGTGATCTTGCGCTCGGTCTTCGGCGTGTAGTTGATGATCAGCGCGGCGCGGCGCACCTCAAACGTGCCGGGCGGCACCCGCCCGCCGTCGACGAATACGCTTCGTACTTCGGGTCGCTTGCGCAGGCGCGTGACGATTTCTTCGGTGATCTTTTCGGTGTAGGCAAGCTGCGAGCCCGGCGGCAGCTCCACGGCCAGCAGCGAGCGCGCGGTGTCCTGCGCGGGCAAGAAACCCTGCGGCAGCAGCGTGATGCTCCAGATCGAGGCGGCAAAGATCGCAAAGCCGATCAGCACGGTGATGAAATAGTGCTTCACCGACCAGGTCACGAGGCGCGTGTAGAATTGCAGCGCGCGGCCGGGCGGGGGATCTTCGTGCGGATGGTCCTTGAGGAAATAGGCGGCCAGAACCGGCGTCACGAACCGCGCGGCGAGCAGCGAGAAAAACACCTGCACCGAAACCGTGATGCCGAATTGCTTGAAGAATTGCCCCGCAATTCCGGACATGAAACTCGCAGGCGCGAAGATGGCGATGATCGTCAGCGAGATCGCGATGACGGCGAGGCCAATCTCGTCGGCCGCTTCAAGCGCGGCGCGGTAGGGCGACTTGCCCATCCGCATGTGGCGCACGATGTTCTCGATCTCGACGATCGCGTCGTCGACGAGAATGCCGGTTGACAGCGTGATGGCGAGGAAACTTACCAGGTTGAGCGAGAATCCGAGTATGTCCATCGCCCAGAACGCCGGGAAGATGGACAGCGGCAGCGAGATCGCGGCGATGATGGTGGCCCTGATATCGCGCAGGAACAAAAGCACGATGATGACGGCGAGGATGGCGCCTTCGAACAAGGTCGAGATCGCGGCCTCGTAGTTGCCTTTGGTGAATTCGACGGAGGTGTCGATCAGCTTCAGATCGACGTCAGGATGGGCCAGTTTCAGCGCGTCGATCCGCTTCTGCACGGCGGCGGCGACGACAACGTCGCTGGCGCCCTTCGATCGCTTGATGCCGAGCGCCACGACCGGCTCGCCGTTGAAACGGGCGAAGGTTCTGCGGTCGGCGATGGTGTCGGTGACGGTGCCGAGATCGTCGAGGCGTACCTCGCCGCCGGTCGGCAGGCTGATCATGGTTCCGGCGAGGTCGTTAAGCGTCTTGGCGCCGGCGAGCGTGCGGATAGCCTGGTCGTTTTTTCCGATTTCTGCCCGGCCTCCGGCGAGGTCGACATTGGTGCCGCGCAACCGGCGGCTGACGTCGACGGCGGTCAGGCCTGCAGCCTGCAGGCGGTCGGGATCGAGCGAAACCAGGATCTCGCGATCGACACCGCCGATGCGCTCGACCTGCGCGACGTTGCGCAAACCCTGGAGCGCACGCTTGACCACGTCGTCGACAAAATATGAAAGCTGCTCCGGCGTCTTGCCAGGCGAGATCGCGGCATAGGTGACGATCGGCAGCCCGATCACGTCGACGCGCTGGATCAGCGGTTCGTTGACGTTTTGCGGCAGGTTCGCGCGCACCCGCGTGACCGCGTCCTTGACATCGTTCAGGGCGCGGTCGGTGTTGGTCTCAAGCGCGAACTGGATCGTCGTCACCGACAGGCCGTCGGTGATTGACGATGAAATGTGCCGCACGCCCTCCACGCCCGACACACCGTCCTCTATGGTCTTGGTGACCTGCGCTTCGAGTTCGGCCGGCGCCGCGCCGAACTGCGATACCGCGACCGAGATCACGGGAATGTCGGCGCTTGGCAATCGCGTCACCGCGAGCCGGGTGAAACTGAGCCAGCCGAGCACCAGAAGAATGATCGAAAACACGACCGCGGGAAGCGGATGCCGGATCGACCAGGCCGAGATATTCATTGCCATCAGCGTGCTCGCGTTCGATCGAGTTCATCGGCGAACATGGTCTTGATCTGGTCGCCGTCGTGCAGTGAAGAGCCGGCGTCGGACACGACGATTTCGCCGACGTCGAGGCCCTCGAGAATTTCCGTGGACGTGTCGGAAACCAGCCCGACCCGGACCTTGCGCGTCTCCACCGTGTTGCCTTTGACCACCTGGACGGTCAGATGGTCAATCGCGGTGCGCGGGACCGCGACCCCGCAGCTGCGCTTGGCGTCGATGCTGGCCTGGGCGAACATGCCGATCTTGAGCGACGGATTGTTGGTCAGCGAGATCCTGATGTGACCGAGCTGGGTGTTGCGATCGATTTGCGGGGAAACCTGCCTGACGCGTCCGACGATATCCGGGCCATTGTCGCGGCTGATCCGCGCCGTCGCGCCGGGATTGATCTTCATCATGTGGACCGCCGGCACTTCCGCATCGAGTTCGACTTCGCCATTGACCGCAATGCGGAACATTGGACCGGCTAGCGGCGAGGCCGGCGCGCCCACGATGGTATTTACCTGCGTGACAAGGCCTGCGGCCGGGGCGCGCACCGAGACCGGCGAGGCGCCTCGGGCGCTGCCGCCGGCCGCGGCCAACTGTGCCGGGGGTGGCGTCAACCGCGCCAATTCCTGATTTTCGGTAACCGTCTCGCCTTCGCGGACCAGCACGTCGGTGACCCGGGATCCCTCCTGGTCTGCTCCGGCCACTGCCTCGCGGCGCGGCACGACAAACCCGGTAACCCGCACCAGATCGGAGAAGCAGGCATTGGTGGATTTCGTGACGATTACGAGGGCGCTGCTGGGCGTATCGCTCTCTTGCGGACGGGAGCGGTGCTCGAACCAGTACCAGGCCACGCCGAGGACTGAAAAAAAAGCCACCGCAAGCACAGGCCTGAGATTTTCGGAAAGCGTCATCGCGATATCAATCCAGACCTAGTGTGGCATTCAGAAGTCCGCATCATCATTGCCGCAAGCCTGTCATGCGGTCTTCTGAACCAAAGCCCCACTGGAATCAACAAGAAGCGGGTATTCACAAACGAGGACGCCGCACCACGATGCGAACTTCGCAAATCGGGACCGTCGCTCCCGTCGTTCCTGTTCCGGCGCCGGCTGCACCCGTCCGAATACAGGAGAAAGACAAAGGCGTCCCGCAGGAACGGGGCGCAAGCTCGTTTGCCAAACTCTTTCAGGGCCATCCCTGTTTACTGGACGCCCGTAACTCATTTCTGCGCGGTGGATTTGTTTTCCATGTTCACGACCTGGACCCGGCGATTGACTTCGGACAACGGGTTAGCCGGATCTTTCAATTTGGTCTTGCCGTATCCGACGGTCACCAGGTCCGAGCCCGCGATGGCGAACTTGTCGACCAGATAACGCTTGATCGAATCGGCGCGGCGCTCGGAGAGATCCTGGTTGTAGCTGTCGCTGCCGACCGCATCGGTGTGGCCGGCGACAACGAAGGTCGAACCTTTGAGTTCGGGGTTGGAAAGCGCCCGGCCCAAAGCCTGAACCGAGGGGAGCGACCTGTTGCTGATATTGGCTGAATTATAGTCGAAGTTGATTTCCAGATCGATCTTCGGCTTGTCCTTGACAATGGTGGCGATTTCCTCGCGCTCGATCGCCGAGAGCGAGCGCGTAGGCCGGTTCCGCAGGCTCTGGATCAGTTGCCCTTCGGCCGCGGCTGCGGCGGGGTCGGTTTGGGTTTGCGGGCCGGTCGAAAGACCCCTCGTGAGGGGCTTCTTTGCCGGCGCCAGCGCCCGCAGGATTTGATCCTCGGTGACGTCATCGGCCTTTGCCACGCCGATCGAGAGCGCGGCGCCGATCATCAGCAGCGAAACGATCGCAACGAGACTTCTCGTTTTGAAGATTTCAAGCATTTTTGTCCCTCCTGCGCGCCGTTACGCGGTTGCTTTAGATTGCCACTTGGCCGGAAATGGCCGCGGCATTTTGCCTATCTGTCTCGGGCTCCGGCCCCGAGGTTCGCCGAGGTGCAACCATTGACCTCAAATGATCGTCAACGCACGCCGTAACCTGCGAATTCCTTGACGATATTCGGGTCCATCGCCTTTGCGTTGGCGATGTCGACATCGCCTTCTGCAACGGCACCGTTGCGTTGCTTGGCGAGACCACGCCCATATAGCGAGGAGGTCAGCCGCGGGTTGATCTTCAGAGCGGCGTCAAAGTCGGCGATGGCGTTCTTGTTCTGCCCGTTCTTCAGGTTGAGCAGGCCGCGGCTGTCGAGGGCGTCGACGAAATTGGGGCGCAGCCGCAGCGCCTCGTTGCAATCCCGCAGCGCCGATTGCAGATCGCCGATCACAGCACGGGTCCAGCAGCGGTTGTTGTAGGCTTCCACGTCTTTCGGGTTGAGCCTGATGGTGTCGTCGAAATCTTTGACGGCAAGGCTATATGCGCCCTTGCTGGCGTAAACCTGTCCGCGCCGGTAGAGCGCGCCCGCATCGTCGGGATTCTCGGCGATCCTGGCACTCAGGCTCTTGATGATCGGATCGTCCGCGAGCGGTGGCTGGGCCGGAGGGGCTCCGTCATTGCCTGGAGTGCTGGGGAGCGGTGGTTTGTCGCTCGGAATGTTCGGCGCTGGCGCCGGCTTGTCCGGCGGTGGAAGTTCCGCTTTCGGGGCCGGCGGCGGAGAGGGTGGCGGGGGTGGCGGCGACGGTTCGGCACGCGGCTGCGGTGGAGGCGGCGGGGGCGGCGAGGGCTCGGGAAGTTGTGGCTGCGGAAGGTTCGCCATCGGACCGGGCGGTCGCGCGCCTGGAATGAATGAAAAATCCTCGGCCAGCGAAGAGGAAATCCAGGGCACCTGCTCGCTGCGTGACGCGCGGGTGACGCCGACGCGAGTCCGGTTCAGCGTCTCCTCGGCCATCAGGTCGGGAACGCGGATCTCCTTAAGAAGCTCCTGAACGAACAGGCTGTGATCGCCGCCGTTGTCAGAGATCACGGAGCTGAGCGCCGCCGAATACATCACGAGCGTTCCATTCGGCGCGATCACAGGCGCCAGGCCGGCGGAAAAGCTGCGGAACCGGCGCTCGTATGGATTGCGTCGGGAAGCGTCGATCAAGGCGATCTTGACGCCGGCGCCGCGATTGTTGATCTCGTTGAGCACCGTCTCCAGGCTGAAGCCGTCGCGGCGGACGTCCGCCTCGGTCCAGATCTGAGCATCGACCGGGATCAAGTAGCTCTGGCGGTTGGACTGGATGCCAAAGCCGCTGAAGAAGATCAGCGCGATGCTGCCGGGCTTGATGTGGCCGTACAAACGGTCGAAAGCCTTCCTCATTCCGTCGCCGGTCAGGTTGTCACCGACATCGACGGTGAAGCCATCGCGCTTCAGTTCGTCGGCGACGTCGCGTGCGTCGTTGATCGGCTCCTTCAAGGGAGCGTCCGCGTCCGGGTATTTCGCATTGCCGATGACAAGGGCAAACCGGTCCGCAGCCATGCCGGTCGACGGCAAGACCGGCGCGATCGACAGAATCAACAGCGCAAACAACGAAAAGCGGATTCTCATACGACGTCAGTCCAGCCAAAAAGGCGCCGATCCCAGCCCCGCAACTCGGCGACCTTACCCCACGAAAAACGCATTATCAAATCGCGCCTCCAGCGGCTGTCAACAGCCCATCGGAGCCATAATGACCGCGACGATTGATCGCGGTCGCCTGTCAAAGGCGGCCGTCGATGTCAGGTCCGGCAGTCATAAATGTCATCGATGCGACACATCCTAGTGTCCTGATTCCGAAGTTCGTATCATTGCACGGCATACTCGTTTACGAACTTCGGAATCGAAAGGACGCCGGCAAATCTATGATTCTAGTGTGGCTTCTGGTTCAGAAGTCCGCATGACGAATTCGCGGCAATAATGATGCGGACTTCTGAACCGCCACACCAGTCGGTCGGCATTTCCAATCGGGGTGGGCATTGAAGACCTGGACGTTTGACCTTTTTTCCTGGTGGTGGCTTGGTAGTGCGCGCCTAACGCAGCCAGAAAAAAGATCGTCCCATGGAAAACGTCTACGAAATTTATGCGCTCCGCTATGCGACGATGTCGCCGCGCACTCCCCATATGAACTACCTCTCGCCGGACCCACACGAGACCACGGCCTCAGACCTTGACTACTTCGTCTGGCTGATCCGGGGCGGCGGCCGCGACATCCTGGTGGATACCGGCTTCAACGCGGAAGAGGCCGGCCTGCGCGCCCGCAAGCTTGCGCTCAACCCGGTGGATGCCCTGGCGCGCTTCGGCGTCAAGGCTGAGACGATCAGGGATGTGGTCGTCACGCACATGCATTATGACCACGCCGGCAACCTCGACCTGTTTCCCAATGCGCGATTTCACCTTCAGGACCGCGAGATGAGTTATGCCACGGGGCGCTGCATGTGCTTTGGGTCCTTGCGACATCCATTTTCGGTCGAACACGTCACGCTGATGGTGCGTCACGTCTACAGCGAGCGTGTCACCTTTCACTCCGGCGATGGCCAGATTGCGCCGGGCGTCACGGTGCATCGTGTCGGCGGCCATTCCGACGGGTTGCAGGTAGTGCGGGTCGAGACGGCGCGCGGGCCTGTCGTGCTTGCGTCGGATGCGGCGCATTTTTACGGCAACCTGCATCGCCGCAGCCCGTTTCCAATCGTCTATAACATCGGTGACATGTGCCGGGGTTGGGAGATTGTCGAGCATCTCGCCGGTCACCCCGATCGCATCATTCCCGGCCACGATCCGCTGGTCGCCGAACTATACCCGCGCGCCAGCGACCAGACCGATGCTTTCGCACTTCACCGGGCGCCGTCACGTTCCTTCGCAAAATAGGCTGTCCGAACGGCCGACGGCCAGAGACTCAATACGCCTCTGACTTCCTTGCCTCTTTGATCGTTTGCACAAGGTCGAGACTGTCCTCGATCTTGCCGAGCAGCCGCGCGAAATCCCTTTGTTCACGGCTGGTGAGACAAGACATGATCTCCCGTTCCTTGTGCTTCAGGCGCGGAATGAGTCTCTCGTAGAGTACTCTTCCCTTGGGCGTCAGGCGCAGCACGAACTCGCGGCGGTCGTCCTCGTTTTCGATCCGCTCGACGAACTGGCGCGCCATCAGCGCCGTGACCGCCCGGCTGATGGTCGATTTATGCGTGCGAGTGCAGTGCGAAATATACTGCGCGCTGCAAGCTTCAGTGCGCAGCCCAAGGGTTGCGAGCACCCGCCACTCCGGAATATCGAGGCCATAGCGTTCGCGGTATTCGCTGGAAAGCGCCGCGGAAACCTCGGCGGCAAGGCGGTTAAGGCGGAAAGGCACAAACCTGAACAGGTCCAGTCGCAGGCGGCTTCTGGACGCGGGTTCCTTCCGCGAACCGTTGTTCGCCCTTCTCGAAAGCGCCTTCGGCAAAAACCACTCCAATTTGAGTTGACGGCGGAACGCGCGCGGAGTTTAGATCGTTGCAGATGCGACTATCTTACCGGGCATGGCGCCCCTTGGCCAGAGCGACGCGAGCATGGCACAGTCAAGGACCCAGTCAAACTTCGGTTATCGCCGCCACGCCGATCAGGACCAGACCGGCGGTGGCATTTCCGCATATCCGGTGGCGGTAATCGGCGCCGGACCGGTAGGACTGTCGCTGGCGATCGATCTGGCGCAGCGAGGCCAGCGCGTCGTGCTGCTCGACGATGCCGACCGGATCGGCGAGGGGTCGCGGGCAATCTGTTTTTCGAAGCGCTCGCTCGAATTCTGGGACCGGCTCGGCGTCGGCCAGCGCATGGTCGACAAGGGCGTGGTGTGGAGTGTCGGCAGGATCTTCCACGGCGCGGCGCAGCTCTACCAATTCGATCTGTTGCCGGAGCAGGGTCACAGACGGCCGGCCTTCATCAATCTCCAGCAATTCTATGCCGAGGCCTATCTGGTGGATCGCGTCGGCGAGCTGCCGACGATCGACCTGCGCTGGCGCAACAAGGTGATCGCCCTCGAGCAACGCAACGATCATGCGATCCTTACCATCGAGACGCCGGAAGGGCCTTATCGGATCGGCGCGAACTACGTCATCGCCTGCGACGGCGCGCGATCGTCGCTGCGGCGGATGGTGGGCGCCGACTTCACCGGCCAGGTTTTCGAAGATCAGTTCCTGATCGCCGACGTGCGAATGACGGCGGAATTCCCCACCGAGCGCTGGTTCTGGTTTGACCCACCGTTTCATGCGGGCCGCTCGGCGCTGCTGCACAAGCAACCCGACGACGTCTGGCGCATCGACCTGCAGCTCAATCCGGATGCCGATCCGGTGAAGGAGAAGTTGCCCGAAAATGTGCGGCCACGGATCGCGCGCATGCTCGGCCACGACAGGTTCGATTTCGAATGGATATCGCTTTACAAATTCCAGTGCCGGCGAATGGACAAATTCATCCATGGCCGCGTGATCTTTGCGGGCGATGCCGCGCATCAGGTCTCGCCGTTCGGGGCGAGAGGGGCCAATTCCGGTCTGGAAGACGCCGAGAACCTTGCCTGGAAGCTGGACCGCGTGCTCAGGCAGGCTTCACCTGCAAGTTTGCTCGAAAGCTATCACATCGAACGCAGTATGGCGGCCGACGAAAATATCCGCGAGTCGACGCGATCGACCGATTTCATGGCGCCCGCCACGCGCCAGGAGGCGCGGTATCGAAAGGCGGTGCTGTCGCTTGCCAAGGAAACCGAATTCGGAAAACGCATGATCAATGGCGGACGGCTCTCGGTGCCATCGATCTACGATTCCCCGCTTTCGACCGCCGACTGCGATTCATGGCGCGGCGGCCCGCGGCCGGGCGCGTCCATGCTTGATACGCCGATCACCGCGCCCTCAGGCAAAAGCGAATATCTGACCGGCGCCTTTATCGCGTGCGGTTCGCAATTCACGCTGCTTGAATTTGCGGACGGTGTCGCAGCCGATATTCCCGAAGGCGTCGGCACGATCCGCATCGGCGGCACGGGCGGCTATTCCGATAGGGGTGGGCTTGCGGCCCAACGTTACGATGCAAAGCCCAGCACCGCCTATCTGCTACGCCCTGACGGCTACGTCGCCGCACGTTTCCGTCATCCGACGCGAGCTGCGCTTCAATCCGCGTTGGCTCGCGCTGCCGGCAGCAACTGAGGTTCACATGGTCCTGTCTACCCGCTCGAATTTCGAAAAGCCCGACGATGCCTTTCGCGCCATTGTCGAAGCCCATCGGGGGCTGACCGAGGCGCAGAGCGCCGATCTTGATGCGGCGCTGGTTCTGATTCTCGCCAATCATATCGGCGATCTCGGCGTGCTGGGCGAGGCGATTGAGCTTGCAAAACGGCGGATGCTGGAGGCAAGCCAGCAGCAGCAACAACAATAGCGCACAAGGAATCGGATTGATGGCCAAGGGTTTTGCATCGACGACGGATCTGACCGAGAAGAAAATCACGTTTTCCGAAATCGGAACCGATCTCTATGCCTTCACGGCCGAGGGCGATCCGAATTCGGCCATGATCGTCGGCGACGACGGCTGCATGGTGTTCGATGCGCAGGCAACGCCGGCGATGGCGAACAGGGTGATCGAGCGGGTGCGCAGTGTCACCGACAAGCCGATCAAATATGTGGTGCTGTCGCATTATCATGCGGTGCGTGTGCTTGGCGCCTCCGCCTACAAGGCTGAAGCCGTGGTCGCCTCGCGCGAGACGCGCCGGCTGATCGAGGAACGCGGCCAGCAGGACTGGGATTCCGAATATGGCCGCTTCCCCCGGCTGTTCCAGGATGCGCAAAGCATTCCGGGCCTGACCTGGCCGACATTGACCTTCGACGGCGCGATGTCGATCTATCTCGGCAAACGCGAGGTGCGATTGCTGCAGCTCGGTGCCGGACATACCTCAGGTGATATCGTGGCCTGGGTTCCGGACGCGGAAGTGATGTTTTCCGGTGATCTGATTGAATACCACTCGGCCTGCTACTGCGGCGACGCGTATTTGCGCGAATGGCCGGTTACACTGAACGAGATTCTCGCCTTCAATCCGAAGGCGATCGCGCCGGGGCGCGGCGATGCGCTCAAGGGTCTGTCCATCACTCGCGAGGCGATCGCGATGACACGGGATTTCGTCACCACCCTCTATGGTGCCGCGGAATCGGCGGTGGCCAAAGGCCGCAGCCTCAAGGAAACGATGCCGGCCACCCGCGCGGTGATGGACCCGAAGTTCTCGAGCTTTGCGATCTATGAGCATTGCCTGCCGTTCAACGTCTCGCGCGCCTTCGATGAAGCTTCCGGAATCGACGACCCCGTGATCTGGACCGACAAGCGCGACCGGGAAATGTGGGCGGCCCTGCAAGGAGGATGACCATGAATATCAATACCTCACCCGACGTGGCGAGCCGTACCTCCACCAATATCACGCCGGGTTATATGTCCGGCTTCGGCAACAGCTTTGAGACCGAGGCGCTGCCCGGCGCCCTGCCGATCGGGCGCAATTCGCCGCAGCGCTGCGCCTACGGGCTTTACGCCGAACAGCTGTCCGGCTCGCCCTTTACCGCGCCGCGCGGCAGCAACGAGCGCTCGTGGCTTTATCGCATCCGCCCCTCGGTCAGGCACTCCGGACCTTTCGCCAAGGTCGATGCGCTGCTGTGGCGAACCGCGCCATGCCATGAGCAGGAGCTTTCCATCGGGCAACTGCGCTGGGATCCGGCGCCGATGCCGAAAACGGAAATGACCTTTCTGCAGGGCGTGCAAACCATGACCACCGCAGGCGACGCAGGCACGCAAGCCGGCATGGCCGCGCATGTCTTTCTCATCACCAGGTCCATGGTCGATCAGAATTTCTACAATGCCGATGGCGAGATGCTGTTCGTGCCGCAGCAAGGCAATTTGCGCTTCGTCACCGAGTTTGGCCGGATCGACGTCGAGCCCGGCGAGATCGCCGTGATCCCGCGCGGCGTGAAGTTCCGTGTCGAACTCACGGCTGGCCCGGCGCGCGGCTACATCTGCGAAAACTATGGCGGCGCCTTCACGCTGCCCGAGCGCGGCCCGATCGGCGCCAATTGCCTCGCCAACGCGCGCGATTTCCTGACCCCCGTCGCCGCCTATGAGGACAAGGAGACGCCGAGCGAGCTGTTCGTGAAATGGGGCGGCTCGCTGTTCGTGACCAAACTGCCGCATTCGCCGATCGATGTCGTGGCATGGCACGGCAACTATGCACCCTACAAATACGATCTGCGAAGCTATTCGCCGGTCGGGGCCATCAGTTTCGATCATCCCGATCCCTCGATCTTCACGGTGCTGACCTCGCCATCAGAGACGACCGGCACCGCGAATATCGACTTCGTGATTTTCCCGGAGCGCTGGGCGGTGGCCGAAAACACGTTCCGGCCGCCCTGGTATCACATGAACATCATGTCGGAATTCATGGGGCTGATCTACGGCGTCTATGATGCCAAGCCGCAAGGTTTTACGCCCGGCGGTATCAGCCTGCACAACATGATGTTGCCGCACGGCCCTGATCGCGAAGCCTTCGATCATGCCAGCAATTCCGAGCTGAAGCCGGTCAAGCTGACCGGAACCATGGCTTTCATGTTCGAGACGCGCTTTCCCCAACGCATCACGGCGCATGCGGCAAGATCCGCAACCCTGCAGCACGACTACGCCGATTGCTGGAAGGGTTTGGAAAAGCGGTTCGATCCGAACAAGCCGTAGCTTGCTTCCCTCTCCCCTTGCGGGACAGGGTGGCGAGGACAACGTCCGAGCCGGGTGAGGGGTTCAGTTCCAGTAAGGTAGTTACCCCTCACCCGGTTTCTCACTTCGTTCGAACCACCCTCTCCCGCAAGGGGAGAGGGTAAAGAGGCGTCAGGAAGAAATGACCAGCCCCAACGATCCCACGCTTTGCTCGTTCATCCCGGTTGATGCGGCGTCGGACTTTCCGATCCAGAACCTGCCTTATGGCGTGTTCTCGACGTCCGCCTTGCCGGCGCCGCGCATTGGAGTCGCGATCGGTGACTACGTGCTCGATCTCTGGGAACTCGAACAGGATTGCCGGCTCGTTGTCGGCGACCTCGGCGTCTTTTCGGCCCCGACACTTAATCCTTTCATGGCGCTGGGACCGAAGCTGTGGACGCGCACGCGCGCGCGGATCAGCGAGTTGTTGCGTCACGACAATCCCGAGCTGCGGGATAATCCGACCTTGCGTGAGCGCGCGCTGGTGCCGATGGCGCAGGCGAAGCTGCACCTGCCGATTGCGGTCGCAGGATATACGGATTTCTATTCGTCGAAGGAGCACGCCACCAATGTCGGGATCATGTTTCGCGGCAAGGACAATGCGCTGCAGCCGAACTGGCTGCATATGCCGATTGCCTATAACGGCCGCGCGTCAACGGTCGTGGTTTCCGGCACCAGGGTGCGCCGCCCGCGCGGCCAGTTGAAGCCGCCGAATGGCGAGCTTCCAGGCTTTGCGCCCTGCAAGCGGCTCGATTTCGAACTCGAAATGGGCGTGGTGATCGGGCAGGCGTCAGCGATGGGCGGGATGCTGACCGAAGCGCAGGCCGAGGAAATGATTTTCGGCTTCGTGCTGCTGAACGACTGGAGCGCGCGCGACATCCAGCAATGGGAATACGTGCCGCTCGGACCGTTCCGGGCAAGGCGTTTGCGACCTCGATCAGCCCATGGGTGGTCACCCGCGAGGCGCTGGAGCCGTTCCGCCTCTCGGGGCCGAAGCAGGATCCGGCGCCCTTGCCCTATCTGCGGCAGGCAAAGCCGAACAATTACGATCTTGAGCTTGAAGTCGGCCTGCGCGCTGCATCCATGAAGAGACCTTTGCGCATCTGCCACACCAATTTCAAATACATGTACTGGTCATCGGTGCAGCAACTCGTGCATCACGCTGCCTGCGGATGTGCGATGAATGTCGGTGATCTGCTTGGCTCCGGTACCATTTCCGGGCCGGAAAAGAGTCAACGCGGCAGCCTGCTCGAGATTTCCTGGAACGGCACCGAGCCGATCGAGCTCGAAGACGGCATCACCAGGACTTTTCTCGAGGACAACGATTCGCTTGTGATGCGCGGCTGGTGCCAGGGCGATGGTTACCGCATCGGTTTCGGCGAAGTCGAGGGAACGATCCTGCCGGCGGAATGACTGTGAGAGGCGTTAGCGCTCTTCCGGAGGAATATCGCGGATCCGTGCCGAATGCGCGGCGATATCCTCAAAGCCATATTTGAGATGCACGCGCTTGCTCGAAGCAGGGTTCTTTGCCAGCGACACGCCCGGCCGCCATTCCTGCGCCGGCCTGATTGGCCGCGGTGCAAATCCGCCGCCGCAATTCGGGCACGCATTGCCGAGCTTGGTCTCGACGCAATCGGCACAGAAGGTGCACTCATAACTGCAGATCCGAGCTTCGGTCGAATTCGGCCGAAGATCCTTGTCGCAATATTCGCAGTTCGGTCGAAGTTGCAGCGCCATGATGGTCGTATCCTGCAGCGTTCTTCAATGAGCAAAAGCTGTTGCTATTTTTTCGACCGCCATTCGTCAAGCAGCTCCGCAATCTCCGCTGCTGTGGGCTCGCGGATGGCGGAAGGCGTGCGCGAAAACCGCGGGGCAGGAGCGGGCTGGGTCACCCCATGGCGATTGACGAACGTCTTTCGTGCCGCCATGTGCGGGTGAAGCGGAGCTTCCGCCATGGTCAGCACCGGCGCAAAGCAGACGTCGGTGCCTTCCAGGATCTTGCACCACTCTTCGCGCGTCCTGCTCCTGAAGATTTCGGTCAGCTTCTGCCTCAGCGCAGGCCAGGCCGCGCGGTCCATCTGGGCGTCGAAGGCTTGTTCCGAAAGGCCCAACAATTGCCGGAGCAAGTCATAGAACTGCGGCTCGATCGAGCCGATCGAGATGAAATTGCCGCATGCGCACTGATAGATGCCGTAGAAATGCGCACCGCCGTCGATGAAATTGCTTTCCCGCCCCTCGGTCCAGCGGCCGATCGCGGTGAAGTCGAAAAACATCGACATCAATGAGGCCGCACCATCGCACATGGCGGCATCCACCACCTGTCCCTTGCCGGACGTCCGGGCTTCCAGCAGTGCGGCGAGCACGCCGACGACAACGTAGAGCGCGCCGCCGCCGAAATCGCCGACCAGGTTCAGCGGCGGGACCGGTCTTTCGCGAGGGCCGATCGCCGCGAGCGCGCCGGTCACCGAGATGTAGTTGATGTCGTGGCCGGCCGCCTGCGCCAGCGGGCCTTCCTGGCCCCACCCGGTCATGCGGCCATAGACAAGGCGCGGGTTTCGCGCGTGCACGACATCGGGGCCAAGCCCGAGCCGTTCCATCACTCCCGGCCGAAAGCCTTCGATCAGGGCATCGGCGTGATCGAGAAGCTCGAGGGTCTGCGCGATCGCCGCCTTGTCCTTCAAATCGATCCCGACCACCTTGCGGCCACGCGCGGCTGCCGATTTCAGATTCCTCTTCGCTCCGACGCGCTCGAGCGTAACCACCTCGGCACCCATGTCCGCCAGCATCATGCAGGCGAAAGGGCCGGGTCCGATGCCGGCGAATTCGATGATGCGAAAACCCTCCAGCGGGCCCGCGGCCCGGGTCGATGAGTGAGGCTCCGATCTGTCGGGCACTTTATCCTTCCATCGACTCGGGAAGGCGAACGCCGCTACCCGGCCTGTGTGACGGCACGCTGCGCCATTACCTTGATCAGATTGGCGCGGTAATCGGCCGTGCCGTGGATATCGCTCATCAAGCCGCTGGCCGGAATCCTGATGTTATCGAGGGCGCTCGCCGTCCAATTCGCCTTGAGCGCGGCTTCGATTGCGCCGACGCGCATAACGCCACCGGACGAGGCGCCGGTGGCGGCCGCGCGGACGTCGCCGGACCTGCTCCTGGCGACGAAGACGCCGGTCAACGCAAAGCGCGATGCTGGGTGCGGGAATTTGGCATATCCCGCCTTGGCGGGAATCGGAAACGAGACCGCGGTGATGATCTCGCCGTCGTCAAGCGCGGTTGCAAACAGGCCTTTGAAGAAGTCATCCGCCGCAATCGAACGCTTGTTGGTCTTGACGGTCGCCCCGAGCGCCAGAAGCGCGGCCGGATAATCGGCCGCCGGATCGTTGTTGGCGATCGATCCGCCGATTGTGCCGCGGTGACGCACGGCGGGATCGCCGATGACCGAGGCGAGGTGGGCAAGGGCCGGTATCGCCTTTTGTACATCCGCACTCGTAGCCACATCGTAATGGGGCGTTGCAGCCTTGATGGTCAGCGTGTCGCCGGAAGCCTCGATGCCGACGAGGTCCTTGATCCGGGCGAGATCGATGACGTCCGAAGGCGAGGCGAGCCGCTGCTTCATCACGGGGATGAGCGTGTGGCCGCCAGCGAGGTATTTTGCCTCCTTGCCCTTGGCGAAGAGCGCGGCGGCTTCATCAACCGAGGAGGGACGATGGTATGTCGTGGAATACATGGTTCATCTCCCTCTCATGCGTGGCCATTGATGGCGTGCCACACCCGGTCGGGCGTCGCCGGCATCTCGAGCTTGTTGTTGCCGATTGCGTCCGTGATCGCGTTGATGACGGCAGCCGATGCGCCAATCGCGCCCGCCTCGCCGCAGCCCTTGACGCCCAGCGGATTGCCCGGACACAGGGTCGTCGTGTGGCTCAATTTGAACGACGGCAGATCGTCGGCCCGCGGCATGGCGTAATCCATGAACGATGCCGTCACGAGCTGGCCCGAACCGTCATAGACGGCGTTTTCGAGCAGCGCCTGGCCGATTCCCTGGGCGAGCCCGCCATGAACCTGGCCTTCGACAATCATCGGATTGATCAGCCGGCCAAAATCGTCAGCCGCAACGAAATTGACGAAGCTGGTCTTGCCGGTGCCGGGGTCGACATCGAGCTCGCAGATATAGGCGCCCGCGGGGAAGGTGAAGTTGCTGGGATCGTAGAACGCGGTTTCCTTCAAGCCCGGCTCCATGCCTTCGGGCAGGTTGTGGGCGGTGTAGGCGGCCAGCGCAACCATCGGCAGCGCCAGCGACTTGTCGGTACCGGTGACCTTGAACTCGCCGTTTTCGATGACGATGTCGCCCTCCGACGCCTCCAGAAGATGCGCCGCTATTTTCTTGCCCTTGGCTTCGACCTTCTCCAGGGCCCTGAAAATCGCGCTGCCGCCGACCGCGAGCGAGCGCGAGCCATAGGTGCCCATGCCGAACTGCACCTTGTCAGTATCGCCATGAACGATCTGCACCTGGCTGATCGGGACGCCGAACCGCTCGGCGACGAGCTGGGCGAACGTCGTCTCATGACCCTGGCCGTGGCTGTGCGATCCCGTGAGCACCTCGATGGTGCCGACCGGATTGACGCGGATTTCCGCAGATTCCCACAGGCCGACGCCGGCGCCGAGGCTGCCGACCGCCTTCGATGGTGCAACCCCGCAAGCCTCGATGTAGCAGGAGAAACCAAGCCCGCGCAGCTTGCCTTCCGACTTCGCCTTTGCCTTGCGCGCTGCAAAGCCGGCATAGTCGATCGCCTTCAGCGCCGCGTCGAGCGAGGCACCGAAATCGCCGGCGTCATAGGCCATGATCACCGGCGTCTGATGCGGAAATTGCGTGATGAAATTCTTGCGGCGCAGTTCTGCCGGGTCGACCTTCAACTGGCGCGCCGCCGTCTCCATCGTCCGCTCGATCAGGTAACTCGCTTCGGGCCGTCCCGCGCCACGATAGGCGTCGACCGGCACCGTGTTGGTATAGACCGTGATCACTTCGGCATGGATCGCCGGAATGTTGTACTGGCCCGAAAGCAGCGTCGCGTAGAGATAGGTCGGCACCGCCGACGAGAACAGCGACATGTAGGCGCCGAGATTGGCGTGGGTTTTCACCCGCAAGCCCAGGATCTTGTTGTCCTTGTCGAACGCCATCTCCGCCCTGGTGACATGGTCGCGGCCGTGGGCGTCGGTAAGAAAGGCTTCGGTTCGGTCGCCGGTCCATTTCACCGGGCGACCGACCTTCCTGGAGGCCCACAGCGCCACCATTTCTTCCGGATAGATGTAGATCTTCGAGCCGAAGCCGCCGCCGACATCCGGCGCGATCACCCGCAGCTTGTGCTCTGGCGCAATGTTGTAGAACGCCGAAAGCACGAGCCGCGCGACATGCGGATTTTGCGAAGTCGAATAGAGAGTGAAATGCTCTTCGGCCGCGTCGTATTCGGCGACTGCTGATCGCGGCTCCATTGCGTTTGGCACCAGGCGATTATTGGTGACTTCGAGCGTGACCACGTTGGCCGCCTTGCTGAACGCATCCTTGACGGCGGCTTCATCGCCGATCACCCAGTCGTAGATGATGTTGCCCGGCGCTTCCGGGTGAAGCTGCGGGGCGCCCGGCTTGATCGCGGCGCGAATGTCGGGCACGGCTGGAAGTTCCTCGTAGCTGACGACGACCGCTTCGGCCGCGTCCTTGGCGAGGTTCTTGCTCTCGGCTATCACGACCGCCACCGCCTGGCCTACGAAGCGCACCGTCTCCGGCGCCATTGCCGGCCACGCGCCCATTTTCATCGGCGTGCCGTCCTTGGAGGTGATCGCCCAGCCGCAGATGAGGTTGCCGACCTTGTCGTCGACGATCTGCTGTCCGGTCAAAACACCGAGCACGCCCGGCATCTTCATCGCTGCCGAGGAATCGATGCTCTTGACCTTCGCATGCGCGTGCGGACTGCGGATGAAATGCGCATATGTCATGCCCGCAAGCTTTATGTCGTCGACATACCGCCCCTTACCCGTGATGAAACGCCGGTCTTCCTTGCGCACCACGCTGGCGCCGATACCCTCAACACCCATTGCATCTCTCCCTGTCGGACCGCATGACCTTTGTCGCGGAAGACGCCGATCGCGGCCGGTTTGTATTTCGAAAGTCCTTCAATGCCGCTCAGGCTGATTATTCTGCCGCCTGCGCAACTTTCATGCGGCCGGCCGCGTCCAACACCGATTTGACGATATTGTGATAGCCGGTGCAGCGGCAGATGTTGCCTTCCAGTTCTTGGCGGACGGTGGTTTCGTCGAGCTTGCCGCCGTGGCGGTGGACGATATCGATCGCCGACATGATCATGCCCGGTGTGCAATAGCCGCATTGCAAACCATGATTGTCGCGGAATGCGGCCTGCATCGGGTGCAGTTCGTCGCCCTTGGCGATGCCTTCGATCGTGGTGACATTGGCGCCGTTGGCTTGTCCCACGAGCACCGTGCAGGATTTGACCGCCCGACCGTCAATGTGCACCACGCAGGCGCCGCACTGGCTGGTGTCGCAGCCAATATGGGTGCCAGTCAGGTTCAGATGATCGCGCAAGAGATGGACAAGAAGGGTACGGTCCTCGACCTCGGCCGAGACCGCTTTACCGTTCACCGTCAGTTTGATGGTTGACACGCCTCTACCTCCCGAATGTTTTTATTTGTTTGGATTAGAAGCGCGAGGAAGAGACTTTGCAACTAGGATTTTCGTCTCGGAAGTGTCTTGTTGCCGTCAGATTTGCTTGATTCTGGTCCCTGTGCTCAGCGCCGCTCAGGCAGGCGGCAGGACGGCCGGTGCCCAAAGCCTCGCACCGCCCGTGGGGGTGCGCGCGCGCCCCCGCGTTTTTCACCCATCGACTTTGGCCGGTTATGCGCCTGGGCCGTCAGGGGGCGGACCGCCACATCAAGCGGGAATGAGTTCGACTTCGTCCTGCCCGCTGCGACGGAGGAGTGCTATGCGCCGGAATGTGTTTGCCGTTGTGGGAAGGTGATGATGTGCGCGCCGTTGTCGCAGGTCCGGAACGGGCAAATATCGGCGTTGCCAACCCCTCCGGCGCCCCGATGGCATGAGGGACATATATAGAGTGTCCGTTTCAGGGGTGGCCCTCTCAATTTACGACCTCTTATCCATTCTACTCTAGGTTTGCGCCGGGCTGGATCCGGAGCCAGTGGTTTTCCGGTTTCGCCGGGTCTTGGAGTGACGGGGGTCAGAGGTGAAGTTGACGAAGCGCGTCCGGTCGCGATCAATATCGCTAACGCTCCCGACCTTGCGATTCCGCGGCAAAATCATGCTCGGTTTTGTGTTCGTACTCGCCATCTCGGCGGTCAGCATGGGCATGGCCTATATGGGATTCGAGCGCGTTTCCTCAGGCGTGGTGGCGTACCGCAACAGCGTATCGGAATCCGAATCGGCCCAGAAGATCGACCGCGAACTGATCGAATACCGTGCGCTGGCACGATATTATTCGGTGACCGGGAAAGAAGACGACGCCAAGGCTGCATTGGCGGCCGAAGCCGGCCTGAAAGAGGCCATCGAAAAATCGATGAGGAGCACGGCGAATCCGGCGCGCATCAATCAGGTCACGCGCCTGGCCCGCGAATTCCGCGCCTTCACCAAGATCTTTGCCGATGTCGTGAAGGTAAAGCATGACACCGAGCTTTTGACCCAGAACCAGCTCATGCGCAGCGGCAATATGCTGCGTTACAAGCTCGACGACCTGCCGAGCGGTGTCGAGGACGATTCCGAGCTTGCGGCCGTCACGCTCGCTGCGAAGAAGGTGGCTGCGCAATTTCAAACCGCAAGCGCGCTCGCCAATACCTTCGTCGTCAATTCCGACCAGTCGGTTGCGGCCAGCGCGATGGCGCGTCTCAAATTCGTCGAGACCGCGCTGCAGGCGATTCCGTCGGCCGACGCAAAAATTGCAGAGGCCGTCAAGGAAGCCGCCAGGCAGCTTGAAGAGTATCAGCAGGCTTTGTCCAAACTGATCGACAATGCCAAGGAAATCGACGAGCTTTCCGTTGAAATGACCGATTCCGCGGCGGCGATCATCAAGGCGTCGAACGCAATGAAGGCGGATCTGCTGTCCGATCAACAACGGCTCGATTCCGGATCCGACGCTGCCATCAGCGAGACGGAACGTCTCGTGGTGGTTCTCGCCGTCGGCGGCTTTCTCCTGGGCGGAATACTGGCCGTGGTCCTGGGCAAGGGAATTTCCAGACCGATGATCGCGATGTGCAAGGCGATGCGGGAACTAGCCAACGGCAATTTCGAGGTCGTTCTGCCCGGTCTCGGCCGCAAGGATGAGGTTGGCGAAATGGCCGCCGCCGTCGAGGAATTCAAGGTGAGGGCGATTGCCAAGGCCGAGCGCGAAGCAGCCGAGCATGATGCGCAGAATAGAGCCAGCGCGGCGGCGCGGCGTTCGGAGCTTATTCGCTTCGCCGACGAGTTCGAGGCGACCGTGGGCAGCATCGTCGCCAATGTTTCAGCATCAGCCGTCCAGCTCGAGGCTGCTGCCGGCACATTGACGCGAACCGCGGAAACCACGCAGACGCTGTCCAGCCAGGCCGCAGGCGCATCGGAAGAGGCTTCAAGCAACATGCAATCGGTTGCGTCGGCGACCGAGGAGCTTTCCGCTTCGGTCGACGAGATCGGGCGGCAGGTGCAGGAATCGAATCGGATCGCGGAAGCCGCCGTCCATCAGGCCGAGCAAACCGACACCCGGATCGGCAAACTGTCGCGCGCCGCACAGGAAATCGGCGACGTGGTGAAATTGATCACGGCGATCGCCGAGCAGACAAACCTTCTGGCACTCAATGCCACCATCGAGGCGGCTCGCGCCGGCGATGCCGGCCGGGGCTTTGCCGTCGTTGCCTCTGAAGTCAAATCGCTTGCGAGCCAGACGGCAAAGGCGACCGACGAAATCTCGTCGCACATCACCGGCATGCAGGGCGCAACCCAGGAGTCGGTTGCCGCCATCAAGGAGATCGGCGGCACCATCGCGCAAATCTCCTCGATCGCTTCGACGATTGCGAGCGCGGTGGAAGAACAGGGGTCGGCGACGCAGGAGATCGCGCGCAGCGTTCAAACCGTCGCCCTCGGCACCCACGAGGCGGCGGCCAATATCAGAGAAGTCAATCGCGGCGCGACGGAGACGGGCTCCGCATCGGGCAATGTGCTGGACTCGGCGCGCTCGCTGTCGACCGAAAGCAGCCGGTTGCGCGAGGAACTGGCCCGTTTCATGACCAATATCCGTGCGGCTTGATCGCAGACGCGAACGACCACGCGGGTTTGCGCAATCTCGTAAAGCCCAGGATTTGCTCTGCCGTTATTCCAACAATGAGCCGTCAGGCTCGCGCGATCACGCCGTCACTCCCGTCCGAACTGGCGCCTGAGCTCGACCTTGGCGCGTTCCAGCCGCGTCCGCTGCGTCTTTGGTAGCGTCTTGCCCGCGCGATTGATGTAAAAGGTCAGCATCGAAACCGCCGAGCGATAGGCGCCGGCCTTGCGGCGCGAACTGCGTTCCGCGGAACGCTTGAGCGAGGCGGCGATCCGCTTCGGATCGCGTTGCGCAAAGACGCCAGCTTGCAAGTCCAGGGCGTCGCTCTCTCGCGTGACGCGCTGTGACCAGCGCTTCGATGCCATCTTGCGACGGGTCGTCTTTCGCGCTTTTGCCGTCGCAGCCCTTCGCCTTGAATTTTTTCGTTTCGTTACAGCGCGTGAAGCCGATTTCCGATGTGCGGTCATGCCATTTTGTCCGGTTTCGATGCGAACCCGCTTGTCGACGATTGGTTCCTTCGCCTAAATGCTGGAACTTAAGGCGCCGGAAAGACATTGATATTGGCCGTTGACGGTATTCAGGGGCTCAAACAATCCGAAACGTCACTCCCGAGACTTCTCGTTACGTTGGTTCGGTCCGATGGATTTGCTGCGACGGCAGGGCGATGTGACGGTTGCCGCAACCTCCTCCGCGGCAAATACCGATGATCGCCTCATCGAGACCAACATTCCGTTCCGTCTCGACGCACTGTACTGGGGCGGCTTCCATACCCGCGTGGTTCTGGCGCTGGGCATCACCTGGATTCTTGATGGGCTTGAGGTGACGCTCGCCGGCGCGCTGTCCGGCGCATTGAAGGAAAGCCCGACCCTGCATTTTTCCAATTTCGATGTCGGGCTCGCCAACAGTTCCTATCTTGCAGGCGCGGTGCTTGGCGCGTTCGGCTTCGGCTGGCTCACCGACCGGATCGGCCGCAAGAAACTGTTTTTCATAACCCTGGCCGTCTACCTGACCGCGACCGCTTTGACCGCGCTCTCCTGGAGTGTCGAAAGCTACGCGCTGTTCCGCTTTCTGACCGGCGCAGGTATCGGCGGAGAATACACGGCGATCAATTCCACCATCCAGGAGCTGGTGCCTGCGCGCTACCGCGGCTGGACCGACCTCGTGATCAACGGCAGTTTCTGGATCGGCGCGGCGCTCGGCGCGGTGAGCGCCATTGTACTGCTCGATCCGCAGCGGCTCGCCGTCGACGTCGGCTGGCGCCTTGCTTACCTCACCGGCGCCTGCCTCGGGCTTGTTGTGTTCGTGATGCGGATGTGGATTCCCGAGAGCCCAAGGTGGCTGGTGATCCATGGCCACCCCGATCGTGCCAATGAAATCGTCGCCGAAATCGAGCGCACGGTAACGGGTCAGGTGCAGGACCAACCAACTGAACAGGTATCACCTCAACGCGTCTGGCCGAAGCTCAAGCTTAGGATGCGCCATCACACGCCGCTGCGCGAGGTTGCGCATACCCTGTTTACGCTTTATCGGCAGCGCTCGCTGGTCGGCATGGCCTTGATGGTCGCACAGGCATTTTTCTACAACGCGATTTTCTTCACGTTTTCGCTCATCCTGATCGAATTTTACGGGATCCCGTCGGACCAGATCGGCTGGTACATCCTTCCGTTTGCAGCTGGAAATTTCCTTGGACCCCTCGTGCTCGGCCGACTGTTCGACACGTTGGGGCGTCGCGTCATGATCACGCTCACCTACGCCGTCTCCGGGGTTCTGCTCGCGATTACCGGCTATCTCTTTTCGATCGGCGCATTGAGCGCCGAGAGCCAGACCATCGCCTGGATGGTAATTTTCTTCTGCGCGTCTCCGGCCGCAAGTGCCGCCTATCTCACCGTGAGCGAGACTTTTCCGCTTGAGGTCAGGGCTCTTGCGATCGCGCTCTTTTATGCGGTGGGGACCGGAATCGGCGGCGTTGCAGGCCCGGTCTTGTTTGGCTTGCTGATTGATACCGGCTCGCGCGGTAGCGTTTTTGCAGGCTATCTTTTCGGCGCGGTATTGATGGTGGCGGCCGCCATGATTGCGTGGCGCTATTGCATCGCGGCCGAACGCAGAACGCTGGAATCGATCGCGCGGCCGCTCGCCGTGGTGGAGTAGAATGTGAGAAAGAAGGATTTGGCGGGTCAGAAATCGGCCGAGGAACGTGTGCAACGCATCGGGGAAGTTTCGCCGAACTTGATGGTGGGCGAGTTGGCGCAGCACCTCGGCGAGTGTGCCATCCTGCTCGACATCGATGGCACGCTGCTGGACCTCGCGCCGACCCCGCGCGAGGTCTGGGTGCCGCCGGGACTGGCCAACACCCTTATCCGTCTGAGCGACAAGACATCAGGCGCGCTCGCTCTTGTCAGCGGGCGATCGCTGAACGATATCGATCTGATTTTTGCTCCGGATCAATTTCCGGCCGTCGGGGGTCACGGTGCCGAGATGCGGCTCTCGAGCGACAGCGAAGCCGTGGCGACGCATGCGCCGCCCATGGACAAGGAATTGAAACGCCGCCTCGCCGCTATCGCCAGACTGAGCCCGGGCATTTTGCTCGAGGACAAGGGCTATTCGCTGGCGCTTCACTACCGGCTGGCGCCGCATGCGGAGAAAGCGATCTACGAAGCCATTTCCCTGATCAGGAACGAGCTGCCGCATGCGCCGATCGAGGTGCTGCCGGGAAAATGCGTCTTCGAAATCAAGCAAGTGGGCTTCGACAAGGCGATGGGCGTTCGCGAATTGATGCGGCGCGAGCCGTTTCGAGGGCGGCGTCCGATATTTATCGGCGATGACGTTACCGATGAATCGGTATTTGTCATCATGCCTGACCTTGGCGGGCTTGCCTTCTCGGTGGGACGGCGGGCAGAGGGTGTAGCGGGCCATTTTGACGAGCCGCGTGACGTTCGTGCGTGGCTCGCGCGTCTGGTTGACGGCGAAGCTGCGGCGAGAGAGTGACCGCGTACGCGGCAATTTTCTTTCCCCGGCAGCACCGTTTTCCGATCATTGCTGCGCCCGATTTTGGTTTCAATTGGTTGAAAAAGTGACCAGGAACCATATTGATGAATAACAGTTAAACAGGCGACCGATGCACCGGAGGGGAGCGTTGTGAACCTCGTCGTCGTTTCAAATCGCGTTTCGCGCGGTAATATCAATGAACCCATCACCGGGGGACTTGCGGCCGCGTTGCTGCCGGTGGTGGAAAAATCCGGTGCGATTTGGGTGGGTTCCAGCGGCCGCGTCCGCGAAGGTGCGCAGAAGGAACCGTTCGCCGACGTCGAAGCTCTGGGTACCGGCGCGCTGGCGATGCTCGATCTGCCGGCCGCGCATTACGGCGGGTATTACGAAGGTTTTGCCAATTCCGCGCTCTGGCCGGCACTTCATTCCCGCGCCGATCTGATCCGGGCCTCGCAGGAAGACTATCTTTCCTACCGGGAAGTGAATGCCTTCATGGCGCGCGCGCTGTTGCGCTTCAAGAAGCCGGATACCGTTTTCTGGGTTCAGGACTATCATTTCCTCGCGCTTGGCGGCGAACTGCGTGAACTTGGCGTTACCGAGCCGATCGGCTTCTTTCTGCATACGCCGTGGCCGGCGCGTGACGTCATCGAAGGCGTGCCCCACCATCGCGAACTGGTCGAGGCCATGCTGGCCTATGACCTGATCGGGTTCCAGACCAAGGATGATTGCGAGAATTTCCGCGCCTATCTTTGCTCTTCTCCCGGTTTCAAGATCAACGGCGATGTCGTCAGGTCGCGCCACGGCAGGACGCGCATGGCGGTATTTCCGATTGGCATCGACAACGAAAAATTCGCGCGGCAAGCCGCGAAGGCCACGTCGCATCCCGATGTATCGCGATTGCGTCGAAGCCTGAACGGCGAGAAGCTCGCGATCGGGGTCGACCGGCTGGACTACTCCAAAGGGCTGGTCAACCGCATCAAGGCGTTCGACCGGATGTGGACAATGCTACCCTCGCTGTCGCGCACGGTGTCGTTGCTGCAGATCGCAACGCCCTCGCGCGGTGGAATCGAAGCCTATTGCCAGCTGCAGAATGAACTCGCAAGGCTCATCAGCGACGTCAACGGCCGGCATGGCGAGGTGGACTGGACACCGATCCGATATCTCAACAAGGGTTTTGGTCAGACTGTGCTGGCGGGGCTTTATCGCACGGCCCAGGTCGGTGTCGTCACGCCCCTGCACGACGGGATGAATCTGGTCGCCAAGGAATATGTCGCCGCCCAAAACCCGGCCGATCCCGGCGTGCTGGTGCTTTCGAAATTTGCCGGTGCGGCCAACGAACTCGAAACGGCACTTCTGGTCAACCCCCACGACATCGATGGCATGGCGCGGACCATTGCCGTCGCGCTCTCGATGCCACTGCTCGAGCGGCGCATGCGCTGGGAGGCGATGATGGCGCGGCTTCAGCGCCGATCGATCCAGCAATGGTTCGCCGAATTCGTCGATGCGCTACGCGAGGCCGGCGGCGACAGGGAGCAAACATTGCCCGCGAGCGAGCCGCCGATCCTGTGGCCGATTCGTTCCGCGAACTCCAACGCGCGGGCAGTGACCTGAAGGTCGGCCTGCTGCGGCCTTCGTCAGCGAAACATCAGTAGCAATACGAAACGCCGTCGAGAATGGCGCAGCGCGTCTTGTTCGGTGCCTTCGGGTCGTCCAGCGGCACGACGCCCTTACCTTGGCCGACGAATACGCCCGATCCGACGTGCACCGACGATTTGTTGCCGATGATCACGCTCGGATGCGGCGACGAACTCGACCGCGTACCGTCGGACCAGATGATCGCATCGCCCGAGAGTTCGCCACGCCGTCCGTCATCGCAGGCCACGGCGGACCCCTCGCGGTGACAGACCTGCGCGAGCGCGCTTCCGGCATGGCCAAAGGCAGACAGGACAATCGCAAACATCAGAGTCCGCCTGGTCGTCATCTTCGCCTCCGCTTGCTCGATTGAAAGTGTGTCTGAGATGTCGCCAGTTGCCTGATCTCGGTTCAAGGTGCCTGCGCCGAGGCGGCCCGGTTGCCCGAACATATCCGTAAAATCACCAAGTAACTTCAATTGGTTGCCGAAATAGCGCGTCTCGCGCTTGCTGTCCCTTGCAAAACTGGCGCCGCCCCTTCAAGAGAGGGCCTCCGGAGAGATGGCCGAGTGGCTTAAGGCGCACGCTTGGAAAGCGTGTGTGCGGGAAACCGTACCGTGGGTTCGAATCCCACTCTCTCCGCCATTATAGCTTGAAATCATTATATTATTTTGATTTTTGGCATCACACCCATCGTGCAACCCATCAGTTGCCGAATGGTTCGATGGAGGGATGCCTCAGGTGAAAAAGCTGTTGAACCTAAAGCCGTGGCTGACCATTCCAGATGCCGCTCGTCATCTAAGCATTCTATTCGGAGAGGATGTCAGCGAAGCGGACGTGTTGCGGCTCGGGTTGGACGGGCACCTCAAACTCTCGGTTTATTTCGTCAACGGCGCCCGCGGTCGTTGCGGACCTGCCGTCCGAGCCGAGGATGCGAAACGGACGGTGCGGGAGGAAAATCCTAAGGATTGGGTCGGCCTGACCGACGGTGCGTCGGCTGGCAAAGGTGAAGAGGATTTCTGCAGTTGTCGTATGGCGTGCCGCTCCGCGACCAGCGAAACAGAACTGCTCGAGGTTATCAACGATTTGATCGGCCTAACAGGAAGTTCGTCGGCTAACGAAGGTGAAAAATTATTATCGGTCTCGCTTCACGGCCTGCCGCTCGGCGACGGCAGGGTACTGGAGTATGTTCGCGAAACAGAACTGCTCGATGGTATCTGGGATTTGACAATGCTCGGTCACGAGCGTCTGGAGATCGAGCAAAGGTATCAGCTTCTGACGGAGGGTCCCGACGTCGATATGGGCTTTCGTGATGGTCCGCTAGACTATCCAATCGTATCTCGGGAAGACGGCATCTACTGTCAAATTTACGAGCCGCGCGATGCTTCTGACCGTTATCACCCCGCTGATGGCCTCCCTGCCGATGCCGTGATCGTTGTCCGAACCTCCGCGCTTCATGATCTGGAAGCGCGACTGTCGGAGCCGGACCGGAAAGCCGAAAAACCGCTCGGTAAGCGCGAGCGCGAGACACTGTTGGTTATCATCGCAGCTCTAGCCAAGATGGCGAAGATAGACGTCACTAGGCCGTCTGCCGCCGCTGCGGCAATTGGAAGCCAAACCGACCTGATGGGCGCCGGCGTCTCCCCCCGGGCCATCGAGGACCACTTGAAGCGCATCCCCGGCGCCCTAGAGGAGTTCAAGTAACCCATCCGCAATTGCGTAAATGGGGCGTCGCAATTGCGACATGCGCATTGCGAATCGCCATCTTGTCCATGTCGCACCAACCCAACTCAAGAGGTCACGCGACATGGCAACAAATCCCGAAACGTATGGCGCGATGCCGGCCACCGGCTATTTGCGCCAATCCCAATTGATCCCGGCGATCTTCCCGTTTTCGTCGGCAACTCTCTGGCGAATGGTGAAGGCAGGGACCTTCCCCCAGCCCGTCAAGCTGGGGCCGCGCATCACCGCTTGGCGCGTTGAAGACATCCGAGGTTTGTTGGCTGGGCACCAATCCTCATCAGCCCGGGTCACACCGACGTCTAAATTCGCTCGGAACGCTCCCTAACCCCATCAACAAAAAAACCGGCCGCACGACTCTTTCCTTAGCGGGGATCAGCGTGCGCACCGGGTCAACGATTGGAGTTACCTATGCCGACATCGCAATCATTTCCTCAATCTTCAACTCGATCTCTTCTCATGGAGGCAAACGCCGCCGCGCGATTGCTGGCGCGAGGTTTCGCTGGCTCCGAAGGAAAACTCGCAGCGGGACCAGAGCGCCATTTCGCGGCAGCCGTTTTTGCGATGGCGGTGCCGACATGAACGCGCGCGCCAGTCACCGTTCGGCTAAATGCTCTAAGTCCGAAGAGGCCGACGATTACCACGCCGTTATCACCCATCTGAATGACAGGTGGCGGGTCGTCGTCTGCGCCGCCGGCGTCCAGTGGGTTTTGCAGCGTCGTCGCGGAGAGAGGCGCGGGACAGCGCGCTGGGAGGGTCGGAGCTATTGCAGGACCGGCCAGGCATTAAATCGGCTCTCCCGTAGGCACGCTGGCGCCATTGACCCCACCGCGGCCGCCATCCTGGCCTCGCTGCCAGAGCGGATCGAGAACGTCCATCGGGAGGCGCGGTTATGACACCTCGCACGATTTCTGCATCGACGGTCACCATCATCAACATCGACACATCCTGACCGGCCCACCTCGAGGATGAACGGCGCATCTGTGCCGTGCGCCCCGTGAAAGCAGCCGGGGCCAAACCATGGGATCCGACCGTGGGGGGAGAAGCCGGGGGAGAGCCCGGTGTACGCCGAAAGAGCAAAGTGTGCAGAGTGAGGCACGCCGCGCCAGAGACCCGGCCCACAGAGGAGCCGGACGTGACACATCGTTGGTCGACAGCGATGTGTTGCCGCCGCCATTAAGCAATTAACGAGGACGCGATGAGGACCGACAGGATGACCCCGGCCCGCACTCAACAAGTAATTGAGCAGATCGTAGATCGACGCGCGCACCGTACAGGTGCACGGCTCAGCTCGTCTCAAGTGTCACGAGACCGAGAAGCAAACCTTGTCTTCCCGCGTGGGAAGGCGAGGTGCGCCCGACGGTCTAGCTGAACTCAGTGTCACTGACTCCCAGAAGGGGGGAGCGCGGCGGTGACGGCTGGGACAAGATGTGAAAACAAATGATGGAGATGAAGAGATGTCTAAAATCGAACAAAAAAAGAAGAGCAGTGCCGACAGAAAGATTGCCAAGTCGCTGCCCGAGCGCGCGCGTGAGGCTGAGGAGCAATGGCGTGCCGATCGTGGCCTGAGCCAGGGGTTGCATCGCAAGGGCAATGCGATAGCGCAGGAGCGTCGGCGGAGCGCTGAATGTCCGAAAGAGCCGAGGGCAAATGTCCGATATCGTCGCTATTGCAAAAAGCGACTTGGCAAATTGGGCGCGGCATCCAAGGTGCGGGTCATTGATCCTGTTGGTGCGGTGATCTGACGAATTGATGTTCTCGAGCGGGCTGGCCTTCTCGAGACCAAACGACCCGTACCACCTGAAGAATCGTTCAAAAACGGAGAATTTCTATGACTTACGACAGTGATGAGTATCGCAAGTTGATGGAACAGCGTTTTGCCGCTGGCGAGTTAATCAATCCCGCAACGGCAGAGGTTGCACGTTGGCACGCTAATTATTTCGATCCATATGGCGACGGATTGGAATTGTCGGACGAAGCGGTCTGTCATGGCCGCCAATTGTTCGTGAGGCCCCCGGAAGTGACTCTTACGTGTTTATCAATGATCTGCCCGAGGGCACACAGGATGAAATTCGACGGCGAATAGACGACGACTACTACGCAAAGACGGTGACTAATGGCTGGTGGGCGCATTGACCCGCGAACCGGTGAGGCAAACGGGGTCTGCTATCGTCTGCTGGGATTCTGGGACTTGAAGCTAATGCCTGCACTTAGAAACCAGCGCCAAGAACTATTCGCTCACGCCCTCGCTCAAGGCAAAACCGCGGATAAAGCATATGAAAACGCTGGTTATAGGCGCAACAGACACAATGCTTCCCGCTTGAAAACAAACGAAACCATCATTGCTCGAGTGTTGGAACTGCAAGCAGAGAAGCAGGATCGCTTCGTTCTTACCCGCCAGCGGCTGCTCGATGCACTGCTTGAAAACCTCGAAAAAGCCCTCGGCCGCCGGCCAGTAAAGATCGGCGAGGAAGGCAAAGAAGTTTATGTCTACCGCGGGGACGTGGCCAATAACGCGCTGAAAATGGCGGGTTCTGAGCTCGGGCTGTTCACCGACAAGTCCGGGGTCACCCATCGCCCGTCGCACTACGACGACCTTTCCGATGCAGACCTCGTGCGGAAGCTTCGGGACGAGGCGCAGTTGCTCCTGGAGTACCATGAGCAAGAGCAGCGCGAAGCTGGAAGCGGACGGTAAACCAACAGCGCCATGGGCATGACCCCGAGGGCAATCGCAAAAGCTATGAAGATGAAATTATCACGGCGCATGTCATAACGATAACGCGCTCGGCAGCAAATGTGTCCGACAGGACTGTGAGGTTTCGACGTATTTGGGTTGCTGTGCCAATTCAGCTCCCGTCAAAACTCACGATTCATTGCAGGATGGATACGGTTCTTAACCTCAGTGCGTCGCCATTTCTGCGTCACTGAAAGGTATAGACTTGGTCGTGTCGATAGCCTGCTGGTGCAAATACAAGTGGAAAACCGACCAAGTGCTGGAGACTCCGGCCCAGCCGGTCCACCGACCAGGCCGCGATCACGTTGATCTTGCGGGCCGTGGCATCGTTGAGCAGCCGGTCAAAGCCTGGGCGCTTTTCCCGGCCATTGGAGCCGGAGATGCCGGCGTCCTCGTAGAAGTCCACCACCTCCCAGCCAGAATGGGCAGCCACAGCCTCCAACTCACGGCGCTGGTTCTGCGTCGTCTGTCCGTCCGTCGAGACGCGCAAGTAGATGCCAACCCGCTTCCTCATAAGCAGCCCCCGAATGGAATCGCTGCTTATAACCAAACTCAATACGGAAAACACTTGTTTTTAGGATTGAAAACGCAAAGCTAATTTCGACAATCAGATCAATGTCGCTGCTCAGCGTTTTTCGGAGGGGTTTTCGGTATAGGCCCAGGGGTCATCTAAGCCCGCTCGCTCCGTCTGATGTTGCCGGATAAAGCGTACCCAACCGAGACAGCGGGCCATATCCTTGGTTGCTGTCGATGGACCAGCGCCGCCGCCATCTTCTTACCGGGATGGCTTCGCTTGGCATGCTCGCAAGCACTCCTAATCGACAGGCCTTCGCGCAGAAACGTATTCCGATTCCGAATGGCGATTTCGTACCGTTGCCGATTGCGCTTCCGAATTTCGTGGCCGGCACGCCGTCCGATGGCCATGTCGGTCTTGGCGTGACCCAGGTCATCACCAATAACCTCAAGCGCAGCGGCCTTTTCGCCCCGATCGATCAGGCGGCCTATATCGAGAAAATCGACAATATCGACGCGCCGCCACAGTTCCAGAATTGGCGCACGATCAGCGCGCAGGCGCTGCTAACGGGCCGCATGACCCGCCAGGCAGACGGGCGGTTGGAGGCCAAATTTCGTCTTTGGGATGTCGCCACGGGCCAACAACTTGCCGGTCAGCAATATCTCACCCAACCCGAAAATTGGCGGCGGATCGCGCACATCATCTCCGATCAGGTTTACGAGCGCCTCACGGGGGAGAAGGGCTATTTCGATACTCGCGTAGTGTTCGTCGACGAGACCGGCGCCAGG
>Ga0210384_10001089_pt1 | contig 38316 bp, 33 predicted proteins | sample IncBWH2MmetaG_FD_160574 | JGI IMG/M metagenome (GOLD analysis project Ga0210384, IMG submission 160574) | Forest soil microbial communities from Barre Woods Harvard Forest LTER site, Petersham, Massachusetts, United States - Inc-BW-H-2-M | ecosystem: Environmental > Terrestrial > Soil >...
GGGCACGAGCTGGCAACCGATCGAGACCGGGACGGTCTCGATGCTGACCGGCGCTGCGACTCTCGACGCTCGCGCCATCGCCATCGTCGGGCTCTCGGGGGTGGTGCTCGTGAGCCGCGACGGCGGGCGCAGCTTCGCTCTCCTGCAGCAGGCCGATCGCTCCGGGCTCTCCGCTCTGGCCTCCGTGGGCGGTGAAAGGCTCGCGGTGGTCGGCGAGGACGGCGCGAAGCTCATCGGTCTCGGGGATCAGACCGGCGCCGGGAGCGCGGCGCCATGACGACAGGCGGCGATGCTCCGCATCTTTCTCCAACGCTGGTCGGCCGGCTCGAGCGGCTGATCTTCGGACACCGCACCACGATCCTGGTGCTGTTCGCACTGGGGACGGTGCTGCTCGGGGTGACCGCGCTGCACGGACTGCGCATCGACACCTCGTTCAACAAGACCCTCCCGGCGCGGCACGAGTACATGCGCACCTACCTGGATCCCCGGGTGGCCGAGTTCCGTGGTGCCGATCGCGTGCTGATCGCGCTGATCGCACGTGATGGCAACATGTTCACGCCGCAGTTCTTCACGGCCCTGCGCAAGGCCACCGACGAGGTCATCGTCATGGACGGCATCGACCGCACGCAGGTGCAGTCGATCTTCACCCCGAACGTGCGCTATCTCGAGGTGGTCGAGGACGGCATCGAAGCGGGCAACGTCATCCCCGCCGACTTCACCCCCACCGCCGAAAACATGGCGCGGGTGCGCGACAACATCCGCAAGGCCGGCATCATCGGGCGGCTGGTGGCGAATGACTTCTCCGGTGCGCTGGTGAGCGCGATCGTGCTCGACACCGACGCGCAGGGCAGGCCGGTCGATCCGATCCGGGTCGCACACGAGCTCGAGCGGCGCGTCCGTGCACCGCTCGAAGGCCACGGCATCGATGTGCGCATCATCGGCTTCGCCCAGGTGGTCGGCGACATTGCCGATGGCGCCGCATCCGTGCTGCTGTTCGCGGTCATCACGCTCGTGCTGACGCTGCTCGCGGTACGCGTCTACTGCCAGTCATGGCGTGTCGCCTTCGTGCCGGTGCTGTGCTCGGTGATTGCGGTGCTGTGGCAGCTTGGGGCGCTGGTGTTGCTGCATTACGGGATTGACCCCATCGGCCTGCTGGTCCCGTTCCTGATATTCGCCATCGGAGTGAGCCACGGCGTGCAGAAGATCAGCGCCGTCAGCGACGGTGCATTTTCCGGGCTCGGCAGCATGGAGGCCGCGCGGCGCACGTTCCGGCAGCTGCTCGCGCCCGCGATCGTGGCGCTGCTTGCGGACCTCGTGGGGTTCGTCACCATTCTGCTCATCCCGGTGCAGGTGATCCGCGAGATGGCAATCACGGCCAGCATCGGCGTCGCCATCGTCATCCTCACCGACCTGGTGCTGCTGCCGGTGCTGGTGTCCTATGTGCATTTCGATGCCGGTTACCACGCGCGCGTAGCGCGGCGCCAGCGCTGGCTCAGGCGCCTGTGGCATCGCCTGGCGCGCATCACGCGCCGCCGTACCGCGCTCCTCGTCATAGTGTGCGCCGCGGTGCTCGCCGTGCTCGGCTGGTGGAAGGGGCGCGAGACCCCCATCGGGGACACCCAGGCGGGCGTCCCCGAGCTGCGAGCCGACTCCCGTTACAACCGCGACAACGACGTCATCACCTCCAAGTTCAGCATCGGTGTCGATGTGCTGACGGCGATCGTGGAGTCGCAGCAGCCAGTGTGCGTCAGCCATGATCTCATGACCTGGATGGACCGCTTCGGCTGGCACATGCGTAATGTCCCCGGTGTGCAGGAGGTGATTACGCTGCCGTTCATCGCCAAGATAGCGATCGCCGGCTGGAACGAGGGCAGCCTGAAGTGGCGCAGCATCCCGCGGGAGCAGACCCAGCTCACGCAGTCGACGCGCTACATCGAGACCAGCACGGGCCTCCTGAACGAGAACTGCGACGTGGTGCCGGTGCTGATGTTCCTCAGCGACCACCGTGCGGGCACCATCGAGCGGGCGGTGGCGCAGGTGAAGCAATGGCGCAGCGACAACCCCGCGGCGCTCGCGCAGCTGCGCCTCGCGGCCGGCAACGTCGGGGTGATGGCGGCCACCAACGAGACCGTCGAGGCGAAGGAGCTGCTGATTCTTGCCGGGGTGTTCGCCGCCGTGATCGTCATGTGCCTGCTGACTTTCCACTCCGTGGTGGGCACGCTGCTGGTGGTGTTGCCGCTGGCGCTGGTGTCGGTGCTGGTGTACGCAGTCATGGCACTGGTCGGTATTGGGCTCAAGGTGTCTACGCTGCCCATGGTCGCGCTCGGTGCCGGCATCGGCGTCGACTACGGCATTTACCTCTTCAGCCGCATGCAGGAGTTCCTGCACCAGGGTTTGCCGGTGCGCATATGTTACGAGCGCACGCTGCGGGTCACCGGCGCCAGCATCATCTTCACCGGTATCACGCTTGCGATCGGCGTGGCGACCTGGGTGTTTTCGCCGCTGAAGTTCCAGGCTGACATCGGCATCATGCTGACGTTCATGTTCCTCGTGAACATGATGGCCGCGATCGTGTTGCTGCCGGCGCTCGCGGCATGGCTGATCCACCCGCTCGGCACCCGTGCGGCCTCCGCGCGGCGCGCGTGAGGTGAGCGCCCCGGGTAAACCACCCCACGAAATTGCGCATGACGTTACCGGTGAGCGATTACCGCTCGGTAAGACGCGCAATTTCGCGGGGGCCCCGGGTCCCGCCCGCCGTGGCGCACGCGGGGGGGAAGACAGCGTGCGACGACGGGCGGGACCGAGCGTTTCGAGTGACTTAAGCCGCCGCGTGCCGGGTGAGCCTGCGTCCGTTCAGGCTTGTGATCCTTTATGCGGCGATTGTGCCGTCCGCCCGCGGCGTCAGTAACTGCCCTTTAGGACAGGGTAATTGCGGGTGCGCCCCAGGAAACTGCGGGTACGGCTGTGGTCAAGTTGCCGTTACTGCAGATAGCCAAAGCCCCGCGCCATCAGCGCAGCGCACAACAGAATGACCAGGATCGCAGTGAGCTCGAGCATCAGACACATGCGTACGGAACGCGTGCGCCCTGCCGGGATCTCCGGGGCAACGCCAGCCTTGAGACCGCGGTTCCAGGAAAGGAAAGTAACGGTGGGATAGACAGAGATCAGCGCCGCGACGAGGAACGCGCCGAACTTGATGAGAAAGAACGCATCGTGCCAGTAGTAAGCCGGGCCCTTCTCGAAGTACCAGACCCGCAGCATGCCTACCGCCAAAAGTATCGCGGCCGAAGCGCCGAAAATCGTGTCCGTGCGCACCAGCCGCTGCGCCTGCGTGAGCGACAGCGGCGGCTTGAACAGCGCCACCTCCACCGCGAGCGCCGCGACCACGGTGAAGGCGGCCACGTGGTGCAGGAAGGCCATCAGCGCCGATGAGTACATGGATCACACTCCTCGCGCCGCAGTAATCCCGGCTGCACCCCACCGCTGGCGCGCCGCGATGCTCGTGACGCGCCCGAAGACGGGCCCGCTCTATGTCACTTACGTTTGAGAGCGCTACTTGGAGACTTGCTCCTTGCACTTGGGAGGCAGCTTGTCGGCATTGCTCTTCAGGCAGCTAGCGGCGTCCTGACCCTGCTTGCCGGCGCACAGACGCTGCGCTGCCTCTTTGCAGGCCGGGTGTACCGCCTCCTGGCCTCTGGCCCCACCCGCAGGGGCGGGTTGAGTCTGAGCGTAAGCATAACCGCCGACTGCCAATGCCCCGATCAACACCAACGACGTGAGTTTCATCGACGCCTCCTTGGCTGCTGTGAGCCGCGTAGGGGTGAGAGCGTGCGATCGACTGCGAACGAATGTTAGCGCGTACGGTGGTCAGCAGATAGCGCACGCGCGCCGCGATGCGGCGCCGCGTCACCGCATCAGCTTGGGTCTATGCCTGCGCGTCGGCTCATTCGTCCCAGCGCGGTGACCGGCGCAGTCGCTTGGTGCGGCGCTGCTGCGCCTTGTGCTCGAGGCGCCGCTCGCGCGCGGCACGTGTGGGCCGGGTCGGCCGGCGCACCTTCGGCGCGATGAGCGCGCGCCGGACGAGATCGGCGAGGCGTTCACCGGCCTCGCGGCGGTTGCGCTCCTGTGTGCGGTGATTGCGCGCAGTGATGAGGATGGCACCGTCTGCGGTCAGGCGCCGGCCGCTCAAGGCGCGCAGGCGCGCCTTGACGTCCTCACCCAGTGCGCGGCTGTGCCCGAGGTCGTAGCGCAGCTGCACCGCGGTGGCTACTTTGTTGACGTTCTGTCCACCGGGACCGGAAGCGCGCAAGAACGACAGCGACAGCTCGTCGTCCGGGATCTCGATGCCTGCGGCTACGGCTAACGGCACGGGCGTCGGGCTAATCGGCGGCCTGGTCTACCCCGGCCGCGGGTTCCTGGACCGCTGCGCCTGGGTAAGCGCGCACGGCCCGCGAGTCGAGCAGGCGCGTCTCCTGCTGCGGCACGGGAATCTTCACGCCATGCGTGCGGAAGATGCGCCAGATGGCGCGGTTGACGTCCGAGCGCACGTTGTTGACGCCATTCACGGGGTCCGCGATCCAGAAACGGATCTCGAGCCGCATGCCGTTGTCCTCGAAACTCATCAGCCGCGAGACCGGTAGTGGATCGCGCAGGATGCGCGGATGATTCTCGGTCGCCTCGACGAGCAGCTTCAGCGCTACCTCGGGATCGTCCTCGTAGCTCACCATCACCGGTAATTTCAGGCGCACGCGCTGGTCGGAGTAACTCCAGTTGATGAAGGAGCTGGTGATCAGATTCTGGTTCGGTACCAGGGTGTCGACTCCGTCGCGGTCGCGCACCACCACGTAACGTCCGCGCAGCTCCTGCACCCAGCCGAAGTTGCCGGCGCTGGCACCGCCGAGGGTCGTGAAGCTGATGACATCGCCCGGCTTGATGGACTTATCCATCAGCAGCACGAAGCCGCTCACGAAGTTGCTGGCTACCCCCTGCAGGCCGAATCCGAGCCCGATACCGATCGCGCCCGTGAGCACGTTGAGTGTGGTGACGTCGACCCCGGCCGCGTTGATCCCGAGCAGTACCCCGAGTCCCACCAGCAGGAAATAGGTGAACTTGGAGACGCCGACGCGCGTTGAGACGGCGAGCTGATCGAGCCGCATCACGTGCCGTTCGATGGCCCGCGCAATCAGGCTCGCCACCACCACGAACGCCGTGACCACCACCAGGCCCTTGAGCAGCGCCCACAGACTGAACTTGCCGGGCACGAGGCTGATGCGGTTGAGGCCGACCTCGATCTCATCGAGCCAGCCGAGGAGCGCGATCGCGCAGATTACCCACAGGATCACCGTGATGCGCGTGCCGCGGGTGCGCACCCAGGAGCCGGTCCCGAGCAGGAGGCCGAGCACGAATACTCCGAGCCGCACCAGGAGCAGTACGGTGACTATGCGCGCCTCGGTATCGACCGCAGCGGTGGAGACCCCGAGAGCCGCGAGCACGGCGTGGCCGCCAAAGAGCGTCGCGAGCGCGGCCAGAATGGGCGCGAGGATCACCAGAGCATCGAGGGCATGATCGAGGGCGTGGTCACTCAGCGGCAGATCCGGCGCCGTGCGCACCCGCCGCGCAGCGAGGACGCGTGCGACGATGAGCGCTACGGCGGCGGCGAGCAGCGCTGCAACGAGCGCGGCGAGCACGGGCGGCGAAGTGAGCTCCAGCAGTGCGCCCCGCACGGCGCTGTCGGCGCTGTTCATCAGGCGTTCAGGTCCGGGATCAACTGGCTCTCGAGACGGGCAATCTGGTCCTTAAGCATGAGCTTGCGCTTCTTCAGGCGCTTCAGTTGCAGCTGATCGACGTGCAGGTCGAGCGACAGCCGGGAGATGACCTCATCGAGGTCCCGGTGTTCGATGCGCAGCTGTCGCAGCTTCTCCACGTTGCGGAACAGCTCGCGATCGACATTGTCTTCGATTTCCGCCATTTCGGGGCGTGCCCCAATGGGGCTGTTGGCGGTGGGCGCCAGGATAGGAAAGCTTAGCCGAGCCGCGTCCCGAGTGCCATGCCTCGCCCTGGGGTGCCGCATGGCGCGAGTCCGCCACGAGCGTCAGGCGTGATTTTTTGGGGTGGCCTCAGCGGCCCCGTCGCCGGTGCGCGTGCGAGCCCTCGGGACGTGATTCACGCCGGCCTCGCCGTCCGGCGCCGCCGCCACCGCTCCGGCCGCCACCGGGGTGGGTGCGGTGGGTGTGAGGTGCGCTGAGGACCCCGGTCGCCAGCAGTTCCGGGGAGATGGGGGCAAAGGGGATCTTGTGCCCGATATAACTCTCGATATCCGGCAGCGCTACCGCCGTATCCTCGCACGCGAAGCTGATGGCATCTCCCTCGGCTCCGGCGCGCGCCGTGCGGCCGATGCGGTGCACATAGTCGGAGGCATCCTGCGGCAGATCGAAGTTGAACACGTGGCTCACATCGGGAATGTGCAGCCCGCGCGAGGCGACGTCGGTGGCGATCAGTACCGCGAGCTTGCCATCGTGGAAATCCCGCAGGAACCGCAGGCGCTTGTTCTGCGGCACATCGCCCGAGAGCGCCTGTGCCTGAAAGCCGTTGGCCTTGAGGATCGCCTCGAGCCGCTCGGCCATGCGCTTGGTATTCACGAACACCATCGTGCGTACTGCCTCGCTCTGATGCAGCAGTCCGATGAGCAGCGGGATCTTCTCCACCATCGCCGGGTAGTACATGAGCTGGCGCACTTGATCGACCGTCATCTTGTCCGGCTCGATGCGCACCAGTTCCGGATTGTTCATGTGCTCGTACGCGAGCTCCAGCACGCGGTGGGAAAGGGTGGCCGAGAACAGCATCGACTGGCGGCGCCCCGGAGCGGGCAGCCGGCGCAGGATATAGCGAATATCGGCGATGAAGCCGAGATCAAACATGCGGTCGGCTTCATCGAGGACCAGCACCTGCGCCGACTTGAGATCGAACACGCGCTGCTTGAAATAGTCGATCAGCCGGCCAGGAGTGCCGATCAGCACGTCGCAACCCGCACTGAGCTGCTGGCGCTGTTTCTCGTAGTCGATGCCGCCAAACACGAGCATGTGTGCGAGGCCGGTGTGGGCCCCGAGGACCAGAGCGTCGCGATGAATCTGCACCGCCAGCTCGCGGGTCGGCGCTACCACGAGCGCCCGGATCGAGGTGGCGGAGCGGCTCGCCGGCGCCGGCCGTGTGAGCAGTGCCTGATAGAGCGCGACGAGGAACGCGGCGGTCTTGCCGGTACCGGTCTGCGCCTGTCCGGCGACATCGCGCCCGGCGAGCGCGATCGGCAGTGTCTGTGCCTGAATGGGAGTGCAGGTTACGAAGCCCGCCTGGCTTATGCCCTCTAAGACCCGAGGCTTAAGGCCGAGCGAGGCGAAGGTGATGGAATCGGAGCGTGAATCGGTCATCAGTTAGACTGAATGGTTAGGGGAAATTGCGCACACAGACTTGAAAAACGGACCGGGAAGCGCTACAAAGTGTTCGTGAGACAGCGGGCCGGCAGGTCCGCGCCTGCCGTACCTACCCTTAGTTCCTTTTGGACTCATACTCAATCACGAGTTATTAGTGTAACCGTTTACCGCGAGTCTCTGGCATCGCTTTGCGCGGCTTCCTGGCCGACCCCGCGGCGGATTCACTTTCCAAGGGATTTTTTCACGCTCTGCATTTGACGGAGGTTGAACCGCGTGAGTAGCCCGCACATTGTGCACACGACGGACGCCACATTCGCACAGGATGTCCTGAAGTCCGAGAAGCCCGTGCTGCTGGACTTCTGGGCCGAGTGGTGCGGTCCCTGCAAGATGATCGCCCCGATCCTCGATGAGATCGCGAGCGAGTACCACGACCGTATGAAGGTCGCCAAGATCAACATCGATGAGAACCCGCAAACCCCGCCGAAGTTCGGCATCCGCGGCATCCCGACACTGATTCTGTTCAAGAACGGCACGGTCGAGGCGCAGAAGGTCGGCGCGGTCTCCAAATCCCAACTTTCAGCATTTCTGGACAGCAACCTGTGAGAGGCTATCTTGGCAATCAGGGCCGCAACCGGCCCAACAAGGGCCCGCGCCACGGCAACCGTGACGGCAACCGCGGCAACGGCGGCGGCCGTGCCGACGAGATGATGCACGAGCCCGAGGTCTTCGACGCCGACGACTCCGAGATCATCAGTCCCGCCGAGCTGACGCAGTCGCGCAGCTCCATGAACCTGACGGAGCTGAAGTCGAAGCCCATCCACGAGCTGGTGAAGATGGCCGAGTCCATGGGGCTCGAGAACCTCGCCCGCTCGCGCAAGCAGGACATCATTTTCTCGATCCTCAAGGCGCACGCGCGCAACGGCGAGAACATCTACGGCGACGGCGTGCTCGAGATCCTGCAGGACGGTTTCGGCTTCCTGCGCTCGGCGGACGGCTCCTACCTTGCCGGGCCCGACGACATCTACGTGAGCCCGAGCCAGATCCGGCGCTTCAACCTGCGTACCGGCGACACTATCTTGGGACTGATCCGGCCGCCGAAGGACGGCGAGCGCTATTTTGCGCTGCTGAAGGTGGGCGAGATCAACTTCGACTCCCCCGATAGCTCACGCAACAAGGTACTGTTCGAGAACCTGACGCCGTTCCATCCGACCAAGCGGCTGAAACTCGAGCGCGGTAACGGATCTACCGAGGACCTCACCGCGCGCACCATCGACCTGGTCGCCCCCATCGGCAAGGGTCAGCGCGGCCTGATCGTCTCTCCGCCCAAGGCCGGCAAGACGATGCTGTTGCAGAACATCGCCACCTCCATCACCGCCAACCATCCCGAGGTGTACCTGATCGTGCTGCTCATCGATGAGCGGCCGGAGGAAGTCACCGAGATGCAGCGCACGGTGAAGGGCGAGGTGGTGTCGAGCACCTTTGATGAGCCGGCGGCGCGCCACGTGCAGGTGGCCGAGATGGTGATCGAGAAGGCCAAGCGGCTGGTCGAGCACAAGAAGGACGTGGTGATCCTGCTCGACTCGATTACGCGCCTCGCGCGTGCCTACAACACCGTGGTGCCCTCATCCGGCAAGGTACTCACCGGCGGTGTCGACGCCAACGCGCTGCAGCGCCCGAAGCGCTTCTTCGGCGCAGCCCGCAACATCGAGGAGGGCGGCAGTCTCACCATCCTCGCGACGGCGCTCATCGACACCGGCTCGAAGATGGACGATGTCATCTACGAGGAGTTCAAGGGCACCGGCAACAGCGAGATCCACCTCGACCGGCGCATTTCCGAGAAGCGCGTGTTCCCCGCGGTCAACATCAACCGTTCCGGCACACGCAAGGAGGAGCTCATCACCGACCAGGGCGAGCTCGCCAAGATGTGGATTCTGCGCAAGCTCCTGCACCCAATGGACGAGCTGGCGGCGATCGAATTCCTGCTCGACAAGATGAAGGACACCAAGTCGAACGGTGAATTCTTCGAGGCGATGAAGCGCTGAAGGCGGCCCTGCAGCCCGCGGGCGGCCAGACGGCCCTCGGGGGCCGAGGCTGGCGCCGGGGATTTCTCATGTGCTCCGACCGATAGTTAGGTACTTACCTAACCATCGCGCAAACGACATGATGTTCTCCCCCGGTTGTCTGCCTAAGGCGACTGCGCGGTCGCAAGGTGCGAAGCGAGTCACGTCGGCGGCCGGCGACGCTGGCTGGAGGAGGCCGCGCCTCAGTAAGATCCTGCGCATGCGGATCTTTCTGACGGTTGCCGCGGTGTTACTTGCTGCCCAGGCCCTGGCGGCCGACCGTGACCCGTATTCGGGTGCGCCACTGCCGCCGGCGAAGCACGAGCCGGCGAGTCCGATCACCGACCACTTCTACATACGCGCCGCGTATTACGCGCCGAAGTTCGACACCAACTTCCGCGTCGATCCATCGAACGCACCACCGGGCACGACCGGTACGCCCGTCAATGCCGAGAACGACCTGGGGCTCGATCATCGGCAGCACAAGGGCCGGGTGGATTTCATGTTCCGCCTGCGCGAGCGCAACAAGGTGCGCGTCGACTACTACGAGGCCAACCGTTCCGGCAGCCAGGTGCTGGCGAATGACGTCATCTTCGGCAACCAGACCTTCCCCGCCGGCCAGACGGCGGTGACGAGCTTCAATCTGCAGCAGTTCGACATCACTTACACGTACTCTTTCATCCGCAACAGTCGCTTCGAGGTCGGGACGGGCCTCGCGGCGTATTTCCTGCAGGTCGATGTGATCGGGCAGGTGCCGGCTCAGAATCTGCGGCAGGAAGTGAGCGCAGCGACGCCGTTCCCCGCGCTGCCGCTCGATCTCACCTGGCGCATCTCCAGCCGCTGGGCGGCGACCGCGCGCGCGGCGTTTCTCAAGATCAACCACCACAACCTGAGTGGCCAGTACTGGGACAATGGCGCCGATGTCCAGTACCGATGGGTGCCTAACTTCGTCATTGGCGCGGGCTACGCTTCGATCCGCACCGATCTCACCCGCGTAGGCGGCAGCTTTCCGGGCGTGGTCAACATGACCATCAGCGGCCCGGAGCTGTTCGTGCGCTTCAGTTACTAGCTGCGGTTACGACGTAGGCACGTGCGAACATCTCCGGCATGCGCGCGGCGCGTCCCGAGTCGAGATTGATGCATACGTAGTCCACGCGCGCTCGCGCCAGTGTCGTCCCGTCGGGCACGCGAACGATCTGGAAGCGCCGCTCCGCGCGCAGCCTGCCATCGGCGCTCACGATCCAGGTGGCAGCCCGGATGCGATCGCCGCGCACCGCCGCCCGCAGGTATTCGATCTCGATGCGCTGCGCCGCCATGCCGCGGCGCAGCGCTAGGCACCGCTCGAGCGGCACGCCGAGGCTTGCGGAATGTGACCACGCCACACGATCGAGCCAGTTGAGGTATACGGCATTGTTGACGTGGCCGTAGCCATCGATGTCCTCGGGCTGCACGCTTAGCTCGATCACATGCGCCGCTGGAAAATCGAAGGGGCCGGGGCCTGCGCGCGCCGTCATGCGCGCGCCGCGGGCAGGGCGCGATGGCCGATGTCGCGCCGGTAATGCACACCGGGCCAGTGGACGCTGTCGGCGAGCGCGTAAGCGGCGCGCCGGGCCGCGGCGATGTCGCCGCCGAGCCCCACGGCACACAGCACGCGCCCGCCGTTGGTCAACACCTTGCCAGACTCCAGCCGCGTACCCGCATGGAAGATCTTGCCGTGAAGCCGTGCGGCGCGCTCGAGTCCCTCGATGACATCGCCGCGCCGCACGCTCTCGGGATAGCCTGCCGCTGCCATGACCACGCCCAGTGCGGCGCGCCGATCCCACTGCGCGCTCACCGTGTCCAGCCGGCCAGCGAGCGCGGCCTCGCACAGGACGGTGAGATCGGACTCCAGCCGCATGAGCAGCGGCTGCGTCTCGGGATCGCCGAGCCGGCAGTTGAACTCGAGCACGTTCGGTGTGCCGTCGGGCGCGATCATGAGCCCCGCGTACAGGAAGCCGGTGTACGGCATGCCCTCAAGCGCAAGGCCGCGAACGGCCGGCTCGATGACCTCGCGGATGATGCGTGCGTGCAGCGCGTCCGTCACCAGTGGCGCGGGGGAGTAGGCACCCATGCCCCCGGTGTTAGGACCCTGATCGCCGTCGTCGAGGCGCTTGTGGTCCTGCGAGGTCGCGAGCGGCAGAACGTTGCGGCCATCGGCCATGACGATGAAGCTCACTTCCTCACCCGCGAGGAATTCCTCGATGACCACTTCGCGGCCGGCCTCAGCGAACTGACCCGAGAACATGGCCTGCGCCGTGGCGATCGCCTCCTCGCCCGAGGCTGCGATCACGACACCCTTGCCGGCCGCAAGACCGCTCGCCTTCACCACGAGTGGCGCCCGCTGGCGACGCACCCAGGCCTCATCGAAGCTCTGTTGGGTGAAAGTAGCGGAGCGGGCGGTCGGAATGCCATGCCGGAGCAGGAACTCCTTGGCGAAGGCTTTCGAGCCCTCGAGCCTGGCCGCCGCGCGGCGCGGCCCGAAGCAGCTGAGGCCGGCAGCCATGAACGCGTCGACGATTCCCGTGACCAGCGGCACCTCGGGGCCGACGATGGTGAGACCGACGCGCTCGGTGCGCGCGAGCTGCACGAGCACGGCAACGTCCTCCGCGTCGACCCCGACGTTGCGCACCCGGGGCTCCGCCGCGGTGCCCGCGTTACCGGGCGCCACCAGCACCTCGGTGACGCGCGCAGCGGCGGCGCACTTCCAGGCGAGCGCATGCTCGCGTCCGCCACCGCCGACGATCAGCACCTTCATGGCACCCCGCGCTCGCTCGCTCGCAGCTAGTGCCGGAAGTGCCGCATGCCCGTGAACACCATCGCCATATCGTGCTCATTCGCCGCGGCGACGACCTCGGCGTCGCGCCGGCTGCCGCCGGGCTGAATGACGGCGCGGATGCCGAAGCCAGCGGCAACGTCGAGGTTGTCGCGGAAGGGCAGGAAGGCGTCGGAGGCCATCACCGCCCCGGAGAGGGCGAGCTTCTCATCGGTCGCCTTCATGGCAGCGATGCGTGTCGAGTAGACCCGGCTCATCTGGCCTGCACCGACCCCGACCGTAGCGCCCCCGCGCGCGAAGACGATGGCGTTCGACTTGACGAAGCGGGACACGCGCCACGCGAAGCGCAGGTCGGAGAGCTCCTCGTGCGTCGGCTGGCGCCTGGTCGGCACCGTCCACGCGTCCTGCGGCGCATCGGCACGATCGGGCGACTGCGCGAGCAGTCCCCCGGTGACGCCGCGGTATTCGAGCTCGCCGCCGGCGGCGGCCGCAAGATCCCCCAGCACGAGCACACGCACATTGGGCTTGCCCGCGAGCACGCGCACGGCATCCTGCTGCAGGCCGGGGACGGCGAGCACCTCGATGAACTGGCGCTCGGTAATGACGCTCGCAGCCGCGGCGTCCAGCTCGCGGTTGAAGGCGAGAATGCCCCCGAACGCGGATGTCGGATCGGTGCGGTAGGCGGCCTCGTAGGCGGCGAGCACGTCGGCGGCCACCGCGGCTCCACAGGGGTTGGCGTGCTTGACGATCACGCAGGCCGGCTCCTCGAACTGGCGCACGCATTCGATTGCGGTGTCCGCGTCCGCGATGTTGTTGAATGACAGGTCCTTGCCCTGCAGTACGTGCGCCGTGGCCACGCTCGCACCCACCGCGCACACGTCACGGTATAAGGCGGCGAGCTGGTGCGGATTCTCGCCGTAACGCAGATCCTGAAGCTTCTCGAACATCAGTGCCAGGGCGGCAGGAAAGAGCTCGTCATCGGGCGCATGCTGCGCCGAGAGGTAGGCGGCCACCATGGTGTCGTAGCGCGCAGTGTGAGCGAAGGCCTTGGCGGCGAATCGTGTGCGGGTGGCGGCGGTGCTCGCGCCTGCGTTCGCGGCGAGCTCCTGCAGCAGCCGCGGGTAGTCGCGCGGATCGACCACTACCAGGACCGATGCGTGGTTCTTGGCTGCGGCGCGCAGCATCGCGGGTCCGCCGATGTCGATGTTCTCGATGGCCTCCGCGTCACTGCAGCCCGGTCGGCTGACCGCGGCGGCAAATGGGTAGAGGTTCACGACCAGCAGGTCGATCGGCAGGATGCCGTGTTGCGCCATGACCACATCATCGACGCCGCGGCGACCGAGCAGTCCACCGTGAATCTTCGGGTGCAGCGTCTTGACGCGGCCGTCCATGATCTCCGGAAAGCCGGTGTAACTGGCAACCTCGCGCACGGCCACGCCGTGCCCCGCGAGGAGCTCAGCCGTTCCGCCGGTGGAGAGGATCTCGATGCCGCGGGCGGCGAGCTCGCGCGCCAGCTCGAGCACGCCGGTCTTGTCGGAGACGGAAAGCAACGCCCGGCGCACTGGCAGCGGCATGAGACTCATCCCTCGCAAAACGCGTAGGCAGCCCGCGCGCGCCGGGCAAGATGTTCAGGAGCTGCCGAGGCCGAACTGCTTCAACTTCTTGCGCAGCGTGCCGCGGTTGATGCCGAGAATGTCTGCGGCGCGGCTCTGGTTGCCTTCGGCGTAGTCGAGTACCACGCGGAACAGAGGCTCCTCCACCTCGCGCAGAACGAGATCGTAGAGATGAGCCGGCCGATGGCCGTTGAGGCTCGTGAAGTACTCGCTGAGTGCGCGCTCGGCATGGTTGCGCAGCGGGAGTTCCCGCCCATGTACTTTCGCAACGATGGTCTCACGGGCCCGAGTCTTTTTTTTGGCAGTCATCTCTGCGACTCCCCCAGCAAAGGCCTGCCTCAGGCCCACGCCCCGGGCTGGCTCGCCCAATCGGCAAAATGCTTAGCTGCGTGTGCGAACTGTGCCCCTGTGTCCGCAGCCCCCAGCAATTCCCGGCGCACGTGTGCCGAGCTCCCCACTAATTGCTCGCAATACCAGCCGAGATGTTTGCGCGCTATCCGGACGCCGTGCTCCTCGCCGTAGAACGAGTAGAGGGCGTCGAGATGATCGAGGATGATATCACGCAGCTCGGTGCGCTGAAGTGCCGGCGTCTCAATTCCGCCGCGCAGATGGGCGTTGACAGCGCGAAATATCCATGGCGCTCCATGGCTCGCGCGGCCGATCATTACTCCGTCCGCGCCAGTGAAATCAAGTACTGCGCGCGCCTTTTGCGGCGTGTCGATGTCGCCATTGGCCAACACCGGTATGCGAACGCGCGCTTTGATGTCGCGGATGGTGGCGTACTCCGCGGTTCCCTCGAAGAGGTCCGCGCGCGTACGGCCGTGGACTGCGAGCGCCGCGACGCCGCAGCTCTCGGCGATGCACGCAATGTCCACGCCGTTGCGGTGCTCCCGGTCCCAGCCGGTACGGATCTTGAGCGTCACCGGCACGTCCACCGCGCGCACCACCGCTGCCAGAATGCGCGCGACCAGGGGCTGATCGGTGAGCAGCGCGGAACCGCACGAGCGGCCGCAGACTTTCTTCGCCGGACATCCCATGTTCAGGTCGATGATCTGCGCACCGAGCGCCACGTTGGCCCGCGCCGCCTGTGCGAGCGCGGACGGATCGGCACCGGTGAGCTGCACTACCCGTGGTGCGGGCTCGCCCTCGTGGTTCATGCGCAGGCGCGACTTGGGCGTGTGCCAGAGCCGCTGGTCCGAGGTGATCATCTCCGATGCTGCTAGCCCGGCACCGAACTTGCGGCACAGGATGCGAAACGGCCGATCGGTCACACCTGCCATCGGTGCGAGCACCACGGACGAGGGCAGGGCGTACGGTCCGATTCGCAAGCGGCGTTCCTTCAGCGAGCGGCGAGATCGTTGGCGCAGGTCACGCCGCCGCCGCTCGAGGGCAGACAGGCATCGATCTCGAACCCGACCGCGTTCGCACCGGGGTCGACGAACCCCATCTCGGCATCGATGCGCTGGCCACCCGCGAGGTACGAGGAATCGGGCATGGTGTGTGGCACATAAAAGCGCGGTGCAACATCTCGCGCCGCGATCCGATTGCCGAAGCGATCCTGCAAAGTCACACGCAGCAGCGGCAGGGGTTGGGGCTGAGGCCCGGCGTTCTTGATGCTTGCGCGCACGGTGATGAGGCCGGTGCCCGCAGGATCTGCCGAGGCGCCGAGCTGTCGTACGTCGTACGCACGCAGGTCCCAATGCGGCATGAGCTGCACGCCGAGCGAGCCGTACAGCGCGCTGAGGGGGCGGTTGAATCGAGGATTGGTCGCGAGCTCATCGCGATAGTGGTTCACGATCTGCGCCAACAGCACGAGCAGCGCGAGCGCGGTGCCAGCGCTCCAGGCCTGGGGACTGAGTCGTGCGTAGAGAGGTCGCTGCGCCGTATCGTCGGTCGCGACCGTGTCCTCATCTTCGGCGATGTCGAGCGGTACAGAGGTTGATTCTTCGGGCATGCGAACTGTAGCGGCTTCAGCCGCTGGCGGCCGCCCGTGCGCTGTAACCGCGGAGGGCGGGATGCCGGCCTCCGTGGGAGGCCTCGTGTGCGGCGTGTCATGGCGCGCGGCGGCGCGCGCACTCGCGCCAACAGGCATGACCCGTGCCGGCGGCGCCGGAGCTGCGCGCCCTGGCGCGGGATCGTGCGCTGCCCGAGCCGGCGGCTGAGCGGCGGAAGGAGACGCGTGCGCAGGCTCGGAGCTTTGAGGCTCGGACTCCGTGGCCGGCTCGCGCAGCATATCGGCGAGGAAGGCAGCATCGATCTCGACATCGACCTGCGACTCGCGAGGCTCGCTCGCCGGCTCTCCGGGAGCTTCGGTGCCTGCCCCCTGGCTCGCTGCCCGCATGGCCTTGAACGATCCAGCGGCAGCGGTCCACTGCGGATTCGGCGGTGGCTCGACGAACACCGCGCCAACATCCGTGGTGTCAGGATTGAATTCCAGCGCGCCCTCGGGAACAGGCTCCTCGGTCGCGCCGGTCGGCTCCGTCGCTGTCCCCTCGTCCGGTCGGGTTAATGCCTGTTCCAGCGGGGAGAGGTCCGCATCGACTTCGGGCGCCGGCTCCACTGGCTCGGGGCTCGCCTCAGCCGGTGGCTCACCGTCGGGCGCGCCGGCCTTGCGCTCATCGCTGAGCCGGGCGAGCGCATTGAACACGCTCGAGCAGCGCCCGCAGCGTACGTAGCCCTGCGCGACGCGCAGGTCCGCGGCGGTCACCACCAGGGTCAGCGCACACTTTGGGCAGACTGTGAACATGGCCGCGTAAGTCTCATCGCCGGCTGTCAGCGGCGCCGGCCGGAGAGACAGACCCAGCCATCGCGCGCGGCGAACGGGGCGACATCAAAACACGCGGCGTAAGCGGCTGTCACGTCCAGGGTCTCATGCTCCATGAGGCCCGCGAGCACCACTTGTCCGCCCGGTCGCAGGAGCGCGGCAAAGCAGGGCGCGAGGGCGCATAGCGGACCGGCGAGGATATTTGCGAGCAGCAGGTCGCTGCCTGCTGGCAGCTCTGCGGCACTCGCGTGCACCTGCAGCCGCCCGTGGAGCTGATTGGCACTGGCGTTCTCGCGCGTGGCGATGAGCGCCTGGGGATCGTTATCGAAGGCATGCACTTCGGCCGCAGCGAGCCGGGCAGCCGCGATGCCGAGGACCCCGGAGCCGCAGCCGTAGTCGATGACTCGCGCACCGGTGGGCGGGTACGCATCGAGCCAGGTGAGGCACAGCGTGGTGCTGGCATGAGTGCCGGTGCCGAAGGCGAGGCCTGGATCGAGCATGACGACGACGGCGTCCGGTGCGCTGATCCGCTCATGGTGCGGACAGACCCACAGCCGACGACCGAAACGCTGCGCATGGAAGTCCTTCAGCCATTCGCCCTCCCACACGCGGTTGGCGACCCGCTGCACCTCGAGCAGCGAGGCATCGATCCCGAGCGTTACTGCAAGTGCCTCGGTAAGCACGCCAGGGTGCGATGCCGAATCATTGAAGAGGCACTTCACCCGCGTCGCGGGCCAGAGCCGCATCTCTCCGGGAGCGGGTTCGAGCACTGGATCATCGCGCGCATCGACGAAGGTCACCGCAATCGCCCCGCAGCCGAAGGCCGCATCTTCCGCCGCCTCCGCGTCGAGGGATCCTAGATGGAACGACAGCTCGAGAAAGGCAGTTCGCGACACAACACTCCGCGGGCTACCGCCCGCAACGCTCAACGCAGACCGAGGCGGCGCTCCAGGTAGTGAATATCGGTGCCGCCTTTCTGGAACGCCGCGTGGTTGAAGATCTCCTGGTGCAGCGGCACGTTGGTCTTGATGCCCTCGATCACCATCTCGGCGAGTGCATTCTTCATGCGGGCGATCGCGGTGTCGCGGGTGTCGCCCTGCGCAATGAGCTTGCCGATGAGCGAGTCGTAATACGGCGGCACGTTGTAGCCGGAGTAGATGTGACTGTCGACGCGGATGCCGGGACCCCCCGGGGCGTGCCAGAGACGGATGGGGCCGGGCGAAGGCATGAAAGTCTTGGGATCCTCGGCGTTGATGCGGCACTCGATCGCATGGCCACGGATCTGCACGTCGCTCTGCGTGTATGGCAGCGGCTCGCCGCTCGCGATCAGTAGCTGGGCCTTGACCAGATCGATGCCGGTCACCAGCTCGGTGACCGGGTGCTCGACCTGGATACGGGTGTTCATCTCGATGAAGTAGAACTCCCCGTCCTGGTACAGAAACTCCATGGTGCCGGCGCTGCGATAGCCGACCGCGCGGCATGCCTCGACGCAGCGCTCGCCCATGAGGCGGCGCTGGCGCATGGTGATGCCTGGCGCCGGCGCCTCCTCGATGACTTTCTGGTGCCGTCGCTGCATCGAGCAGTCGCGCTCGCCCAGGTGAATGACGCTGCCCTGCGAATCCGCGAGGACCTGGAACTCGATGTGCCGCGGCCTCTCCAGGAATTTCTCCATGTAGACCTGGTCGTTGGCGAAGGCTGCGCGTGCTTCGGCGCGTGTGATGCCGATGGCATTGAGCAGTGAGGCGTCGGTGTGCACCACACGCATACCGCGGCCGCCGCCGCCGCCCGAGGCCTTGATGATCACCGGGTATCCCAAATCGCGCGCGATGCGCAGATTCTCGTCCGCATCATCGCCCAGTGGGCCATCAGAGCCCGGGACGCAGGGCACACCGTGGCCCTTCATCACGCGGATCGCAGACACCTTGTCGCCCATGATCCGGATCGTCTCCGCCCGCGGGCCGACGAACACGAAGCCGCTGTTCTCGACGCGCTCGGCAAAGTCGGCGTTCTCGGAGAGGAAGCCGTAGCCTGGATGGATGGCGACGGAATCGGTGACCTCTGCCGCCGAGATGATCGCCGGCATGTTGAGGTAGCTTTGCGAGGAGGGCGGTGGCCCGATACACACCGACTCATCTGCCAGCAGTACGTGCTTGAGGCTGTAATCGGCGGTGGAATGAACGGCCACCGTCTTGATGCCGAGCTCCCGGCAGGCGCGCAGAATTCGCAGCGCGATCTCGCCACGGTTGGCGATGACGATCTTTTCGATCATGCCGACCTATTCGACGACGAACAGTGGTTGACCGAATTCCACCGGGTCGCCGTTGCGCGCCATCACCGAAGCGATACGGCCTGCCCTGTCGGCCTCGATCTGGTTCATCATTTTCATCGCCTCGATGATGCACAGCACCTGGCCGACCTTGATCTCATCGCCGATCTCGACGAAGGGCTTGGCGCCTGGGGAAGGCGAGGCATAGAAGGTGCCCACCATCGGCGCGGTGATCACATGCTCGTTCGGTTTGGGCTTCGGCGCGGCGGCAGCTCCCGCAGCTGCCTCCGCAGCTGCGGCCGGCGCGCCGGCACCGGCGCTTGGCAGGGCTGCGAGGTGCGCGCCCTGCGGCGGGTGCGTAGCGCTCGTGGCGGCGGGCATGCGACTGATACGCACCGCTTCCTCGCCCTCCTTGATCTCGATCTCCGCGATGCCGGATTCCTCCAGCAGCTCGATCAGTTTCTTGATTTTTCGAATGTCCATGCCAGGACTGCCCCCCGAGAGAAATCGATGACCCCGGCACCGCGTGCGGTGTCAGGGCTTGCGGCCGAGCCGCAACGCTGCGGCGCGCACCGCCGCTTCATAACCGAATGCACCGAGGCCGCTGATCACGCCGAGCGCAATGTCCGAGAAATACGACTGCCGCCGGAACGCCTCGCGGGCGTGCGGGTTCGACAAATGCACCTCGATGAACGGCAGCCCGGTCGCGAGGATCGCATCGCGCAGCGCGACGCTCGTGTGCGTGAATGCACCAGGGTTGACGATGAGGAAGGCAACGCCTTCCGTGCGTGCCCGGTGGATGCGCTCGATGAGCTCGTGTTCCGCGTTGCTCTGGAAGGCGATCAACTCGTGGCCGGTCTCGCGTGCGACTGCCGCTGCACGCTGCTCGATCGACTCCAGCGTGTCTGCCCCGTAGACGGCCGGTTCCCGGGTCCCGAGCAGATTGAGGTTCGGGCCGTTCAATAACAGCACTCGGGCCATGACCCTAGGACTTCTTGGTTTGACGTTCGCGCGGCGACCGGCGGCGAATGTAACCTAATCCGCAGGCATTTGGATACTTCTTGGCCCGATTTGCGAGGAACGTGCAGGATACGGGCCAGGAGGCACTAATCCTCGCCGGCCCGGGCCTGCCTGAGGCTACGAACTCCGGCGGAGATCTGGGCCTGAGCCGCAGCGAGGGTCAGCCTGCCCGCCTGCAGGTCCCGGATGCGGCCCAGAATGAGCTCCGCCTCGTCCCGATGCAGCTCGCCGATCTTCAGAGTCACGACCCGGCCCTCGCGATCGGCAAACACACTAAAGGGGAGAACGGTCTCCATGCCAAAGGCTGCAGCCGCCTTGAGACCCTCGCGCTCCCCCACGAGCAGAGGATAGTCGATTCCCTGCTCGGAAGCGTATTTGCGCACTGAATCAGGATAATCGATCGCGATGCCGACAATTTCGAGGCCATCCGCAGCATGTTCACGACGCAAAGCTTTCAGGAGTGGAATCTCGCGGCGGCACGGATCGCACCACGTGGCCCAGAAATTGATCACCAGGGGCCTCCCTCCCCACTCCGCCAGCCGATGAACTTTGCCATCGGCAGCAGGCAGCTGCAGCCCGGGAAGCCTTTCCGGAACCTTCGGCGGAGAAGGCGCAGCCGCCTCGGAGCCGTCCGCATCCGTGCTGCCCGCAGCCGGGGGTGGCACCGGCGGCGCTGCTTTGTGCAGGGGCGCTGTCTCGGGCCGCACAAGGGTGCGGTAACTGAGAAATCCCACGGCGCCCGAGGCGAGCAGCACCGCGGCCACGGCGAGCAGGCTGCTTCGGCGCGCCTGATGCGAAGAGAAGCGCGGATCGGTCACGAAGGCGAGTGTAATGCCGCGCGCGTGCGGGCCACGAAAGCCTCGGCGTTCAGGTATCCGACGACGCGGTACGCAGCGCGCTCCCGGCCGTCCGTCCCGTAAAACGCGATGGTCGGGGGACCGAAAATGCCGAAGTGGCGCAGCAGCGCCTGATCGTCGGCGTCGTTCTCCGTTACGTTCGCTCGCAGCAGCACCGTGTTGCTGAGTGCCGCCTGCACGGTGGCATCGGTGAAGGTATAGCGCTCCATCTCCTTGCAGGAGGTGCACCAGTCGGCCGAGAAGTCGACGAGGACGCTGCGGCCCTGGGCGTGGGCCTGGGTGACCTCACGCTCGAGATCCGCTACGGAGTGGATCGCACGGAAGGCGAGCGTCGGCACCGGCTTCGCAAACGCGGGAATCGGAGCGAGCGGATCGGTGCCCCCGAGTGCAGATCCTGCGGCGAGCGCCAGACCGTAGACTCCGGCTGCGACGCCGGCCACCCGCAAGCCCCAGACGAGCCTCGAGCGATCGCGCAAACTGCTCAGGAGCAGCCACGCCAGAATGAGAGCGGGCGCCGACCACAGCGCGAGTGCGAGGCGCTCGGGCACGATGCGCGCGATCATCCAGACCGCGACCGCGAGCATCAGTACCCCGAAAAGCCTCTTCACCAGGTCCATCCACGGACCCGGTTTCGGCAGCAGCCGACCGGCCGAGGCGCCGACGATGAGCAGCGGAGTGCCCATGCCGATACCGGCTGCAAACAGTGCAGCGCCGCCGCGCACGACCGCACCGGTCTGGCTGATGACGAGCAGCGCGCCGACCAGGACGGGCGCGACACAGGTGGTCACGATGAGCGCCGAGAGCGCCCCCATCAGCGCGACTCCGCCGAATGTCCCGGCCGACTGCCGGTTGCTGAGCTCCGCCAGGCGTGACTGGACGCCTGCCGGCATTTGCAGCGTGAATACCCCGAACATCGAAAGCGCGAGTGCCAGGAATAGCGCCGCGAACAGGGCAATGACCCACCATTGCTGGAACATCGCCTGTACTTCCTTGCCTGCGGCGGCGCTCGCCACTCCGGCGATTGCGTAGGTCAGCGCCATACCGAGCACGTAGCTCACCGAGAGAGCGAAGGATCTGCGAGCCGTGATGTGCCTGCCGCTGCCGACGATGATCCCTGAGAGGATCGGCACCATCGGCAGCACACAGGGCGTGCACGAGAGCACCAGGCCCCCCAGGTAGAAGCACGCGAGCGCAATCAGCAGGTTCCCGCGCAGCGCGTTGCTGAACCACTCCTGCGAGAGAAACGTGGCATGAGCTGCGGCAGCGGGGGCAGAGGCCCCGACTGCTCCACCGCCGTTGGAGGCACCGGCCCCGCTTGGGCCACCGGCGCCCGATCCCGCGCTGCCCGGGAGCCGCACAACGACAGCTTTCGTCTGCGGTGGATAGCACAGTCCGGCATCGGCGCACCCCTGATAGGTGACTTCGAGCGGCAGCTCGAGCTCTCCGCCCGTTGAACGCGCGACCGGCACCGCGGCGACGAGCTCGTGGTGATAGACCTCCTGCTTGCCGAAGTACTCATCCGTTTTCACCTGTCCGGGCGGAAATTGCGGCGTCCCGAGCTGAGCGCTCGCGCTCGTGGTCCTCACCTTGATGCGTGCCCGGTAAAGGTAATAGCCCTCGGCGATCTCCCAGTTCAGGCGTACCCGGTCCGTGCCGTCAGGGACTGCATCGAAGCGAAAGGCCTGATCGGGCGACAGGAAGTCATCGCCGCCGCTGCGGGCGGAGCCCAGCAGCGCATCGATTCCCGAAGCTTGCTTCGCGGGCTGGGGCTGTGGCGTCTGGGCCTGCAGGAGGGGGCTCAGCAGGAGAACCGCGGCGGCTAAAATATGTCTGGTAGACGGCAAATTCATGGCGGTAAGTGGCAGTTCGGCCGGTAGCAGTTTAGCCGCGCCCTTATAGCGCAGCCCGGGGATTAAGGGCAGGAACTACGCTCCATCCGGCATATAGCCGTTCCTCAGGCCGCTCCGCCGGGTATCGGGCCGCCCCCCGGCTTTACCCCGCGGCGCGGAACCTGCCAGACCCTGAGGGCACCAAAAAAGATGGCATTCCGGCTTGAAATCGGAACCCGGCTCCATATCATTAGCAGCCGCCGGGGGTGAGTGCTAACAAGATCTCGCCACGGCGGGTATTTCATCAAAATCATCAATGTCTTAAGGAGCGTTCACCATGAAGATTCGTCCTCTTCATGACCGCGTCATCGTGAAGCGCCTGGAGGAGGAGCGTACCTCTCCCGGTGGCATCGTCATTCCCGATACCGCGGCCGAGAAGCCGGTGCAGGGGAAGATCGTCGCGGTCGGCAAAGGAAAGATTCTCGAAGACGGTCAGGTTCGGCCTCTCGATGTGAAGGTCGGCGACAAGATCCTGTTCGGCAAGTACAGCGGGACTGAGGTCAAGGTCGACGGCGAAGAGCTTGTGGTCATGCGCGAAGAAGACGTCATGGCCGTGATTGAAGGCAAGTAAGCGAGGATCACGACAATGGCAGCTAAAGAAGTTCGTTTCAGCGATGACGCACGCCAGCGCATGTTCAGGGGTGTGAACGTCCTCGCCAACGCCGTCAAGGCAACCCTCGGCCCCAAGGGCCGCAACGCGGTGCTCGAGAAGAGCTTCGGCGCCCCCACCGTCACCAAGGACGGTGTGTCGGTCGCGAAGGAAATCGAGCTCAAGGACAAGTTCGAGAACATGGGCGCGCAGATGGTGAAGGAAGTCGCTTCCAACACCTCGGATGAGGCTGGTGACGGCACCACGACCGCCACGGTGCTCGCCCAGGCGATCATGCGCGAGGGCCTGAAGGCCGTCTCCTCGGGGCGCAACCCGATGGACCTCAAGCGCGGCATCGACAAGGCGGTGATCGCCTCGGTCGAGGAGCTCAAGAAGCTCTCCAAGCCGTGCAAGAACCCAAAGGAGATCGCCCAGGTCGGCACGATCTCGGCGAACGCCGACGAGTCGATCGGCAAGACCATCGCCGAGGCGATGGAGAAGGTCGGCAAGGAAGGCGTCATCACGGTCGAAGAAGGCTCGGGACTTATCAACGAGCTGGAAGTGGTCGAGGGCATGCAGTTCGACCGCGGCTATCTCTCGCCGTACTTCATCAACAACCAGCAGAACCAGACCGCCGAGCTCGAGAAGCCGGTGATCCTGCTGGTCGACAAGAAGATCTCCAACATCCGCGAGCTCCTGCCGTTGCTCGAGGGCGTCGCGAAGGCGGGACGCCCGCTGCTGGTCATCGCCGAGGACATCGAGGGTGAGGCGCTGGCGACGCTGGTCGTCAACAACATCCGCGGCATCCTCAAGGTGGTCGGTGTCAAGGCGCCGGGCTTCGGCGATCGCCGCAAGGCCATGCTGCAGGACATCGCGACCCTCACCGGCGGCACGGTGATCTCCGATGAGGTCGGACTATCGCTCGAGAAGGCGACCCTGAACGATCTGGGCGACGCGAAGAAGGTGGTCGCGGAGAAGGAGAACACCACGATCATCGACGGTGCCGGCAAGCCCGCCGACATCAAGGCTCGCATCGAGTCGATCCGGCAGCAGGCCGAGGAGGCCACTTCCGATTACGACAAGGAGAAGCTGCAGGAGCGTGTCGCAAAGCTCTCCGGTGGCGTTGCGGTGATCAAGGTGGGCGCCGCCACCGAGATCGAGATGAAGGAAAAGAAGGCCCGCGTCGAAGATGCGCTGCACGCCACGCGTGCCGCGGTCGAAGAGGGCGTGGTGCCGGGTGGCGGCGTGGCGCTGATCCGCGTGCAGCGCGCTCTCGAGAAGCTCGAGACGGCGAATGAGGACCAGCACGTCGGTGTGCGCATCCTCTCCCGCTCGATCGAGGAGCCGCTGCGGCAGATCGTCGACAACGCGGGCGAGGACGCCGCGGTGATCCTGAACCGCATCAAGGAAGGCAAGGGCTCTTTCGGCTGGAACGCGGCGACGGGTGAGTTCGGGGACATGCTCGAAGAGGGCATCCTCGATCCGACGAAGGTGACGCGTCTTGCGCTGCAGAACGCCGCTTCGGTGGCGGGCCTGCTGCTCACGACGGAGGTCATGGTGGCCGAGGCTCCGAAGGACGAGGATCACAGCCATGCCGGCCCGCCGGGCGGCATGGGCGGAATGGATATGTAAGGACCCTCTCTAAAGAGGTATCGATTCTAAAGAGAACACTCGATACGCTTTACATAACAGTTACGGGTTGGTGCCGGGTCTCTGCCGGGCGTCAACCTGGAAAGACGCGGAACAAGACCCCCTATTCCGCGCATTCCTCGAGGCCCCACTCTGTGGGGCCTATTTTTTTCGGTCACATTTTGTCGGCACTCCGCGACCGCGCCCGGTGCAGCACTTCCTTACAGTCTTGCCGGGGTTTATCGTCCCCCTGAGGAGGCTCCATGGGTAAGGTTCGCTACGGCGGTGTGATGGCCTGCATCGGGCTTCTGGTGATCGCCGCCTGCAGCCGCGAGAGCCAGGATGAGATGAGCTGGGCGCGGGCGGCCCTCGAGCGCAACACGTCGCTCGAGATCGTCGCGGCCGATCAGCACAGCCGCACCTTCACGGTGCGGCTGAAGGATACGGGTGAGCTACGCATGGTGCGCGCGGATGAGGTGGTCGCTTCGCCGGCTGCCGCAGCGCTCGCCGAGGCACACGCCCTGAAGGAGAGCCACCCGCCAACAGCACGGGAAGCCACACCAGGCGAGCAGGCCGTGGCGCAGGCGGACACGTCGATGGGCGGAGAGCCGGCAGGCGAAGCGACGAACAAGCGTCCGGAGCCGGTGCTGACTTCGGAGAGCTCCGCGGGTCTCCAGAGCGCCGCCCCTGGACGCGTGCTCGAGTCGGGGCCCGGTTACTCCATCACCGCCGGGCAGCCGGCCACGCCCGCGGCTGCGCGCATGCGTGACTCGGCGAGCAGCGCACCGCTCGAGCGTCGCCACGAGCCGATCGTGTGCCAGGGCCCGCGGCTGCTGCATATCGACAACCGCAACCTGGTGTTCGATGGTGATGCGGTGAGCGCACTCGATGGCTGCGAGATTCACATCACCAACAGCCACATCAGCGCACGGGGCGTCGGTGTTGTGGCGCGTGCCGCCGACGTGCACATCGACAACAGTCAGATCGAGGGTGAGCAGGCCTCGATCGATGCCTCGGACGGCGCCCAGGTTTACGCCGCCTCCTCGCGCTTCAAGGGTCTGAGCCGACGCCTCGACACCGCGGTCGTGCACGATCTCGGGGGCAATAACTGGAACTGAGCCCGGTGAGCCCGGAGCTGGGCGCGCTCGTCGAACGTGCGCTCGGAGAGCTCGGCGATGCCGCGCGGGAAGCGGTCTCGGCAGGGCCGGCAGCCATCCGCAATTCCATCGCCGCGGTATTCACTGCAAGCGATTTCGTCGGGCACGCGTGTGCGCGCGATCCGCGACTGCTACCGCAGCTGATCGACAGCGGGGACCTGCAACGGCCGCTCGCCGCTGCGGAGCACCTGTCCCGCGCCCCCCCGCTCGGCATCGGTCCCGCGGTCAGCGAGGCGCAGGCGCAGAGCGAGCTGCGTCGCTGGCGGCGGCGCGAGCTCACGCGCATCGCCTGGCGGGATCTGGCCGGCTGGGCGGACATCACCGAGACACTCGCGGAGCTCACCGCGTTCGCCGATCAGGCGATCCTCACTGCGCTCGTCGCGGCGCGCGGCGCCCTCTGCGCGCGCTACGGCGAGCCGCGCGGAGCCAGCGGTGCGGTGCAGCCGCTCGTGGTCATCGGCATGGGTAAGCTTGGGGGCGGGGAGCTGAACTTCTCCTCCGACGTCGATCTGGTGCTGCTGTTTCCGGAGCACGGTGAGACCGACGGTGCGCTGCGCATCAGCAACGAAGAATTCTTCACCCGCCTCGGACAAGCCATCGTGCGGTTGCTGCAGACCCCGACGCCTGAAGGCTTCGTGCTGCGCGTCGATCTGCGGCTGCGGCCCTTCGGCGACTCGGGGCCGCTGGTGTCGAGCTTCGCAGCCTTCGAGGACTACCTGCCGCGGCATGGCCGCGACTGGGAGCGTTACGCGTACGTCAAGGCCCGGGCGGTCACTGCGCCTGCCCGCTACGCGGAGGTGGAAACGAGCGCCATCCGCCCATTCGTCTATCGACGCTATCTCGACTATGGCGTGTTCGAGAGCCTGCGGGAGATGAAGGCACTGATCGAGCGCGAGGTGACGCGGCGCGAGCTAGCCGACCACGTCAAGCTCGGTCCCGGCGGCATCCGTGAGATTGAGTTCGTCGTTCAGGCGCTGCAGCTTACCCGCGGCGGTCGCGACCGCGCCCTGCAGACACCGTCGCTCTTCGCAGCGCTCGGGCGCCTCGGCGAGACACGGGTGCTGCCCATGGAGGCAGTGGGCGAGCTCACCGAGGCATACGTGTTCCTGCGCCGGCTCGAGAATCGCCTGCAGATGCTCGCCGATGCGCAGGCACATCGACTGCCCGCCGATCCACTCGGCCGTGAGCGCATCGCTCTCGCCATGGGTGCGAGTGACTGGCCGGCGCTCGTGCGCGAGCTCGATGTGCAGCGGGCGCGCGTGAGCCATCACTTCCGGCTGGTGTTCTCGGGCGGCGATGAGCCCGACGCGGGCGCGGTGCGTATCGATCTCGGGCGCTTCTGGGACACTCAGGCGGAGACGGCGGCGCTCGCCGAGGCCCTGGCACATGCAGGCTTCGAGGACAGCGGTGAGGCGGCGCGACTGCTGCTCGAGCTGCGCGCTTCAGCGCTCGTGCGCAAGCTCGATGAGGCCGGGCGGCGCCGGCTGCAGGCCCTGCTGCCGGTGCTGCTCGCGGACGTCGCGCACAGCAGCGCACAGCTGCCGGTGCTGCGACGAGTGCTCGCCATCATCGAGGCCACCGGCAAACGCTCCGCTTACTTTTCGCTGTTGCGGGAGAATGGCGCGGCACGCGCAAGGCTGGTCGGGCTGTGCCGGCACGGTGATTTTCTCGCCGCCCAGATCGCCGCACATCCGCTGCTCCTCGATGAGCTCATCGATGAGCGCTTGCTGACGCAGCTGCCCACGCGGGCGGGTTTCGCCGCGGATCTCGACGCCCGCATGGAGCAGCTGCGCGAGGACGATCCGGAGCAGCAGGTCGAGATTCTGCGGCAGTTCCAGCGTGCGGCGCTGTTCCGTGTCGCAGTCGCCGATCTCACCGATCTGCTGCCGCTCATGCAGGTGAGCGATCGGCTCACCGACATCGCGGAGCTGATCGTCGAGCGGGCCATGCAGCTTGGCTGGCGGCAGATCACCGCGCAGTTCGGTGTGCCGGGCTGCGGCGACGGTGCGGACTCGCGCACGGTGAACATCTGTGCGGTCGGCTACGGCAAGCTCGGCGGCATGGAGCTCGGGTATTCCTCGGATCTGGACCTGGTGTTCCTGCACGACTCCCACGGCGAGCACCAGCAGACGAGTGGCTCCCGGCCGATCGACAACCAGCTGTTCTTCGTGCGGCTCGCGCAGCGCATCGTGCACCTGCTCACCATGCACTCGGCCGCCGGGCGGCTCTACGAGGTCGATGTGCGGCTGCGACCGAGCGGCAAGGGCGGGCTGCTGGTCACCAACATCGAGGCATTTGCCGAATACCAGCGAGAGGAAGCATGGACGTGGGAGCACCAGGCGTTGCTGCACGCGCGCGCCGTGGCCGGCTCGGGGGAACTGCGCGCGCGTTTCGAAGCAGTGCGGCTCGAGGTGCTGTGCAACCACGTGCGCCGCGACACACTGCACGATGAGGTGCGCAGCATGCGCTCGCGGATGCGCCGCGAGCTCTCGCGTGGCGACGCGCGGCGCTTCGACATCAAGCAGGACTCAGGCGGCATCGCCGACATCGAGTTCCTGGCGCAGTACTGGGCGCTGCGGTGGGCACACGAGCACCCGCCCGTGGCCATGTTCTCCGACACCATCCGCCAGCTCGAGTCGGTCGCCTCAAGGGACCTGGTACCGCAGGCGAGTGTCGATGTGTTGACGGCGGCGTATCGCACTTATCGCGCCCGCATTCACCGGCTGTCGCTCGATGCTGCGCCGGCGATCGTGCCGGCCGAGGTGTTCGCCGAGGCGCGAGCCCGCGTGACGGCGCTATGGAACGCCACCCTGTGCGCTGACGGCCAGGGCTCCCGGGTATAATCGCGCCGGTTTCATTGCATCGGCGACACGATCCATGGCGGCGACCGCCCGGCCCCTGATAGAACCCAACGCGCAGAATCAGTACGACGTCACGGTCGAGGATCTGCCGCTCTGTTGCCCCATGCCGCAGATGTACCTGTGGAACTCGCACCCACGCGTGTACTTGGCCATAGAGGAGACCGGCTGGGCCAAGTGCCCCTACTGCAGCGCGGAGTACACGCTGCTCCGGTGACGGATACCGCTCCACGCGGCAAGAGCAGACCGCGGAATTAAAGGTCTTTTGCGTGATGGTTAGGTATTCACCTAACTATTGTCAGGACGAGGCATCCGCGCGCTTCCCCGTTTTGAAGCGCCAATCAGGGTCGCCGCGGCGTCATTCCTCATCCGCAAGGTTGGCGTCACGGGGGGGCGGGAGGTCCGTCCGGATCGGCGCGAGCTGCGCGGCGCGCAGCCGCTTGTTCAGATCCGGCAGGTCCGCCTGCAGCTTCTTCCACTCGTTCACCAGCCCCCCTAGTGTCGCCTGGACGATATCGGTCGCGCCGAGCTGAGCCGCGGTAGGCGCCGCATCCCCGCGCATGAGCTCCGCGTACAGTCCCGCGATCTGCTCCTGGACCTCCTTGAGGTTTGACTGTGGCGCGGCGGGTTGGGCAGTGGTGCCAGCGCCAGCCGCGGGCGGCGGCGGCTTGGCCTGCCCGGCCGCCGGCTCCGCGGCCCCCGTGAGCAGGGCAAGGCGGGCCTGATACGCCTGCGCGGCATCGGCCACCGCCGCCCCGGGAGCGAGGGACTTCAGCTGTGCCTCTTCGGACTGAGCGGTCAGGAACGTCTGCGAGCTCTGCGTGAGAAGGTCTGAAAGGCGCGAAGCGAGCCGCAGCTGTTGCGCAAGCGCCTCCGCCGAGGCCGTCACGCGCGGATCGGGCTTGAGCGTCAGAGGGGCCTCGAGCCGCTTTCCGTCGAAAGTGAGCCGTACGCGGTAGTCCCCGGGAATCGCCAGCGGTCCCTGGGGCTGCCGCGGTGTCGCGTGGGGTACCCCGGAGATGGGGTAACCGCGAGTTGCAGACACCGGCGCGGGATAATGCAGGTCCCAGACCCAGCGGTGCATGCCGGCGCGCCCGGGCAACACCTGCGGCGGCTTGATCCAGTACGGTGGGATGAGCTCGCGTGCGAGCTCTTCCGCGGTCGGTTGCGGAGAATCGTCGCTCCGGTAGCGTCGCACGACCGCACCACCGGCATCGAGCACCTCGAGCACCAGCGCTTGACGCGCATCGTGCGGCAGGAAGTACTCGACCACCGCCCCGGCGGGTGGGTTCTCCGCGAGCGGCTCATCGGGCGGAATCGGCGTATCAGTCCAGGTGCTGCGATGCATGCGGTAAGCGGCTGCAGGCCGAAACAGCATCGCATCGCGCATGGGCGAGGGCGGCAACTGCCGCAGACGCGCAATGTCATCGAGTATCCAGATCGAGCGGCCATGGGTTGCGACGATGAGATCCCCCTCGTGAACCCACAGATCGCGCATCGAGGTGTGCGGCAGATTCAGCTGCAGGGAGTCCCAGTGATCGCCGTCATCGAAAGATACCCACACGGCGGACTCCGTGGCCGCGAACAGCAGGCCCCGGCGCTGCGGGTCCTCGCGGACTGAATTGACCGGCGCGTCGGCCGGCAGACCGGCGACTATCGATTGCCAGGTCTTGCCGCGGTCGCGCGTGCGGTAGAGGTAGGGGTGCAGGTCATCGATGCGCATGCGGCTCACCGACACGTAGGCTGTGTCGGCATCGAAATGCGAGGGTTCGATCTGCGTGACCTTGCTCCAGGGGATGAGATCGGGCGGCGTGACGTTCGACCAGTTACCCCCGCCATTGGTGCTCACCCACACCAGGCCGTCATCGGTACCGGCCCACAGCCGGCCCCGATCGAGAGGTGAGAGCCCGAGTGCGTAGATGACGCCGCGCTGTGCTTCCGCGCCTTTCACGCGCAGCGCCCCGACGCCCGCCGGGACTGCGCCCGCTTCGCGGGCGAGAACAGGACTTACCGCCTGCCAGCTCGTGCCGCCATCGGCCGTGCGGTAGAGACGGTTCGCGGCGTAGTAGAGCGTGTGCGCATCGAGGGGGGAGAACATCAGCGGTTGGGTGCGATGGACCCACACCTCCGGCCCCCGCAGCGGAATCGGCGTGACGTTCTGTACCTGTCCGGTCGAGATGTGGAATTTCGACACCTCACTCCTGCCTGCGCCATAGATCACATCGGGGTCGAGCGGATCGGGAGCCACGTAGCCGTACTCGATGGCGCCGATGGGATGCCAGTCGCGGTCCGTGACACTGCCGTCATTGCCGCGGCTTGCGATGCAGGCCGAGCCGCTTTCCTGTTGCCCCGCGCAAACCCGATACGGGAAGGTCGGAGTGACGCTCACGTGATAGAGCTGCGCGGTCGGCTGGTTGAACCAGCTGCTCCAGGTCTCTCCGCCGTTGAGTGTGATGACGGCACCCTGATCGCTGACCAGCGCGATGATTCGCGGGTCGCTCGGGCTGATCCACAGGTTCTGGTAGTCATCGCCCCCCGGTGCGCCGCGCAGTGGCCGCCAGCTCTTGCCGCCATCGGTGGACTTCATGGTGACGAGGCTGGCGCTGTACACCACGTCGGGATTGGTCGGGTCCACGCGGAGGACCGCCAGGTCGCCGCCGCCGATGCGCAACGCCGGGCGCGGATCGGTGGTGATGCGCGACCAGCTCTCGCCACGATCGTCGGAGCGAAACACGCCGAGCCCCGCTGCCGAGGAATATTCCCCGGGCTCGCTGGTGCCGACCGATACGTACAGGCGCTGGGGCGAGGAGGGCGCGATGGCGATGTTGACCTGCGACACATCCGCAGGCAGACCCGCCGTGAGGCGTTTCCAGGTGGTGCCCCCGTCGGTCGATTTGAAGAGGCCGCCCCCGGCACCGTTGAACTCGTTCTTGTCTTCCCAGGGACCGAGGCGCGCCTGCCACAGCCCGGCGTAGACGGTCTCGGGGTGCACGGGGTCGATGGCGACCGCGGAGCCGCCGGTATCCGCATCCTTGTAGAGCACGCGTTGCCAGGTGGCTCCGGCGTCCAGTGAGCGGTAGATGCCGCGCTCGGAGTTCGGGCCGTACGGATGCCCGAGGACCGCTGCGAACAGGCGCGACGGATCGCGTGGGTCGATGGCGAGCTCGGCGATCTGCTGTCCCTCGGTGAGCCCGAGGTGCGACCAGGTGCGCCCGCCATCCCGCGAGCGATAGATCCCGTTGCCGACCGACAGATCCGGGCGCAGCAGCCCCTCGCCGCTCGCCACGTAGATGATGTTGGGATCGGAGGCCGCCACGGCAATCGCCCCGATCGACTGCGTCGGCTGCTCATCGAATATCGGCCGCCAGGTACGCCCGGCGTCATCCGTTTTCCAGACCCCGCCATTCACGGCGCCCACATAGAAGACGCGCGGCTGCGATGCGACGCCGGCGACCGCGCGGGTGCGGCCGCCGCGCATCGGGCCGACCATGCGCCAGCTGAGATCGGCGAAAACGCCCGGAGCGGCGTGCTGTGCCGCCGCGCTGTTCGCGAGCAGCGCGAGACCGATGAGGCTCGCGAGCAAGCGAAAAAGAGATTGGTGCATACCGCTACCGGTACTGTTTGTAGGATTTCTCTTCGATCAGGCGTGAGCCGAGCTGCAGATTGATGCGCTTCTTGATGGCAGCGCGTTCGTCGTTGCAGATGTACACGGCGCGCGCGAGCTCGATGAACTCGCGATCGAAAATCTGGTGCGCTTCCTTGTCGCGGATGCGGTCCTCGATGTCCCACAGTCGCCCGTTGACGTTCTCGAGCGCGCGCTCATCGAGCCCCACATCGTGAGTAGCGGCCCCCGAGTCCTTCCAGGTCTGCTCGAGGAGCGACAATTCGAGCTTCACGTTGGCAAGCTTGGCGGCGTCCTGTATGCGCGCCACCTTGATCCTGAGGATGGTGATCTTGTCGAGCAGCTCGCCGGGAGAAACCGGCACGAGGATCTCTTTCATGCACGCGATCCTAGCAACTCATCGAGCTTCCCGGTGACCTCATCGACCTGGATGAGATCCATCACCCCCGGTTCCTCGATCTTGTGCGTCCACGGCAGCTCACCGGGCTCGCAGCCGCGGAAGGTGCGCGCGGCCTGCGGGTAGGCATCCACACACCAGCGGCCGGAGAGGTACGGTCCGCTGCGCGCCGGGTTGGTTGCCGCATACAGGCCGATGACCGGTGTGCCGACCATGGTAGCCATGTGCGCCGGACCCGAATCGGGGCTGAGGAGGACGCGGGCGCGCGCCAGCAGCGCGAGCAGCTCCGGCAGCGTGTCCTTGCCGATCTGGTTGGTGAGTGGCACGCGACAGGACCGCTCGATGGCCGCCCCCATGAGACGCTCGCTCTCGCTCGGGCCGCCGGCGAGGATCACGCGCATGCCATGGCGGCTCACGGCATGCGCGGCAACCGTGGCGTAGCGCGCGGCGCGCCAGTTGCGCAGCGGATGACTCGCGCAGGGGCTGATGACGAGGGTCGGCTGGCTGTCGGGAATGAGCCGCTGCGCGTAAGTCCGCGCATCGGGCGGCAGGGGCAGGTCCCAGCGCAGCAGCCGCTCGGCGATGCCGAGTGCCGCGGGGAAACCGAAGAAGCTGTCGAGTACGTGCTCGCGGGTGCGCGGCGCGATGCGCGCGTTGGTGAACAACCACTGCAGCTCGCGCGCCCGGGCCCGGTCGAAGCCGAGCTTCACGCGCGCCCCCACGCGGGCGGCCACGAGGCTTGCGCGCAGCGCGAGCTGCATGTGCAGCAGCACCTCGAAGCGGCGTGCGGCGAGTGCCGCGCGCAGTGCGCCGAATCCCCGGAGACTGGCGCGCTTGTCGACGGTGATAAACTCCACGCCCTCGAGCAGCCTCATCAGGCGCGCCTCGCTCCTGCCGATGATCCAGGTGAGCTGTGTTGCCGGCCACGCCTGTTGTAAGGTGCGCACGATCGGCACGACGTGGCAGGCATCGCCGATGGCCGACAGCCTGAGGATGCAGACACTGCGCGGCGGCTCGACGAGAGGCAACATCATGGAGTCAGCTTTGTGAATGGGCGCTTCGCGCTCGGACCGGAGGTGAAACGCAGCGCCATCACGGGGGGCGCCATGCTATATGACACCTCCCGTGCGGGCAATTTGAGTGCCGACTGGTTCGAGCCGCGCTACTGGGAGGCGCTGGGCGCGCTCGAGGGCAGCGCGCGCGGCCGCGCAGCCGCGCGATTCATCAACAGCGCCGAGGGGCGGCGCTACGTGCTGCGTCACTATCGCCGCGGCGGCCTGATTGCGCGCCTCTCGGCCGATCGCTTCGTGTGGCACGGGGAAGAGCGCACGCGCCCGTTCACCGAGTGGCAGCTCACTTATCGGCTGCACCGTGCGGGACTGCCGGTGCCCGCGCCGGTCGCGGCGCGCTACCGCCACGCGCGCTCCAGCTACACCGGCGACATCATCACCGAGCGCCTGCCCGTGGTCGGCTCGCTCGCCGAGTGCCTGCTGACCGGCGCGCTCGCGACGCTGACCTGGATCGGAATCGGCCGCTGCATACGGCGCTTCCACGATCTCGGCGTCTGTCACGCGGACCTGAATGCGCGTAACGTGCTGCTGAGCGAGGAGAGCGTGTACCTGATCGACTTCGACCGCTGCCAGCTGCGCGCGCCGGGCCTGTGGCGCGATGGCAACCTGGTTCGGCTGCGCCGCTCGCTCGAGAAGGTGACCTGGGCCTTGCCGGCTGAGCGCTTTGGTGAGTCCGATTGGCACGCTCTGCTCGATGGCTACCGACAGTCATCCGCCCGCAGCGAGCCGCCGCCGGCCTGAAATCGAGACGTCCTCAGCTTGCGATTTCTCTACCTGCTCGCCATCTATCTCGCCGCGCCCGTGGTCTCCGCAGTGTTCCTGTGGCGCGGTCTGCGCGATCGCAGCTACTGGCGTAATTTCGGCGAGCGTTTCGGCTTTGGCGCGCGCCTCAGCCCGCACGGGGTATGGCTGCACGCCGTCTCGGTCGGCGAGGTGCAGGCCTGCGCCGCGCTGGTGAGCGCGCTGCGCCGCCGCTACCCGGCGCTGCCACTGACGGTCACGACATTCACCCCCACGGGGTCGACGCGCGCCCGGGCGCTGTTCGGCAACCTCGCCCAGGTGTGCTACGTGCCCTACGACCTGCCCGGTGCCGTGCGTCGTTTTTTCCGTCGCGTGCAGCCCCGACTCGCGGTCATCTTCGAGACCGAGCTCTGGCCGAACCTGTATCGCGAGTGCGGCCGGCGCCGCATACCGCTGGTGCTGGCGAGCGCGCGCATCTCTGCGCGTTCGGTGAGCCGCTATCAGCGCCTCGGAGCACTGTTCCGCGAGACACTGGCGCGCACCGCCCTGGTTGCCGCCCAGGGGGCGGGCGACGCCGAGCGCTTCCGCTCGCTCGGGGCGGACCCGGCGAATACCCACGTGACGGGCAACATCAAGTTCGACTTCGAGCTGCCGGCGGACATCGCGGCGCGCGGCGCGCGGCTGCGTGCGCAATATGCGCCGGACCGGCCGCTCTGGGTCGCGGGCAGCACTCACGGCGGCATGGAGGAGCAGGCGGTGCTCGAGGCTCAGCGGCGGGTACGCGAAGCGCACCCCGGCGGGCTGCTCGTGCTCGCCCCGCGCCACCCGCCGCGCTTCGATGAGGTTGCGGCCGCACTGCGCGCGGCGGGCATCAGTTTCGTACGCCGCTCCGCGGCGGACGGCAGTGTGACCGATGCGGACTGCGCGGTGCTGCTGCTCGATTCTCTCGGGGAGTTGCTCGATTTCTACGCGGCGGGGGATGTGGCCTTCGTCGGCGGGAGCCTTGCCCCGAGCGGCGGACACAACCTGCTCGAGCCCGCGGCGCTCGGCGTTCCGATCCTCGTCGGTCCCAACAATTCCAACAGCGAGGAGATCGCCCGCCTGCTGATCGCGCGCGGTGCGGCGGAAGTGGTGCGCGATGCGGCCGAGCTCGCCACGCGCGTCAGTGCCCTGCTCGGTGACGCGGCGGCGCGCGAGCGCATGGGCGCAGCCGGCCGTGCCTCGGTGGACAGCAACCGCGGCGCGCTCGAAAAGCTGCTTGCGCTCATCGAGCCGCTGCTCGAGGAGCACAGCGGCTAAGACTACCCCATGAAATTGCGCTTGCCGCGCCGATAAGCTCGCGCCGCTCGGCAAGAAGGGCAATTTCGCCAAGGACCCCGGCTAGCGCTTGCGCGGCGGAGTCGGCGGCGGCTGTGGTGGCGTGGCCGGCGGCGGCGAGATCGTCGGGCTTATCGTCTCCGGGGTCGCGACCGCCGGGGAGGTGGGCGCAGATAGCGTCAGCCAGTTGTTGAGGTCGACGAGCTGTGTGCGATCGAGATTGCCGGCCGCGAGCCGCAGCTGCAGCACGCTGACGATGTAGTCATAGCGGGCGGTGGCGTAGTCGGTCTCCGCCTGCACGAGCAGGCGCCGCGCGTTGAGCACATCGACCGAGGTGCGCGTGCCGACCTCGTAGCCGGCCTCGGTGGCTTTCAGCGCGGTACGGTTGGACTCGACTGCCTGGCGCAGCGCCTGCACCCGCGCGATCCCGCTGATCACCCCGAGATAGGCATCGCGCGCCTGGCGCTCGGTCGCGCGCGAGCTCTGCACCACCCCCTCCTTGGCCGCGATCCACTGGTATTGCGCCTGACGCACCTTCGACTGCGTGAAGCCGCCGCTGTAGATCGGCAGCGTGAACTGCAGCCCGATCTGGCGGTCATTCACCTTGCTGTCGACGTTGGAGAAGGGCGTGCCGTCGAAGATCTGGTCGGAGCTGGTGTAGTTCCAGGAGCGGCCTGCGACCAGGTCCAGGGTCGGCAGATGTCCGCCGAACGCCACGCGCACGTTTTCGCGCGCGATATCGGCCGCCAGACGGCTGGAGATGAGCGACAGGTTCTGCTCGAGCGATATGTTGACCCAGCGGCTCTGGTCGGCGGGGTCGGGGTTGTTGAGCGGCATGTCCGCCCCCGGCTTGGCGAGGGCGTCGTACTTCTGACCGGTGATCTCCTGCAGCTGATCCTCGATGGTGGCGAGGCTGCGCTTGGCGGCGATCACGGTGGAGGCGGCGCTATCGCGTGCCGCCTTGGCGTCCTCGACATCCGTGATGGCGATGAGCCCGACCTCGAAGCGCTTGTTGGCCTGATCGAGCTGGCGCGAGATCGCTGCGAGCGAGGTCTGATCCGCGTCCAGCGTGTCGATCGCCGTGAGCACGTTGAAGTAGGCCTGCGCCACGCGCAGGATCAGCTGCTGCTCCGCGGCGGCGTAGGTCGCCTCCGCCTGCGCCACTTCGTGACTGGCCGCCTTGAGCGCCATCCAGTTCGACCACGAGAACACGTTCTGCCGCAGATTGAGCGACCACTGCTGGATGGTGTTGTCGATCTGATCGGCGGTGCGGGTCGGCGCCAGTTGACACTGTGGCAGTGAGGGATTGGGGCTGCAGCTGGGGTTGGTGGGGGGTACCACCTGGAAGATCTGGCTTTCGAACCCGGACGAGTGGTCGCGCGTGATGCCGGCGGTGCCGTTCAACTGCGGCAGGAGCGCCGCCAGCGCCTGCGGCTTGGACTCACGGGCGGCGAGGCGGTTGGCATCGGCCTGGCGTATGACCGGATCGTTGTGCAGCGCGTCCTCGAATACTGCGATCAGGTCCTTGGCGGGCGCAGCGAGCGGAAGCGCGAGCAATACGAGAGCGAGAGTCGCGGCGCGATTCATGAGCATTCCCCTCTGGTCAGTGACCGGGCGGACCCGGCTCGTCAGAACGTGAATTCCGGCGGTCGCACCGCATTCACCAGCGGATCAATGACGGTCTCGAACAGACTACGCATCGTCACCGAGTCCTCGGAAGTTCGTCGCACCAGCCGCGCATCCATCACCGGCGGCTCGCCCACGGCCACGAACAGCCGCCCGCCGAGGGTGAGCATGCGCTCGAAGCGCGCATCGTAGACCGGAAGGGATGCGGTGAGGGCGATCACGTCGTAGCGCGCGCCGCCATCGCCCTGCATGGCGTCGGCATCGACCACCTCGACGTCGCGCTGGCCGAAGAGCGTCAGGTTCTGGCGCGCCGCATCGGCCAGCTCGGGGAATATCTCCAGTGCACGCACCCGTGTGGCCATCGCGCGCAGGCATGCCGTGAGGAAGCCGGTCGCGGCGCCGATCGCCAGCACCTGGTCCCCCGGCTGCGGCATCAGCGCCTGCAGCAGCCGCCCGACCACACTGGGACGCAACATATGCTGCCCGCGCGGCAACGGCACCTCGGCGTCGGCATAGGCGCGGTAGCGCTGTCCCGCCGGGACGAACAGCTCGCGTGGCACCCGGCGCATGACCTCCAGCACGCGCTCATCGAGCACATCCCA
>Ga0210384_10001090_pt1 | contig 38293 bp, 25 predicted proteins | sample IncBWH2MmetaG_FD_160574 | JGI IMG/M metagenome (GOLD analysis project Ga0210384, IMG submission 160574) | Forest soil microbial communities from Barre Woods Harvard Forest LTER site, Petersham, Massachusetts, United States - Inc-BW-H-2-M | ecosystem: Environmental > Terrestrial > Soil >...
CGGCTCGCGCCTCGCCTCGACGCCCTGTGCGCGCGTAAAGGTAAGCTGTTTGCCTGATGTAGACTCGTTCTTCTTTGAATGGCTTGGTCTTTTCCAGCTCCGCGATGGCATCGTTGTACAATCGTTTTTCAAGAAGCGTATCCGAAATCCAGTTGTGTGCGCTGACGAAGTTAGGGTCGAGTTCCAAAGCGCGGCGGAGTTCGACAAGGGCCTCGTCGTATCTGCGGACAAAATAGAGTTCCTTTCCAAGATCGGTCGCAATAACCGCCGAAAGCGGATCCAGAGCTTGTGCCTTCCGGATTTCAGCAATCGCCTCATTTGCTCGTCCCACGGGCATCAGATAACCCTCCGCATACCAGTGATGGGCCGTTGCGTAGTTGGGATTCAGCTCGATCGCACGCTCGTAATGCCGCTCAGCATCGGCCCAGTTCCAATCGTTGAAGGGAGCGATGAGCCCAAGCGAGGCGTGTGCTTCGGCGAGATTGCTGTCAAGCTCTAGTGCTTTTTCCGCTGCGGCCTGGGCTCTTGGCATTGCCTGCCCCACTGGGACCAGGTTGAAACCTCCCGACAAGGCGTAGGAATCGGCCAAGCCTGCGTATGCTGCCGCGTAAGTGGGATCCTTGGCAATGGCTTGTTGGAAGTAGTCGATGGCCTTAGTGAATCCTTCTTGATCGCGTTTGTTCCAGAAATAACGCCCCTTGAGGTAGAGCTCATGTGCCTCAGGATCTACGGTATGGGCAGTGGCCAAGTTCGCCCGCTGCTGAGACGTCAATTTGAGCTGAATTTCACCGGCAATGTCTTGAGCCAAGTTGGCCTGCAGGGTCAGGACGTCCTTCAAGTCACGCTCATAAGCCTGCGCCCAGATATGCTGATCCGCGGGTGCGTAGACGAGTTGAGTGCGGATCCGCACACGGTTGCCGACACGCAGCACGTTGCCTTCGACAACAGCATCAACGTTCAGTTCGCGAGCGATTTCCGGCATGGTCTTATGCGTGTTTTTGTACTGCATAGCTGAAGTGCGTGAGATCACGCGGATTCCGGGGAGCTTGGCCAAGTCCGTAATGATCTCGTCGGTCATGCCCTCCACGAAATATTGCTGCTCAGGATCGTTGGAGAGATTCTCGAGCGGGAGTACCGCAATCGACGAGATGTGAGGCAAAGCAGAGTCTGTCAGGCGCCAACCACGCGACAACAAGAAACTCAGCAGCAGTAATAGCACCAGCGCCCCACCGACCAATGCGGCGCGCGGCCACGTGGCCTCCCTCGCTCTCGACATTCCGGCTGGCAGTTCAAGAGGGGCTTCGGCCTGGCTGCCTCCGACCGTATCGGCTGGCGCCTCCGCCGAGTCTACTGGAAGCAGGAACCGGTAACCGCGTCGACCCACGGTTTCAATAAATCTGGGACTTTCGGCAGAGTCGTCCAACGCATCCCGCAGTTTGCTGATGGCCGCAGCCAGCCGGTGATCGAAATCCACAAAGGTGTCCGCTGGCCAGAGTCGACTCCGCAGCTCCTCGCGGGTGACTACTTCGCCAGCGAAGTCCAAGAGGATCGTGAGCACGCGAAAAGGTTGTTCCTGGAGCCGAATCTTTACTCCTTCCTTGCGCAGTTCGCCAGCGCGTAGGTTAACTTCAAAGTCAGCGAAATGAACTAGGTGCTGCAACGATGAAAGCATGGCGGGGGGACCAACTCCGCTGCAAAGTCTACCATCCCTCCTGCGGAAGTGGGAGCTTGCGTAAAGTTATGAAAGTGAATGGCTTGCGCAGAGGACTGAAAAAGTATTGGCCGAGTAGCGTTCGCGCATTGACGCTCGGCATGCACTCAAGGCACAAACGTGGCGATGAGAAGCGCTCTCGCGACGGAAAGCACTAGTAAGAAAGGAGACTTACAGTGAAGGCTGCCCATGTGAAAGGGCTCTTATTTGTCTTAGCGGGGTTCGCAACGCTCGCGACTCCCTGCTGTTACGGCCAATCCGATGCCTTTCCCGATCAGTTCGACTCGCCCAATGCACAGCCCCTTCCGCAGCCCAAGACTAAAGAAGGTGACGCCGCGAAGACGGGGAAAGTGCGCTTTGACGGCCAAGTCACACTTCCTTACAGCCTGCGATGCGCTGGAAGGAGATTGCTGCCGGGCCACTACATGATTTCGCTCCGGTCTGATGGAAAGACAGGCTGGGCTACGCTGAATCAGAAGGGTCAAAGTTTTGAGATTGCAGGCGCCGTGCGGCCACCCGCTGATCCGCATGAGCGTAATACCCTCTTGGTAGAGTGCTTCGGAAAGGCTCACAGGCTGTCGGCGATACGTGTGAAGGAAATGGAGCTTGTGCTTGGTTCGGATCCACAGGTCGGGCATACGTCCGATGGCAAACCTAGGCGAACCGAAAAGTTGCTGCTGACTCGGACGAGCTCAGAGAAATGACGACGATCACCGGTAAGACTCACGGCTGAGAGGTGATGGAGCGGAATATGGCGCTCAGTACTCTCGCGGAGGGGAGGGGTTGTTGATGCCGAAGTACGGCACCGCGTGCGACAACCTGATATTGGCGCAACTTGTGACGGTGGATGGGAGGCAAGTCGAGGCCAGTCAGAGCTCCCATCCGGATCTTTTTTGGTCGATTCGCGCCGGAGGGGGAAATTTCGGCATGGCCGCACCACCGTGCACAACGAATTCCCCCCAAGCGAAGGCACTGCGAGCAGCTGTACTTCTTAGATTAGGCAGAAGAGGCCGCTGAACCCCAGAGAGGTTCCGGCAGCTGCCGAACCAACGGCACCCCGGAGCCTCAGTGAGCCACACGAGGAACTATCAGCCGAAGTCCGACATACTAATGTCGATCGAATATCTTCGTCTTCGGACGTTCGGTCTTAACGATTCGTTAAGCGCGAACCACATCAACCTGGCCCTGGGATACATCTTCTAATGCGAGCACCAGTACAATGAGGCCTCCGCGCATATCGATTATCCTACGTATTCTGTTCTATGGTTGCTGTGTGGTTTCCATCTGGGCGCAACAGCCGCCCGCAACCATGCAGATCGAAGTGGCGAAGCGCGTAGCGGGCAATCCGGGCACCACGAGCGCCCTCGAAGACGCTTCAAACGTCGCAGTGTGGCTTAATCCATTGAATCACGCTGCCGTGAGTCTGGCGGCGTCGGTTCCCGGGCACAGCCGGCAACTTCTCCAGTGGAATAAGGCCTTCGTGCCTCGTGTTCTGGTTGTCCAGACGGGAACCTTGGTGGAGTTCCCTAATAAAGACCCCTTCTTGCACAATGTATTTTCGTTGTTCAACGGCAAGCGGTTCGATCTTGGCTTTTACGAAGCGGGCTCCAGCAAGTCCGTGCGTTTCGATAGACCTGGAGTGAGCTTTCAGTTTTGCAACATCCATGAGGAGATGAGCGCGGCAGTGATTGCCGTCGACACGCCCTACTCTGGGCTGTCCGACCGTGCGGGACGCATCGCGATTCCGAATGTGCCTGACGGTCGCTACCAGATGCACGTATCGAACGCGGCCTTTCGGAAGATCTGAAAAGCCTGGATCGCATCGTGCAAGTTTCGGGTTCCGCTCGCTCCTTGGATCTCATCCGTGTGATTCAGAACTCCGATTCCACTCTCGAGCACAAGAATAAGTACGGACAGGATTACGTCCCCCCACCAAGTGCAGGTTATCGCGTTCCGTAAATGCGGTTTTCTGGGAACCGGATCGCCCTTGGCAGTAGTGTAGTTGAACTTCCGATTTCCGGTGTCCGCGAGCGAGGGGCAGTGAAAGGGATCGAATCTTCGAGCTAAACTCTCGTTTCAGTCAAAGTTCAAACTCGATTCGCATGCGCGTTTCAACGAGGCGCTACAGTTCATCCGTATCGATTTCGTCAGACGTTCAACATACTTGCACGGAGTGTACAGCCGAGATAAAGTCGGGAACCATGTCCCAGCGTGTGGCCGTTCTCGGCGGCGGGGTTGGCGGCTTGAGCGCCGCTCACGAACTAGTCGAACGTGGCTTCGAAGTTTCCGTCTATGAGAGGCGGGATGTTATCGGCGGAAAAGCTCGAAGTCTTTCTGTTCCCAACACCGGGCAAAACGGTCGCAGGGACTTGCCGGGTGAGCATGGCTTCCGCTTCTTTCCTGCGTTCTATCGTCACCTGCCGGACACGATGAAGCGCATCCCTTATGCGGGAAACCTGACCGTACTTGATAATCTCGTTCACGCCACGCGCATTCTCGTGGCCCGTGCCGGCAAGCCGTCGCTTATTCTGACCGCGCGAATCCCTCAAAATGTAGAGGACTGGGCGCTCACCTTTAAGGACACGTTCAGTGGGATCGGAGTTCCCGACGACGAGGTCTTGTACTTCGTTGACCGGTTACTCACGCTGCTGACAAGCTGCCCCGAAAGGAGGATTGCTGAGTACGAGCAGATTCCCTGGTGGACCTTCATCGATGCCGCGAATCACTCGGCGGACTACCAAATCCTGTTGGGCAAAGGCCTCACTCGCTCCCTTGTGGCCGTTCGTGCTCAGGAGGGCAGCACTCGCACGGCAGGCTACACACTCTTACAACTTCTCTTCGGCCTTGTGAGCCACGGGGGTTTCGATCGCCTACTCACCGGTCCAACCAGCGATGTCTGGCTTACTCCCTGGTGGTCGTACTTGCAACAGCGCGGTGTTAGTTTTCAGACTGGTACAACCATTACGTCGTTTAATCTGTCACCCACGGGAATAACCTCCGTAGCCGCAGAGACCAACGGACAATCCCACCAAATCACCGCTGATTATTACATTTCGGCCATGCCCGTCGAGATCATGGCTACGCTTGTCGACGACCGCCTTAAGGCGTCTGCTCCTTCGCTTGCGAACCTTAATAAGCTTCGCACGGCATGGATGCACGGCATTCAGTTCTATCTTGCGCAGGACGTCCCGCTCGAATTCGGCCACTCACTTTATGCCGATTCCCCTTGGGCCCTTACTTCTATATCGCAACGGCAGTTTTGGAATCACGCCAATCTCGCTGACTTCGGCGATGGAAAACTTGGTGGCGTTCTTTCCGTTGACATTTCTGATTGGGAGACGCCTGGCATCGTCTACGGCAAGACCGCTATGCAGTGCTCGGCCACAGAGATCGGAGATGAGGTCTGGGCTCAAATCAAGCTCCACCTCAATGTCGCTGGCGCCGTCGTGATTCGCGACGACAATCTCCTCCGTTGGTTCCTCGATCCCGACGTCGAATTCCCTAACCCAACAACTGCCGCAAATCTCGAACCCTTGCTGATCAACACCTGCGGTTCGCTGCAATATCGGCCAGAAGCATCTACAGAGATCCCGAATCTCTTTCTGGCTTCCGATTACGTGCAGACCTATACGGATGTTGCGTGTATGGAAGCGGCAAACGAAGCTGCCCGCCGGGCTGTCAACTTGCTCCTGGACAGGGTCGGCTCTTCCGCCCCACGTGCTTCCCTGTGGCCTCTAATGGAACCTGACTTTTTTAAGCCGCTCATAGATTACGATCGCCTGCGGTTTCGACTTGGCCTGCCACATGCCAGCGGTCCGCCGATCGCTTTCCACGGTCAGGATGACATTTAAAATGGATGCCGGCGCGAACAACTGTGCAAGCAGCTCAAGCTGATCAGACCCTGGAGCTCCTCCTTCGAGGACCTTAACACGGCTGGAATCTGACCGAAACCTCGACCAGTTGCCGAAACGCGAGTCTCTCCAAGATGGTTACCACTGCGACCCAATAAATTCAAAAGCTTTAGGAATGGAAGCGCCAGATCGGTGCTTCGTGCCGCACTGCTTAACCCGCCTTTTCTTGGAGTCGGCCGCTTTCAGATCCAGGGAGAATTGCGCATAGCCGCAGGATCGCAATTCTCCTCTCTTTTCCTTACTGGTTTGGTTTCCCGCCGCTATCAGTGCTCGGTCCGATTCCTTCGATGGAGAAGCTCCGTTGGATTCGGTCCCAGTCCGCCTGGATCGCATTGTACTGATCGAGATCGGCCATCATGAATAATGTGAAAGTGGTTTTGCCGTCGGTGGTGGTCACAACTTTCATGATGATTGGCTTCCCGGAGCCGCCCACTCCGGTGAAAGCCACATAGGCCCCCTTTAGGCCTCCGAAACGGACCTCGCCCTGGTCCAGCTTGCGAAAATCCTTCCATTGCTTTTCGAATTGCGATCCGACAGAAGTGATCACTGCGGAGGGTGCATCGGATTCCGCCTGTACCCAGAGTTGAGCCACGCCCGCACCGGCCGGCTGTTTTTCGAGCTTTACACCAGTATCATTCTTCAGGGCCTTCCAACCAACAGGGACGACCACGGTGTAAGGCGGCTGCCGGGGGTCCCTGAAGATGGCCTCACCCTTCTTTCTAGCTGCATATTCCTCGTCGGAAATTACGCCTGCCGCATGGAAGGCATCGAGCTTCTCGGAACTCTCCCCGGCCACCTCGATCGTTTCGGGGCTAAAGCTGTCCTGAATGCGCTGCATGGCACTTTTTTCGCCGTCGTATTTCTCCGGAGGAGCTTGCTCAAACATCACATAGGTGAGATGGCCGTTGGTCATGGTCACCATCTTTACCGTCAAAGCAGGCCCCTTTGGGCCAATTCCAGAGTAAATGATGTAGGAGGCGCTCTCTTTGCCGAACAGGCAAGCGCCCTGATCCATGAGATGGAAGTTTTTGTGCTGCTGTTGTATCTGTGGCAGAACGTTGCGGATGAAGTCACTTGGATCAACGGCCCGTCCCTGAACAAAGAGGGTGACTTCGCCCGTGTCTCCGTGCTTAAGGTCGACACCATTTTCCGTCTTCACGATTGTCCATCCATCGGGAACCAGCAGGGCGAAGGATGGCCGGCGTGGGTCCGTATAGGTCGTATCGCGCGCAAAGGAAGCAATCACGGTGAACAGCAAGGCCAGCGCGAAAAGCGCGAATCGCAGACATCGCATGTGTACTCCTTATCGAGCCAAACGACCGGGGATGCAGATCCGTGCCGACCTTTTTTAAGGGCCAACCAGCACGAAGGCGGCCCAGTCGTGGGGCCGATCCTGTTGCCAACGCTGAATAATGTCTTTACGCAATTCGAGTTGCGCTTCGCGAAGGGCCTCGTGTTTATCTTTCCCAGAAAGCCACTTCCGATAGAACAAGGTCATGAGCTTTTGCGTCTCCGTGTCCGGCACCTTCCACATACTCATCATCACTGCTTGAGCCCCAGCCTCCTGCAAAGCTCGCGGCAATCCAAACACGCCCTCCCCGTTGATTGAATGGCCCAAACCGGTTTCGCACGCGCTAAGTACGACGAGCTCCGTACCCTGAAGGTTCAAGCTTGTTGCTTCGTAAGCGGTCAGAATTCCGTCGTCCAAATTGTTTACGGGGGCTGAGCCGGAGAGCACCCGGTTTGCTCCGGCGAAGAAGAGCCCGGACGCCAGCATAGGGTTCCCCACGTAACCGCCGGAATGTTTTTGGTCAGGGTCGAAATACCCGTGAGTGGCGACATGAAGGACTCGCGGCCCATTCACTCGTTTGATGGTTTCCTCCAGCGCTTCCTGTCCGATGAACGACTGGACCAACCAACCATTTGCCGCCAGCAGGCCCGCGACTGTCTCCACCTCCAGGGCGGTCCCGGGCAAGCGATTCAGCGTTTTCAAATCCGGATCAGGGGCGCGAGTGGCCCGACCCCAATTGCGCGAGCCTGCTGCGGAAGCAGCGTTCGCGCTGGTCGGCGTTGCCATAGGCGAAGAGCCCCGAGAGTTTTGCGCGGCAAGGACCGACGTCTCCTGTTCCACGCTTAAGTCGAACTGTGGATCACCAAACAGCACCGCCGAACGATTCGCCCTCACTTGTGTCTTACGCAACAGATCCTTGGTACTGAGCACGGTTCGAACGTCATATTTTTCAATGAGTAGCCTTCCATCATCGGAAGTGAGCGCGGCAAGCGAAATCTCATTCAACAATCCATCCGGTGAAACGTACACCCTCTTTATTCCCGTTAGCTTGCTCTCGAGGGGTTTCCAGAAGGCCCGGTAGAATGGCGAGCCACTGGCCGCGTTCGACATCTGTTTGTCCACAAGCTGCCAATAATCTTGCAAAGATGCGTACTCGAGATCCTGGGCCTCTCCCAGTAAAATCTCCTCGGGCCAGGATTCGGTTCGAGGCGTCACCACCAGGGCCAGGTATTGCGTTATGGTCTTCTGCGTCGTGGTATCTTCATACGGCAATCGCACGTACTCGACTGCAGCTTCATTGGGGCCCAGCGCCCTTTGCACATCGCGCCAGGTGACTGTGGCCATCCGATTGTGTTCTGCAACCATTCCCGAGCGTTTCACCAACTCTCGCTCGATCTGATTGGCCTCTTTTTCCAAACGATCTGTGTCGGAGCGCGAACTTGCGGAACCCTGCGACGAGGCGGCCACTATCCTGGCGACCGCAGCCCGGCGGGCTGCCAACTGGTCCAACAGCTGCAGTGCTTCTTTGTCGCCGCTCGTTGCTATCCGCCCCCGGAACGATGCCATGCTTTCCACGACGAGTCCCTTTTCACGCAGCACAACATCATAGAAAACGCCCCGCAACGCTGGATTCTGCTCGCGGTATCTGAAACAGAAATTCAAGTAGATGGGAAAGACTTGATCGACGGTATCAAGAAATGCCAGCCTGTCCTGCTCCGACATATAGGTAAAGTGGTACTGAAACTGGCGACTTAAGTTGGCGAACGCCTGTTCAAAATATGCTGCCGCTTTGAGGTAGTCATTCTTCGAATCGTAAAACCTCGCCAGCACCATCGCCGTGCTCTGCACCTCAGGATGGTCCGGGCCTAACGACTTCTCCTGGATTCGCAGGGTCTCGAGGTAATACGCCTCGGCAGCCGCGTCATTCTTCAGTTTCCTGCTGAAGTCGCCGAGATTCCGGAGGTCAATGGCGACTACGGGGGCGTCGTTGCCCCATGCCTTCTTGTCGATGCTGAGCGCTTGCTGCGCAAGCTCTTGAGCCTCGGTGTACCTCCCCTCGATCGAGTACACCAGCGCGAGGTTGTTCAGCGCGGTACCGATATCAGGATGGTCCGGTGGGAGAAGCTTCTTCCGTATTTCCAGACTGCGGCGCGCGAGCGGCGCGGCGTCCGGATAGCGACCTTGTGCCACGTACAACGAAGCCAGGCAGTTCAGTGTTATGGCCACCCGCAGGTCATCTTTTCCGTAGGCTTTCGTAGTGAGGGTCAGCGCGCGGACGTGCAGCGGTTCGGCTTCCGCGTAGCGCCCTTCCTGCTTGTACAACAGACCAAGATTGTTCAGCGCGGAGGCCACGGCAGGGTCATCGGAGCCGTGTATGTGCTCGTCAAGCTTGATTGCGCGCAAGTAAAGCTGTTCCGCATCCGCATATTTGCCCTGCTCGCGGTAGGATTCCCCGAGATTGTTCAAGACAGAGGCCAGGAGGGACTGTTCTGAGTGCGGATTCTTTTCCAGGATTTCCAGCGCCTGCATCAGGAGCAATTCCGCTTCGGCGTAGTTTCCATGGGCATGCTTGGCATGGGCCAGAGTGACCAGTTCCGTCACAGGAGTGGAACTCTTTTGTGGTTCCTGCGCGGCGGGCAAGGGCTGGTAGTACGGGCCTTGCGCGCTAACGTTAAGCGGAGCAGCCCAGGGGCTGACCGATCGCCAAGTCACCTGGCGCGCAGAAAGGTGACAGGACACCGCGACCATCAGCAGGTCGGAGAGGAGCGAACTAGAGACCCGGCCAAACATCGCCGCTCACTCAAACCTTCCCATCCCTGCAAACCCTCCTGATCTTGAATTCAAGGATCAGGCTTCATTTCGCCCAAGCGACCCATGCTGCTACCTGCTTTTGAACTTCCGGTAGTCCCATTGCCAGAACGCTAATTGTCGTGCGGATTCTCAATGCTAAGATTTCAACGCTCTGCGGCGTCCAAAAACGTTCTTGCGCCGCTTGATTCTGGAACTCGCGAATCCACCACGACACCAGATCTTTGGGATCAGTAGGCACTGTGGAGAGATCTTGGAATAGATACTTTGTGGTGAGCGCGTCAGCCCCAGACAGCGGCCTGAGAGATGAAACGATGTAGGGACCCTCCCTATACCCTCCGCCTATAAGGTCCAGGAGTACTCGCGCCCTTCCGAAATCATAATTATCCAGCAACCATTGCGACGTCGGACGCGCGGGAACCGGGTTTTTTAATGGCAGATAGGTGATATTGAGCTTTTTGTGGTCAACCGTCTCCTGAAGATCATCGAGTGGGAGAATCAAGTTTAAGTAAGCTTCAATCGCCCTCAAGTAGCGCACCCGACTGGCATCGGTTGGTGGTGAACCCAGTAGAAGATAACTGTACAAGCCGTATCCCGCCTCTTCCTTCTGGACTTTGGAGAGAAACGTTCGCGTCGTTTCCCGCAATACTGGCCGCGCTGCCCTTTCCGGTTCGGTCACTATCACTTCCATGGAACACTCTCCAACTTTCGTTCCTGCATTTGTGACGGTCACGGTGGCCTTGCTAAACCCGGAAGGAGCTCCTGCCAAATTCCACTGAACTTCTGAACCACTCCCCAGAATGGAGCCGACCGAAACTCTCCAAGTGTATCTTTGGATTTGCTGTTGCCCCGCACTGGCAAACACTCTCACCCTTATCACGCTACCAATCTCTGCGACGGGTTGGTCAGGGCTGCAAGAGACCTCCAGGGAAGTAGCCTTGGTATCGAGCCGACCCGCGCCTCGGGGGAACGGTTCTTCGGCTGACGGCAGCTTGCAATAGCAACAGAGGAGTATGGCGAGAGCCAGGGCTCGGGCAGCGCTACCGGGGTGGGTCAGGTTCACCGCAATCACCCTCTATCTGTGAGTGAATCTTTCGATCCGAAGAAAAAAACATCCGCAACGATCTCCGAGGTAGTGACCGTGCTGCACGGTAACTTGAATATCTCAGCTTTTTTTTTTATTTTCCTGCTCTTTTTTCTGTCCGGAGCAACTCGGCCCACAATCCATCTCGCAGCGATTACAACAATTAGCCATAACACTACGACAACAGCGATGTCACCGGGGCTGAGCGGCATCGAACGCATATAAAAAAAGTACCACGTGGCCAACGACAGAAGCAGAACAAGGAAGGTGGCATTCAACGCAGGCGTCACCAGCAAGCGTTTAGAGTTCGGGGGAATATCACTGGCCATCGATTCATCCTCACCTGCAACCAGTGCGGCTTGTGATCGCAAAATACTAACACACCTGCGGTCTCAATCGGATGAGTTTGGCTCGGGCCGATGACTCTAGTTCGCTGCCTCGGTGGTGGGTCGCGAAAGAACCCTCGAGCCATGCCAGAGGTGCCTGATTGGCCGAATGGCACTGAAAGGACATTCCGATGACGAGAAGCTCCGCTGCCTTCCTGCTCGCGATTCTGTCAACGCTTTCGCTGGACCCTCGTTGCACGCATCGCCGGGTTGCCTCCTCTCCAGTACAAACAACAGCCCTAACTGGTCAGGCCCTGCGCCCACCGCGCGAAACGACGAGTGTTACGAATGCTTCTTGTCGTCCCTCATGTCCGCGACATGTTCATCCGCGTTCTTGCGGAAGATGTCCGCGGAAACCTCGGGAGGAAAGCTAGTTCCCTGTGACTTCCAGTAATCGATCAATTCCGAAGCCAGCTTGTACTCGCGCCCAATGTCGGAATGCTCCTCGCCGCCGCCGTCGCTGCCTAGCAACGTGCGCACGCCGGCCTGCAACATGAATTTCAGGGAATGGCCAGAGAGCACTTCCACAGCGTGTCCGGTGCTCAGCACTTCGCCAGGAAGATTGTTGTACTCGAATTGTTGCTGCTCTTTCAACAGTTGGGGCCCGGCCGTCGCCAGCGCCTCCGTGTAGTACGCGCGCGTGGAGATGTTGCTTTCGAGGTTGATGTCCGCTTCGACATTCAGCCGTTTCATCTCTCTGGCGTCGTCCAAGTCAGCTTGCGTGACGTGTCCGAAGCGGAAAACCAGGTAGTCGTCAATTCCGGGGTCCTTCTGTTTGATCCTCTCAACGGCTCTTAGGAGAGTCTTGATGTTCTTGTTGGCCTGCTCGATATGGACGGCCTGCCGTGTCAACTTGTTCTTCCGGACCCCCGGAAAGACCGAGAAGAGGTCTCTCGCTTCTTCGCCTGGCGGAATCTTGTTCCACTGGTACGAAGCGCCACCCTCTCCCACGTGCGTATGGACAAGCAATTTTCCGTGCCATCCCCGGTTTCGGCGTTCCTTCGCGGCTCGGTATACGGCATCGACCAAATCCTCGTAGTTCTTCATGCCCTCGCCCGGAATGTCTTTCGGATCGCTCCCGGTAAAGCAGGTGGTCTCTGGAGCAGCTGTGTCCACGCCAATGACGTGATCGAGATATGCAGGCTTTTCCTCCGGGCCGACGATCGGTTTGCCGCCGTCCTCTTGCCCCAACAGGGCCAGCTCGATCGTCTTAGGCACCGTTGGCAGGACCGGCGCGGACGAGGAACTCTGCGCGCATTCGCCCGTCGACCCGTATTCCATCCAGCGCCGCGTCTTGGCCGCGACGTCGACCTCGCCCAACTCGCTCGTGTGAGTCATGAGGAGAACCTTGATTTCCGGCACCACCCTGCCCCGCAATCCGCCAGCAGCGGCCAGCGCGCGCGGTCCGCCGGCGAAACAGCGAATAACGTCGAGCGTCGACGAAACTGGATGTCCCGTTACGGTCGTAAATCCCCAGCCGCCGATGAAACTGAGGAACTGCTCTGAGTAGGATGTCCGCGTCACTGCCAATTCGAGGATGGAAGCGTCGCAGAGCGTCCTGCTCTTTCGGACGAGGTCATCTCCAAAATACGCCTTAAGATAGGACTCGACCGGCGCGCCCCGAAACGCGTACGCGCTGTCGAACTCGGTCCATGGCGTTGTAGTCAGGACGCGTTCGAGCGCTCCGTTGATCTGCTCGGATGTAAGTTCGGAGATGTTCTTTCCGTAGGCCGCAATCGTCGCCAAAGCTCCCGGCTTGATTCGGGGGCTCGAGGTTTTGCCCGAAGGCTGGCTAGAGACCAGGTATTTCCATAGTTCGCGTCGGTGTTCCAGATCCACTCTAGTCGGATCTTCTGGATCTCTGATAAACGCGGAGAGATCCGCGTAAGCATAATAGGGTAGGATGCCGCTGAAGCTGTGATTGTGCGCGTCGAAGTAGGCAATGGGCTCCGGTTCGAATGTCTTCCCGTTGACCCGCCCAAAGTTGAACTTCCATCCAAACAGGATCGGCCAAACCACCAAGAAGACGATTGCCAACAATCGAACAATGGGCCGCGAGATGTGTGGGACTCTTCGTCCGTACTGTAGCTTTCCTTCGTTGACAATCGGCCAGGCAGCCGCGAGAACAATCCCGGAGAGAAATATGCCGAGTCCGACATAACCATGAGCGCCTTGATCGTGAACCAAGAGAAAGGCCGCTACTACTGACGACTCAAGAAAAAGGAAAATTACGTCGAGTAGCATGAAATCCTGCCTTGGGAGAAGCGAGATCACGGCGCGTTCACTGGCGTCCTTCGCCAAGACTTTGCAAAAGCTGAATCTCCGCCTTGTAACATCTTACACGGACCGAGATTTAAGGCGTCTCCGGCCCTAGCCCGGTCGCCCGGACCTGGTGGCGAGCGTTCCCTGGTTGCGGAGTCCCTTCTCCTCAACAACCAACTCCATCGCTCCCGGCAATGAGCTCCAATCTGTTCGCGTGGGACGGCATCCTTGCCGGCTTGCGCCTTGATGCTTCCAATTCGTCTGCTCCGTGTCGAAGGCTTCAGTCAAGACTGTCATTCGTCTTGCGGCCTCCGACAGGCACTCTGGATCGAGAAATAACCATCTGCCGCGGATTTTACTGCTCCGATTTCGCAACCTGCTTTTCAGGACGCACATCGTATTCCGGATGCTGAACGCCCATGATCCATTTGTCGAACCAGGCCACAATGTGGTCGAGACGTTCGATGCGATGCCATGGTTCTCCCGAACGCGAGAGCTCGTGGGTCTCGCGGGGAAAGACGACCATGGCGGTTGGGCGTTTCAAAAGCTTGAGCGCGCGGAACAGTTGTTCGCCACCCGAATCCTGCGGAGTGCGGTAGTCGGATTCTCCGAGTACAAACATGACTGGAGTGTGGATATTCTTCACGAAAGTAATGGAGGAACGATTGGCGTAGTCTTGCGGGTCTTCGAAAGGCGGCGCTTTAAACCACTGCGGCTGAAACAACGTGAAGTCAGCTGTGTACCACCACGAAGCCCAGTTGGAAATGTCGCGTTGCGATACCGCCGCCGCGAACCGATCCGTATGCGTAATCGTCCAGTCGGTGAGAACGCCGCCGCCGCTACCACCAGTCACAGCGAGTTTTTTCGGGTCGATGTAGCCACGCTTCAGGAGTTCGTCCACCCCGATCATCAGGTCGCGGTAATCGTCGCCCGGATAGTGATACTGAATGATGTTGCCGAAGTCTTGGCCGTAGCTGGTCGAGCCGCGCGGGTTGAGGTACAGGACGACATATCCCCTGGCCGCCATGCATTGGAATTCGTGATCGAAGACCCAGCCGTAGGCAGCGTGCGGGCCGCCGTGAATGTTCAGAATTAGCGGGTACTTTTTCTTCGGGCTAAAGTCGGGTGGTTTCTGAATCCATCCCTGAATACGCTTACCATCGAAGCTGGTGTAATTGAGCTCTTCCGGTGGGGTCAAGTTGAGCTGCGACCAAAGCTTGCGGTTGAAGTCTGTAACTCGGATTTGAGCGCCATTGGCCGCCACGGTAAAGAGATCGGCGATCATAACGGGTGTGGAAACCAAGGCCACGATGTTGCTGGCGTCCGGCGCGACGGAAAAATCGAGCACTGCCTGATCGCCCCGCGTAATTTCGCTTACGGCGCCGGATTGCGAATCGACGCGGACCAATGGCGTGCGTCCTTGCTTGGCGACGGAGTCGAACAGCCAGCGACCGTCGGGCGACCAGTAGAGCGTGCGCCCATGGCCGCCGCGCGGAGCGGCGTTGTCGCCACCGACGGAGCTTCCCATGTCGGAGTCATAATCGGCGGTTAAGTTCCTCGGTTGCGCATTGGGCGCTGCATCCATGACCCATAGATCCGGCTGCGAATAGGAGCGAACCGGCTGCGTGACCGACCCGTGAAACGCAAACTTGCCGCCATCCGGGCTGAGGACCAGGTCGTAGATTCCCATGGGAACAGTAGCGAGTTTTTCGAGATTTCCACCCGCCGACGGAACGGAGTAAATATCCGTGGTCGGAAGTTCGTAGTAAGGCTCGTCAATACGCTCTGTAAGGAAGTAGATGCGCGAGTTGTCATGGCTCCAGACGAGCTGACGTTCCTCGAAATCGCCGCTGGTAAGCTGCACGGGCTTGGTGAGTTCATCGGAGGTCGTCGGCACCTCGAGTATCCAAACGTGCTCGTGGCGCTTGGGATCGAGATAACCCGCATCGTTGCTGCGGTAGACGGCCCGGCTGATGACGTGGACGTCGGATTCGTGCTCACTCTCCGGGTCCGGTTGTTTGGGCTCTGCAGAGTTCTTAGCGGCTGCAGGCTTTCTGATCTCCTTACTCTTCGCGGAATCCTTGTTGCGCTGGGCCTTCTCGATGTCTTCCAAGGTTGTGGAGCTCAGAAATGCTATGCGCTTGCTGTCGGGCGACCAGACCGGGCCCGAAGCGCCCTTCGGTAGATCGGTGATGATCCAAGCTTCCCCGCCGGCGAGCGACAGCATAGCGATTTGGGGCGGCCGGGGTTTCCCCGTTTCGTCCTTTTCACCACCGCGGACAAAGGCGATGCGCTTGGCATCTGGCGACCACTGCGGCTGCGCGTCATGCTTGCCATTCGTCATCCGCACGGGAGGTTCGCTACCGGACGTGGCGACCGTCCAGATGGAAGTTTCATAGCCGGTGCGCCTCTCGTCCACGTTGACGCGTGTGAACGCGACCCGCGTTCCGTCTGGCGAGAGTTGCGGGTTGGCCACCCAAATGAAGGCAAAAAGATCCTTTTCGGTGATGCCACGCGTCTGGGAGCCGGTAGGCGGCGCGGTGCTTTGTGCTCCAACCGAAGTAACAACTACCAGGCTGATGATCAAAGCCGCTAAACGAAATGTCATGCCCATCCTCGTGCCGCATTGCGGCGAACGAGCGATTGTGCTCCTGCGGGGGCTGCCGGTCAAACTACACAGGATGTTTTCGCGGCGGTCGGAATCGGCTTCCTCTACGCTCTCTGCAAGCGCGCGTGGAATGTAATTGACAGTCAGTCCAGAGTTTGTCCCGAGGGACGGGGCATTCAGAAGTACTTCCCTACTTGATCTGCTGGTCTGGAGACAACGCCTGGTTAATGCTCTTTAACGTCTGAAATCCGTCCTTGACCACCGTTGTCTTAATGTTGTCCCTTGTGACGACCACGGGTCTGAGCATTATGGTAGGCACCTTTATCTTGCCATTGCTGATGGCCCCATCTGCATGCGTCTTTTCCCCCTTCGCCAGGCGAACCGCTTCTTCCGCGGCCGTTGCGGCTTCATTTACGATGGGCTTGTAGACAGTCATCGTCTGCGTGCCCTGGGCGATGCATATCACCGCGGCCAAATCTGCATCTTGTCCAGAAACCAGCACTTTACCGGCGAGATCATGTTCGCGGAGGGCCTGAATGGCACCGCCCGCCAATCCGTCGTTGGAAGCGAGAACAGCAGCGATCTTGCCCTGGGCGGAATCAATTGCCTTCAGCATAAAAAGGTAAGCCTCGGAAGGCAGCCAGTCTTTGGTATACGCATCAGCGATTACCTTGATGTCGCCGCGAGCAATATAGGGCTGCAGAACGTTCATCTGGGCGTCATGCAGAGTTTTCGCACCTTCGTCATTCGGAGAACCCGCGATCAGTACGTAATTACCTGTGGGCGCATGTCTTACCAAATATTCCGCTTGCATCTTGCCGATCTCAAGCCGGTCGAAACTCACGTAGAGATCGACATCGCTGTTCTGGACCAGGCGATCGTAACTGATGACCTTGACAATCGCCGACTTCGCGGCGTCCACCATCCGACTGGCCTTTGTGGTGTCGCGCGGTAGTAAAACCAGCACTTTGATACCTGCGTTGATCATGGCCTGCACTTGATGGAACTGACGATCATCGTCTCCGCCGGCGTCGTCGGAAATCACCTCGGCCCCCAATTGCTTAGCGCGCACTTCAAAGGAATTCAGGTCCGTCTGCCATCGCTCTCCCTTCATGTCTTCTATGGAAAAACCTATTTTTAGTTTGTTCGCGTCTTGCGCCCGCACGAACTGCCCGCTAAAGACTATAACGAATATGGCGGACAGAACTGCCAGCCTCGCTCGGGCCCTTGTCAAGATCTCCTCCCTCCGTATTTATGCCGACCATAGCTGACCTTGCTGAAAATTCAACGATGCTCAACAGAATGTGTGTTCTGCGAAGTATCGAGCAATGCCCGCCTCCCTCGTGCGTTGAAGCGCGTGGGGCGTCGTGCTTCATGCCTGCGACTCGCCGTGTAAACACGGCATTAGGCCGGTCGCAGTCAGTGCGATTTCGGTATTTGCGGCCCCGGCCGTAACTCGGCAGGTGCCTTCGCCGCCGTCAATTCTTTCAACAGCGCCTTGCCCTTACGAAACCACGGCCGCTCGTACCGCTGCATATACCGTGGGAGGGTGCGTTTCTTCGCGAGCAGCTTTTGCGCCCATTCGCGAGCCTCCTCGCGTCGGCCCGCCAGCCTCAGAAAATACGCGTAGTTGTACAGCGTTTCGGTCGTTGTCGAGAACTGCGCCACATCGGCGTAGAGTTGCTCGGCGCGATCCAATTGTCCGGTTTGCGCGTAGGCATCAGCCAAAAGCCCAGCAGCACGGTAGTAGTCGAACTTTCGATCGCTGCTGACCACACGCTCGAGGTCTGGAATCGCCGCGGTGAAATCTTGCAACCCCAAAGAAGCCTGCGCGCGGTAATAAAATGTGTACACGGAATCGCTGCGCGCCGTGATCGCGTTCGTGAACGCCTCGCGCGCTTTCGCAAATTGCTTCTGGTCCTTATAGAGCTCGCCCAGCTCTTCGTAGTTTGCAGCGGATGGATTGTCCAGAATCTGCGTTTCGACGATCTGAATGCGTGACCTTCGGCTAAAGCCCTGAAACACGCCGCGCAAGAGGCCGAAATCGGGCAGCACTTCCACGACGATGTACACGCCTGCACCGAGAAAGCCGCCGAAGAAAATAACGTAGAACCAGTAGTTCTCCGGCCGCCGCCGCACGAAGTGCAGAATCGCGAGGCCTTGCACGATAAACCCCCAAGGATAGAAGAGGTGACCTAAGCCGAACATGGACAGACCGTCCCTTGGACAGCATCGCTGTCCCGTGCCAAATCGTCAAACGGAACGTCTCGGCAGTGTGAGCAGAAGTAACTGTCCACTACGGCTATGTTGCTTGCTATGATGAACGGAATGAATCCCGTAGAAACAGTGGGGCTCGCCCTCGGCGCCGGATTTTCCTCAGGCCTGAATCTTTACGCGACCATCGCGACTCTTGGGCTTCTGGAGCGTTTCGGAGTCATCCATCTTCCGCCGTCGTTGCACGGACTTTCGCATTCCGCGGTTGTTGGTATCGCCCTTGTCCTGTATGTGCTCGAGTTCTTCGCGGACAAAATCCCCTACATCGATACCGCTTGGGACGTGATCCACACTTTCATTCGCCCGCCGGCTGCCGCCTTTCTGGCCTTCAGCGCCGCGGGCGCCGCGCCTGCTGAGTGGCGCTGGGGTGCTGCGCTTCTCGCCGGCGGAGTCGCGCTTACCTCTCATGGCACTAAGGCCAGCGCTCGCGCGGCGGTTAACACCACGCCGGAGCCGTTCAGCAATTGGATATTGAGTTTCGGAGAAGACGCTTTGGCAGTCTGGCTGACCTGGATGGCCACGGTGCATCCGGTGGCAACGACGGTAATCGTTACCGCGCTTCTCGCGCTCTCGGCTTACCTGCTGTTTCATCTCTTCCGGTTCGCACGCCGCGCTTGCCAGAAATTATTTGCCGCCTGAATCATCGGCTATTTCAAATACGTCGCCAGCCAATCCAGAAACACTCTGTACCAGAACCGGCTGTTCTGTGGCTTCAGTATCCAATGGCCTTCATCTGGAAAAACGACCAGCTTCGAGGGCACGCCTTGCCTTTGCAAAGTGTTGAAGAACTCGAGCGACTGTGTGTACGGCACTCGATAATCTCGCTCGCCGGCAATCACCAGCGTAGGCGTTTTGAATTTCGCCAACTCGCTGGCATACGTCAGCGGCGCCCACTTGCGGTAATTCTCCGGACTCGTCCACGGCATGCCTTGCATGTCGTGCTCCTCAAACCACAACTCTTCCGTGGCGTACATCGCGTTCTTGTCATAAATGCTGGCGTGGCTGATGATCGCCTTGAACCGCCCCGTGTGCGTCGCAATCCAGTTCGCCATGTAGCCGCCGTACGATCCTCCCACGGCGGCTATGCGCGCCCCGTCCGTGTACGGATATTTTTTCAACACAAAGTCGACGCCATCCATCACGTCGACGTACGCTTTGCCGCCCCAGTCGTTGGTGATCTCATCGGTGAATTTCTGGCCATAGCCGGTCGAGCCGCGCCGGTTGATCATCAGCGACACGTAGCCGGCCGCGGAGAATACCTGGGCGTTCCACCGGTAGCCCCAGGCGTTCGAGAACATCGTCTGCGGCCCGCCGTGGAGCACGACCAGCAGCGGATACTTCCGGGTAGGGTCAAAGCCAGGCGGCCGGATCATCATGGCCTGGATTTTGGACCCCCCGGCCCCGTCGAACCAAAACGTTTCTGGTTCGTTCATTTTGAGCGACGCAAGAATGGAGTCGTTTTGATGAGTAAGCTGCCGCACGCCGCTTCCATCGCTCGCTGCCGCAAAAATCTCGGTCGGCATCGACAAGCTCGTGCGCTCGAACACCAAAGTCTTGCCGTCGCTGCTCCGCGAGACTCCCAGATTGTAGCTGTTGGCAATCAGTTTCTTCGGCGCGGCTCCTGCGCGCAGGGCCATCGTATAGATTGGCTGCAGCGTTTCGTCTTCCGCAGTGAAATAAATAGTTTTGCTGTCCGCCGACCAAACAAGTTCGTTCGCGCTGCGGTCGAATCCTTCGGATAAATTCTCGTTCCTATGCGTCGCCCGGTCGTACAGCATCACTCGCCAACGGTCGGATTCGTACTCCGGTGTCAATTGCGCGTGATACGCAATGTACTTTCCATCCGGCGAATACGCCGGCCCGCCATCAAATCCCGGCTGCGTCGTGATTCGCTTCACTTCGCCGCCCGCCACTGGCACCACGAAGAGATCGCCGTTCGTGCTGATCGCTTCGACGGCATCCGTCACGGCCGTAAAGCAGATCTCCTTTGAGTCCGGCGAAAAACTCAGATCGCCGGGTCCGCCACGCTCATCCGGAGGCACGTCGTAATTCGCTCCAGCCGTCAAATCGCGTGGAGCCGCACTTTCATCAACCGGAACCACAAACAAGTGGGCGCGTTTGCCGTCATTCCAGTGCGTCCAGTGCCGGTACAAGAGATGCTCCGCGACGTGCGCCTTCACTTTGTTCTTTTCTTTTTCCGCGTCCCGCGCGCTGTTGCAAGCATCGTCTTGGCAGTCCGGATAAACTCCCGACGTGAATGCAATGGTCTTCCCATCCGGCGACCATTTCACGATGTCCGCGCCGGTCGAAAGATGCGTCAATGGTTTTGCCTCGCCTCCATCCATCGACAGCAAATACACCTGCGAATCCCCGCTTCGCGACGACAAAAATGCAATCAACTTTCCGTCCGCTGACCACACCGGCGACGAGTCGTGCCCGCTCTGCGTCAGTTGCAAAGATGTTCCGCCCGCCGTCGGCACTATCCAGATATTGCTCGCGCCGCGATTCGCGTCCATGTCCGGCGTCGACACGGTATACGCCACCCACTTGCCGTCCGGCGATACTTGCGCTTCTCCCACGCGATGCATGTGGATCATGTCGTCAAACGTAATGGCATGCTTCGCAGTTTCCTGCGCTATCACGCGGGACGGACCAACGAACGGCACCACCATAAACAAGCTGCACCACAGAATGGCCCGCTTCATCGCGTTTCCTCCTGTATTTCCTTCCAAATGACGTGCGGTGGGTTGCATTTCCCCGGGGCGGAACTTTGCATGATGTCACGATTCCACTGCGATTCCAAGCGCGCCTCGCGCCCCTAGTTTTTCGCAGTGCCAACCGGGGGCGCTTTCATTTTCGCAATTTCGCCGAGCAGGTCGGGCTTTCCGGCGATTCGTTCGAGATGCGGATATCGTTCGCCGCCGTGGTAATCAACCTGGTGAGTCCGAAAAAAATCTTCATTCTCAATCAGTAGCTCGATCGGTTCGTGCCCGCGATTCGCTTGCTTGATCGCTGCGCGGAGATCGTCCGGATTCCACTTCCGCCCATTCACCGCTACCAGTTTCATCCCCGGAGCGATTCCCGCCTCCGCCGCCGGCGATCCTGGAATTACATCGATCACTTCGTCGCCGTTTTCGCCGCCCGGGTCGCGCACCAAAAAGCCCAGCGAAAACTGCACATCTGTTAAATGCAACGCGGATTCGCCCGCTGCCCGGCTGTCGTTCGGTATTTCGCTGTAGACCAGTTTCCATCCGCTTTTCTCCAGTCCTCCCAGCGGCGCGCCCGGTCCATGAGACTTCACACGCTGCTCGAAAAACCCCCGCCAATCGTAGGGCGCGATTTCCTGCATCGCAGCGACGACATCATCAAAGGTGTATGGCACAATCTTCGGGTCGGTATTTTCTCCGCCTTCAAATGCCCGGCAAAAATCATCCAGCGATTTCTTTCCCTTTGTTTGCTGCCGGATAATGGTGTCCGCCTCCAGCCAGAGCAGCGTGCCCTCATCGTAGTAATCCGTATCGCGCCGCCATGTCCGGTGTTCTTCCGGCGATCCATACAACAATTGCGCCGCAACTGCGCTGTCTTCGAGATCGCGCCACGTTCGCCCGCGGCGCTGATCCAAATACGCCCCGACCCACGCGAGAGTTTCCCGCAGTCTCTCCGGCGTCCAGCTACCGATACGCGCCGAGAGCATCGTTCCGTAATACTGCGTCAGGCCCTCATAGACCCAGAGCAATCCACCTTTCATCGGCGCCTGATAGTTCGGGGTCGCTAGCCCCGCCGGCCTCCGATATTTTCCGTTCCACGAATGCGTGAATTCGTGTGGCAAGAGATCCGTCATCGCATCGGAAATGTTGGGGTCATGAAACGTGCGTCCCGGCACTCGATTGTCACTCGATTCGTGGTGTTCAACGCCGTCTGTTTCCAGGTTATCGCTTTCCGTCAGCAAAAAATCGTAGTGCCGGTAATGACGTGCTCCGAAAAGCGCTCCGGTTTCCGCAATCAATTGCCGCCACTGTTGCACGGTTTCCGGCGCGATCTCCAGCCCGGCTTCGCCTTCTGCCGCGATGTGGATGTGGTGCTCGGGTTTCTGTCCTGGAGACAAATCGATCACGCGCATGTGCGCGCCCATCAACACCGGCGAATCTACCAGCATCGTCAAGCTTGCTGGTCGAAACTCAATCGCTGCGCCGGTCTCGCTTTCCACCGGCAGCGCGGTTCCGTATTTCCACCCGGCGGGTGTTTGCAAACTGACGGTGTATGTCAGATCGTCGCTCTTGGCATCTTGCGGATAAAGCAGCACATTGTACCAATTCAGAATTGCCAGTTGCGCAGTCGCCGAAGGATTCTCTCGGCCCGGGCTTGGCCCTGGAGGTGAGACGTAGTCAAGCGAAACTTCGAGTTCGCTCACGCCTGCAGGCACTTGGCAATGAAAAGCGAACATGTCCACGTCGTCGCGCCGCCATTCGATTTCTTTGCCGCCCGCACGAAAAAACAGGCCGGTTAGGTTGACAATTGGTCCTACGGGAGAATGTTCTCCGGGAATCCATTTTGGATACACGAGCGTGAGCGGGCCGGCCGTCACCGGGAACGACAGTTTCGCGTGGAAAATGTGTTTTGGGGCCTCGCGCAAATCCACGCTGAGCCGCACCGGCTTTCGCGCATCCTGCGCATTCCCAGCGCCAGCCAGACAGAGGAGTGGAACAACCAGCGGCAAAATCAAACGTGGAGCGCGCTTCAGCATGGATGGGTTCTCCCTAAAATCGGCGCCAGACTAGCATAATTGTTGCACACGCAGGCAACATCACCGGCTGGCTGCGCATTTACTGCTGCGGCTTGCCGCCTTCGGGCAGTCTCGGTCAGTCTGCTACAATCGCTCACTGAGCACGCATGTCAAACGACGACGCCGTCTTTCCGCGTGATTTTCGAAAATTTCTTCCCGTTGCCGTTCGTGGTGAGGGCTCCTGGCTTTTTTCCGCGGATGGGCGGAAATTCCTCGATGCGGCGGGACAGGCCTCCGTCGTTAGCATCGGCCACGGGGTTCCCGAAATCGGGCGCGCGATGGCCGAGCAATCTTCGCAACTGGCCTTCGCGCACACTTCGCAATTTCATTCTGCGCCGGCGGAAAAACTCGGGGCCCGGCTCCTCGCTCTCTCGCCGCCTAATTTTCGAAAGGGTGGCCGCGTTTACTTTACCTCCGGCGGCTCGGAAGCAACGGAAACGGCCATCAAGCTTGTCCGCCAGTATCATCTTGAAAAAGGGCAGCCCGCTCGTTACCGCATTCTTTCCAGGCGCCAGAGTTATCACGGCAGTACGCTGGGCGCGATGACCGTTAGCGGAAATCTCGCTCGTCGCGCGCCCTACCAGCCGTTGCTCGCGGAATGGGGCCACATCGCTCCCTGCTTTTGCTATCACTGCCCGTTTGAAAAAACATTTCCACAATGCCAGCTTGCCTGCGCCGATGATTTGGACTTTTTTCTCGAGGGGAAGGAAGCAGATTCAGCCGCCGCTTTCATCTTCGAGCCTGTGGTCGGTGCCACCCTCGGCGCCGCCGTCCCGCCGGAAGGCTACGCCGCTCGCATCGCCGAGATTTGCCGCAAGCGCGGTATCCTTCTGATCGCCGATGAAGTTATGACTGGCATGGGCCGCACCGGCAAACCATTCGCTGTGCAGCACTGGGGCGTCGAGCCGGACATTATTCTAACCGGGAAGGGAATTGCCAGCGGCTACGCTCCGCTCGGTGCAGTTCTCGTCTCGCAAAGTGTCGTCGGAGCATTTGAAAAAGGCACGGGAAGCTTCCAGCATGGATTTACCTACCAGGCTCATCCTGTCGCGACCGCTGCAGGCAACGCCGTACTCGATTACATTGAAGCGCACGATCTTTTTGCGCGCGTTGTGACCGCCGCTCAGGCGCTGCGCGCCTCTCTCGCCCCGCTTCATACGCACCGCCACGTTGGCGAGATCCGCGGAGTTGGCCTTCTCTTCGGCATCGAGTTCCTGAGCGACAAGTCAACGCGTGCGCCGTTCGATCCTTCCCAGGCCATTGCTGAAAACATCCGCTTGGCCGCGATGCAGGAAGGGATTCTAACCTACCCAACGCAAGGCTGCGTGGACGGAACGCGCGGGGATCACATTCTTCTAGCGCCGCCCTTTATTATCACGCCCAAAGAATCGGCGTTTATCGCCACGGCGCTCGCGTCGGCGCTGGCGAAAGTGTTTCCGAATTAACGTGTCGCTGTTTTTCTTGTTTCTAGCGTAGTCTGTTCGTTCATCCGGTAGAGGAGACAGTTCGAAAATGCGTGCACTTTCTTTCAAGTTTGCGCTCTTGCTTTGCGCAAGCATGCTCACTACATCGCTGCTCGTGCCGCAGGATAGGCCTCCCGGAAAGCCCCGGGCACGCGATCTCGGCGTCCCGTTCGACGGCACTCCCGGCCTGCTCAACGCTATCACCGACGTTTCCGGCGTAACGGTCGGTCACACCACGCTGGTTTCTGGCGAAGGGAAACTCCAGATTGGCAAAGGTCCTGTGCGCACGGGAGTTACCGCAATTCTTCCGCGCGGAAAAGACACCATGTCGAATCCAGTTTTCGCGGGCTGGTGGTCGCTCAACGGTAACGGCGAAATGACCGGTACGACTTGGGTTGAAGAGTCCGGCTTCCTCGAAGGTCCCGTTATGATTACCAACACCCATAGCGTTGGCGTCGTTCGCGATGCTGTGATTCAATGGCGCGTCAATCATGGCCAGCCCGATCCCACCGGGTATTGGTGGTCGCTGCCGGTGGTCGCGGAGACTTGGGATGGGTGGCTCAACGACATCAACGGTTTTCACGTCAAGCCGGAAGACGCGTTTCACGCGATTGACTCCGCGCACAGCGGCCCCATTGAGGAAGGAAACGTCGGTGGCGGCACTGGAATGATTTGCAACGAGTTCAAGGGTGGCATTGGAACTTCCTCGCGCAGGTTCGAAATCAAAGGCGCGAACTATACCGTTGGCGTTCTAGTTCAGTGTAATTACGGGGTGCGGCCAAATCTTCGCATCGCGGGTGTTCCCGTGGGCAGGGAAATTCCTGAGAGTGCTGCCTACAGCTCCGCCACCTTCGGTGAAGTCGATCGCGGTTCGATTATTGTCGTTGTCGCTACCGACGCACCGCTGTTCTCACATCAACTCAAGCGCCTCGCTCGCCGCGTTTCGCTCGGCCTCGGCCGCAACGGCAGTATCTCTGGCAACGGCTCTGGCGATATATTCGTCGCCTTCTCGACGGCAAACTCCGGTGCTGCCGCGGCCGACCATCTCGTCGACCTCAGAATGCTGCCCAACGATCTGATCGAGCCCGTTTTCGCCTCCACCGTCCAGGCTACTGAAGAAGCCGTGATAAATGCCATGATCGCCGCCGAAACAATGACCGGGATTGAAAACCACAAAGTGATTGCGCTTCCCCACGACAAACTGCGTGAAGTTCTCAAAAAATACAATCGCCTTGCGCAATGAATCCCTGTCTCCAGCCCTTGCGGTCTGACGCGCACGGTGAGTCGACCGCCACGAATCGTCGGCGAAGCCCAGCTACGCCCGGCCTTCTTGCTGTTGCCATTCTGTTTCTGACTTGCTCGTGCTCCTCGCATCCTCCACCGTCTCTGGCGATTACCCATGTAACGCTCATTGATGGTACCGGCGCGGCTCCGCAAACGGACATGACGATTTTCCTTGCCGACGAGCAAATCGCCGCTATCGGTGCGTCAAAATCCGTATTCATCCCTCGCAGAACAAAGACTCTCGACGGTACCGGAAAATTCCTAGTCCCCGGCCTCGTTGACATGCACGTCCATCTCACCGGCGCCGGTGAACCAACGGGCAGCCGCGACTTTGTTCTTCCGCTGCTTCTCGCGAACGGGATCACGACTGTCCGTGACATGGGTGGCGATCTCGCATCGCTCATAAGGCTTCGCCTTGAAATCGAGCACGGCCAGCTGCAGGCTCCACGAATTTTCTTTGCGGGCCCTTATCTCGACGGCAACCCGCCGTTTTTCCAGCCTTCACTGGTCGTAACAAATTCCGCCGAAGCCATGGAAGATGTCCATTCTTTGATTTCTCGCGGCGCTGATTTCATCAAAGTGCAATCCAATCTAAGTCGTGACGCCTATTTCGCCATCGCGGAGGTCTGTCGCCGCGAACACATCCCATTTGTGGGGCACGTTCCCGATCACGTTACTGCTTCTGAAGCCTCCGACGTCGGCCAAAAAGGCATCGAGCATCTCACCGGCATCCTCCGCGCTTGTTCGAGCGATGAGCCGCTCCTTATCCGCAAACAGTTCGCCGCCGGTCCCAGGAAGGCGACGACTGGACAATCGCTGGACCGTGAACTAGCGTGGCAGCGCGAACTGTTGCAAAGCTATTCGGACGAGCAAGCCGCGGAGCTAATTGCAAAATTCCTGCGCAATCAAACGTGGCAGGTTCCGACGCTTATTCTTCTCCGCAACGATGCATTTCCCACGCCGGAGACCGATCCGTCGCGCGATCCTCGCCAAAAGTACATCCCACAGCAGGTCCTTGCGAATTGGCGAAAGGTCGCGAGGGACCGTGATCAGGGTCGAACGACGGAGGAGTTCTCTTTGCGTTCCAGCTTGTTAAAAGCATCGCTTCGCATCGTAGGAAACATGAATGCGGCGGGTGTTCCTATCCTGGCCGGTACCGACACCACAGCTCCATTTGTCTTCCCCGGTTCCAGTTTGCATGAGGAACTGGCTCTGCTGGTCCAGGCAGGTCTCACGCCGATGCAGGCGCTGGCAGCCGCAACGAAACTCCCCGCGGAATTCTTAGGCAGGCAGCAAACGCAAGGCACGATTGAACCAGACAAGATCGCTGATCTCCTGCTTCTCGATGGCAACCCGCTCGATGACATCCATAACACACAGAAAATCCGCGCCGTAATTCTTCGCGGCAAACTCTTGGACAGGAGTTTTCTGGATGAACTCTTGGTTAAGGAAGAGAACTTTGCCAAGGCTCACTGAACGACGGAAGACTCCAGAGCGCGGGGCCACGCTTCGGGCTTTCTTGTAGAGCCCTTGTTGAGGTCGAATGCATATGTCCGAGGTCACGGAAACGCTCTAAATCACTGGGACAGCCGTCTTTCTCGCCGGGCTAAAAAACGGCAGCGGCACTACTTTTGCCGAAACCGCGTGCCGCACCGCTTCGACGGTCATTTCGACGTTCACCGCCGCCCCCACTGACGATTGATCGCGATTCACCGAAGCTAGCGCGATCATTTTCTTCAGAGTCGGCGACCACGTCGTCGACGTGGCCTTTCCCACTTGCTTCCCGGCACGATACACGGGCACCGCCAAGCGTGACGCCACGCTTGGTACCTGCGGCGTCATTCCCATTTTGTCGTACAGCGCTTCCACGTCGTTCCAGTTGATTTCCAGCCCCACCAGAGCGCGCTCCGCGCCGCCTTTCTTTTTCTCCCGCACAAGGGCGTCCCGTCCGACGAAATTGTCTTTCTGCAAATCAACAAGCTTCCCGAGTCCGATCTCCGACGGCGAAAACTTCTGCGATTCGATCAGGGCCTTCTTGCTGGATGTGTAGTCCACCTCAATCAAAACCAGACCGGCTTCAATCCTTGCGATATCCAGTGCGATCATACCTGCCGGACGAATGTCGAACGCTTTTCCCTTTTTGATTAGCTCATCCCACACTTTTCCGGCGTTTTTCCATGGCATCCAGATTTCAAATCCCAGATCGCCGGTATATCCCGTACGCGAAATGTCAACCGGCACCCCAGCGATTTGCCCGCGGGTCACGCGGAAATACTTCAAGTCCGCTACGCCCGCCTGCGTGACCGCGTGCAGCAGCTTTCCGGAAGTAGGCCCTTGCAGAGCGAGCGCGGCGACTTGCTCGGAGATGTCCTCGATTTTTACGTCCAGCGCGAGCGCGTTTTGCTGAAACCAACGCAGGCTGGGGTCTGCTGCGGTCCAGCGGTACTCGTTTTCGCCGAGCCGGGTGATGGTGCCGTCGTCGATGACTTTTCCTTGCGGGTCGCACCAACAGCAGTAAATCATCTGATCGATCGCCACTTTGTTGATGTCGCGCGAAATCACTCGGTTCACGAAACGCGTCGCGTCACCTCCCGTGATGTGGTACTTGAAGAGCGGCGAGATATCGATCAGCGCGGCCGAATTGCGGATGGCGCTGTACTCGTGCTCGTGGTGCATCTCGTAAACGCTCACGGTGTAATAGCCCGACCATTCGCGATAGTTCAGGCTCTCGCACAGCGCGAGCGTGCGTTCATGAAACGCGGTTCCGACGGGCACGATTCCTCCGAGTTTCTTCCGCGGCATGAGCCGAAGAGCGAAAGCGGATTATAGGTGCGAACTTCGCGCCCTAGCAAGCGATTGCGTATGGCCAAGGCCGATCTAGCGTCGGCGTTCAAACGAGATGGTTCCTCGTCGTGACTATCGATGGCAACCTACCTGAAGGTTTCGCCGTGCCACCCTAGCGTGTGTGAAACGACCAAGATAGAATGAGGAATAGAAACGGAGACCAAATGTCAGGGAACGGATCAACTCAGGCAAGAGTTCTAAGGCTCGATGAGAAGGACAACGTGCTTGTGGCGTTGGCCGATCTGCATAAAGGCGAGAGGGTAGGCTACTTAGGCAACGATTATTCTCTGTTGTCCGATGTGCCTTCAAAACATAAATTCCTGACGCAGGACGTGAACGCCGGCGGGGACATTATTATGTACGGCGTTTTGGTGGGCCAGGCGGTTCTGAATCTTCGGCGCGGGGATTTACTTGCCACTCGCAATATCCGTCACGCCGCTGCGTCCTTTCACGAAACGGAAACGGTTCGCCCTCATTGGACCCCACCGGATGTCTCGAGGTGGGCAGACCAAACGTTTCTCGGGTATCACAGAGATGACGGACAGGTTGGTTCGCGAAATTACTGGCTTGTGCTTCCCCTGGTTTTTTGCGAAAACCGCAATCTCGCGGTCTTGAAACAGGCTTTTGAAGAGGAATTGGGTTTTGCGGCTCCGCAAATTTACCGTCGACAGGTTGCGGAGCTGGCGCGTCTATACCGCGAAGGAAAATCGGACGAGCTGAAGAAATTTGTGTTCGGCGAAACGCAGCGAGCCAGCGCTTCTCCAAGAGTTTTTCAAAATGTCGATGGCATCAAGTTTTTATTGCACGAAGCCGGCTGCGGGTGCACCCACGAGGATGCCAGGAACCTCTGCGGACTGCTGGCTGGCTACATTCACCATCCTAATGTCGCCGGCGCCACGGTCCTGAGCCTCGGCTGCCAGCACGCGCAGGTTCCGATGCTCCTGGAAGAAATCAAGTGCCGCGATTCGAATTTCAAAAAGACTGTGCTGATCTATGAGCAGCAGAAAAGTCCCTCGGAAGCCGCGATGCTGAGCAAGGCTATCCGCGAAACATTTCTGGGAATGGTTGAAGCGGACAAGATCACTCGGCGACCTGCGCCATTATCAAAACTAACGCTCGGCCTGCAATGCGGCGGGTCCGATGGTTTTTCCGGGCTATCCGCGAACCCCGCCATCGGACACGTCTCCGACATCGTCGCGGCGCTCGGAGGTATCGGTATCCTTTCGGAATTTCCGGAACTCTGTGGCGTAGAACAACAGCTTATCGACCGTTGCGTCCGCAAGGAAGTTGCGGACCGTTTTGCGCGCCTCATGAGGGACTATGCAGCGCGCGCCAAGGCTGTAGGTGCGGGGTTCGAAATGAATCCTTCGCCGGGCAATATCCGCGATGGATTGCTGACGGATGCAATGAAGTCCGCGGGCGCGGCCAAGAAAGGCGGCACGTCTCCCGTTACGGCCGCTGTGGACTATCCAGAGTACTGCACGGAGCCGGGATTAAACCTGCAATGCACGCCGGGCAGCGATGTGGAATCCGTCTCAGCGCAGGTGGGGGCAGGCGCAAATGTGATTCTCTTCACTACGGGGCTGGGCACACCAACAGGAAACCCCATTGCGCCGGTTCTGAAAATCTCGACTAATTCGAGTCTCGCGCAGCGCATGCCCGACATCATCGACATCGACGCGGGCGGCGTCCTCTCGGGCCACACCAATATTGAAAAAATGGGTGAAACGATCCTCGAACGCGTAATTCAGGTCGCCAGCGGAGAAGCCCGCACTAAGGCGGAGATGCTCTCTCAGGACGATTTCATTCCCTGGAAACGAGGAGTCTCGCTCTGACAAAGGACCCGCGCTCGTGAAAGCTCTGTTGCTCTCGGAATACAAGCGTCTGGAAATTGCCCATCTTCCTGACCCCAAACCTGGCCACGGTGAAGTTGTAATAAGCGTGGCCGCGTGCGGCATCTGCGGCAGTGACGTCCACGGTTATGATGGCTCGTCCGGTCGGCGCATTCCGCCGATTGTCATGGGGCACGAAGCTGCGGGAACAATCGCCGCGCTCGGTGCTGGAGTGAGCGGATTCGCGGAAGGCGAAAGGGTCACTTTCGACTCGACCGTGTTTTGCGGCGCTTGCAACACCTGCCGCCGGGGAGACGTGAATCTCTGCGACCACCGCCAGGTCTTGGGAGTCTCATGCGCTGAGTTTTGCCGCCCCGGAGCTTTTGCAGAATATGTTGCCGTTCCTTCGCGCATTCTCCATCGCTTGCCGGAAAATCTTTCGTTTGCAGAAGCAGCCATGCTAGAGGCCGTCTCCGTTGCACTCCATGGCGTTTCCTTGGCGCAAGTCTCTGCGGACAGCACTGCCTTGGTGCTCGGAGCAGGGATGATTGGGTTGCTCACCCTGCAAGCTCTGCGCGTTGCCGGGTGCTCGCGAGTATTTGTCGCCGATTTAGACAGCACGCGGCTCAAACTGGCTCAAGACGTCGGAGCTAACGCTGTTTTATCTGCGGACGCAGACGTAGTCGAGCAAGTGATGCGACTTACCGGAGGCACCGGGGTTGATCTCGCCATCGAAGCCGTCGGCAGAAACGAAACCGTGAAGGCCAGCATCGATAGCGTTCGAAAGGGAGCGACGGTCGTGCTGGTCGGCAACATTTCACCCGAAGTGACCCTTCCGTTGCAAAGAGTTGTCACGCGCCAAATTCGGCTCCAGGGATCCTGCGCTTCGGCGGGGGAATATCCTCGTGCGATCGAGCTCTTGGCGAGTGGCGCGATTCAGGTGAAACCATTTATCACGGCCATTGCCCCGCTTGCGGAAGGCCCGCGCTGGTTCGAACGGCTGTACGCGCGCGAGCCCAATCTGATGAAGGTGATTCTTGTGCCGGAGGCTGGTTCGTGAGCGATGGCCTTTTCGATCTGAGCGGCCGCGTCGCACTCGTTACCGGAACGAGCCGGGGCCTGGGCCAGTACATGGCGCGGGCGCTCGCCAAAGCTGGTGCTGACCTTGTGCTCACCAGCAGGGGCGTCGATCGCTTGTCAGCGTTCGAAGCGGAAATAAAATCTCTCGGTCGCCGGACCTTTTCCGTGGAACTCGACGTCCGCCGTCAGGAGAGCATCGGGAAAATGGTCGCGGCGGCGGAGGCTGCGTTTGGCCATATAGATATTCTCGTCAACAATGCCGGGTGCAATGTCCGGAAGCCGGCGCTGGACGTAACTTGGGAAGACTGGAACTTGATTCTCGAAACTAATCTTCGCGGGAGTTTCTTTGTTGCTCAAGCGGTGGCGCGTGGCATGATCGCGCGGCGCTATGGTCGCATCATCAACATCGGCTCTGTCACCACGGTTGCCGGCTATGCGGGGCTCGCACCCTATGGAGCCAGCCGTGGCGGTGTAAAGCAATTGACGATGAGTCTGGCCGACGACTGGGGTAAGTACGGTGTGACCGTGAATTGTCTCGCGCCCGGATGGTTTCGCACCGAACAGAACAAGGTTCTCTATGAGAACAGGGAATGGGTCGAATATCTCTGCGATCGCATTCCATTGAAGCGTCCCGGCCAGCCGCAGGATCTGGACGCCGCGGTCGTTTTCCTTGCGGCAGAATCCAGCCGATATGTAACGGGTCAAACGCTGCTTGTGGATGGCGGAATCTCAACGGGTGCGACCCGCGCGCTGGTTGAGTCCGCGAAGACCGTTGCGGACAATTCTTGAGAATCAGGTTGGGCAGCGTCGACCACCAGAATGCCGGATTGGAAGCAACGAAACAATACGCGCCAAGCGCCCGTCATTAATCGCCTGGAGTTCTTGTAGAATCAAGCGGGTTCCGGCACCGTCTCCATGCGACCCAGCAGAAAAATATAAGCCCCGATGCTGATGAGAAGAATCGCGGTCGCGGCTACAAAAGCCCATGAGTAGGAATGCGTGGCCTGCACGACGTAGCCGGTGACGATCGGCGCGGCGATCCCCGCAAGTTGGTTGCTAAAGTTCAGAATCCCGCCCACGGTGCCGACGCTTTCTTTGGGGGCGATCAAGGAAGGAATTGACCATCCTACCGGCGACGCTGCGGACAATCCTCCGATGGAAATGCTGATCCAGATGAGCGCTCCAGCGGCGCTCCGCGCGCTGGCAGCGCCGAGGATCCCCAGCCCAAGGCTCGTTCCACCGATGAGAACAGCCTGGCGAATGCGTACCGCGTTCCACCCGTGTTGGATCAACGCATCGACCAGCCATCCGCCAATGACGAGATCCGTAAGAGTTGCAAATAGCCACGGTACGCTGGTGTACACGACGGAGTGCAGCAAATCCACGTGATGAACAGCCAGAAAATAAGACGGCAGCCAGGTCAGAAGGAGGTAGAACGTGTAGTTGTAGCCGAAGAACCCTAGCGCGAGGCCGCACACCCTCCGCTGACGGAGCAGATACCAGAGCGGTGCGCCTTTTTCAGCCTTCGCACGGTCTTCCGGCTGCGCTCCGCCTTTTGCGATGAACTGACGTTCGGCTGGCGAAAGCCTTCGGTCCTCGCTCGGATTCCGGTAAAACGCATAGAACAGAATGAAATAGAGAATGCTGATGAATCCTGTCGCGGCGAAACTCCAGCGCCAGCCAAAATGCAGAAGCAAGATGCCAAGGAGCGGCACGCCGATGCCGGAAGAAAGCTTTGCCATCGAGTCAAAAATTGCCGTTGCGAGGCTGCGCTCTTGTTTTGGAAACCAGTAGCCGACGGCTTTTGAATTCGCCGGGAAGGTGGGCGCTTCGCCGATTCCCAAAAGTAGGCGCGCCGCGAGGAAGCCGCCGATCCCCGTGGACACTGCTGCTCCGAAAGAGGCTACGGCCCAGAGAATCGTGCTGATGCGGCCGACGCGCCGAACCCCGAACTTGTCCAGCAACAATCCCGACGGGAGTTGGAGAGCTGCGTAAGTCCAGTTGTAGGCGCTCGATAGATAGCCGAACGTAACTGCGGAGATTCCAAAGGCAGCGTTTAGCGCATCTTTGGAGACGGACAGATTTACGCGGTCAAAGTAGTTGACGAGAACTCCGAAACCGAGGAGACAGGCGATCGCCCATCTGCGGCGGGGAACGCGATCCAGTTCAGAAATTGTCTGGTCTAGGGTGGCGGACATAAAAATGTTTTCTCGAGTTGTCTCCTGTCAAAATCTAGCCGAATGGTCGCGCATGATCGCCGCGCAGAGTATCCCATAAGAACCCGGAATCAGTGGTTTTCTTCCACGCTTTTGGGAGGGCCGGGCAGAGTTCGGCGCGAGTCCTGCCCAGTGCGTCGGCTCCATGTGCCTTTGCCAAGCTTGCGTACTTGCCTCGCCCTGCCGCTCGCAGTAGACTACGCCGTCCTCCATTCAGGATGGTTTGGCGATGAAGGCTCGAATCCTCGATCTCTACGGGCAAACAAAATGAATCCGCTCTCGACACGACGCGATTTTCTTCGTACCACGGCGGCTGCAAGTGCCGGACTTCTGCTTTGCCATCCGGCAAGGGCTGCGAAAAATAAATCCGTTCTGTTGTTCACAAAATCCTCCGGCTTCGAGCACGCGGTCATAAAAACCTCGCCTGGCAATCCCAGCATCGCCGAAACCGCAATTCGCGGTTTCGCTGTCCAGAATAAATTCGATCTCACCGCTTCGAAGGACGGCCGCATCTTTGACTCCAAGGAATTTCATGACTACGCCGCCGTCGTGTTTTTCACCACCGGTGACCTTACTCAAGCGGGTACCGATGGCCAGCCGCCGATGTCTGCGCAAGGCAAGCAGGCTTTTCTCGATGCCATCCAGAACGGCCTCGGCTTCGTCGGCATTCACGCCGCCAGCGACACTTTCCACACCCCGCCCGATCCGCAAGATCTTTCGAATCGTTACATTGCGCATGGCGAACAATCCGATCCGTATCTCCGGATGCTCGGCGGAGAGTTCATCATTCACGGTCAAGCCAAGGATCCTCGCCTGCAAACCGCGAACGTCATCATAAACGATTCGAAGTTTCCCGGCCTTGAAGGCGTGCAGTCTCCGGTAAGCCTGATGGAGGAATGGTATTCCATGAAGGACTTTGCTCCCGACCTCCATGTGATTTGCACGCTGGACACTTCCACGATGAACGGGCTCGCTTACAAGCGCGCGCCGTATCCGGTCGTTTGGGCGCGCATGAACGGGCGGGGTAAGGTGTTTTACAACGCAATCGGTGACCGCGCCGAGAATTGGCAGAATCCATTTCACCTGAATCTGCTCGCGGGAGGAATTCGTTGGGCGATGGGCGATGCGAGCGCCTCGGTTTCGCCCAACCTCAAGAGCGCGGCCCCGGGCTATGCCGAGATTCCGCCGCCGTATCCGCCGCCCGCAAAATAACGCGTCACCTTACGGGATTGGTCTATTGCGGCCAACCGCTCCTGCGACCGGAATTTGCCGCCCGGGATACGCTGGAGTGCTCTACTTCTGCTGACGACTCCATATATGTCGTGTCAAGTGCGACTCGGTTGGCGCTGTTACCTGATGCCCCTCATGCCGAACCTCTTGTGCCACACCTCAGCTGTCAGTAAAATGTGCTCTTCCATTCGCATTCAAATTTCTTCACAGTGCGGATTGCTAACGGAGTAACTCTGCATGGCGCAGCACTACGACGTCATCGTCATCGGCGGCGGCCACAACGGTCTCGTGAACGCCGCTTACCTTGCCAAAGCAGGGAAGAAGGTGCTGGCCCTCGAACGCCGCCATGTCCTTGGAGGCGCTGCCGTCACCGAAGAAATCTTTCCCGGGTTCCTTTTTTCTGAATGTTCGTACGTGGTCTCTCTGCTTCGCCCGGAAATCATTCGCGAGCTTGAGCTTCCGCGCCACGGCCTCGAAATTCTTCCACTCGATGGTACCTTCACGCCCATGGCCAATGGAAATTTCCTCTGGCGCATGAACGACCATGCCCGCACCCAGCGGGAAATTCGCCGCCACTCCCGCGTCGACGCCGAAGCCTACGACGAATTTTCAAAGATGATGACTCCGATGTGCCGCTTCGTGAAGCCCTTGCTCTCGATGATTCCGCCGGATCCCACCACGCTCAAGCCCGGAGACCTCAAGCAATTTCACTTTCTCCTGCAGCGATTCCGCAGTCTTTCTTCCGACGAGCGCTACACGCTCGTCCAACTCATGACCATGAGCGCGGCCGATTTTCTCGACCAGTGGTTTGAAACCGATGTCCTAAAGGCCACCATGTCCGCTTCGGGCATCATCGGTACCTTTCTTGGCATTCGTTCTCCGGGCACAGCGTACGTTTTGCTCCACCACTACATGGGTGAAATCGACGGCGCGTTTCGCTCGTGGGGTTTCAGCCGCGGCGGCACCGGAGCCATCTCCAACGCCATCGCCGACGCGGCCCGTGAGGCCGGCGCGGAAATCCGCACAAAGGCGGGAGTCGCGAATATCCTGGTCAAAAACGGCCGCACCTGCGGCGTAGCCCTACAAAGCGGCGAAGAAATCTCCGCCAACGTCGTCTCTTCCAGCGTCGATCCCCATCTCACCTTCGAAACATTTCTCGACCCGAGTCAGTTGCCCGCTGATTTTCTCGAAGGTGTCCGTCGCTACAAATACCGCGGCTCTTCCGGCAAAGTGAATCTCGCTCTCGACGGCCTTCCCGATTTCAAGTGCCTGCCCGGCCCCGGCGCCCATCTGCGCGGTGCAATTTCCATTTCTCCCAGCATCGACTATATGGAGCGCGCCTACGACGACGCCAAATACGGGAACTTTTCGCGCAAGCCGTACATCGATATCGTCATCCCTAGCCTCACTGATCCGAGTGTCGCTCCTCCAGGCAAGCACGTGATGTCCTGCTTCGTTCAGTACGCGCCCTACAAACTCGCGAAGAGCAGCTGGGATGATCAGCGCGAAGCTTTCGGCGACGCCGTTGTCAACACTATCGCCGAGCACGCTCCCAACATAAAAAAGATGATCAGCGGCCGTCAAATTCTCACGCCGCTCGACCTCGAGCGCGAGTTCGGCCTCACGCAAGGAAATATTTTCCAGGGTGAGCTCTCCCTGGAGCAGCTCTTTTTCCTCCGTCCCGTCCCGGGATGGGCCTACTACCGCACGCCCATCGACAACCTTTATCTGTGCGGCTCCGCCACGCATCCGGGCGGCGGCATCATGGGCGCACCCGGCCGCATCGCCAGCCAGGTCATTCTCAGGGATTGGAAAAAATCAAAATCCTCCCGTTCGAACGGGAGCAAGAACTAATCATGCCCATCGGACAGCGCGTAGCTCTTATCGGCGGCGGCCACAACGCTCTCATCGCCGCGTTTTATCTTGCAAAGGGTGGATTCAAGCCGCTCGTACTCGAACGACGCGAAATGGTCGGCGGCGGCGCCATTACCGAGGAATTTCACCACGGTTTCCGCACTTCCGCTCTTTCCCACACCGTCGGCCCGCTTCGCACGGACATTGCCCGTGACCTCGAGTTTCATAAACTGGATTGCGAAATTCTTCGCCCCGATCCCCGCGTCTTCGCTCCCACGCCCGATGGTAAATCGCTTCTCTTCTATAGCGATCATGCCAGAACAGCCGCCGAAATTGCCCGCCACTCCGAAAAAGACGCCGCCAAGTACATGAAATTCGCGGAGACGCTCGATCATCTTTTCACCATTCTTGGTGAACTCGTTTCCATCACGCCGCCCGCCATTGATTCACCCTCGCCTGAGGATTTCTGGAATCTTTTCAAGGCCGGTCGCAGCGTCCGCAGCCTCGGCAAGCAAGGCATTTTTGATCTTCTCCGCTGGGGCCCCATGGCGGTCGCCGATTTCGTTTCGGAATTTTTCGAGACGGATCTGCTCCGCGCGGTCATCGCCGCGCGCGGCATCTTTGGCACCGCGCTCGGCCCCTGGTCCGCCGGTTCTACGGCCGTGCTTCTGCTCCGCGCAACCGCGGACTCCCATCCCGTTGGCTCTGCCGCATTCCCGCGCGGTGGACTTGGCTCGCTCACCCTCGCCCTCGCCGATGCCGCCCGCAAGGCCGGAGTGGAAATACGCACGAATGCCGAAGTTCAACACATTCGCGTGAAAGACGGCTCGGTCACGGGCCTCGTTCTTGCTGATGGGGAAGAAATGGCCGTCGAAGCTGTCGTTTCCGGGGTCGATCCGAAACGCACTTTTTTCAAACTCCTCGATCCCACCCAGCTCGACCCCACCTTTGCGCTTCGCATTCGCAACGTTCGCACCGCGGGCACCGTCGCCAAAGTTCATCTGGCCCTCGGCGGTCTCCCCGTTTTCTCCGCTCTCGACCCCGCCGAAGGATTTCTCAACTCCCTCTCCGGCCGCATCCACATAGGCCCGGAAATCGATTATCTGGAACGCGCCTTTGACGCTTCCAAGTACGGCGAGTTCTCCACTTCGCCCTATCTCGATGTCACCATTCCCACGATTCTCGATCCGTCACTCGCGCCCGAGGGCAAGCACGTCCTCTCCGCCTACGTGCAATTCGCTCCTTTCAAACTCGCCGGGGTTTCCGCGGATGGCAAAACCATCGTCAAGTCCGAATCGAACTGGGACACGCGCCGCAAGGATCTCGGCGACACCGTAGTAAAAACTCTCGCGCAGTACGCCCAAAATCTGCC
>Ga0210384_10001092_pt1 | contig 38276 bp, 38 predicted proteins | sample IncBWH2MmetaG_FD_160574 | JGI IMG/M metagenome (GOLD analysis project Ga0210384, IMG submission 160574) | Forest soil microbial communities from Barre Woods Harvard Forest LTER site, Petersham, Massachusetts, United States - Inc-BW-H-2-M | ecosystem: Environmental > Terrestrial > Soil >...
CGTATGCCATCTGTTGATTGGCAATTATCATTTTGCCCACGATTACGGGTGTGTGCACCCCGGCATGCCTCTTGGCCGCAAGCATCTCCGTCGAAGCCGTGACGCCCCCACTGGTGGGATTGGCCTTAAGAAAGATCCACTTCCAATCTAGGTCCCCCCGGTTCGGAAGTCAAACACCTGATTAGATGCGGTTTTCGGCCATTTGGACCATCCCTTTCGAGCATCGATGCCGGCCAATCTTTATTACGGCATAACCTAACTAACTTGCATCCCTCTCAGCCGTCCAACATCTGAACCCAGAGCAGCCTGTACAATATGGCCACAGTCGCGAACCATGAAACGGATTGTCTGCCCAGTGTCGGAGAGCTGTCGGTGAAGGTCGACTGTCTTCCTTTCACCCAGGTCCCTCATACCACCAAGCTTTTCCTGGATTTTCTTTCGTATTCCCCCAAAATTCGCGGTTTTTACCCGTCATCTCCGAACGTTGCAGATTGGCTGAAGCAGACACCGGCCAAGCGTTATGACTCGGCCCGCCGTCAGCAGGTAAGCAACATTCTTTTGCGGCAGAATCGTTCGTGGAACTCGAGCGCGAAGAGCCTGGCCAACATCGAGCGGTTGCGCGCCGGAGCCTCAGCGGTCGTGACGGGACAGCAGGTCGGACTTTTCGGCGGCCCATTCTTCTCGCTGCTCAAGGCGCTTACCGCGGTGAAGCTGGCGGAAGAGGCGACCGCCGCTGGTGTTGACGCGGTTCCGATCTTCTGGCTCGCCACCAACGATCACGATCTCGCAGAGGTGAATCACACGGCGATCCTTTCGACTGACGGCTTGCGCGAAGTCGCGACGCCCTCTCGCGGCGTCGACGACGCACCTGTCGGCACCGTAATATTCGGCCCCGAGATCGAAGAAGTGGTGAAATCGGCGACCGATGTTTTGGGCCCGGTTGCGGCGATGGATCTCCTGCGCGACTCCTATCGCCCGGGCGAGACCCTGGGCAGCGCCTTCGCGTGGTTGTTTGCCCGCCTATTCGGAGAATTCGGCGTGATCCTGATGGATCCTTCGGACGTCGATTTCCATCCCATCGCGCAGCCGATCTACAATGCCGCGATCGAACGCGCGCAGGAGATCGACGAAGCACTGCTGGCCCGTGGTAAAGAACTCGAATCCGCGGGCTACCACCAGCAGGTAAAGGTCACGCCCTCTTCGACACTGCTTTTTATTGTGAAAGACGGCGCGCGCATTCCGATCCACCGGCGTGTGAATGGGAACAACTCTCTCGATTTCCTCATCAAAGACGAAAAGCTTTCCCAGAAGCAACTTCTCCATCACATCGCCGAAAAGCCTGACGATTTCAGCCCGAATGTTCTACTGCGCCCGATCGTGCAGGATCATCTCTTACCGACCCTCGCCTACACAGGTGGGTCCGCCGAAGTTGCCTATTTCGCCCAGGTCGCTGTCGTTTACGAAAAGCTGCTGGGGGCAGTGACGCCAATTGTTCCGCGGCTTTCTGCGACTGTCGTCGAACCGAAAATGAAGTCGCTGCTCGAACGCTATCACCTGGAATTAACCGACGCGTTTCATGGCGAAGATGCGTTGCGCGAAAAAATTGCCGCGACCACCTTGCCGGACGAGTTGCAAGCCGCTTTTGATCGCGCCGCGCAATCGCTCGACCAATCTCTAGCTGCGGTGAAGAATGCGCTTGGCCGGCTGGACAAGACCCTGGTAGAAGCTTCTGACAACGCTGCCTCGAAGATGCAGCACCAGCTGGAAAGCTTGCGCGCTCGCGCCGCCCGGGCAGAAGTACGCCAGAGCGAGGTGATTGGGCGTCACGCGCAGCAGCTCAGCAACTCGCTCTTCCCAAACAAAGTCCTGCAAGAGCGCGAGGTCGGCGCCATCTATTTCCTTGCACGCTATGGCGTCGAATTCCTGCAGACGCTCCACGATACTCTACAAAGCGGCTGCCACGACCACCAGGTCGTTACCTTCGACTAATGCGTGGGGACAGATGCCTCGTCTGTCCGGCGGAGCGCAACTCCGCAGCATCCAGAAAATCTGCACCGGCACAGCCCACGTGGCGGCAGACGCCCTCGTCTGCCGGGCGGAGCGAAGCTCCACAGTTTGGGATGTTAGGTCGGTGGAGCGACGGGCGTCCTCGCCCATAAGATTCAGGCGAGATCAGGTCAAAGTTTAAAAAATCAGTCGAGGTGCAGTGTGTTTCGTGCTTATATCCGATGTAACGGTGGAGACTTCTTTCAATCCGAGTATTGCCCCGATCGATGGTTGGTCAAGTGACTATACTCGTGAGTTTGTCGCGGCATTGAAGACGCTGAACCAGCAAAGCCAAGAGCAAACCTTCGCTGCCTTTCGCGACCTAGGCGCTTCGGAAGCGGTGCTGCGCAACCTGATCGTGGTGGAGTTCGGTGATGACGCATCCATCTTTGACGTTCTCGTTCCGGCGTCTGTTAACAGTGGCGGCAACCCCGTGAAGTACATTAGGTATTGATGATTCTCACTCCGCCTTGCTAGCGGCCAGATAAGTTCCCAATCCAATCATGATCGCGCCGGTCGCGGTCCGCTGCGTTTTCCGGAATCTCGCTGACGAGCGAATCTTGTTCCCGAGCGGCCCGGCAAACATCGTTACCACCAGATCCGCCGACGTATTCATGGTCACCGAAATCGTTCCTAGCATCAGAAATTGCCAGAACACATGCCCGGTGGTGCGGTCCACAAATTGTGGTATGAACGACAGAAAAAACAGCGCCGTCTTCGGATTGAGCACCTCGGTCGCGATCCCCTGCCAGAATGGATTGCGCACCGGTGCCAGCGCATCCACCGGAAGGGAACCCGGGTCGCGCCGCGCTTCGAGGATCATACGAATCCCGAGAAAGCATAGATACGCCGCCCCGGCATATTTGACCGTGGCAAACGCTACAGCCGAGCGCGCCAGGATCACCGACACTCCGGCCGCGGCCGCCAGCACGTGCACCATCCCGCCGACAAAGGTTCCTAGCGACGACAATACCCCCTCGCGCCGCCCGCCTGCCAGGCTGCGCGCCAGTACGTAAAGCATCCCGGGACCGGGTGCGATGGCCAACAGCAGTGCTGCTGTCAAAAACAATCCGAACCTGCCTGTATCGATCATGGTCACCCGATTCTAAACAATCTTCTTCACCAATTCTTCAAGCGATTCCACCCGCGGCACGCCCTTGTCGCGATACGCTCCCGGCACGTCGAACAACACGGCCTGCATCCCGGCCTTAGTCGCCCCAAGGTAATCCACCGAGTACACATCGCCAACGTACAGGCTCTCCTCCGCCCGCGCATTCACGCTCCGCAGTGCAGTTTCAAAAATCAGGGGATACGGTTTCTCTTTCCCGACAACCCCTGAATCCGTGATCGACAAGAACCCATCCGCGATGCCCGCTCGCGCCACGACATCGGCAATCTTGCCGTCGGAATTCGAAATCACCGCCGTTTTGTATTTTTCGCGGATCTTCGCCAGAGCCTCCCGCGTCCCCGGCCGCGGCTGATCCCAATTCGCCGAGTTGCGCGTGCTGGCCACGAGTTGCTGGCGCAATGCCTCATCGTGAAGCCCAAGGACCTCAAACAGACGACGATAAAACATGCTCCAGAAGCTCTCGTCAGCCCGGCCGCCATGCTCCACGATGTCATCGAACTTGTGCTTGATTTCGATCTCGAGCCGGCGGAGTTGTTCGTCGGTTGGCGCGATATTGCGTTCGTACAACGGCGCGAGGATACGCGTCCGATTCGGAAATAAAAGAGTATTGCCTACGTCGAAAAATACGAACCGCAAGCCATTGACCATGGGATTGATCTTAACGGATTCAAACCCGATGCGCCTTCGGATGCCGTGGTGTTTTAGCGCTCAGCATTCAGCACTCAGCATTCAGTCAACCATTCTGAAGTTTGTGGAACCTGCACTTTGGTTCTGGTTCCTCAAAGAATGCCCACCGCGGACGGCAAAAGGCGACGACTCAACCTTCACGTGGGAAGTACTGGCTGGAGGCTGAGGGCTGAAGGCTGAGTGCCAACTGCTAAATGCCAAGCGCGAACGCCTGCTGACCGCATGACCATGTCCCCGACTCTAAAATGGCTGAGTGCTGACTGCTGAATGCCTCCCACCGTGACCCCGCCGGAAAAAACGGGTAATATCGCTTGCAAGACTCTGGCCGAGGGGCGCTTCTCGGTCATCAGGGGCGACCCATCGCAAAGGGCAAATCTGCTTGCTGCTATCCAGTCTGGTCAGCCAACTCAGCCGTAACCGTAGCCCTGTCGCATCTCTCCCCCGAAGCATGTCGGTTTCGCCTCTGGCCCTGTTCGGTTTCGTCGCGCTTTTCGAAAGCTCTAAAAAAGGGGATGTCTATAACATCCTCTGGGCGCTGGTGTTTGGTTTTGCCACCATCAACATTCTTGGCCTGGTCTCACGCCGCATCGACCCGAATCGCCAGAACCGCATGTCTTTCGGAGAAATGATGGCGGTGGGCACGGTCGCGGTCGCCGTCATTCTGCTCGGCTGGGAGATGCTCTCCCTGTTCAAGGTCTTGCCGCTTCGCCTGCACTGATCCGCTCTGTGCCTGTGCGCGAGGCCGCCGCGCCGACCCGGAATTGGAGTATCATTCGTAGCAATGGCGAAAAATGCCCCCATTTTCGAGGTGACCTGCCCCTGCTGTAACGCGGTCTTGAAGGTCGATGCCGGGACCAAGGCGGTCATTTCGCACACCGCGGCCGTCCAGCCGAGAACCTTCAATGACATGGAGGAAGCAGCTCGCGCCATGAAAGAGCAGGACAGCCGCCGCGACTCGATCTTCCGCCAGTCGCTCGAGAACCAGAAAAATGCCGCCGACCTGCTGGAGAAGAAATTTCAGGAAGCCATCAAGAAGGCCAAAGAGTCGCCCGACACCGGCCGCCCCATCCGCGACTTCGACCTGGACTAACCCTCGATAGTTTTTCTGCCATCACGATGAACCACGTCGGAACAGACCCCTCGTCTGTCCTGCGGAGCAAAACTCCGCAGCCGCTGCCATTGAGCCAGAAAATGAGACGACCGACCACCGACTCCCGAACCGTAGCTAAAATCTCAACATATGCCTCGCCCGCTCTTGCTCGGTCATCGTGGTGCCCGCGCCACCCGCGCCATTCCGGAAAACACTATCGAGTCTTTCGATCTCGCCCTCGCTCATGGCTGCGACGGCTTTGAGTTCGACGTTCGCAAGACGGCAGACGGCCGCGCCGTCATCTGCCACGATCCAACGGTTGATAACATTGAGATTTCGAAAGCTGGGCCGGGAAGCCTTGAGACGCTTCCCACGCTGAAAGAAGTCCTGACCCGCTACGCAGCGAAGGCCTTCCTCGACATCGAGTTGAAGGTCCCGGGCCTCGAGCACAGCCTGCTTTCGACCTTGCGGGCCCATATCCCGCGACTGGGTTTTGTTGTCTCATCGTTCTTGCCGGAGGTGTTGGACGCGCTCGCCGTCCTCGACCCGGCTCTGCCGCTGGGACTCCTGACTGAAACCCCGTCGCAGCTGGCGCGTTGGAACCGTGCGCCCGCACGATTTGTCCTACCTCATCTTACACAAATTGATGGCGATCTATGTACAAACGTGCATGCCGCAGGCAAGAAAATTTTTGCGTGGACCGTCAACGACCGGGAAGGAATGCGCCGTCTTGCTTCGTGGGGAGTCGACGGCCTCATCTCCGACGACACCGAGGCGTTGGTCGCCACTTTAAAGACGGATGAGTGAGACGGTCCGAGAAGTTGCGCCTCGTGGGCTTTCGACAAGACCCACGTGCCAGGTACCCGCTGAGGGGCTAGAGCCTAGAGCCCAGAGCCTGGTTTCTAATCCGCCGCCGTCTCCAGCCGTACACCCATGCGCGGCTTGCGCAGGAATGCCGCCCGCTCCATCTCGAGCGCTTCCAGGTTTGCGCCGGTCGCCTGATCGTTCCAGCCGAGTACGGCGCCGATCCGCAACGCCGCTTCGCGGCTGCAGGAATCCGACCAGCACGCCCCGAGTGCAACCGGCACGCGGCGCAAGAGCACGTCGCCGAGCGTCACCGCGCACTCGTGCACGTAAGCATGGACTGCCTCGGCCACAATATGCTGAGAGTGTGGGCAGATCGGTGTACGCAGTTCCACGCTGCTCATCGCCATGCGCGCGATGTCCATCGCCTGCTTGCCGTGCCACTCCACGATCGCGCGCGACGACTCTTCGCTGATGTTGCCGGCTTCGGCGATGTCCACCACCCACTGATCGAATAGTGGGTTCAGCATGGCTCCATCAGCCATTCCAATTTCTTTGGGTTCGGCGACACGGATCCCGATTTTGCGGGCGCAATCGCGGGCTGCCGCGGCTGCCGTGGAAAGACTTCCACCAACCACCGAGATCATTCTAGCTACGTTGTCGTCTTCATGATCGTAGAGTGCGTGTGGCTGAGTTGGCGCTCCCGGAGTGCCCTTCAGCTCATACGGCAAAGGTCGGACTCCGGCAAAGGCGTGACGGATGTCGTTGGCCGACATTCGCGCCTTCGGAAACATTCTCGCCAACGAGCGCAGCAGGTGCTCGATTTCGTCCATCGCAGGATGCACCTTCGCGGGATCGGATGTATCCGCTACATGCGTCGAGCCAACCATGATCTGCTCGTTCCACGGAATCACGTACAGCGGTTGCCCGTCGATAGCCTCGCCGTAAACCGTGGTCGTCGGCGCGCCCGGAAAATTCGACACGACAATGTGGGAGCCGCGAACTCCGCTGATCAACGGCCGTCGCGTCCGGATCGCTGACCTTTGACAGAGCTTGTCGATCCACGGACCGGTGGCGTTGATTACCCATGTGGCCTCAATGCGTTCTTCGACATTCCGCGTCCAGTCGCGAAGCATCAGTCCACGTGCGCGCCCGTGGGTCAGGTCAACGGCTAAAACTTGTGTATGGTTTCGTACGATCGCGCCCGCGGCCACAGCTTCGCTCAGCCACTCGGCAACCAGGCGCTCCGGAAACTCGCATTGCGCGTCTTCGTAATCAAAGATCGACCAGCGAAGGCCGCGGTCGAGAGCCCGTTCCAGTTTCTTGTGCTCCATTTCAAAGCTGGATGTGTCGAGCCGGCTTGCCGTCATGCGGCGGTACAACCAGAGGCCCGTGCGGGCTGTCATGGCGCTACGCCGGTTCTCCGGGCTAAGCGCCATCAGAAAGTGGGAGGGATGTACCAAGTGCGGGCGCTCGTGCACGAGGCGCTGCCTCTCGCGAACTTTCTCGCGGGCAAACGCGACGTCACCCTGTTCCAGGGAGCGCAGGCCGCTGAGGATGCGGCTGGATCGGCTGGTGGCTCCTGAAGCGAAGTCGTGCTGCTCGACCAGCAGCGTGCGCTTGCCGGCGCGGGCGCACTCGCGCGCGATCGCTACGCCGGTAATGCCGCCACCGATCACGGCCACCTGAAAGTGCTGGCCGGTGAGTGGTTGCCGATTCGTTTCGCTAGACTTCATCGCCTGACGAGGGGAAGGCGAACGCTCGTCTGTCCGCCTGGGCGTACTCCCGCAAATCCAGTGTTACCTTCGGGCCATACTCTGCGATAGATCACTCACGGCACGGCACGTTTGTGACGCACGTCAGTAACGGTCACAGTAACGTTCCACGTGGAACATATAGCTACGAGGATGCCTTGACGTATATCTTGTAGCTGTAAGAGCACCGCCAACACTCGTGTCATCAGGAACATGGGATGCCAAGATCAAAATGCGACACTTCGAAACGAAGCGAAGGATAGGAAAAGCCACATTGCTCGGTGCGAGTTTCGTCGTTTAGATTAGGAACCGATGCCCCTGACAACCGGAGAACGCTTCGAGCGCGCCGTCGCGATCATGGCCAGGCTGCGCGCGCCGGGTGGGTGCCCGTGGGACCGCGAGCAGACGTTCGATACCATCAAGCCCTACACCCTGGAAGAGACCTACGAAGTTCTTGAAGCGATCGACAATCGCGATTGGCACGAGCTTAAGGGCGAGCTCGGCGATCTTCTTCTACAGATACTTTTCTATTCGGAAATGGCGCAGGAGCAGGGAACGTTCTCCATCGACGACGTCCTTGACCGGCTTTCGACCAAGCTAATCGATCGGCATCCGCATGTTTTCGGCGATGTGCAGGCGGAGACTTCATCGGAGGTGGTTCGCAACTGGGAGGCGATCAAGGCCGAGGAGAAGAAGAAGCGCCTTGCTGCCGGGGGCGGGAAGTCCGCGAAAGATTCATCGGGTGCCGGCTCAGTTCTGGGGGGAGTATCGTCCGCCATGCCCGCGCTGCTCGAAGCGCACAAGCTCAGCTCGAAGGCGGCGCACGTGGGCTTTGATTGGCCAAACGTCGAAGGACTTTTCGACAAGCTTCACGAAGAGACCGACGAACTGCGCCGGGAACTCGAAAAGTTCCCGGAACCAGGGCCCCGACCAAATCTGCGCGGGGTCGCTGGATCGGGACAGCAGCAGATTCCTGACGAACTTCGTGCCCGCATTGAGGAGGAAGTTGGCGATCTCTTCTTCGTACTGGTGAACATCGCGCGGTATCTTTCACTCGACCCCGAATCGGCGCTGAAGAAAACCAATCGCAAGTTCAAGCGCCGCTTCCAGTGGATGGAGGAGCAACTGCGCGAGTCAGGCCGGGCGCCGGAGCAGACAAACATCGACGAACTCGAAGGCTTATGGCAGCAGGCGAAACAACTGGAAAAATCAGGCAAGTGAAGGCCGACCATATCGTCATTCGGACCTGTCACGACCTGGAAGAACTGCGGACGGCGGTGGCCCTGCAGAAAGAGGTCTGGAACTTTACCGATGCCGAGCTGGTCCCCTTGCGCCTGTTCGTTGTCGCTGAGAAGATTGGCGGCCAGGTGATCGGAGCGTTCGACGGCATCCAGATGGTGGGCTTCGCGCTCTCCGTGCCCGGGATGCGCGGCGGCCATCCCTACCTCCACTCGCATATGCTGGCCGTCCGACAGAACTACCGGAACGGGGGTCTGGGCCGGCGCATCAAGCTCTTTCAGCGCGAGGAAGCGATGGGGCGCGGCTTCGAACTCATTGAATGGACGTTCGATCCCCTCGAGATCAAGAACGCGTATCTGAACATCGAGAAGCTGGGAGCGATTGCACGTCGCTACACCATCAACCAGTACGGAATCACGACTTCACCCCTGCAAGGCGGATTGCCGACTGACCGCCTGATCGCGGAGTGGTGGCTTAAATCGAAACGGGTCGAACAGTTGCTGGGCAAGGGAAGGCTGCCGAGAATCGAGTCGATGCAGCGGATCTCCGTTCCTGCCGCGATCTACGAATGGAAGGCGTCCCTTGATACGCGGGCCCGCGCCCAGGAGGTGCAGGAAACGAACCGGCAGCAGTTCCTGCACGCGTTTGCCGAGCGGCTGGCCGTTTTGGGCTACGAACGGGACACGCAAGGCAATGGTCAATTTTTGCTCGGAAGTTGGGACGAACCCTGGTCGTACGCGAGCCAGTAAACAATCAACACTCCACTTCGACGACTGACCTCCCATGAAAATCGAAGCCATCACACTGCGCGAAATTCAGATGCCGCTCGTCCACTTTTTCGAGACGAGCTTCGGACGCACCTACAGCCGGCGAATTCTTCTCGTGACTGCACACTGCGAGGGCGTGAACGGCTGGGGCGAGTGCGTTGCGGGAGAAGACCCCTTCTACAGCAGCGAGTGGATCGAGAGCGCATGGCTGACGATCACGCATTACCTTGCTCCGATGCTGATCGGCAAGAACTTTTCTCAGGGCCGCGAAGGGGCGGCGCTGATGGCTCGAGTCCGTGGCCACCGCATGGCCAAAGCTTCGCTGGAAAACGCGCTCTGGGATGCGGAGGCGAAAGCGAAGCAGCAACCGCTATGGAACTTGCTGGGCGGCACGCGGCGCGAAATCCCGTGTGGCGTCTCGATTGGCATTCAGGATTCGCCCGAGCAATTGCTGGAGAAAATCCAGACCGAGCTTTCCGCCGGCTACCGCCGCATCAAGATCAAGGTAAAGCCGGGCTGGGACATCAACATCCTTGAAAAAGTACGTTCGCGCTGGTCCGACATCACCCTCAGCGTTGACGCCAACTCGGCCTACACCCTCGATGAACTCGAACATCTGCGGAAGTTCGATCAGTTCAACCTCCTGATGATCGAGCAGCCGCTCTGGAACGACGACATCTACTATCACGCTCGCTTGCAAAAAGAACTGCGCACGGCGTTGTGCCTGGACGAATCGATCGAGAACGTGCGGGACGCAGCGTTCGCGGTCGAGACGGGCGCCTGCCGCATCATCAACATCAAAGTCGGGCGTGTCGGGGGCTTCACGGAAGCCAAGAAAGTGCATGACGTCTGCCTGGCCAACAACATTCCAGTCTGGTGCGGAGGGATGTTGGAATCGGGAGTCGGCCGGGCGCACAACATCGCGCTCTCCACGCTCGAGAACTTCCGCCTGCCCGGCGACGTCTCTGCCTCGAAGCGTTATTGGAAAGAAGACATCATCGAGCCGGAAGTGGAAGTCTCGCGCGATGGTCTTATTGCGATTCGCGACGCACCCGGCACCGGGTACCGCGTCAGGGAAGACCTGATCGAAAAGCTGACGGTGAAAAAGGAAACGACCAGCCGCTGAAGGGCTTTCTTTACCACACGCTACTTGTGGCTCTGACCCCCCGCCGCGTGGCTGTTTTCCGCGAGCGTATTCTCTTGCTTCTTCAGCAACTCCACGCCTTGCGCGAAGGTCAGGTCGCGCGGCACGGGACGAAAATCCTTCAGCGTCTCGTTTGACCTGAAGTCGAGATGCTTGAACAGCAGAATCTTTCCGGTAAAGGCCAAGCTCATTTTGCGGATGTCCCAGGTACCGTCGCCCACGTCGCCTTGTTCCACCAGGAAATGCCCGCCTTTATCCAGGTGACCCAAAATTCCCCAGCCGAACGCAACTTCTTTGAAGAGTTTTCCGTCGATCCGGGCAATCCTGTACCGGTTGGCATCGATCAGCAACGTGCCCTCCATTCCTGCCAGCACCTGCTCCGTTCGTGAGGGCGGCTCGTACTTGGGATTCGGCCGGAACTTCAGCCGTACCAGTTCGTCGCCTTCCTTGCCCACGCCCTCGGCGCCCCGTTCGGTTCCGTCGTATTCATAGAGGAATGCATCGGGCATCGACCGAACGATACGCTCCACGCGCTCGTCGTCTTCCTTTTCGCGCTGGCGTTTTTTCTTCAGCTCTTCCGGATTTTTCATGAGCTGATCCAGACGCGCCTCTTCAGCCTCTCGCTGCGCCGCGGTCAGAGGCTTGCCGTCGTTGGCGATGGCCATCCCCGCCATGGCGTCCTTGGTTTCGCAATAGAGCTTGGTCTGGGAGCCGTGGGCTCCCTCTTTAAGAGAAACGAAAATGTGCGGCGTTCCGGGCGTCTCGGATGCTTTGACTTCGTTTTGAACGGTTCGCCGGACGAGTTCTCCCGCAGGAATCGACTCAGTTTGCGCCGGCCATGCGCTTGCGGCCAGCGAGAGCATCGCCGCTGCCGCTACCCATGTTGGTTGGACTTGTCTGCCACGCCTCATGCCGAGCCCCTCTGTGCCGCTAGTGTACCGTTAGAAGAGCGTTCTGTATCCTCGTGTTGTACCGAACGTGTCCAGACGAGTGGGCAAGGACTAACGTTTCTCTTCTGCTCGGTCTCTGCGCGAAAAGCTCATGCGGGTTCGCAGCCGGATAGGTTAGAATCCTGTTTTCCCGCCAAATGAGCCCCAAGGAGGACTTGCCCCGGGGGCCGGCCGGAGACCACGACATCCTGTGACATCTCAGCTATCCGACGTAAGCCACCGGCAACCAGCCTAAGGAGAATGCGGTCATGGAAGTGCCCAAGAGTGGGGAGTTCGCACATATCGGGAAGTCGGTCGTCATTAAGGGGGAACTTTCCGGAAGCGAGGACCTGTATCTCGACGGCCAAGTCGAAGGCAGCATTCTGCTGAAGGGAAACAATCTCACGGTAGGTCCGAATGGCCAGGTCAAGGCCAATGTCGACGCGAAGGGTGTGACCGTGCAAGGCAAGCTGGAAGGCAACCTGCGCGCTTCGGATCGCGTGGAATTGCGGAAGTCCGCCATCGTGATGGGCGACATTGCAACCCAGCGGATAGCCATTGAGGAAGGCGCTTACCTCAAGGGCAAGGTGGACATCAGCAAGGACGGTAAGTAGCTGTTTCGGGACGGGAAGCCGTCCCGCGTTTTGAGCTCCCGGATCGAGTCCTGGAACAGGCAGTGAACAGGATTTGCCGTTTCGCACTGGCGAGCGAATCGGGCCGTTTTGGAGCGCCGGTGGAGGTCGGGCAAGGATTGTGCACGCCCGGCACGCCGGATTGGACTATTTCGCGCAAGGCTTCATGAAACTGTTTCGCGGCTCATCCTCCGGTCCGGAGCAAGGTGCATCTCCGGCACAAAGTAGTCCGAAACTTTCCCGCCGCTCGAGCGGCTTGGGAGAGCTTACGCGTCACTGGGCGTCGCAAGAGGGCCTTTGCATCCTCGACCTGGGCGCAACGTCCCCCGCGAATATCCGCTATTTCACTGAGCGCTCCCACAAAATCTACAGTGAAGACCTGCTGACCGCATCGACTGAGCCAGGCCTGGTCATAAAAGATGATCAAGGGAACCCGACACTCGATAGCCGCTTGTTTCTCGAGGAAAACCTGGTCTATCCGGCGGCGCAGTTCGACGTCGTTCTGTGCTGGAACCTGCCCGACTACCTTGATGAAAGCCTGGTGAAGCCCGTTGTGGGCCGTCTGTGGTCGGTTCTGAAGCCCGGGGGAATGTTGCTGGCGTTCTTCCACACTCGCGACGCGGGTCCCGATGCCCCCTGTTACCGGTATCACATCATGGGCCCCGACGTTCTCGATATGCAGCCTATTGTTCCACAGCGCGAGGTTCGGCGCGGGCCGACGGGTGCTGTACACCGCGCCGTCGGTGGAGGCTTCCGCCTGCAGCGCGTTTTCAACAACCGGCACATCGAGAATCTGTTCCGCGATTTCGCCTCGATCAAATTCTTCCTTAGCCGCGACAACATCCGCGAAGTGCTGGTCGTGCGCTAGGGCGAACCTGAACCCTGGGCTTCCTTTATGTTTCGCCGTGCCTCTAGTAAAGACCCGAGGCCAGCCCTTCCTGCTTCTGGCTCAATTGCCGTCAACTCATTTCGAACGCTTGAATCGTCCTGGCGAATTCGTGCATCTGTTGCGCGCAGGACCGGAACTCTCTTGGAGCTCTCGTGACTACCGTACCTCGTTGGTTCGACCGTAAGTTCGAATTCACTTTTCCCGTGGAACAGTTGCCCAATCTGTGCGCGCGCCTGCGCGGAACGCCGGCGCGCCTGGAGGAGATGTTTCGGGGAAGCGGCCTCGATGTCCGAGTCCGGAAGACGGAAGGGAAATGGTCCGCGCAAGAGCATGCCGGTCACCTGCTGGATCTGGAATGGTTGTGGGCGCAGCGCGTTGAAGACTTCCTCCTGGGCAAGAGTGAACTGACCACAGCCGATCTCAGCAATCGCAAGACCGACGAGGCGAACCACAACGCGCGCCCGATTGAAGACATCCTGGCGGCCTTTCGAAAAGAACGAGGGCGACTTGTCGATCGCGTCGCCGGAGTCGACCTTGCCTCTGTGAGCAAAGCAATTCTGCATCCGCGCTTGAAGCAGCCGATGCGACTGGTGGACCATCTCTACTTCGCTGCCGAACACGACGATCATCATCTGGCACGTATCTGGGAGTTGTTTCACGCCAAGTAGGAACCTGTGTGATGGCGCCGAGGTTCGCGCCCGTGATTGCACGCTAATGTGGGTTTCGGCTGGGTGCGATGAAGCGCCTAGCGCGTCATCTTCACGAAAAACCGCGACACCGCGGGGGTTCTCTCGAGCAGATGGCTGGCTGCTCGCCGGACGGGTCGCGGCAAAGCAAGCAGTTGACGAATTCTTGAGGAGCTGCGAAACACCGGCGCAAGCTCCGTGTCGTATTTCCGACGGTACCGGTCGGCGGCTTCCGTCAGCGAAATCTCGGAGCTGAAAAAAGGTGCGAGACATTCGGCTGCCATCGCTCCGCTGCGCAATGCCAGCGAGATTCCATCACCAACGAAAGGGTCTACGAATCCCGCTGCGTCGCCGACGAAGAGCGTCTCGTCTTTCGTGGGCCGGGGCTTGCGGAACATCAGTGGAAACGTGGTTACGGGTTCCATCAGCGGCTGCCACTCCCGCGCGCGCATATGCAGTTGGGGATGAAGCCGGAAGACCTCCGGCAAGGTTCGCGCCAAGTCGGACCGGACCATCGCGCAGGCATTCACGCGATTGCCAGCAGCGTCGTCGCCTGCAAGATGGACGGGTTGTACTCCGCAGTAGCCGCCGTCGAAGAAATACAGATCCACCGAGGCCTGCGCCGCAGGCTCAGCAAAATGGCCTTTGACGCCCAACCATTGCGTTCCCGAGTCGCCCGCATAGCGGACGACGAGGTTCGACCAGCGGCCCACGGCGGAAATCAGCGCACGAGCGTGAAAGTTCCGGCTCGCCGTCCGAATCTCAAAGCGCTCGTGGCGCTCGACGCTCTCGGCGGTCACCAGCAGTCGAGCATCTATTCCCGATTGCTCGGCCGCACGCCAGAGAGCGGCATCGAGGTCGAAGCGTCCGATGCTCGCAGCCGGAGGGCTGACCGGAGCGCAGATGATTCGGCCCTCCACAAAGAGGCGAGCCTCAGAAATGCGCGGGGCTTTCGCGAGCAACCCAGGAGCAGAGTCGGCGAGCAAGTTCGCGAGCAGATCGAGCGATTCGCCCGAAACGAACTCTCCGCATACGCGCTGACGTGGCAGCCGCCCGCGCTCGAGAAGTAGAACGTGGTGGCCGGCCCTCGCGGCAGTGATGGCGGCCGAGGTTCCGGCCGGGCCTCCGCCCACAACAGCCAGGTCGTAAACCGCGTCCGTTCGGGTATTCGGTGCGCGCACTACTTCCATGCAATCACGCCCATGCGGAAAAGGTAGTGACGAGTGACGTCGACCCGGGAAGCCGTCGTCGCGCACAGCATCCCTCGCATTTCCGGGATCGTATACGCCTGCCGTACCGAAGCCGGTGCGTCGTGCCGAGTGAGACGGCTGCGGTAGAGCGGCCACCCAGCGTACACCATTGCCATATGCAGCGGGTGGCGGATGAGGTCGTTGATCAATGCCGCGCGCCGGCAAACGCGCAGGCATTCGTTGACGAAGCGCACTACGTCATCCGGCGGCAGATGATGAGCGAACAATCCGCAGCTCACCAGATCGAAGCTCGCGTCGCGAAAGGGAAGGGCAAGCGCATCGCCTACTACCGAACGGCCGCCGTTTCCGACGTGCGCCGCGGAGCGGTCGAGCAGTGTAACGGTGAGCACAATCCCGCGACCGGCCAGCGTCTTTCGAGCAGCGTGCGGGACGTCCCCCGAACCGGCTGCGACTTCCAGGAGCGATAGTTCGCGAGCACCGGTCGATTGTGCGACCTGCTCCACCATCGCGCGGGTTGTCGTTTGGCCGCCGAACGTGCGATTGATCCAGCGAAGGTCCGCGAGGGAAGAGGCGACCTCTTGAGGAGTGCCGGCGTCGGAGTCGAGCAGTTCGGCCGTCGGAATCCGCTTCATGGAGTCGTACCTCGAGTCGACTCAGACTTCCGCGAGCTCTTCCTCGAGCAACTGTTTGTTGTAGAGGTCGGTGTAGTATCCGTTGCGCGCGAGAAGTTCTTCGTGCGTTCCCAGTTCCACGATGCGGCCACCGTGGAGCACCGCAATGCGGTCCGCGTTGCGGACTGTCGAGACCCGATGCGAGATGAAAATGGTCGTGCGGCCCTGCATCACCTCGCGCAGGTGGTTGAGAATCTTGTCTTCGGTTTGCGTGTCGACGCTGGAAAGTGCGTCGTCGAGAATCAGGATGCGCGGATTGCGCAGGATGGCGCGGGCGATCGCCGTTCGCTGTTTCTGCCCGCCGGAGAGCGTGATGCCGCGCTCGCCAACCATGGTGTTGAAACCATCGGGAAACGATTCGATATCGACCGCGATATTCGCCGCTGCAGCCGCCGCTCGCACCTCTTCGGCGGTTGCGTCCTCGTTGCCGAACGCGATGTTTTCGCGGATCGTATCGCTGAACAGGAAGGTCTCCTGAGGCACGAATCCGATGCTGCGCCTCAGAAACTCAATCGGATATTCGCGGATCGGCCGGCCGTCGATGAGCACGGTGCCGGGCGAGGCGTCATACACACGCGGAAGCAGGTCCACCAGCGTCGTTTTACCCGAACCTGTAGGACCCACAATCGCCAGGCTGCTACCGGCGGGAATCTGCAGGTTGACGTCCCGCAACACGGGTACGCCGTTGTAGCTGAAGTCGAGATTGCGGAACTCGATCTCGCCCCGGATCTCCTGTTCGGGCGGCCCGGCCGCTTTCACCGCTTTCTCGTCGGCGATTTCCGGGACTTCCAGCAGGATTTCGTTGATGCGACTCAGAGACGCCGTCCCGCGCTGAAACATGTTGACAACCCACCCCAATGCGATCACTGGCCAAGTGAGTTGAACCATGTAGGTGAGAAATGCGGCGAAATCGCCCGGACTCATCTTGTTTCTCAGCACCTCCTGTCCACCCAGCCACAAGACAAGTACGATCGCGAATCCCAGCGTCACTTCGAGTGTTGGCCACAGCAATCCAATCAAACGAGCCAACGGAAGACTGCGCTTGATGTACTCGGTGTTTGCTTTTTCAAATTGCCGGATCTCGGCGGCCTCCTGTGCATAGGCGCGAATCACCCGGGCCCCGGAGAAGTTCTCCTGCGCACGCGCCGAAATATCGGAAAACATTGCCTGGATTTTCTCGAAGCGCTCGTGGATCTGCCTCCCGAAATATTGAATGACGATACTGGCAACCGGAAGCGGAAGGAAGGTGATGGCCGTGAGCTTCGGGCTGATCCTGAACATGTAGAACAGCGCTCCGGCCGTGAACACAATGGTGTTGGCGGTGTACATGATCGCGGGACCGAGTAACATGCGCACGGCGTTGAGATCGTTGGTCGCACGCGCCATGATGTCGCCGGTGCGATTGCGCTGGTAGTACGGGTACGACAGCCGCTCAAGGTGCTCGAACATGTCATTGCGGAGGTCGAACTCGATGTCGCGCGAAATGCCGATTACGATCCAGCGCGTAAGGAACTGAAAGATTCCTTTCGTCGTAGCGATCAGGACGATCAGCAGCGCATAGAATCCTAGTTTCTTTAAGTCGCGCCCACCCTTATCGAGATAGTCGATGGCTATCCGCAACACTCGCGGAAACTGCACCCAGATGCCGTTCAGAAGCAGTACGCACAACGTGCCCCAGGCAAATCCCCGCCTGTACTTTTTGAGATAGGGATAGAGAGGGCGGAGACTCTTCGGCAGCATTGGTCTAGTAGATGCGATTCTACCAGCCTGGGGTGCAGGTGATTGTCAGGCAAGGGTTTCCGACGGTGATCGGGCGGATTCTCGTTTTTCGATCCACAGAGCGCCCCATGGTTTCGGGGCCAGCGCGCCCGAGTACGTTAGTAATCTTGTTGGTTACGAAGTGCTGACATAACTTCTTGACAGGCCGAACCTTGGGGAACCTGCAGTTGCTCGGAGTCCATCTTGCGGAACCAAACCAGAAGCCTGCCCCGCGCTGTGCGCTTTGTGCGCAAACTGCGAAGTACGATTGTTATCTTTTGTATTCTCACTCCTGCTTTTTTGACGCCGCGAGCGAGCGCGCAGAAGTCGGATAAAGTCCCGCGGAAACTTGTTTACAAAGAGAATCCAGGTTATCCGGTAACGCTCAGAGAAGCCCACATTGGCGGGATTGTTCGGCTGGAAATCGTGATTTCGGCGAAGGGTTCCGTGGACTCGGTGTCGCCTCTTGGAGGGAATCCAGTGCTGGTAGAGGCTGCCAGCGCCGCCGTCCGCAAGTGGAAATACGCTCCGACGGACAATGAAACCAAGACGCAGGTCGAGTTCACCTTCGACCCGAAGCGCTAATTTTGCTCTAACTGCGGATCGCCGGTGTGCTGGGTCCCCGCGAGCCCGCCAACTGAACTCCCCCTCGATCTTGTCGGAATACCGACGCACAGGCAACCAGTAGCGCAACCGCCCAACTCAGCAGGAAAAACCACCCCATCCCCATCAAGAACGAGTACATCAGCTCGCTGTTCATAACGGCTGCTCCAAATAATCGAATGCTGCTACGCAACGTATCCATCGACTCTAATCCCAGTTTCTGTAGTGCTGTGACGGTGCTGCTGGACGATGGCGCGAACGGCGTACAGGCGCCCTAACGTGGTTAATTGCGAGTCGCTGAGCGCATCCTCGATCTGGCCCATCCAGAATCCGAGCGCGCACTCGATTCCCTGAGACATTTCAGCCACTACGGCTTCAATTAATTCGTGATCGGACGCTGCGGATGCAAAGGTCGTACCCACCTTTCTGTCTGATCTCAGAGATCAGTTCGCCTACCGTGAAGAACGCCTGGGAGCGTCGAAAATTCCTTGTCCCTGCCTGAACCCGGCAACCTAAGGTAAGTTGCTGAGAAAAAGGGGGCGGGCTTGGGAGCTAACTCCCGCCCCACCTGTGCAGGACAGCAAACTTATTGGTTCGCGGGTGTCCCCGTTGACCCCGCCGGGGCCTGTCCAAAATGACGCTGGAAGCGGGCCTGCTGGCGCGCCTCGAACGCGGTCAATTTGGTCTTCTGATCCGCCGTCAGTACTTGCATCATCTCGGACTTGATGCGGGCTTTTTGCACCATCAGCTCAGCCATCGTTTGCGACTGCTGCGCGGCCAACGCGCGCACCCTGCTTTCATCGAAAGTGCTTGCTTCTTCCAATTGCCGCATCTGCTGATGCCCTTGTGCAAGCTGCTGCATGAGTGGCTTGATCGTCGGTTTCTCTTTCGACATGATGGCCTTCATCTGAGTTCTCTGCGCATCCGACAGGTCGAGGTAATCGCCCATCTTGCCCAGCATGTTGCCGAAACCGCCGCCCCGATGACCGAAGCCGGACGGACGTACCGCGGCCTGACCAAATGCCAACGCTGTCACTAACGTCAGGCCCAGGACTGCAGCCATGATTTTCAGTTGAACGGGTTTCATTTACTCACCTCCACGTGTCCCGGATTTTTCACCGGAACTGCTTGATCCGTTGCAATTATGGAAACACGATTCAGCGCGTATGGCGGTAAAGAGTCAGTCAATGCAAGTAAAGTTTTGTCAATGAGTTACCCCGGATTTGACAATTCTTTACTAGGATTTCGACACGTATCTCTGCAACAATGAAGACGGCGATGGACCGCATTCTGATCATTGATGACGACTTTGAGTTGTGCACGCTGGTGAGCGAATATCTCGCCGCCGAAGGCTTCCGCGTAGAGGCCGTGCACGACGGTGAAACTGGGCTACAGCGCGCGACCGTAGGGAACTATCTGCTGATTGTTCTCGACGTGATGTTGCCGGGCATGAGTGGTTTTGACGTGCTTCGCCGGGTGCGCGCGACCTCACGGATTCCCGTGTTGCTACTGACCGCACGTGGGGAAGATGTTGACCGAATTGTGGGTCTTGAAATCGGCGCCGACGACTATCTCCCGAAGCCATTTAACCCGCGGGAGTTAGTCGCCCGCATTCGCGCGATCTTGCGCCGGAGTGCCGCGGACCCGAAAGCTTTGGGTGCGCCCCGGCCTCCCGAGATTCTCAGGGTCGGTGACATTGAACTGGATCCCGCGACGCGAACGGTGCGCCATTCGGGCGATCCCGTGGAGTTGACGTCGGTTGAGTTCAACCTGCTGGAAGTCTTGCTGAGGGAAGCGGGACGCGTGGTCACCCGTGAGCAGTTAGTGAGCGCCGTGCTTAGCCGCAAGTTTTCCCCCTTCGATCGCAGCATTGACATGCACGTCAGCAAAGTCCGCAAGAAACTGGGCGACACCAACGGCGAAGAAGAACACATCAAAACCGTACGCGGCGTGGGGTATATTCTTGCCAGACCCCGCGAAAGGGTAAAAAGCGGCTCTCGATGAGAAGCCTGTTCCTGAAAATCTTCCTTTCGTTCTGGCTTGCGCAGGCGCTAATTGTCGCGCTGGTCGTCGCGGCGACTGTTGTATTCCGCCCGCAGACCGAGTCTCCTTTCTGGGAATACATCAAGGCTCACACCGCCGACCAGTTGATGCAGGCCTACGAGGCGGGCGGTCCGCCTGGATTAAGCCGGAAGCTGGACGAGTTCAACAATTCTCTCAAGCTGCAAGCATTTCTTTTTGACGATCAGGGTAAAGAACTGACCGGCCGGAAAGCCCCCGCCTGGGCCTATCGGCTCAGCCGCGGCCTCGACCCGCAGCCCAGCGCATTGTTCCATCGCTTCTCCGCGCGTCGGTTCGTTACGCATCAGGTGACGGCGGCCGACGGCCATCGCTACATCATGGTGGCGGAGGTTCCACCGCGTCCGTGGCTGCCATTGTTGCGGCAGAAACCGCCCGGTGCTGGACTCGAGATTCTGGCGATGGCTGTTCTGGTTTCCGGACTCATCTGCTACCTGCTCGCGCGCTATTTGACTTCCGATGTGCGTCGACTGCGCGCCGCCACCCAGCAATTGGCGGCCGGCGACCTCAGTGCGCGCGCTGATGCGCCCCGCGGAGGCCGCCAGGATGAGATCGCACAACTTGTGCGCGACTTCAACACCATGGCCGAGCGCCTGCAGGATCTCGTCAACGCACAATCACGGTTGCTCAACGATATCTCGCATGAATTGCGCTCTCCGCTCGCGCGCCTGAGCGTGGCCCTGGGCTTGGCTTGGCAGCGCACTGGTCCCGACGCCCACAGTGTTCTCGAACGCATTGAACTCGAAGCCAATCGCCTGAACGAACTCATCGGACGCTTGTTGACGCTGGCCCGCCTTGAGGGCGGAGAGGATGCGATGCGCCGGACTCCGATCTCGGTCGACGAGTTGGTACGCGACATCACGAAAGATGCCGATTTCGAGGCGCAGAGCCGCCAATGCCGCGTGCGCTGCGTGATCCAGGACGAGATTATCATTCTGGGGAGTCCGTCACTTCTGCACAGTGCCGTCGAGAACGTCGTCCGCAACGGGATGCGGCACACGCGCGAGGGAACGGAAGTCGAAATCCGCATGGCTGTGGAAGGCCAGAACGGTAAATCGGAAGCCGTGATTCGCGTGACCGATCGCGGCCCCGGCGTCCCAAAGGAAGCTCTCGATAAGCTGTTCCGGCCGTTCTACCGTTTGGACGACGCCCGTGGCCGGCAAACAGGCGGCGTCGGCCTGGGTCTGGCGATCACAGAACGTGCGGTTCGTCTCCACGGCGGCACGGTTCGAGCCTCGAATCGTCCCGAAGGCGGTTTGATGGTCGAGATACGATTGCCTCTCGAAACATCGGTGCAGCCGGAAATCATTGAGAAGCCTTCGCCCACGTCGCCGGTTCAGACTGCCTAAAATTCATTCCCGATGACGGACTTCCCTGGCTCATGCCAAATTTCCACAGGTATTCTCCGTGGCGATTGTGCCCTACAGGCAACTTTCCGGAGCACCTGAGATTCCAATAAGTCTTTGCGGCAGTTTGCTCTTCCGGGAATTTCCTGATACACAAATGAAGGTAATCAAGCCCTCAATCTGGATTGCTCGAGGTCTGTGCGGCCTCGCGATCACGAGAACATCATCAGGAGAACGCATCTCAATGAGGTCTGGCTGGCTTCAGTGTGTCGTTGTGGCGCTGTCACTCGTCTTCTTTTCAAGTTGTGGTTCATCCAGCAAGTCGGGCTTTATCTATCTCGTCACCCAAGGCACTTCTCCTGGACTGGTCACTGCCTACTCGGTAAATCTCGGCAACGGCCTTTTGAATTCCAGCAACGGCGCTTTGGTCCAGACCGGCAATAGCGTGAAGGCAGGTACCCAGCCAACCTTGATGCTTTTTGATCCGACGTCCTCTTTTGCGTACGTGGCGAATTTTATTTCGAATGATATCTCGTTGTTCACCGTGAACAAGGGTGGCTCGTTGACCGCCGCTTCCTCGACCACTCCGCTGACGAATGCGGTGCGACCCGCGGGAATGGCGATGGATCCGGGTGCACATTTTCTGTTCGTCGCGAATCAGGGATTGGTCGCCTCGAATTCGAATCCCACCGCGATTCCCGGAAATCTTTCGGTGTTCTCGATCGGTTCCGGTGGTGCGCTCACCGAAGTGGCAGGCTCTCCTTTTGCCATTCGGGAGACTTCGCCGCCGCTGCCGTTCAATACCGTGCCACCGTTCCCGTCCGCCGTGGCGGTCGCGCACTCCGGAAATTTTGTCTACGTCGCCGATCAAGCCAACAATGCGCTGGTATCGTTTTCGTTCGATTCCAGCAGCGGCGCTCTCACTCCAATTGCGGAAGGCTGTCCGCAATGCTTCGGCACCGTGGTGGGAACCGCGCCGAGCGCCCTTCTGTCTCCTCCAGTTGGGGATTTTCTCTACGCCGCCAACTCCAGCTCCAACGACATTTACCAATTCGTGATCAACACGGACGGGACCCTGAGCCCGCTCAATACGAGCGCGACTGCGACCACCATTGCCACGGGTCAGGGTCCTATTTCGATGATCACCGACCCGACCGGCAAATATTTGTTTTCCCTCGCCAATCAAGGAAGCGACGTCACTGCTTATACGTTGAACCAGGTCACGGGTGAGCTCACGGCAATTACGGGGAACGGAGGAACGATATCCACGGGAGCCAATCCGGTGGCGTTTGTTCTGCGCTCCGACGATACACGTGACGGCAATTTCTGGTTGTTTGTCTCGAATAATGGCGGGAGCTCGATCTCGACATACTCAATGCAAGGGTTAACGGGAAAGCTAACGGCCCTTCCGCAACTAACGTCCCCGTTGGCGCCCTACGGCATCGGTTCTCGCTGAAACCTGAGCATTTTGCAATTAGCGCTTGGCATTTGGCCAGTCAACGTGCGCGCATAACGCATGGGGATAAATGCCAATTGCTAAGTGCTAAGGGCGCCTTCTACGTCGGCAACTTCAGGATCAGGTACGCTCCCACCAGCGCGAAGATCAGGTCAGGCGACCACGCCGCGAGCCCCGGCGGCAACTGGCTGAGGTTACCCATCGCCTCGAAGAGCCGCGAGATCGTCTCGTACACCACCGCAATTCCAACTGCGACGGCAACCCCAGTCACGGCTCCGCGCTTGCCCGCGGACAGAGAGAAGGGAATTGCCAGCACGGCCATCACCATGGTGACCAGCGGGAAGGCGAGCTTGCGGTGCAGTTGCACGCGCAGCCGCACCACGTCGAAGCCGCTCTGCTGCAGGTCGTGGATGTAGCGCCGTAGCTCTTCGTAGTTCATCTCCTGCGATTGCAGGACTTCCTTCTTGAAATAAGTGGGCGGCTCGCTGAAGGGCGGAAAGGTCGCCACGTCGAAGCGCCGAAAGCGCTCGATCGCTTCACCGCGCAGGTCGCGCTCCCAGCCATCCTCGAAGATCCAGCGTTGCGTTGGTTCGGACCAGTGCGCGCGCTCGGCCACGACGCGGTGCGTGATCGCGAAACTCTTCGGATCGAACTGGAAGACCGAAATGTCGGCAAACTGGTCGCGGTCGGTATCGAAGAACTGATAGTAGTAGATGTCCGAGTGTTCGCCGAAAATCCACTTCCGGTCGGGCCTTAGGAACGTTTGCGCGGGCTTGCCCTTGATCAGGTTTCGTAGGGCGTCCTGCCGCTTGTTTGCGTGCGGTAGATAAAACTGGTCGAGAAAGAACAGGCTGGCCGATAGGAAGGCCGCGATCACCAGCACAGGCACGATGATGCGATACACGCTGATGCCTGTCGCCTTGATCGCCGTGACTTCGTTGGAGCGCTCCATCAGGCCGAACGTGATCAGGACGGCGAGCAAAACCCCGTACTGCATCACGACGTTGTAGAGAAAATACGGCGACACATTCAGCAGGTATTCCCCCACCACCCACCACGAAATCCCGTTGCGCTGGATGTCCCCGAGAAGCTCAAAGAGCGTGAACACCAGCATCAGAATCAGGAGCGTGGCCATGATCATGCAGAGATAGAGAAAGAAGTCACGCAGAACGTAATCGTCGAGAATGGTGGGGAAGTCGACGCCCGAAAAACGGCGCCGGCTGGCCAGCCTCTCAAATACAGTACCCACGCGATTCGCAGCGGCCTCCGCCTTGCCGTTACCGTTTTCCCGTTCTGACTTTCGGAACGGATTGCGCAGCGAAAGCCATTGCCCAATTTCCAGAGGCCGCCTCTCCGCCCGCCACATCAGGAGAATTCCGCCAAGCAGAAAGACAAGATCCGCGAACCATATTCCCAGCCCCGGTGAAAGCTTTCCTTGCCGCGCGAGCGACAGCCCCACGAGGGACGCGGAGTAGTACGCAAAGACGAGGACAATGGTTAGCACGAATCCCGAAGACTTGCCGCCCTTCTTTGACGACAGCCCCAGCGGGATGCCGACCAGCGCCAACACTACGCACGCCGTGGGCAGCGCCAGCCTCCTGTGAAACTCGATGAGATACCAGCGGGTGGCCTCCGGCGGCCCTTTCTTCGCCTGTGCCAACAGCGACGTTGTGTCCAGTTCGCCCACGGGAACCGGCTCCACATCCTGCTTGGTGTCGGCGGCAGGGACCTCGATCGGGATGTCCGTTTGCTGGAACGACGATATCTGGTAGTGCTCTGGATCTTTCGGGTCGATCTCGTGCGTGGAGCCGTTCACCAGATGAAGATGCAGCGTCGTCGGACCCTCGCTGACAAGGATTCCTTGTTCTGCTTGCCAGATGCGCGGCGAGCCCGGGCTGCTCATATCCGCGAGAAACACGCCCTTCCAGACGGCGGCTCGCTGCCCCCCGCGAACGTCCTGAACATAGAGGACGGTCTTCGGGAAGCCCTCGTAGAACACGCGTGGCTGCACTTCAAAAGACGCTTGCGCCGTCTTCAGGCGATCCTGCAGGCGAGCAAGGGCGGCCTGCGCATGTGGAGCAACGTATACGCCATTGACCAGCGCAAGGAGCCACGCGACCAGGACGAAAATCGACAGGATGCGGAGGAAGTTCCATACGCCGACGCCGCTGGCGCGCATCGCTGTGATTTCGCTGTCCGCGGCCATGCGGCTCAGGCCAATGAGAATTCCCACCAGCACACCCGCGGGAATCGTAATTGTCAACGTGACCGGAAGGATCAGGAAGATCACTTCCACGACGCTGGAAAGAGGAGCGCTATTGCGGACGACCAGCTCCAGAATGCGGCCCAGGTCTTTCGTAAATAACACGAACGTGAAGATCACCGCGCCAATGGCGGCGTGCGAGACAACTTCGTGGAGGATGTAGCGGGTCAGAATCCGCATGGCCGCGGGGTTCGCTCTAAGGCGAGTCTAGCATGATGGAAAGGCGCGCCGGCGGCGCAGCCCGCCGGGCGCCTGCACTTGCATCCCACTCGCGCTTCGTTGGACAATCACGAGCCGTTTGCGTCGGCGGCTTATCGGTAACGGAATTCGTCTCGCGATGGTTTCATGATTCGTCGTATCTCGACCCTTTTTGTTCATATGTGCGGCACTTGCGTCGTTCGCCGAGAACCCGAGCGTTTCGAAGCAAGACACCGTCAATTGTCTCGCGGCTTCGATCTAGACCACGGCCCGTTCATGTTGCAGGGCATTCCCGTGCTCGACCTATGGGTTGACATGACCCACTGCGATGAGATCCATCACAAGTCGAGCGACACGTACGACAAGGTCGATGCGCTTGATTTCAAGGCGGGCTCGGCGATCGTGGCCGTGGCCGCTTGGACGATCGCGAATGATCCCAAACCCATCGCTCCTCATATTGACCACGCGGCTGTCGCCGGCATTCTGAAGAAAGCTGAACTCGACCAGATGCTGGCCGCAATCGGCCAGTGGAAACCATAAACGTTGAAAATCGCTCTGTGTCCAAGGGGCACTCGGGACAAGTGCCCAAAGCGATGTGCAAACCGAGGCCTCGGATCTTCGGATCTATCGTCGCAGTAGGGGAATGTTTCCGAGAAGGTTCCCAATGTCTTTCTCCCTCGGACGAACCCCTTAGCGAATTTCTTTACTCTTGCTGTGATCGAAAATACACCTCACATTTCAACAACTGGTCGTAAACCATTCATATTGTGGATTCATGGGTTTGGCCAATGAGATGCTGCCAAACGACCGGCGAATTGCGTTCAGGCCATCCGTCAAAAGTCAAAAAAACAATCGAGGCCAGGTCCCCATGGCGAAGCGCAAGCTGCTCTGCGTTGACGACGACTCCGGAATCCGCAAATTCTACAAAGACATGTTTGGATGCCACGGTTATGACGTCACCGTAGCTGCGAGCGGCCGCGAAGCTCTGAAGCTGTTTCTCAGCCGCAAAGTCGATGCGGTCGTCACGGATATGGAAATGCCAGGGATGACCGGCATGGAATTGGCTGCCAAGTTGAAGCGGCTGCGTCCCGAACTGCCCGTCGTGCTGGTCTCTGGATCAAAAGCGGCAGTTGAAACTCCACCCAAGACGGTGGACGCGTCCCTGCCCAAGGGCGCTCCTATTACGAAGCTCATTAATCAGATGGATGCGGTTATTGCGGCGCGCGTCAGCAAGCGCACTCCGCTGCGCCCCAAGCGATTCGTTCCTCTTGGCTCTGTGCTGGCGAGTATTGCGATCGTCGTCTACGCGTTGCCGCGCATCTGGAAGTAAGCGACTTTCCGTTCACCGATGGTCACTACCGCTGATAGTGCTGGATCACCGCATTGTCGGCGGTCAACTCGCCTTCCGCGACAACCGTTGCCCTCTCCGCAATGACCTCCAGAGTGTCGTCATGAAAGGTGATCACGTAGTGCTGAAGCGCATCGAAATGTGATGATTTGTGGCGCGGATGAATGCTATTTCGCGCTTCAATCTCGCGGATGAGAGGCGAATTTTCCACGATGTAAAACCCGTAAAATCCTAAGCCATGCGGGTAGAGTTCGTGTGCCGCGAGCACTTCTTCATTGGGCCAACCAAACCTGAAAAATAACGGTAGTTCGAATCGAAGTACAGCCGCTGCCTCTGACAGTTGATCATTCTGTCGAACGTAGTATGCGCAGTGAAGAGCTGCTCCGTCCGCAAGATACAGAGCCGGCCGTGGAGATCCTGTGTCCATCGGGGGCGGCTCTGTCCACCGAACAAGCCGCGGAGGACCTGGCATGTCGAACCTCCGAATGCTTCTCCCATTCACTGCGGCCGCAAGAACACCGCCGCTAGCGGTGGCAGCGTCAACTCCAGCGAAAACGGACGGCCGTGCTGTACCTTCTGCTCCGCCATCGCTCCGCCGCCATTCCCCATCCCACTTCCAGCGTATTCTTTGCCGTCGCTGTTGAGCACTTCCTTCCACCACCCGCCCATCGGAACTCCCACGCGATATTTCTCGCGGGGCACCGGCGTGAAGTTGCAGGCGATCAGAATCCGGTCTTTTGGTCCTTTGCCTTTGCGCAGTAGGGAAATGATGCTGCGGGGTGCGTCGTTGCAGTCCACCCACTCGAAGCCCGCGGGCTCACTATCCAGTTCGTGCAGTGCTTTCTCGTTGCGATAAAGCTGATTCAGGTCGCGCACCCAGCGCTGTACCCCTTGATGTACGGGATACTGCAGCAGCCACCAGTCGAGCGATCGGTCGTGCGACCACTCATTGCCCTCGCCGAACTCATCGCCCATGAACAACAGCTTCTTTCCTGGCTGCGCATACATGTAGGCGAACAACAAACGCAGGTTGGCGAACTTCTGCCACTCGTCGCCCGGCATTTTGTTCAGCAACGAACCCTTGCCGTGCACCACCTCATCATGCGACAACGGCAGAACGAAGTTTTCCGTGAACCCATACAGCATGCGGAACGTCAGCATGTTGTGGTGGTAGTGGCGATGAATAGGATCGTGCCGGAAGTATTCCAGCGTGTCGTGCATCCAGCCCATATCCCACTTCATGCCGAAGCCGAGCCCACCTACGTACACCGGACGCGACACCATCGGCCACGCCGTCGACTCTTCGGCGATGGTCTGAATATCCGGATGCTCCTTGTACGCCTCTTCGTTGAAGCGCCGCAGGAAGTCGATCGCCTCCAGATTCTCGCGCCCGCCGTACTTGTTCGGAATCCACTCGCCTTCCTTGCGCGAGTAGTCGAGATACAGCATCGATGCGACCGCATCCACGCGTAACCCGTCCGCGTGATACTTATCGAGCCAGAACATCGCGCTCGACATCAGGAAGCTGCGCACCTCGGCCCGCCCATAGTTAAAGATGTGTGTCTTCCAGTCAGGATGAAAGCCTTGCCGCGAATCCGAATGCTCGAACAAATGTGTGCCGTCGAAGTAGGCAAGTCCGTGCGCGTCGGAAGGGAAATGCGACGGTACCCAATCAAGAATGACTCCAATTCCATGCCGGTGCAGGTAGTCCACCAGGAACATGAAATCCTGCGGCGTGCCATAGCGTGCCGTGGGCGCAAAATACCCGGTGGTCTGGTAGCCCCATGATCCGTAGAACGGATGCTCCATGATCGGCAGCAATTCCACGTGCGTGAATCCCATGTGATTCACATACTCTGCCAGCTTGGGCGCGATCTCGCGATAGGTGTACGGACGCTGGTGCTCCTCGGGAGAGGCGCGCATCCACGAGCCAAGGTGTACTTCATACGTGGCCACTGGTGCCTTGATCGAGTTCCGCCCGCCGCGCTGCTTCATCCACTCACTGTCGTTCCACGCGTAATCGAGGTCCCACACGACCGATGCGGTGCGAGGCGGCTTCTCCTGCAGGAATCCAATCGGATCCGTCTTATCGGCGCGGTACCCGTGATGAACCGACTCGATGTGGTACTTGTACAGCGCTCCCTTGCCGACGCCCGGGATGAATCCCTCCCAAATCCCCGAACTGCCTCGCGGCCGCAGCGCGTGGGTCTTCGGATGCCACTGGTTGAAGCTTCCGATTACCGTCACCTCGCGCGCGTTTGGCGCCCACACGCTGAAGGTCGTGCCGACGTCGGACCCTGAGCCGCTCAGGTGTGCGCCCATCTTGTCGTAGATCCGGTAGTGGCTGCCTTCGTTGAAGAGGTATAGGTCGTTTTCGGTGAGCAGCGACGTGTCATAGCGAATAGCGCTGGGTGCGGTTTCGGTGGATTGGGTCATAAGTTCTCGCGACGGAGGCAGGCGCAGTCCCCAAGTTCGCCCTTAGTGTACCCAACTGGCGGGTCTTTTGCCGAAGGGCTGCATGCTAGACTTCTGGCTGCTAAGTTCGCCGCACCCGAGACGCAAGTCACGCCAATGCCTGTTCTGCGCGTAGTCCTTCTGTGGCATCAGCACCAGCCGTTCTACAAAGACCTGGTCACCGGTGAATACCGTTTGCCCTGGGTACGGCTGCATGCCTTGAAGGACTACTACGGAATGGTGAAGCTGCTCGACGACTTTCCCCGGGTGCACCAGAATTTCAACCTCGTTCCGTCGCTGATCACGCAAATTCAGGACTACGTCGCCGGTTCGGCACAGGATCCGTTCCTTCAGGTCGCTGTACGGCCAGCTCGTGATCTCTCACTCGAGGAACGCCGCTTCGCATTGCAGTATCTGTTCCAGGCGAATCCCGTCAACCTGATTGGCCGCTACCCGCGCTACCGCGAGCTCTGGGAGAGATTTCGCAGCACGGGAGATTCTCCCGAGCGCGCCGAAAAATTCTTTCAGCCGCAGGACTTCACCGATCTCCAGGTGCTTTCGCAGATCGCATGGTTCGACGAATTTTTTCTGCAAGAGCGCGACATTCAGGAACTGATCCGCAAGGAACGCAACTACTCGCTCGAGGATCAGCGCTTCGTCATCACGCGTGAGCGCGAGTTCATGGGACAGGTCCTGCCCGCGCATGCGGCCGCAGCGAAGGAGGGCCTGATCGAACTCTCCACGTCGCCCTTCTATCATCCGATTCTTCCGCTGGTTTGTGACACCAACATCGGCGCGGTTTCTTCGCCGGGCCTGGCCCTTCCGCAGAATCGCTTCCGCCATCCGGAAGATGCGCGCGACCAGATCCTGCGCGGTCTCGATCTGCACGAGAAAGTATTCGGTATACGACCGAACGGCGTCTGGCCCAGCGAAGGCAGCGTCTCAGAGGAAGCAATCGCGATCGCGCATAAGCTCGGTGTGCAATGGATGGCGACCGATGAAGGCGTTCTCGGGCGCAGCCTCGGCCTGTTCCTCGGGCGCGATGGAGAAGGTCGTCTTCCCAGCCACCTCGCCGAAAAGCTCTACACGATTCACCGCTACGAAAATTCCGGGACGACCATGCACATGGTTTTCCGTGACCACACCATCTCTGACCTGATCGGTTTTGTGTACAGCGGAATGCAACCAAACGAGGCCGCGCAGCACTTGATCCAAAACATTAAGAGAGCTGCACAACCCGTTCTAGACATGGGCCACGACGCCGTAGTGCCCATCATCCTCGATGGCGAAAACGCCTGGGAGTATTACCCGCAATCCGGCCGCGAATTCCTGCGCCGATTCTATGAAGCGATGCAAACGACTCCGGGCATGGAAGCCGTCACGATTTCCGAAGCGATTGCGCGCCACAAGAATTTCAATCATCTCCATGCCATTACACCGGGCTCATGGATCTCGGCGAACTTCAACGTCTGGATTGGCGCGCCCGAAGACAATCGGTCCTGGGACTACCTCTCCCAGGCTCGCGACTTCTACGATCAGAACATTTCGCATGCCACCGAACCGCAACGCAAGCTGGCCTACGAAGAGATTCTCATCGCCGAAGGCAGCGACTGGAACTGGTGGTATGGCCCCGAACACCACTCGGCCAACGACCGCGACTTCGATGAGCTCTATCGCAAGCACCTGTCGAACGTCTATCAGGCTCTTGGAGCGACGCCGCCCGATTATCTCGCACAGCCCATCTCCGGCGTGGTGGCACGCCCGTCGTTCATTCCGCAGACAGCCTACATTCATCCGCGCGTTGCCGGCGACATGGTGCGTTACTTCGAGTGGATGGGCGCCGCGACCTATACTGCGGACCATCGTGCCGGCGCTATGCACGGCAAGCAGTTCTTGTTTGACGCCGTTCATGCCGGCATCGACGAGAAATACGTGTACGGCCGGCTCGATTTCAGAGGCAAGATTTCCTCCGCACCTTTCGAGCTTGTGGTGAATCTCGAATCGTGGGACGCCCACGGCCAGCAACCACGAAGGGCGCTACGCCTGGAAGCCGTGGTCAACGACGGGAAAATCCGGAACTGGACCGTGGCGGCCTTGAAGGCGGACGCACCCCTGCAATCCTCGGACAAATCGAACGTGCAGGGTGCGAAGGTCGCACTCCAGCGCAATTTCGAATTTCGCGTCCCGCTTGAGTGGCTGGACGCCGTTCCGCATTCCGCAACGCCCGGCGCGCCAACCGGAGCCTCTCGCCTTCGTTTGCGATTAAGCCTCTGGCACAATCGCCTTCCCGTTGACGCGCTGCCGCTGGAAGGCTGGATCGAATTGCACGTCCTGGAAGAGGCGGAATTGCAGGTGTTGTTCTGAGACTCCGGTCTCAGGTCTTGGGTTTGAGGGTTCATGGCAGACTCCCAATCTTGTCACCCTGAGTGAAACGAAGGACCTGCTTTTCTTCCCAGCAAAAATGCCCGAAGCCGAAGCTGCGGGCACAAACACATTTCGCTCGTATCCGAACACCTAACACCCGACACCTAAGACCTGCTTTACTGTCCTCCCGCTGTGGTCGTGCCTAGCGTCATCGGCCGGCTCAACTCCAGCATGAGTTGCGTTCCGGACGGCAGGACCGCGGAATGTCTCTGCACAAGCCAGTGCGTGGTGGTGGCGCCCGCGCCCACCGCGCCGCCGATCAGCAGTCCGGGTCCGCTGCCGATGAGTCCCCCGATTAGCATGCCTGCGCCCGCTCCACCCGCGACCTCGATCTGGTCGCGACGGTCATGTCCGGAGCCCTTGAACATTCCCTCTTCGTTCACATCCGTTCCCTTGATGTCGGTATCGACGAGAATCGCATTGAGCATGTAGCGCTGCCCATCCGGCATCAGAATGTGCTCGGGGAAAATTCAAATTGTGGGTTTGCCCTTGATACGCCGTGGTTCACTAAGCTTCGTCACGCGGCCTTCGACGACCGCGCCGGCCGGGATCAGCGTCTTGCCATCGACAATGACGGGATCGGCAATCTTTCCCTGAAACGGGTCGCCGACTTTGCTGCTGAACGTCGAAATCGTTGTCTCCAGCTTGACCTTCAACGGTGTCCCTTCCGGCACCGATGGAGAATTGTTTTGCGCCCACAGCGATACCGCCATCAAAAGAGCGGCCAGCGTCACCAGAACCTTCTTCATGACTCCTCCTGCCGATTCAACTCTAGAAATTGCTTCCATCGAACCCTGGGGCCGAGCATCGTGCCCTACCGCAACGCCTTCGCCGCTGCGATCACCTGTTCCAGCGGCGCGCGATCGCCCTGGTTATCGCCGCGGTAAACAAACCGCACGTACCGTTCGCGATCAATCACCAGCGTTGCCGGATGCGCGATATTGAGGGCATCCAGCCCGATGCGGTGGTACAGTCCGTAGGCCTTCGTGACGATCCGGTCTTCGTCCAGCAAAAACGGGAAGGAGATCGGATTCTTTTCCAGAAACTTCACCGGCTTGAACACGCCATCGCGTTTTTCCGCAGCGACGTATGCCAGTTCTGGTCCCGCCTGTTCAATCTCACTCTTGATCGACTCGACCCGAGTCATGCGCTGAACGCAATTCGGTCACCATGTTCCGCGCAGGAACTCCAGGATCAGCGGCGCCCGCTTCAGAAAGCCCGACAACGTCAGAATTCCGTCGCGATTTGCCGCGTCCAGCGAAAACTCTGGCGCCCGCGCGCCTACTTTCAGAGTCTCCGTGTGATCAAGCATCTGTTAACTGACTGTAAAACACAGGAGAAGCAGCCACAACCCGCCAAACGTGCACAGGAACCACAAGAGACACCCGCGTCTCGCACGCCGCGCTTCTCGCTCGCTCGTGCGCGCGGTCGCTTCTAACCGGGTCAACCCCCATGCAGAAAATTAGTCGCGTTCCTGGCGAAATTTTCTCTTTGAAGCGCTGGCGTCCTCATGCCTGTGTCTGCCGTCACATATCCCTGATATTCCCATCCGTTATAATTTCGCTTTTCGGAGAGAGCACTTGGGCAAGACCTATACCGGTGAGGGCTATCTCACCGGCCGCATGATTCGTTTCAATTCATCCATCAACCGTGAAATCACGGCTTATTCCTACACGAGGACAGCAATCATGAATATCAGCGAGATCTTTGCGCGGGAAGTACTCGACTCGCGCGGCAATCCGACCGTTGAAGCAGAAGTGCTGCTCGCGACCGGCAAGAGTGGGCGCGCCATCGTCCCCAGCGGTGCCTCGACCGGCGAGCATGAAGCCGTCGAACTCCGCGACGGCGACAAAAGCCGGTATCTTGGCAAGGGTGTTCTCAAGGCCGTCGAGAACGTCAACGGCGAGATCGCCGACGCGCTCGCCAAGATGGACGCCTCCGACCAGCGCACGCTCGACGCCCGGATGATCGAACTCGACGCCACGGAAAACAAGGGCCGTCTGGGTGCGAACGCGATTCTCGCCGTCTCGATGGCCGCGGCCCGCGCCGCTGCCAACGAATTCGGCATGCCGCTCTATCGCTACCTGGGCGGCGCCGGCGCGAACGTTCTTCCCACACCGATGATGAACATCCTCAACGGCGGCGCGCACGCCGACAATAATGTGGACTTCCAGGAGTTCATGGTCATGCCGGTGGGCGCGGAATCGTTCTCCGAGGGCCTCCGTTGGGGCGTTGAGGTATTCCACACGCTGAAGAGCGTTCTAAAGAAGCGTGGTTACAACACGGCGGTCGGCGATGAGGGCGGATTTGCGCCCTCGCTAAAGTCAAACGTCGAGGCGATCGAAGTTGTGCTCGAAGCTATCCAGCAGGCGGGGTACAAGCCCGGAGAAGACATCGCCATCGCCCTTGACCCCGCCGCGAGCGAGTTCTACCAGGATGGCAAGTACGTCTTCAAAAAATCCGACAAGTCAGCCAAGTCGTCCGAAGATATGGTGCGCTTCTGGGCGAAGTGGGCCAACGATTACCCGATTGTTTCTCTCGAAGATGGGCTTTCCGAAAACGACTGGGACGGCTGGCAGAACCTGACCAAAGAGCTGGGTGGAAAAATCCAGTTGGTGGGCGACGACATTTTCGTCACCAACATCAAGATTCTGGGAGAAGGGATCGAAAAGAGTGTGGCCAACTCGATCCTGATCAAGCTCAATCAGATCGGCACCGTCAGCGAGACGCTCGACGCCATCGATCTCGCCCGCCGCAACGGGTATACCTCGGTCATTTCGCACCGTTCCGGCGAGTCGGAAGACACCTTCATCGCGGATCTTGCCGTAGCCACAGGCGCGGGCCAGATCAAAACCGGCTCCGCCTCGCGCACCGATCGCATCGCGAAATACAACCAGTTACTGCGCATCGAAGAGGAACTCGGGGACAACGCGCGCTATCTGGGGTTGAAGGCGCTGAACTACAAGGGCTAATCTTCAACAGGTGCGACAACAGGCCAAAGACTAGCCGATTTTGTGCATCTAACCAAGTCGGCCGCCACTCCTTACATCAGGAGCTGTCCATGAATCGATTTCTGCGGATAATACTCTGCCTCTTTGCCCTCGTTGGATACTCGGTCTATGCGCAGACCTCCGACGCGCCCGCTACGCGCGAAGATGTCCTGAAACTTTTCGACACCATGAAGATTCACGACCAGATGCGCCTGGTGATGGATTCTGTCCTCACCCAGCAGCGGGCCATGGTGCATGAAGCCCTTAAAAAGCGCGATCCGAACGTGAGCGACGACGAACTGAAGCGTCTGGATCACTTCATGAGCGACCTCATGAAAGACATGCCTATCAACGAACTGCTCGACGATATGATCCCGGTCTACCAGAAGCATCTGAGCCGCGCCGATGTCGCCGCGATGGATACGTTCTACGCATCGCCGACTGGACAAAAGCTTCTGCACGAGATGCCGGCCATGACCGCCGAATCCATCCAGGCCGCCAACCCGCACATGCAGGCCATGATGGAAAAGATCATGAACCGCGCCGAACAAGAGGCCGAGCAGGACCACGACAAACGTGGCGCCCCGCAGAAACCGGACACTGTCAAAAACTAATCCACCGAGGCCCCCTCAGGGTTAAGACCTGGGGCCGCCAGTCTTCCAACGCATGGACGACCTGAAGAAATCGATCGTGATCGGCGCCGCACCCGAAGGCGCTACGGATAGCGACCCCGCGTCGGTGTCCCGGGCCGTGCAGGAAATGTTTTCGACCATCGCGCCGCGCTACGATCTTCTCAATCACGTCCTCTCGTTCAATATTGATCGCTGGTGGTGGTACCGGGCGGCGCGCACATTTTCCAACATCCTTGCACGTCCAGATGCCCTCGCTCTGGATCTGTGTTGCGGAACCGGGGACATGGCTTTCGCCCTGAAGCGGCGGGCGGGTGTGGGCGGTGCAAAGGTAGTGGGCGCGGACTTCGCACATCCCATGTTGCAGCGCGCCATCGCGAAATCCGACGCACAGTCGCCGCGATGGGTGGAAGGCGACGCGCTCCACCTGCCATTTTCCGACGGCCGATTCGATCTCGTGACCTCGGCGTTTGGTTTCCGCAATCTCGCCGACTACGATGCCGGTCTGCGCGAGATCGCGCGCGTACTGCGGCCGGGCGGCCGATGCGGAATTCTCGAATGCAGCGAACCGGACGGCATCGTTGGCAAACTCTACGGAGTCTACTTCCAGCGAATATTGCCTGCGGTCGGAACCGCGATCTCCGGAGTGAAGGGCCCGTACTCCTACCTGCCGGCCTCCGTGCGACGCTTCCCCGCACCCTTAGAAATGACCGACAGAATGCGATCCGCAGGTTTCCGCGAGGCACACTGGACGCCGTTTACCTTGGGAACAGCGGCGTTTTACGTAGGAACAAAGTAATGGCCGCAGCGCATCCACGAAGCTGACATGAGGCCGTCGGATGTGGCCAAAAAAATTCGACTACGTTGATGCCACTTGCGGAACGGCCCTCTCCGTAGCAGGGGCCTTGAAGGAATCCGCGAAGGCATCCGCAATGGAATACCGGATCACCTTCTCGTAATCCTCGCCCAGGAATCTCTTCAGTCGCTCGGTGTTCATGATGTACGTACCCGTCATGTAGGGCACGGCTTCGGGCGGGATGGCCGAGATGCCAGTCTTCCATAGGAATTGCAGCACCAAGCGCATGCCGATCTTCCCCGGCACGCGCACGATTTTGTTGCGCGCCATGTTGATGCACTGCTCGAAGCTCAGCGGTTCGCCTCGTCCGGCAACGTTCAGGATGGTCAGGCGCCGGGCCTCGGGTTCCCGCTTCAAAATCCATGCGACCAGGCGCGCCATATCATCCACGTGGACGAATTGCAGTTTGTTCTCGAGATACTTCTGTCCATACGGAAGCATGCATGGCAGGCGACGTGCTTCCTTGCGCATTTGCGCGGCGCGCTTACCTTTGCCGTTGGGTGTTCCCCGGAAACATCCCAAAAGGTAGTTCTCCACGGTGGCGCCGGCGAAAATGTGCGGGCGCAGGATATAGGCGCTGCAACCGCGCAGCGCAGGCGCGCGCTGCTGCACGACCATGTCGGACTCCCGCTTGTGGACAGCGTATGGGAGGGTGTGAGCGTCGAGCGCGAAGTCTTCCAGAACCGGTCCCGGCAGGTCCGGACCGTAGGCCGATACGCTGCTTGGAAAAATGAACTGTTGGATCCCGCTGTCCTCATTGCGGTTCGCCTCGGTGATCGCCTCCATCACCCGAGCCGTGCCAGCGACATTGATTTGCCACATCCGGTCTACGTCAAGGACGCCTGTGCGAACCGGATCGATTACAAAGGCCAGATGCACCACGGAAATGGGTCGGTTCTCTTTGAAAAGATTGTAGAGAGCGCGAGTTGAGTCCTCGATTCCGAGATCCAACCGCACGAAGCGGTGAGGAAATTCGGTCTTGGGCGCAGCAATATCGATGCCGATCACCGAGAAGTCGGCGAGCAGAGGCAATAGCCGCAATCCGAGATTCCCGGATACGCCGGTCACGACGACCGTTGGCTTGCCCGTGGTCATTGCTGAGGTTGGACAGCGGGCGGCGTTGGCCGCGGTCTGTCCGAGGGCCGAATGCCGCTGCCCGCCGGCGCCGCCTGCTGCGTTTCACCGAAATAGTCTTTATTCAAGTCGGCCGAAACGGCGTTTTCCATCTTGGAACGCACGGCCTGCACCCTTGCGTTTCGAAGCATGGTCTTGATTTCCTCTCTTACCTCGGGGAGCGATGGGTTCGTCTTCGACTGCATGCGGTAGAAAACGAATCCCTGGGAATCGCTAATGACCGGGGAGAGTTCGCCCGGCTTCAGATCGAAGACCGACGACTGCGAAGCCGGCAACATCGTGCGCTGCACTTTGGGATTCAATGTCGGCGGGACCGTCGCCTTGACGCCTGCGGCTTCGTACGCCTCCTTCTGCAGTTTGTCGAAGTCTTCTCCGGCGGCCGCGCGCGTATGCAGGTCATCGGCAACTTTCGCCATCGCCGCGGTGGAGTCCTCTCTTACCTTCTGCACCTCTTCCGGGGTTGCGCCGTTTTTGGGCGTATCCGTTTGCCGCGACTTTGGAATGAACACTCGCGAGAGGGCGGCTTGCTCGAAGTCCGCCTTATTTTTCTTGTAATAATCCTGCAGTTCGGACTCTGGAATTTTCCCCGCCTGTTCTTCCATCGACCGCTGTAACTCCATGCGCAGGAGCTCCATCTTCGTGAACTTCAACACTGCCAGGTAGTGGGGATCGTTCTCCAGTCCTCGCTTGCGGGCCTCCTGCGCCATGAACAGGATTTGCGGATACTGAGTCGCCAGTTGCTGTCGCAGTTGCTGGGGCATATTCGGCTGAAGGCTATCGGCCAGCTTTTCGAACTCGGCCCGCGTGATGACGGTCTTGCAGTTGGCGTCCGCATCCTTGGCGGGGGGAGTCTGTCCTCCCGGACACAGCCCGCGAATCGTGATGACCGGCGCTGCGGGTGATACTTTGCTGGCGGTCGCCGGAAGGGCTGCACGCTCCTGTTGTTCGTGTTCGGCGGATTGCGACGGAGAACGCATCGGTTGCGTCTGCGGTGGCGGTGGATTGGGTGCAACGGGGGCGGCCTGCGCGGTCGCGTTCCTGAACCCGGCCAGCGTGATTA
>Ga0210384_10001093_pt1 | contig 38260 bp, 45 predicted proteins | sample IncBWH2MmetaG_FD_160574 | JGI IMG/M metagenome (GOLD analysis project Ga0210384, IMG submission 160574) | Forest soil microbial communities from Barre Woods Harvard Forest LTER site, Petersham, Massachusetts, United States - Inc-BW-H-2-M | ecosystem: Environmental > Terrestrial > Soil >...
TCGTCACGCCTTGGATCTCGTGGAGCGGCATTACTCCTGATGGCGCGCCATTGCTCATGCGCGACATCGGGACTCAGGAAGTTTACGCTCTCGACTTTGAAGCCCCCTGAAACATGTCTTCTACCCCGCACTGCGTAAAAGCCCTGGCATGCCGTGAGCAGCACATTCGCGATAGCATCTCAAAGGCGAGACGAGTTTAGCCAGTACATGGCGTCGACCTGAAGTAATGCCCTCAAGCTTTTTGCCTTGCGTCGGTTTGGAGCCACTCGACTGCTGAGGGCGCCTTTTTCGCTCCGGTACGCGACCCGTGTTTCCGCCTGACTGTTGTTATCAGATGGCGATAGCGCTCGTTGAGAATTGGGCCGATTCGGGTCGATAAGTGAAATCGGGATGTTACGTCAACTATCAAAGGCCCTATTGCAGAAGTTTAGCCGCTCGGATGCTGTCGAGAGCATCCTCCGCGAATGGAGCAAGAGCGGGATCGCTTGCGGAGCGTTGAATTTGGGGTAATACAGTCTCTAGGTCGAGGCGACCTCGAAAGAGGGCGATTTCTCCCAGAGCAATCAAGGCAGTCGAACGTACCAACAGCGACTCATGGTTCAGCATCTTCAGGCATTGTTCTTGTGACCAACGCCAGTCTGCCTCATGCTGCGCGGCACTGTACAGAGCGTTGCAAATCACGTTGGTATCGCTACTGTTGAACGCAGCCTCCAACTCTTCGCGTTCGCGCTGTTGAATCTCAACGTACTTCGGCTTCTCGGACACCCGCGTTCCCTCGCAGTGCGTCATTCTAGCGGATAGTTGACGAAATCAGGCGTTTACACCAACTACCCGGATTGCCATTTGTGAGATAGCTTCCGTCTCTCAGGATCGGGTGTCGGCCGCCGGAAGCCTGAGTCTCCGGCGGCTCAGCGGTGATCTGGGCCTCTATTAGATCGCTTCGGGTGCGCGCGTGACCCCGCAACTCTGCTAGAATTTTGTATGACTTACTTCATCAACTGCGACCGATGTGGCTCCGAAGTTAGGGTTTCGCCGCTGGAAACTCAACAGCACAGGGCACAAACCTGCAAGAACTGCGGCGCGGAGCTAGTTTTTGCGAATTCTGAATTGAAAGAGCTGCGATTGGCGATTGTGATTCGCTGCCCTAACGTCGGCTGCCCCGCGCATGGAAAGATGCAGTGGGTTCCACTGACGCGCACTTTCCTTAAGCAAACGTTTGAGCCGGGTGGCGACGACAGGGTCATGTGCCCACACTGCCGAGAGCTATTCAAGTTTTCTCCCTTGGAGAAGCAGAATATTCGCAAGATGCTCGAAGAAGAAGCTGGCCAAGAAGCGACTCTCTGAGCGAACTACGGCGCTTTCCAAATTACATTCTTGTCCTTGTCAAACAGAACAAGAGAAGCTGCGGATGTCTTGTGTTTTTCTCCGGTTCTTGGCGTAACCAAGTCAGTCGCTCCGAGAGTTGCGGCAAATCCTTCGGCATCGTCAACTTGCATTCGGCTTGCGGTTACGTTGTCGAGCGCCATTACTTCGCCACCTTTCAGCCGTGTTTGGAGGTGCCCTTGTTCATCCTGCAACATTAGAGTGGCACCGAGACCCAATGAGTCAGTCTCCGTAAAGTAACCTCGGGCGCGCCCCTGTTCGTCATACAAGCTCAATCCGGAAAATCCCCACGTATTCCCTCCGTCCAGCATGACTCGTTTCTTTCCCTTCTCATCAAACAACACCAGTTGGGCAACAGCAGGAACGCCAGGTGCCGCACCCGTCAGGATGTTCATCGACAATCTCGCGCGTACATTGCCGCCGTTATCCTTCAGAATAAATTCGTCCGCCTCGACCGTCTTCTTCTTCTGTGAGGCTTGCCCCATAACCAGCAGCGACACAGCGACAACCAGCGCCACAGTTCCAAGTTGTTTGAGCCGGTGATTCTCTTTCTCCAGCTTCAGGAGTCTGTCTTCGTAGTTCATGACACCTCCGCGCGGTCCTTCCGCTGCCCCCGAGTTTATCAGGGCGCGCCGTCCACACTGCGGTCCACGTTTGCGGTGTGAGTGTGTGGGGTGATCGGGCAGGAGGACAGGACTCTAAAAGTACACGTCGGGTTTTTCCATTATTGACCGCAAGGCTTTCAGAAAAAATTGACACGGTAGAGGTCTGTGCTAGGCGTTGTCCCTGCTTCCGCCGGGGCCGCTCACCTGCCAATCCACCTGCTGTTGTCATCGTCTTCCTAGTACCAAGACTGCTTTTTATGCCGTCCGTTGCCCTGTATCTACTTGAAGGTACGTTTCAGCGCGGATTCGATTCCTTCCGCGCTCACCATCTTTTCAAGCACTTGGCGGCTTCGATCAATCCGCTTCCCACCGATTGTGTCCATTTTGTGTCCACTATTGCACTCGCTGACGAGCAACGTGGGCAATTTCGTCGATGTCCTGATGCCGATACTTCATAGGGCGCGCCCGCGGCAGATCGACGGACCACACATCATGAAGCGGCACACCGGCAAGAAAGTCGTGAACCCGCAGCGGCACCCGTTCGAACTCTTGTGTCGAGATCTGGGGCATTGGGCCTCCTTCGTCGCATTGCTCTTGCTGTTTTTTGGTTTCTCCAAATCACGGGACGAACGGAAGCAGTGGATGAATCCAGCACTACTTCGCGGAATGTCGACAACTCGTCCAGAATGCTGCTAGGTAGATGCCTCAGGCTTGCATAGAAGGTTTCGCAAGAACTCCTTCGCACCGGCAGGCCCAATCACCCGAACAATCACTGGCCCCATGTTGGAGTGGGCAGTCATCTCAAATGTCAAGAAGGGGCAACATTCGCGCTCTGCCACAATCAATTCGGCTATAAGCCCAATCCACTTGCCATCGCCCGGAAGGCGAAAGGCATAACCTTCCTGAAGCTCTTCTGTTTCAATGATTGCAGACCGGAATTGGGCGAGAAGCGTTGCTTCGCGATCGCGCAATTCTACAGTCGTCAGAGAGCAAACTATCGGCGTGTTATCGAAACGATCTTTCATGGCCGGCTCGCGGGGGGTACGACCCCATTCATCCGGAGGTATTCGACAATCTGTCCATAATGATCACAAGCATGCATCAACGCCTCCACAACCAGGGCTGAGCGAGTCACTTCGCCCCTTTTTAGGGGCGAGATTGGCGAGGGATTCACCGAACCGTTCGTCTGTCCGATAGCTTCGCTGGCTTTGGACAAATGCGCGAATGAGTCATTCAGGTAGTTGAGTATTTCGGCTTTGGTTCTTACCGCTTCAGGCCCGACCTCGTCGCCCGCGTCGGCCGGCGGTTCCTCTCCCAAGGCTGCAGCGGCCAGAATGTGGTTGGTCGCGGACAGGTGTTTAACCATTTGACCAAACGTACGCACACCCTTGAATTCCCCATCCGTCGGCGCAAACCCGAACTTGTCGGCGGGCATGGCATCCACAGCGGGTATGATCAGTTTCTCAGCGAGATTCAACAGTAATTGGAGTGCGCGCTTTTCCCGCTGTGCATCGAGGGGCGCGGCGTCCTTTGTCTCGACGGCCTGGTGGCCGGCCTGCGCCAAAAGGTTGCCTGCAGCTAACCCCACTACGAGTACCGTTACCCATTTCATTTTCTGCACGAGTCACTTCTCCTTCTGAGGGCAAGATCTGAGGTACTCTGTCCCCTGTTCGTCACGTTACAACTTAAAGCGGACTTTAAGGCAAGAAGTATTTTTAGAATCTGGCAGTAGGAGACGATTCCGGGCGAGCGGGAACGTGAGGATTAGAATGACGCATGGCTCAACTAACCATTTCCCAGGTCGCACGGCAGATTCGACTTCGGCCCTCGGCGATTCGCTATTACGAGCGGATTAGCCTGCTTCCACCGGCAGAACGCGTAAGTGGGCAGAGGCGTTATGATCCCACGGTGCTTTACCGCTTGGCCATCATTCAGCGTGCGCGTCAACTCGGCTTTACATTGAGTGAAATCCGACATCTGTTCTTTGGTTTTCGCGATATCACTCATGCTTCGGAACGCTGGCGAACGCTCTCCCAAAGAAAGCTTGCGGAGTTGGATCATCTGATGGATGGAATAAAAGCCGTGCGAGGCGTGCTCAAAAACCTGATGACGAAGTGCCGATGCGACACCCTGGATCAATGTGGCAAGGGCATATTTCAGAGCATGAACAGAGATGTCGTAGCCAGGAGCCTCCCTCCAAGTCATCGACATCGGGAAAAATATGCGATGAGTTTGCGAACCGGCTCTGGGCCGAAGTCATCGCGTGAATGATCGGCCACGAGCCGGCTTGAGGTGCGCTCGAATATCGTGATGGCGAAGCCATGACATGGTAAAAGGCAAAGCGTCTTCGTCGCGCCTTTGGGCACGAGGTCGAGGTGTTGGTAGGCGCGGTTCAGCGCCTGCCGGTTCCCAGGTCGTCCGAATGGGCCTGCCTTCAGGCGAGACCACTGGGAGGTGGGACGTCCATTGGTACGCACCGTGTCGATAATGTCCCCTTGCGGCCAGCCAGGCGGCGAGTCCTCCCACGTCTCCTGCCGCCCGTAGACGGTCAAGTCGAGCAACCGATAGTTGTTATCCATCGCCTCGACGCCACGAATTGTGGTCCAGTAAGTCTCGAAGACATTGGATCCTTGTCGCAGGTAGCAAACGATGTGCATCATGCCCACCCGGCGTCCAACCAAGAGGGTATCGAGCGAGTCCTGGGCCGAGTACCAAGGCATCTCCCAGCCCATGAAGTCGTGGTACCGGGCGCTCTCTTCGTACGGGCCTTGGCAAAACGTGGCGTAGGTGACGTCGCGAGAATGAATATAGGACAGCTCGTGAACCTGCGATGTAACCCAGGTGCAGCCCTCGCACTGCTCCGGCGCAGGTTTCCCAGTATTCCACATGAAGTAGTAGGCGATGAGTATACGGCGTCCCTCAAACGCGTCGAGAAGGGTCACCGGGCCGTGAGGACCAACCAGCTTGATTGTCGGGTCCACCTCGACCATGGACAGCCGCCGGCGCGCGGCTGCGATCGCATCACCCTCGTGCGTGTGAGCCTTCTCTCGAACCCGTAATACGTCCAGTTCGGCCTGGAATGTCGCTCGATCGACTATCTTGGGAGCTCCAAGTTCATCTCTCATCAAATCTGTCATCGTTTTCTCCGTTAGCGCCTGGTGCTCTGTTGATTCGCCCGTCCTAAACATGTCCGCGTGTCTACCCCTTAAGCCCGCAACCGGCTCTAAAATTCAATCTCCGGGTATATCCCGCCTTGTGGTAGGAGTCCATTTCGCCTCCCAACCAATAGGGCCAAAATTGCCGACGACGCTATCTCCGACCTTGAACTCGTCGACGTTCTCACCCACCGATATCACTTCGCCGGCACCATCAGTCATGGGAACGCGGCCCTCGCCACACGGAATCTTCCCCAGCACCACCATATCGTCATGGAAGTTCAATGAGCTGGCCCGGATCCTGACCAGCAATTCATCCGGCCGGGGATCGGGATGATCTTCCTCGACGAGTTTGAGATTTCTCAAGCCTCCCGGTGCTCTCAATCTAACCAGCCTCACGAATATCTCCTTTCAATCTTCATCCTGGCGGAGCGGAGAGCAACAAGATTGTCCTGAATCGGAACGGGCGGGTTATCCAACGTCAGGCTCCCGCTTGATCAAACGATTGCACCCTGCCTGCTAGCGCGAGCGCATCGAGGGTCGGCCTCTCCGTTAGCACCTGGGGCGCTGTTTTCATTTTCCTGAGGACGCGCTCGACCTCACTGTCTCCAGTCATTGCGGTTCAACATGTACGTCCAATTATTCGCGGGGCGCAACTTTGTCGGTATCGTATAGCACCATGACGGCAAACTTCCAACCGTCATTTCCTTTGTGCAGCAAGTAGGTAATGCCCACCCGCTCCAACTCTTGACCATCGCCTTGTACCGTATGGCCACTCCGACCGCCAATGCCGATGTGGCACTAAGAAGTTTGAACTGTTGTAGGCTCAAGTCACTCCGACGATATTTCCGTTGCCGAAGGTCTTCCATGACCGGGCCGAAGATGGGAACCACCGCGGCCGGAGTAGGGATCGCGATCACCCCTAACGGTCTAATGAGCAGCGCTGGCTGGTGAAAGTAGGGCAGGATGGATTGGACATCAATTGTACTGAATGCGTTGTAGTAATCGGAAAGGACCTGTTTTACAGCTTCTTCGTTATTCATAAAGGTGACAAATCGAATTTCGCAAGACATCCGATGACATTGGATGTCATATGCTTCGTCGTCTTCCTTTCCGCACGCTGGTGAGATCTCAGTCCGCCAAGATCCCCAACCGTCTATGCTCAGCGCTCCGTGCGGAAGCACTCGCGCAGTTCCTGTGTGACAACGGCCGGCTGCTGGAAGGCGGCGAAGTGGTCGCCCCTCGTTAACTCGCTTTCGCCTCTTCGTCGCGCCTTCGCAAGGCGGCTCCTTGAGGGTCGGTGATTATATCTACCCACTTCGGGTCAGGCGAGGCCTCGGCGTCGTAGTTGTCGTGCCAGTTCCACCACTTGTACGGCTGGGTCTGGGGGTAACCCTCAGGCGAGTCCTCCCAAGTCTCCTGGCGACCGAGCGGCGTGATGTCGAGGTAGCTCCAGATGGTGCCCATCGCCTCGTCGCCGCGGCCGTTAATGAAGTATGTGCGGAACACCCGCTCGCCGTCGCGGAAGAACACATTGTGGCCGTGCCATTCATCGACGCCGAAGTCCGCGTCGAAGCTGTCGGTCATGGTGTACCAGGGCATCTCCCAGCCCATCCGCGCCTTCAGGCGCGCGATGTCCGCCTGCGGCGCGCGTGAGGCGTAGGCGAGGGTCGTGTTGCGGGCGTTCAGATGGGCCAGGTGCGAGACCTGGTCGGCGCCCAGGGAGCAGCCGCGGCAGGCGTGCTCGGGCCAGCCGAACACCCCGGGCTCGAAGAAGGCGCGATAGACGATCAACTGAGGGCGACCCTCGAACAGGTCGAGCAGGCTAACCTTACCCTTGGGCCCGTCGAACTCGTACTTCTTCTCCACCACCATCCACGGCATGCGTCGACGCTCGGCGGCCAGCGCATCACGGGAGCGGCTGAAGGCCTTTTCCTTCACCAGCATCTGCTGGCGCGCTGCCTCCCACTCCTGCTGCGACACGATCGGGGGCGTCTTCATCGCGAGATGCCCTTTCCCTTGTTCCCTGTCTCTCTCTTTGCTTGTTGGCATATCATTTCTCCTTTCTTTTCTGAAACAGACTGAGACTACTCACTCTGAAAAAGGTTCTGAACTTGCCGATGCACAGTGCCAGAATTCCTCCCGTGGATCCGGCTCCGGCGACCATCACTGCTGTGCTTGCGATGCATGCTGGGCACATATGTCCCTCCTCTGAACTTCCAATTCGTCCGCGCCTGAGTGCATTACCTGTGTCGTCATTGCCTTTTTCTCCTTCGTCGGATGTTGGCTTTTCGTTGCGTTCTCGATATGGCCGAGTGCATGCTGGTCTTGCACAAATACTGATGCAGGTACCTCGGTGATCAAGATTTTCTTATTTCGATGCTCATTTATCCTGTTGCGGTTTCTCGAAGTCGCACTTCGGCGCTCACGTTCCTGCGGTAGCGTTTTGCCCAGCGGCACATACCTCCGAGTGGAGCGATGATTGTCCTTCCCAGTTGTGTCAACGAGTACTCCACAGCAATGGCTTTCGATTGCGTCACACGCCTGGCGATTAAGCCTGCGGATTCGAGATTGCGAAGAGTTCTGGTAAGCATCCGTTGTGAAACGCTACCCAGCCGTCGGCGCACCTGCCCGTGCCGATAGGGCCTTTCTTCGAGCGAAAACAAAACCTTTGGTGTCCATCTGCCGATGAAGATGGACGAGGCCACTTTTGATTCTTGCGTCGCATTCATGCCGCCATGCCTTCTGCGAAAACGTGATTTAACCTCTCGAATTCGCCTCTCACGCCTGTGTTTCGCCGTCGGCACCGTCACAGCTTGCCAGTCCCTCGCGCCAGGCGCAATTAGGAACATGTGTGTGCCTAGACCTATTAGCTCGTGCCGCCTGTTCGATTGAAGCCCGACCCGAATTAAGCTTGACCGCTGAGCTGCCTCTATAGGGGTGACGGGTAAGGCGGGGGTATTTCGACAGAGCCAATCGAAAAAAATTAGCCCCGCTTTTGCAGTAGGAACTGTCTCACCGCCGGGTCCTCGGTCAGACCAATCGCCCGGTCGAAGGCATCCAAGGCCTCAGGTGTTTTCCCTAGCCGTTGCAACAGGTGAGCGCGAACCGCCCAGTACGGCTGATAGGCGGAGATATCGTCCGGGTCGATCCCATCCAACGCTGCCAGCCCTGCTTCGGCTCCCTTCGCTTCGGCTACGGCCGCGGCGTATCCAGTTCGCGTGCCGAGCGTCGGCGATATCCGGATCAGCTGTTCATAGAACATCATGATCGCGTTCCACTGAATCCCGCCGCTCCGCGCCCGCTCGGCATGTACCGACTGAATCGCGGCTTCGAGTTGAAACCGGCCAGTGCGACCGCGACTCGCCGCCTCAGCGAGGTGGCCTTCCGCTTCTTTGATCAATGGCAGAGACCACTGCTGTGAGTCCTGCTCCAAGAGAGGAATGTAGCGGCCGTCCGGTCCCCGCCGCGCCTGCCGCCGCGCTTCACAGTGAAGCATGAGAGCCAGCAATCCCCGAACTTCCGCGTCTCTGGGCATTAGCTGAAGAAGGACGCGTCCGAGCCAGATCGCCTCTTCGGCCAGATCCCGTCCGCGCTGGTCAACACCCGCCATGTCATCCCAGCCAATCCCGAAGGCGGCGTAAATCGCTTCCAGCACCGCGTCAAGCCGCTGCGGCAATTCACGCTCCTGCGGGATTTCAAACCGAATACCCCCCGTCGCGGATCTTCGTCTTGGCACGCACCAGGCGCTGCCCCATCGTGGTGGGCGAAATCAAGAACGCGTGGGCAATGCGGGCGGCATCCAGGCCGAGAACGGTCTGGAGCATGAGCGGCGTGTGCATCGCCGGATCAATTGCCGGATGGGCACACACAAACAGCAGTTTCAATCGTTCATCTGGAAATTCCGGCGACAAAGTCATGTGCGTGGACTCATCTCTGAGGAGCGCGAGCGTGGGCTCGCTGGCCTCGGCTACTTGCCGATGACGCACAAGATCGATAAAAGAGCGGCGCGCCGTCGTCAGCAGCCACGCCTCTAGATTTTGTGGCACGCCGTCTCGCGGCCAAGTTTCGAGTGCTGCTACCAGCGCATTACTGAGTGCATCCTCCGCGCTCCCCACGTCGCGCGTGTGCGCGGAAAGATATGCCACCAGGCGACCGTAGGACTCGCGAGCCACACGTTCGATAGTTCGGTGAGTGCTCTCTTGTTCGCTTCCACTCATCCGGTGACTCGACGCTTGTATTCAGGCGAAACGGGTCGGACCTCCACAGCACCGATCGAGGCGGCCGGGCATCGCGCTGCCCATTCGAGCGCCGCGTCAAGCGAGGGAAGCTCCAGGATTGTGAATCCCCCCAGTTGCTCCTTGGTATCCGCGAAGGGGCCATCCTGTACACGCCGCTTTCCATCCTTCAGTCGCACCGTGGTCCCGGTCTCCGGGGGCTGCAGTGGATTGCCACCGACGTAGATGTCGGCCTCGACGAGCGCTTTGTAGTACGCCCGCCACGCACCGAGGTAGGGATCATTTTCGTCGGCATTCCGTGCCGCAAAAGCTTCTGGTGATTCGAAGATCAGCAGGGCGAACTGCATCACCTTTCTCCTTTGAGAACCATTGTGAGCGCCTTTGTGCGCCCGATTGTATGACGGACGAGAGGCAGCCCATTCGACAGATTTCAGGAAATCTCGAGAAATTTCAAGCACGCACAGGCAACTTGAGGTATGTGGCCGTCAGGGTAGGAATCTGTCGGGATCCTCTAATGCGGACAAACGCGCTTATGAACAGTAACCGAGCCAGTTCCGTGATGGTCGGCAATCCAGAAGTTACGATAGGCCCCGCGCAGCACCCGCGGAGAAGTGGGCAATTTTGTCTCTTTACTCTTTTACTAGATTGTGGCTTTTGGGCCGATCTTGATGCCGCAATCGGTCACCGGTGCTCGCGTATGGCGAACGACTGGTGATGTGCTTTGCCTCCGGCATGGATCACCTCCGCACGGTTGCAATGTCGAAACTGACGAAACCCCGGTCAACAGGCCGATACTTGGACGGGCTCTTGGATTAGAGCGCACCTACCGGATCCAGGGCATCAGTTGCTGAACGCGCCACAATCGACGAGCATGGCGCGCCGTCATGTCAGAGAAGTGTCGACCCTTCGACTTTCAACACTCTCGCCTGCGTAAGTTTTTTCAATCGCTTTCTATTTCCAGCGACTTAGGAACGGCAATGTCCCACTTGCTTGGCATCCCGGTTGCATTGAGATGGTTGGCGGCGGCTACGGAACCTACGGAATGGAGACGCACGAGTCGATACTGGCTATCGAATGCCACTTTTTCAAGCGCCCAGTTTTCGGCGAACTCGTGGTGGAGAGTAACGTGCCGAGGAACAATCAGCAGAAAGAAGCGAATGATCATGGAACCATTTCGGACCAAGAGGTCTGGTCTGCGATTCGCTACCTCGATCCGGAATCAGATGACAGGGAGAGTAACATCGCGGCAGGTATCGCGTTGTTGGCGGTAGTTTGCATAGTCTGCCTGGTTTGCGCATTGCTTCACCTTCGGGGATTGTAAGATCTGGACAACTCCGGCATGTGCCCCTTTTCTAAATAACTTCTTCTTCGCCATAAATGTATTGCGTAACGACCAAGTAAGCTTGCACAGAACAAGCGCGCCGGGTTCTTGACCTGCCAGATGTCTCTGCAATTGAGCATTAGAAATGTAGGCGCAATCGCGATCGAGATGTCACTATGCCGTCAAGACCTCCGACGCCTTTGGCACTTAGCGCCCGCAACGGTCTTGGACTTGCCCGACATTCAACCATTTACGGCAGCGCTGGTTTGGCACAATTCTGTGACGACTAAAACGGGGAACCCGATACCGTGTTGGTGGACGATGGTTGAAGGCGAGTTCTGGCCAATTGTTGTAGCGAACCTGGTCGGCCGACGTCTCAGTGGTAGCTTAAGGCCTCTGCCGGGGTGACTAGTGCTTTTTCGGCCTGGCGGTTTTCGCAGGCTGGCGTTTTTCCTGTCGTATGTACGAGAGTCCGCGCCTCAATTCCGCCGACAGGTCTGTTTGCTCGGTAGCAACACGAACCGGTTCGCCACCCAATTCTCGTCCTAACCACTTGTTCAATTCTTCCGAATTGGCGGCTACGTACCTTCCCTGTCGTGTAACTGGCATCCCGGTACTTGCCCAACGCTGAACTACAGCAATCGGTTGTCCCAAAAAGGCGGCGATTTGTTGCCAGCCTTTCAGTGATTCAAATTGCGGTTGTATTGTTCCCCGTTTGGTACTTTTAGGCATTGATTTCTCCTTCCCGGAGAACGTCAAACGAAATCACGGGGCTGCAAGACGCCGCAAACCCAACTGGGTCTCTACTGTAAGACTTGCCGCGGGGAAAAAGGAGAAAGCGAGAAAATAAAGACGGGCCGCCCAAGCACGGCCCTGTTGAGTGTGCCTTGGCTAGAACACCCCTTGCACAGCCCTGTTGACCAACCTTACATAGTTGTTGGCTGCCTCGCCGGTAGCATACGTGAAGGTGGCGGACTGATCGGCCAAACCGATCTGCTCCGATGCCAACAGCGCGGTGCTGCCTGCGACAACCTGCACCAGATACGTGCCAGCGGGCACGCTGATCGACTGTTGTTTGCCAGGACCCGCTGTCACGGTAAATGTCTTAGGATCCTTGACGTACAACTGCGTCAGCGTCGCTTGCAACGTACCGGCATCCGCCGCGTGAGCGAAGACAAATCGCGCATTGCGCGGCGTTACCGGCGACAGGTTGTCGGTGAACTGCAGCAGAGTGGGTTGACCGCCGCTGATTGCGGCTACGGCCGACACACTTGCTCCAGAAGTTAGTGTCACTTGCGAGTCGATGATCGGCGGATTCGTACAGGGTGCGAGCGTGTTGGCGTCGCTGATCTGTACTGCATATGTTCCGGTGGGGAAACTGAGCGGCCCATTGGTGTTGTCGAAAGTTAGTCCCCGCGGCAGGCAGGACTCGCCGTTAATCAAAACATCGATCGGAAAACCGGGGTTGAGATTATCGGCTATATCCCGTCCTGGAATGCCGTGCACCATGTAAAGGTAAGCGTTGTCGGCGGCGAAGCCGTATGCGGCCAGAACAAAGCATAGAGTTGCAAGTTGCAAAACGACACGTGTGCGAAGTTTCATAAGTCTCCTTAGAGTTTTTGAAGATTCGGCGCTGATTTTGTTGATGAACTGCCCCTCTAACGTAGACAAACTACGTTGGAGCAGTTCACGATTCACTGGTGAGATCTCAACCGGGAAGCTATCTAGCTTCGTTTGAATCAAACCCTCGACCCAAACGGAAGTTGCCTGGACTTAAGAAAAGAAGAAAGCTACTGTCGGGTATCCAACAGCAACAACGTTAGGATCCTCGGCATGCGCTATTTTGCCGGAGCCGATTCCTCGAGACCGCGGTGCTTCAGCATCGCTTTCGTGTTGGGGGGCGCTCCGCGCCAAGACTCGTACATTTTGGCAAGGTCTTCGGTATTGCCGCGAGAAAGGATCATTTGGCGAAAACGATCGCCATTGGCACGGGTGAGGCCACCGTTTTCGACGAACCGTTGGTAGGCATCGTCGGCGAGCATCTCTGTCCAGAGATAGGCGTAGTAGCTGGCGCTGTAGCCGCCTCCCCAGATGTGGCTGAAGTAGGTGGAGCGATAGCGGGGTGGTACGTAGCTGACGTTAAGGTGGGTCTTCTCGAGCGCTTGCTTCTCGAACTTGTCGGGGTTCTGGAGCGGCTCGGTGGGCGTGAGCAAGTGCCATTGCATGTCGAGCTCAGCCGCGGCGAGGACTTCGGTCATGTCGTAGCCTTTGTTGAATGTCTCCGACTTCCTGATCTGCGCGGCGAGTTCCTCGGGCATGGGGGCGCCGGTTTTGTAGTGCTTCGCATAGTGAGTGAAGATCGAGGGGTAGAGTGCCCAGTGCTCGTTGAACTGCGAGGGAAATTCGACGAAGTCGCGAGCCGTTGCGGTACCGGCGAGCATCGGGTACTCGGCGTCGGAGAACATGCCATGCAGGGCGTGTCCGAACTCGTGGAACATAGTAATGACGTCAGTGAAAGTGATTAGAGCAGGTTGGCCTTCGGCCGGCTTGGGCAGGTTGGCGACGTTGTAGACCACTGGGAGGTTCCCCAGCAGGCGTGACTGCTCAACGAAGTTTGACATCCAGGCTCCGCCGTTTTTGTTGTCACGCTTGAAATAATCGCAGTAGAAAAGTGCAAGGTGCTTGCCGCTCGCGTCGAAGACCTCGAAGACGCGCACATCCGGATGGTAGACGGGGAGGTCGTGCCGCTCTTTGAAGGTGAGTCCGTAGAGCTGATTGGCTGCGTAGAAGACTCCGTTCTGCAGCACATTGTCAATCTCGAAGTAGGGCTTTACCTGCGCATCCTCGAGGTTGTAACGAGCTTTGCGGACCTGCTCGGCGTAAAAGTTCCAGTCCCATGGCTCGAGCTGGAAACCACCCTTTTGGGCGTCGATTACCGCCTGAATGTCTTGTGCTTCCCGCGCGGCCTTTGCGGTGGCAGCCGGGACGATGGCATCCATGAACTGCAGAGCGGCTTCGGGTGTTTTGGCCATTTGATCTTCAAGCTTCCACGCGGCGAAGTTCGGGTGGCCGAGAAGCTTTGCCTTTTGAGCGCGGAGCTGCGCGAGGCGGGCGATGGTGTCGCGGGTGTCGTTGGCGTCGCCACGCTCGGTGCGATTCCAGGAGTGCTCGAAAATGGTCTGACGAGTGGCGCGTTCGCTGAGTGAAACCAGGTCGGGCTGTTGCGTGGTGTTCTGAAGCGGAATTACAAAGCCTTCGACCTGTCGGTTCTTGGCCGCCTGAGCGGCGGCTGCGATGCGAGCCTCGGGGAGGCCGGCGAGCGTGGCTTTATCAGTGGTGGTGTACGCGCTCGCCTTTGTAGCGGCGAGGACTTTATTGGTGAATGCGTCCGAGAGTGAAGACGCTTCTTCGTTGAGCTTCCTTAGTTCGGTCTTGTCAGCATCGGATAAATTAGCGCCCGCGTGTACGAACTTCTCGTAATAGCGCTCGACCAGGCGGAGAGACTCAGGGTCGAGCCTGAGCGACGCGCGTTGCTTGTAGATCACGCTTATGCGCTCGAAGAGTTTCGTGTTGAGGTAGATGAAGTCCTCGTGGGCGGCGAGTTTAGGGGCTTCGATAGTTTTAATTCTCTGGAGGGTCGGGTTGGTGTTTGCACCTGTGACCCCGTCGAATGCAGCCTTGACGCGATCGAGCAATTGGCCGCTCTTTTCCATCGCGACGATGGTGTTGTCTAAGGTCGGTGCGTCGGGATTGTTGGCGATGATCTGGATTTCAGCCTGCTGCTGTGCCATGCCGGCCTCGATCGCTGGCTGAAAGTCTTCGTCTTTGATCTTGTCAAAAGGCGGCGCCTGAAACGGCAGCGTACTGGACGCGTAGAAGGGATTGGAGGGGCCGAAATCGTTGGTTGGGGCTAGTGCCGGGCTAGGGGGACTTTGGGCGATAGCTTCGGCGCCGATCAGGGTGCTCATGAATAACAGCATAACTTGTGCGGTGTCGGGTCGACTAGAGATCTTCATGCTAAGAGGATTCCTTCTCGTTCTATCGTAAGTGCTGCATATGAAATACCCTACAGTAACCTAGGAAGCTGCGCCATCCTGGGAAGAATCCCTAACCACGACCGCCTGAGAAATGGTGACGTGTAGGATAGCGTTCTCGCCGAGTCCACAGGCGAGGGTCGCATTTATTGCACACGGAATAAGGCCGCGGTCCTTACTATGCTCTTAGGCTCGGCAATTCTTCCGGCTTTCATTGGCACTATGGCTTTCGAAGGACCCTCAGAGTCATATTTGGCGTTGGTAGGAGCGACGACCTATGTCAGTCCGACAAAAGAGCCCATCCGCGACAGCGTGGTGCTCATCCGGGCCGGAAAGATAGATGCAGTCGGTAGCAGAGCGCAGGTGCAAATACCTCGGTCCGCCCAAGTGCTCGACTGTTCGGGCCTGACGATCACGGCCGGTTTTTGGAACAGCCATGTGCACTTCTTTGAGAGGAAGTGGGCGAACGCGGCGACCATCCCGGCCGCTGAACTCAGCCGGCAGCTTCAGGAGATGCTTACACGCTATGGATTTACCAGCGTGTTCGACCTCGGATCGATGTGGGAGAACACGCGTAAGCTTCACGATCGCGTCGAGTCTGGGGAAGTGACGGGTCCGAAAATTCGCTCAACCGGAGAGGCACTGATTCCTCCCGGCGCTCTTCCGTCGGAACAGGTGCTCAGTCTCATGGGGACGATGAAGTTCCCCGCTCCGGAAATAGCCGACGCGGCCCAAGCGGCTGCGGCGTCCAGAAAACTCCTGGATGAAGGCGTGGACGGAATAAAGCTGTTCGTCTCTTCACCGCGCAGTTCGTCGCTTCCAGAGAGTGCGATTGAAGCTGCGGTTAGCGAAGCCCACCGCTTGGGCAAACCTGTCTTCGTTCACCCCAATAGTGGCGCGGACGTGCTGGTTGCGCTTCGCAGCGGGGTTGATGTAATCGGTCATACTACTCCCCCCTCTGGCCCATGGGACGAAACAATCCTGGCAGCGATGAAGGAACGGAGGGTGGCGCTGACGCCAACGCTTACGCTGTGGAAATATTATGCGCGTCATGATCGCATATCGGCCCAGGACTTGATCGTGAATACTGAACTCGGCCAGCTGCGAGCCTGGGTCGCCTCCGGGGGAACGGTTCTATTTGGAACTGATCTTGGAGCTGTCGAATACGATCCCAGTGAGGAGTACGCCTTGATGGCCGAGGCGGGAATGAGATTTCCTCAGATTCTTGCTTCCCTGACAACTGCGCCCGCCGAGCGATTTGGAGAGTCAAAGCAATTGGGACAAATCGCCGCAGGTCTGCAGGCAGATCTCGTCGTCCTGAAGGAAGATCCTGCCAAGAACATCAAAGCCCTAACCGCCGTAAAGTACACGCTGCGTGGCGGGAAAATTATCTATCGCGCAAGCGAGTGATCGTGGCGCGGAGCTTCAGGTTTTCCATCGCCTCAGTGGCGAAGTCCGAATTGCCGCCGGCGATTGACGGCACCAGCAGGACTTCGTCCCCGTCCTGGAAAGCATAAGTGCTCCCACCCAAAAAGCGAATGTCCTCTTCATTGACATAGACGTTCAGGAACCTGCGAATCTCGCCCGCTTCATCCCGCAGATGAGGCTTGAGCTCTGGAAATTTGCCGTCGAGCACGGAGAACAGTTCTCCCAGATTATTGGCCGAACACGTGATGCGGTCGGTGCCCGCGGTCAGGCGGCGCAGCGCGGTCGGAATCTGAACGGTGATTGTCATCTCAAGCCTCCACGGTTTCTGCAACGGAGATCTGGGGAACGTCCAGCGCTTTGTCGAGATATTTGTCGAATTCAGCAATCTTGGGCGGAATGGGCGCTTCCATTTCATACTTGCCCGCGAGCGCATCTGTGGTCTTCAAACCGTTGCCGGTGATGCACAGCACCGTAGTATCGTCGGACGCGATACGATCTTGCCGGTAGAGCTTGCGGGCGCAGCCGACAGTGACTCCGCCAGCAGTCTCAGTGAAAATGCCTTCGGTTTCCGCCAGAAGCTGAATGGACGCCACCAGTTCTGGATCGGAGACGTCCTCGGCCCAACCGCCAGTTTTGGTGATGGTCTTGATGGCATAGTGGCCGTCAGCCGGATTGCCGATGGCGAGTGAGCGCGCCAGCGTTGCCGGCTTTTGTGGCTCGATTTCTGCGTTCCCCGTCTTTACTGCAGTAGAAATAGGAGAACAGCCAGTGGCCTGGGCGCCGAAGAACTTGACCGGCTTGGGCTCGACCAGTCCGAGTTGAATCAGTTCATCGAACGCCTTCTTGATTTTGGTGATTAACGATCCACCCGCCATCGGGACTACGATGTTGTCCGGCAGGCGCCAGCCGAGTTGCTCGGCGATTTCGAAGCCAACCGTCTTCGAACCCTCGGCATAATAGGGACGCAAATTTACGTTGACGAATCCCCAATGGCGTTCATCAGCAATTTGCGAGCACAGGCGATTGACCTGATCGTAACTGCCGGCTATGCGGACAAGCTTTGCGCCGAAGACTTGCGTCCCGATAATTTTGGCGGGCTCGAGGTCGGCGGGGATGAAGATCCAGGCATGAAATCCGTTACGAGCGGCTTGCGCCGCAACAGAATTGGCCAGGTTCCCGGTAGACGAGCAGGCGACGGTGTCGAAGCCGAAATTGCGCGCCTGGGCCAGCGCCACCGCAACCACGCGGTCTTTGAAGCTCAGTGTGGGCAGGCAGACGGCGTCATTCTTGATGTAAAGATTCTTCGCTCCCAGTCGCTGAGCAAGACGCGGCGCCTTGAGCAACGGCGTGAATCCCGCAGGCACAGTCGGCCGGAAATTTTCCGGCAAGGGCAATAGATCAGCGTAACGCCACATGCTGGGCGGACCCTGCACGATGCGCTCGCGGGTGAAACTGGCGCGGATGGCATCGTAGTCGTAAGTAATCTCAAGGGGAGAGAAGCAATCGTCGCAGATGGAGCGGGGCTGGTTTCCCCAGCTCTTGCCGCACTCGCGACATCGCAATTCATATTTCGGGATGACGCCCGTAGTAACGCCGGTGCTTGTGCTCATGAGCTACTCGCTTTCTTCCTGCGAGCAGCCGCGGGACGAGTTGTCCGGAAATCGCCCTAAAATACGGAATCCTCTTTGCCTCACCGGAAAACCCAGGAGGAAAAGAGGAACGAGATGCTGGAAATTCGGCACCCCGAATCTCATGTTCCCCCTTTTGTAGGGCGAGAGTTGACACCGGGCGACCAGAAGATGACTTCTGATCCGGTTGTCGTGGCTTCTCAGGGCTCGTCCCTCAGCCACTCTTCATGAAATCCAAGGTCTGCTCCGAAGAGCAAACTTGTAGGCAATGATACTGCTCGAGTCTAAGATTCGTCAAGGATTTGTCGATGCAGGCGTGAGTTTTCGGACTCAAACGTAATGTCGCGCCGAAAACTGATCCATAACTCAGCGTTCACTGAGTTGTTAGAGACTGAGTGTCAAAGGAGACGGCAATGGTCATTCACGGATGGGAAGTGACAGCATCTTTTCTCAGCTTTCTAGGAGGCGCGTTCCTAGCCGGCGACGCACTCTTCGCCCAGCGCCATGCTCTGGAGAAAGAGGGAAAAGAAATTTTGCTGAAGCTGGTCAAGGCGGCAAACGGAACTTACGCAGACGGGCAAAATCGGGAAATATCCTCTGAGCGCGATGTGGAGTATTTTTTCATACGACGTTCCCTGGTTTGGAGCCGGCTCGGCTTCGTGCTGATGACGATAGGCTTTGCGATAGATGTAATCACGAAAACTTGTGCATTTGCTCGGGCTCCTCTTCAATAGTGAGAAGAGTCACGTGATCTACGAGGTCTAAGCTTTCGTCAGGACGAGTCTCAACGAGAAATACTACGACGTGATCGTCGATCACGGGAATGCACTGGCTTCCATCCATCTGGTTGTGTGGACTAGCGGTCGAGAAATCTCCTTTGAAAAAATCCCGAACCAACTTCTGCCAGCGCTCAGTTAGAAGTTTCTTGCCGGCAGGAGTTGTGGTCGCGAATAGCAGTGCCAATCTCCGGTCAAACTTCCCCACGCTGTGAAGAATAACGCGGCGCATAGCAGCCGAGGTAAAGTTCTAGGACTTTTCTTTTTTTACGCGTTGTCCGGCAGTCTTCTTGAGTTTCATTTCTGCAAGCTTCTTAAGCGCTCTCTGGGGACCTGACCAGGGCATTTGCGCTTTCGCTCCGCTAGCCATCGCCACCGGTTCGTCTATTTTTTCAGCTTGTTCCCGCAAGCGATCGACGTACCTGTCAAATTCCTGCGGGGTGTTGAAAGTGGAATATTTCCCCTCGCGAACATCATTCATCGCCAGGCGCTCTTCGCGCGCGGCTTCGTCCGTTCCCGCCACTACGACGCGGGCGTGACGAAGCTCCACGTGGCCCTTTTCAGTCAGAATCAATTCCAGCAAATCACCTGGTCGAACAGAAAGTTTCGCGGCTATGGCAGATGGAAGCGTGACTTGGTTGCGATCACGCAGACGGACGAGTTCACGTAACACGATACCCTCCAAAACTTCACTATACCGCTAATCCAATTTTCGTACAATCAGAAACGACAACTCGTAAGTCTATGAAATTGCGTAGTCGACGTCCTTAATTTGCCCGCCATTCCCAGTAAAGACTTACCGGCTGTACTGATTCTTCTTTTTCTCCGCGTGCCGCTCCAGTCCCAACTGGATCAACCGCTCAATCAGTTCGGAATACGGGAGCCCCGACGCCGCCCAGAGCTTGGGATACATGCTGATCGAGGTGAAGCCCGGCATGGTGTTGATCTCGTTCAAATAGATCTTTCTCGTCTTCGTATCCATCAGAAAATCCACTCGCGCCAGGCCGGAGCAGTCCACGGCTTTGAAGGCGCTGATGGCCAATTGTTGAACTTTCCTGGTTTCAGCTTTGCTGAGTTTGGCCGGGATGATCAGCTTGGAACCTTCATCAACATATTTGGCGGTGTAGTCGTAGAATTCTTTGCCGGGAACGATTTCTCCCGGAACCGAGGCTTCCGGGCTGTCGTTTCCGAGGACCGAGCATTCGATTTCGCGCGCTTTCTGCTTCGTACCGCCGACACCTTGCTCGATAACGATCTTGCGGTCAAACTTGGCCGCTTCCTCGATAGCGGGCCCAAGCTCCTTCCGATCATGTGCCTTTGAAATTCCTACCGACGATCCCAGATTCGCCGGCTTCACGAACACTGGATATTTCAGCCTGCTTTCGACCAGCTTCTGGACTTTCTTCGAGTTCGCCTCCCACTCGCTGCGCAAAACTGTCACGTGCTTCACAATGGGCAAACCGGCGGCGCGGAACAGCGACTTCATGATGTCCTTGTCCATACCGGCGGCTGAGCCCAGAACGCCCGCGCCCACGTACGGCAGATCGGCCAGTTCGAGCAGACCCTGGATGGTGCCGTCCTCGCCGAAGGTGCCGTGCAGAACGGGAAATATGATGTCCACATTGATGGCGCGATCGCTGGCGCGGCGGGTGAGAGCGGCATCCGTCTGAAACGGCGCCAGCGCGCCGCCGGACTTCTGTGGTTCGGGAGGGACAACGACGGCCTCGCCCGCAGCCAGCACCGCGGCGCCCGGAGTTGCCTCAGGATCGCCAGCCCGTAGATGCGGTTGTGTGGAGCGGGCGCCCTCGCCCGCTGTCTTTCCTTGCAGTAGCCGTTCCGCATCTCCGGCCGTGACCCATCGGCCTTCTTTAGTGATCCCGATGGGCACGACCTCAAATTTATCTTTGTCGATGGCGTTAAATACTGACGCAGCTGAGAGCAGCGATACTTCGTGCTCTCCGCTGCGCCCGCCGAACAGGATGCCGACGCGAAGCTTTTTCATGAACTCCAATTCGCTATGATTTTTCCACTACGTACTTAGACCAGTTCTTAAATTGCCCGGCCCATCCCCTACCTTTGCCCTGCCCATAATTTGCTCTAGAACAATAGGTATTTCGAAAAAGTACCGTGCGCCTTTTCCTTTGGGGCCGCCTATTGCTCTCCGCTCCCCATATCTCGCAACATAGACCAAGTAGGCCTTTTTAGGCCGCAATATTTTCTTAGCGCTCAGCAGCTTGCCCCTCTCTTCCCGGTCATGATCCGGCTTTCTTTAAGTTCTATTACCGCCCAAGGCGTACTACGCCGAAACACGACCAAATCGGGATATGTCCCGCAGTCCTTTAGGAAGGGCTTGTTGAGCACCCTAAACTTCCTTGGTTCCTCCTCGCGCTTTGCAAGGAAATTCTTGATCTTGCGCCAGGCAAATGACTGAAGATCTGCCTCGCAAAATACCTGGTATGAGATGAATGCCCGCTCCATAGACTTCCTGAACGGCCCCTTCATAAACGCGTCGAATTCCTTGATGCTCAGCTTGTCCATGTGTCTTAAAGTATTTTCTTCCCGAACGCCGACAGCGTCAGTTCCACCGCCAGATCGGCGGTGCGGTTGTGCTCGTCAATCACCGGATTGACTTCGACGATCTCGAAACTCAGCAGACGGCCGTGGTCGGCAATGATTTCCATGGCCAAATGGGCTTCACGATAAGTCGCGCCACCGCGAACCGGCGTGCCCACACCGGGCGCATCTTCGGGGTCCACCCAGTCCATATCGAGGGAGACGTGATAGCCGGCAGTGCCGCGTCCGGCCATGCGCAGGGCTTCTTCCATGATGGTGCGCATGCCGCGTTCGTCGATGTCGCGCATGGTGAAGACTTCGATGCCCGCCCGGCGCACATTTTCCTTTTCGATGGCGTCGATGTCGCGGACGCCGACCAGCACGCAATTCTCCGGTTTCACTTTGGGTGAGAAGTCGAAAATATTCGCGAGCTCGGCCGGTCCCAGACCCATGATCGCGGCCAACGGCATCCCGTGTACATTGCCGCTGGGCGAACTCTCGGGCGTGTTGATGTCGGTGTGAGCGTCAATCCAAATCAGGCCGACTTTCTGGTTCTGACGCCTGTAGAACTCGGCGACTCCGGCGACAGTGCCTGCAGCGACCGAATGATCGCCGCCCAGCACCACCGGCACTTTTCCAGCTTCCAGCGTCTTCAAAACAAGGTCGGCATGCTTGGTGCACATCGCGGTAATTTCCTTCAGATACTTGGCGCGAGGATCGCCTTCAGACTTCTGCTCAGCGATGGCGACGGCAATGTTTCCGGCGTCTTCGACAACGTGTCCCAGCGCTTCCAACCTGGCTTCGAGCCCGGCGACGCGCACGGCCGACGGCCCCATGTCGACGCCACGACGTGACTGCCCCAGGTCCAGCGGCACACCGATCACGCGAATCTTCTTGGGAGTAATGCTGGAAAACGATGCTGTAGTTTGCGTCATAGATGGCCGCTAGCTCTTGGACTCCTTATTTACCGCCGAGCGCGCCGAGTCAGGAAATTCATTAACAATTCTCTTTAAGCCATCCTTCAGCATGCGAGAGTGAAAGTTAATCAATAATCCCACTGTCTTTCCGGAAATCCGGAGATAAGAAAGTAACTGTGCATCGTGAATCGGCGCAAGTTGCTCGACCGCTCTGATCTCTACGATCACAGAATCCTCGACAACCAAATCCAGTCGGTAGCCGCAATCAAGCCTGACGCCTTTGTAAACGACCGGCAGCGGTTTTTGCTCTTCGACTTTCAAACCCAGTTGTCGCAATTCAAAAGCCAAGCAGATTCCATAAGCCGACTCCAACAGTCCTGGCCCTAACGTTTTGTGTACCTCGATTGCCGCCCCGATAATGCGCCGCGTAATCCCGTCGAGTTTGTCCTTTTCTTCTATTTGTTTCTCGGCGTTTCTCGGCGATCTCGCCGTGCCCGGCGGTAAAACTCTTACGGATAGAGCCTATGCAGCATCCTCGGAAACGGAATCGTTTCTCGCACATGTTCCAGCCCACAGATCCAGGACACCGCGCGTTCAATTCCCATACCGAAGCCACTGTGCGGGACGCTGCCATACTTCCGCAAGTCCAAATACCATTTGAAAGCTTCTTCCGGCAGACCATGTTCGTGAATGCGTTTCACCAGAAGATCGTAAGACGCCGTGCGCTGTGAGCCGCCGATAATCTCGCCGTAACCTTCGGGCGCGAGCACGTCCACACAGAGCGCCAGGTCGAGACGCTCGGGATCAGGTTCCATGTAGAAAGCCTTCACCTTGGCGGGATAACGATGCACCATGACTGGTTTCTCGAACTGCGAAGAAATATAAGTCTCATCTGGCGATCCTAAGTCGCCGCCCCACTCGAAATTGTTTTCCAGGGCGCCCTTGGCGTGGGCCTCCCGTAACATCTTTACAGCTTCGTCGTAAGTAATCCGTGGAAATGGCCCTTCGATTTTCTCCAGCTTCGCGATATCACGGCCAATCGTTTGTAAATCGTTGCGCCGCCGCTCCAAACATCGCTTCACCAGAAAGCTGATCAGCCCCTCCGCCAGATCCATGACGTCATCGAGCGTAGCGTAAGCAACCTCGGGCTCGACCATCCAGAATTCGGTCAGGTGGCGGCGGGTTTTGGATTTCTCTGCACGGAATGTGGGGCCGAAAGAATAAACCTTGCCCAGCGCCATGGCCGTGGCTTCGATATAGAGCTGGCCGGACTGCGTAAGATAGGCTTGCTCATCGAAGTAATCCACCGGAAACAGCGTGCTGGCGCCCTCACACGCGGCCGGAGTGAGAATAGGAGGATCGGTCAAGGTGAAGCCGCGTTCGTCGAAAAAGTCGCGCGCGGCTTTGATGATCTCGGCTCGCACCCGGAGAATCGCCGCCTGACGCGGCGTTCGCACCCATAGATGGCGATGCTCCATCAGAAAATCGACGCCATGGTCTTTCAGTGAGATCGGGAAGGGATCGTTCTCCGGGACTCGCTGGACGACCTCTACGTTGGAAACATCGAGTTCGTACCCGCCGGGGGCCCGCTTGTCGGCCCGGACTTTGCCTTCCACGATGACGCTCGACTCCTGCGTAAGACCCTTTACCGCGTCGAAAACTTCGGGTGAAACAGCGCTTTTGGGTACAACTCCCTGAATCACGCCGGAGCCATCGCGAAACTGAGGGAAGAGGAGCTTCCCGCTCTCGCGCAAATTGTAGAGCCAGCCGCGAATGGTCACAGCTTGACCTTCGTGTTTGCCAATCTCAGCGATGGTAGTTATAGGGGATGACATGATGGTTCATGTAGGCGCGGGCGTCCACGCCCGTGCCCGCATTAGATCCCGTCCAGCACGGGCGAGGACGCCCGCGCCTACATCCAGATTTCCTACGCTGCTTCCAGTTTCTCGAACGCTTCGCCCATCTTCTCGACCGGATTGACTTTCTCGTCCGCTTCAATCTCCAGCAACAACGGTGGAGGGTGCGGCGCTGAACGCAGTAACTCCATCGCCTGCTTCCAGTCGATCGAGCCCTTCCCCGGCCAGAGATGAGAATCACGATCTCCGGCATTGTCATGAATATGGGTAGAGCGGATGTGGCTCTTTAGAGTCTCAAACGTTTCAGACACATTGCTCATGATGTGGGCATGGCCGACATCGAAACAGACTCCCACGTCGTCGAAATGCGAAGTGTGGATAAATTCCACCAGCTTGTCTGGCGTGGAGAGTTCATTGGGAATGTTCTCCAACAGGACGCGCACCCCCAGCGGCTTGGCGAATGCACGCAGGTGCTCCACGGAGGTCATAGCGGCTTCGAACTTCCGGTCATCAAATGACTCCCCACCGGTCCCCAGATGCTGCACCAGAAATCGAAACGGAATCTGTTCCGCCATTTCCAAAGCCCGCTTGATTTCGTCCATGGCTTCAATCCGACGCGCCCGGTCCGTGGCAGCAACGTTGACGGGCGGAGCGCCCCCGCGTCCCGATTCGTAATCGGCGTGCATCGGGGAATGCACGGAATTCAGCGGGACCCCGCTATTGCGAAACCAATCTGCGATTTCCCGAACGTGTTGCTTGCGGTTGGCGTAGTCAAGATGCTGGCGCGCGGCAAATATCTCGATCGCTTGAGCGCCACCCCGCACCAAGCCATCCAGTAGCCCAGGGTGCAGGCGCTCCTTCACATACACGTAAGTTGACATTGCCTTCAGCATAGGTCGTTCGTTCAATCTGCCAGGATTCGCTCTACTACGCGTTCCCGCCCGGCTTAGAAGCCCACAGCTTTACCATTGTGGCGCTCATCGCTTGCGCCTAGACGTTCTCTCGTCTTCAAATCAATTGCTATGCACTCACCATCACTCCAGTATGCTTCCCACGTACCAGTCTCCTCGACGCCAAATTTGACCTTGTGCCCCATTTGCTCTAGCAGCCTGACTGCATCCGGGGAGAACCATTGCTCGACGTTCACCTGATCGGGTAGCCATTGATGATGGAACCGCGGTGCGTTCACCGCTTCCTGAATGCTCATTCCAAAGTCCACGACGCCCATCAGGATATTCGCAACTGTGCTGATAATCTGGGAACCGCCAGGAGAACCCAACACGAGAAACAGTTTCCCGTCTTTCAGCACGATGGTCGGGGTCATTGACGAGAGAGGTCGCTTCCCCGGCCCGATCGCATTAGCCGGCCCCTGGACCAGACCATAGCCATTGGGCACGCCCGGCTTGGAAGAAAAGTCGTCCATTTCGTCGTTCAGCAGGAAGCCCAAGCCGCCGGCGGTGACGCGCGACCCGAAATCGTCATTCAAAGTGGTGGTCACTGCCACTGCATTTCCGTCCGGGTCCACCACGGAGTAATGAGTGGTGTGGGGTGGCTCCGATACTGCCACTGGAGCCGAGTGCAACCCGGCATACTGTTCCAGCTGACTAAATATTGCAGGACGCTGCAGATCTTTACTCAGGCTGGCGTGAGCGGGATCAATCGACTCTCGCCAGGCCGCCGCATATTTCTTGTCGATGAGCGGGGCCACCGGAATATTGGCGAAGTCGGGGTCCCCAAGAAATTCCGCCCGATCAAAAAATGCGCGGCGGAAGGCTTCCGCTACAAGGTGCACGCCCTGAGCGGAACGGTCTCCGAGTTTGCCAAGGTCATACCCTTCCACGATGTTCAGGGTTTCGATTAGCGCGATTCCACCCGAGGATGGCGGCGGCGCAGTGATGACTTCGTACCCGCGATACGTGCCTCGTACTGGCTCGCGCTCTTTTACTTCATAGTGCGCCAGGTCATCCGCGGTGATGAGCCCTCCACCTTTCTCGACGAATGCCACCAACTCGCGCGCCATAGCTCCATGATAGAAGTCGTCAGGATTGCTTGCGATCCGCTCCAGCGTGCGTGCCAGCTCGGGCTGGCGAAGAATCTCGCCCTGTTTGTAGTAGTTACCATCGCGAAGAAATACGTGGCGCGACTCCGGGAACTTGGACAAATACCTGTCATTCTTAAGATCTTCAGTGTCCTCCCATACTAGCGGAAAACCGTCACGAGCCAGTTTGACAGCCGGAGCGATGACGCGATTGAGCGTCAGCTTGCCATATTTCTTCTGTGCATAGACCATGCCCGCCACCGAACCCGGCACGCCGATTGACTTGTAACCGACTAAGCTGGCGTCCTCGATTACATTGCCCTGCGGGTCGAGGTACATGTTTGCCGTCGCTGTGGCGGGCGCCTTTTCGCGGTAGTCAATGAAGTGAGTCTTGCCATCGGCCATGCGGATGAGCATGAACCCGCCGCCACCCAGGTTCCCTGCCTGCGGATACGCTACCGCCAGCGCGAACCCAGTGGCGACCGCCGCATCTATCGCGTTCCCACCGGCTTGCATCGCTTCCACACCAGCACGCGAGGCCAGCTCGTGCACGCTGGCCACCATGGCACGAGGCGCGTGAACCGGGTGAATGGGCGCCGCCCCGAAAACCGGCGCCGGGCACGCTGGCAAAGCTGCAAGCAGTAGATAGATCAGCAACTTACTATGGGATCGCATGAAGATTTTATGGGACGATTGCCCCGCCGCGGTCGCAACTGCTGTCAGGCGACGACAAGCCTTAGGCAGACCATTGAGGCTAGCCCAAGGCCATAGGGGAGTCAAATCAGGGTCTAGCCTCCAGCTATCACCTGTGAGCTTTTCTCGTCTGCCGCTATCTCTTACTTGTACTTGGCTTCGGAGGTTTGCTTCGGCGTGTGCTGCGGGGAAGTTTCGCGGCCACCATCTCGTAGGACTGGCGGATCAGGTCTTCCAACTCCGCTTTTGGTAGCACATCCAAACGCTCCAACATTACCCACTTGTAGCGACCTACATAGGACGCGGGAACGATGTCTTCATTCTCAATCAGCTCAGTGAACTTTTCCGGGGTCGCCTTAAAGCAAAGTCGCTGCGGCACTGAATCCAAATTCAACATCACAAAAATCTTTCCCTTTACTTTGAAACACAGATCGTCGTCCCACTGCAGATTTTCTTTTGCATGGGGAAAGGAAAGACAGTAGCGGCGTATGGATTCAACGTCCATGGATCAAGGGGACGGTCTCATGTGATGAAAAACCTGCAGCGCAGTCGTCCCAGACTCTAAACTTGCGTCCGAGCCTCGCCTAAGGTCGCCGTGACATCCATCTTCTTCTTTCCGCGATAGATCGTTATGCGAACGGTGTCGCCAGCCCGGTGATTGTTCATGATTTGGGTAAGGTCTTGTTGATCTTCTACCTTCTGGTCATCAACACCGACGATGAGGTCTCCGCCCAGGGTGATTGGGATATTGCCAAGGTATGCGCGTTCCGAGCCGCCGCGTAGCCCAGCTTGGTCCGCCGCGCCGCCCGGCACCACCTGCACAATGAGCAAACCGTAGTCTGCCGCGAGCCCTATTTGCTCCGCGCGTTCCGGAGTGATGGGGATGGTGCGCACGCCCAGCGCAGGTCGCCGCACTCGCCCCAACGTGAGCAGATCATTAAGGACTGCTTTCGCAGTGTTGATAGGAATCGCGAAGCCGATGCCAGCGCTTTGTCCCACGTTCGATGCGATCATGGTGTTAATTCCAATTACCTCACCGTGCCAGTTCAGCAGCGGCCCTCCTGAGTTCCCGGGATTGATCGCGGCGTCGGTCTGGATGGCTTCGTCAATTTTCAAGCCGTCGGGCTCATACACCGAACGGATTGAGCTGACGATGCCGCGGGTCAAGGTACCCGATAGGCCAAAAGGATTGCCAATGGCATACACTTTCTGCCCGACTTGCAGGTGCCGCGAATCGCCTAGCACCATGGGGGTGAGGTCTGACGCCTTGATCTGAATCACAGCCAAGTCATGTGCGCGGTCCGTGCCGACGACCGTCGCGCGATACTTCTTCTGATTGTGCAGAGTGACGTCGACTGTCCTGGCATCCGCGATCACATGGTAGTTGGTCATAATGTGACCGTCTTTATCGATGATGAATCCGGACCCCTGGCCCTCTTGCGGAACCAGGCCGTAGAAGAAGTCAAACGTCACCGCCTTTGAGGTGATATTCACTACCGACTCGATGTTCTTGTGATAGACGGTGATGTTGTTCTGTTCTTCGCTGTCGAAGACGTTATTGCCCGCCGCTTCGGTGATTTCAGCCTTGTTGTTCTGGCGAATCCAGTTTGCGGACCGTACCAGTCCCGAACGATAAGTAGTGAAATAGAAGAACGCGCCGGCGATGATCACGGCCAGAAAAATCGGGCGTAACACTTTCATAATTCAAAGACCTTCCGCGACAGATTTTCAATTTCTCAACGAACTTTGCGTGGTCGTTCGCGATCCCGGTCAGGCGCTCTTTTCGGCAAGGCTCTTCAACTTAGAATGAATTTCCACGACCTGCTTCCTGGTTTCGTCGAACGACCCTGAATTGTCGACTACGTAGTCGGCAGCCTTGATCTTTTCCTCATCCGGAAGTTGCGCCGCCATTCGCCGGGAGACCTCCTGACGGGCTGTTTCCTCGTCCACCTTCATGCGTTGCGCCCAGCGTTGGATGCGCCGTTCCAGAGGGCAGGCCACAACCACCAGCCGGTCGAAGCGCTTTGCCACGCCCGCCTCGAGAATGAGCGCCGCTTCCACAATGGCAATGGCATGCGGGTCCCGGGCGCCAACTTCTTCCATCCATGCCTCCTGGCGTCTTATTACGGTGGGGTGAACGATCTGGTTCAATTCCTGAATGCGCGAGTGTTTGGTCTCCTTAGTTCCCCCGACGGGCGATCCAAAGGCAGCTTCGGCGAGGCGACCTCGGTTCACAGTGCCATCCGGGTTCAAGATCTCGACGCCGAAGTGGCTAACCACCTCCTCATAAACCGCCTGGTCTGGCTGCATGAGCTGATGAGCGATCTGGTCGGCCTGAACAAGCTGAGCGCCGAGCGCTACAAACATCTCTCCCACCACCGATTTGCCCGAGGCGATACCGCCGGTCAGGCCAACTTTGAGCACGTCAGGCGCGCTCCCCGGCGAACGCAGGAATTCCTGCACCTCGCCGGAGTTTCGCGGCACGCACCGTATTCGCCATCAGCATGGCGATGGTCAACGGACCCACGCCACCTGGCACGGGCGTTAGTCTCCCGGCGACGGCGGCCACCTCCGGGTGTACGTCTCCGACCAAGGTTGAACCTTTGCTGCGAAAACCTTCTTCCCGTTTGGCATTGCCCGCAAAAAGCCGGTCGAACTCGGCCCGGTCAGTAACTTTGTTCATGCCCACGTCGATCACGGTCGCACCGGGCTTTACAAAATCGCGCGTTATCATGCCAGCCCGTCCGATCGCCGCCACCAGGATGTCACCACGGCGGCACACCCCAGGGAGATCATGAGTCTTGGAGTGGCACACAGTGACGGTGGCGTTTCCGTTGATCAGCAGCATGGCAGTGGGTTTCCCGACAATGTCGCTGCGTCCCACCACTACGGCTTCCTGCCCGACAATGGGGACGGCACTGCGCTTGAGAATTTCAATGATTCCTGCCGGAGTGCATGGCACGAGACCCGGGCGCTGGGTGGAGAGAAACCCCACATTGACAGGGTGAAATCCGTCCACGTCTTTCCTCGGGTCTACCGCCATTAAGATTTTCTTGGAGTCCACTTGCGACGGCAAGGGCAGCTGCACCAGAATGCCGTCGATTTCGTCGCGCCGGTTGAGATCCGTCACCAGCGCTAACAGCTCTTCTGTGGAGATCGAATCCGGCGGCGTGATCTGCTCACTGTAAATGCCTACTTCCTCGCTGCTCTTTACCTTTCCCCGTACATAGATCTCGGAAGCCGGGTTATGGCCGACGAGGATAACAGCTAGACCAGGGCGTATGCCAGAAGCCGCCATAGCCTTTACTTCGGAAGCGACTTCCGCCCGGATTTCGCTGGCAATCTTGAGGCCGTCCAGAATCGTGGCCGCCATGAAACTCGCCCCGAGTGAGATAATTCTGCTGAAGTTTTATCGTAAACCATTCGAACAAAAAGTGCCTTACTGCCACCGTGAAAGGGCTCCATAGGCGATGCCCGGCTTTTCTCCAGCCCGGCCATTTAAGGCTTTGTCTTGCGGCCGGCTTCGGTACAATGCTGCCATCATGATTCCCCAAGATCTCCTCGACATTTTGGTCTGTCCGGTGTGCAAGAAGCCGTTGGTCCTCAAGGACGAGGGAACGAGCCTGAAGTGCGGTGAGTGCCGGCGCGTCTACCCCATCCGCGACAACATTCCTATCCTGCTGGTGGATGAAGCCGTAACCGATCCTGCCTGATTGTCGCTTTTTGAACCTCCTGAATCTTCGGCTGCCCCTTTCTGTCCCAAACCGACACAACGTGTCACCTCGGGAGCCCTGTCCCGTAACCCACGAGGGTTGTTAGGCGGTTAGCCTTCGGCCGCAACTTGCGCCCGTCCAAGGGGTTTAATGAAAACAAGCAGCGGTGATGCAAGTACTTGGAAGTACATGGGGAATGCGGCAACAAAATTGCATGCAACGTAAATGGCACTTAAAGAGTCTAATCGGTAACAGTAGTAACGGTTCGGAGGTGAGGTGATGATGGCCATGAAGGAGCGATTTTCCAGTACCGAACTGACGGCTCTGCGGAACGATCTGTTACAGGGCGGTTTGATCGATTCGCGCGAAGCCGCCGAACTCTTGCAGGTCTTCCTGATGGGACGTGGCTATGGAGTGTCGCCCCAAGCGGCTAGGGATGCAGTCGGTCGCGTAGAGATGTCGGGTTGCTCTCTGCCCGTCCTGGAACATGAGCTGGAGAACCTGGCGTTAGTCATGTAGCGGTGACAAACGGCGCAGGCCCCCACCAGGGCGCCATTATTGGACGCTGCGGTGGACGATGAAATTCGCGGGGACCTCGGAACCAAGTCGATCCCCGAAATAGTAAGACGAGGTAAGCCGGGCCAACCAGCCCGGCTTTTCGTTTGCCATCGACTAAGAGCTTCTTGACTTCCCACGTCAAGGTATGTAGAAGGTTCCAAACTCGAAGCCCCTCCGTTCGACTCAACTTCACCTGCCCGTTTCTGCAGTGAAAAGAAAGAGGCGCAATTGACCAGACCACCGCTGAATTCCCCTCGAACCTGTGTTTTCACGGTGGTGGTGTCCCTGCTCTTGCGGTTTGGTGTGGTGGGGTTTTTGTACCCTGAACACCTCAATCCGGATCGCGGCTTCTGGCGATTTGCCGGGGAAGCGGGAAAGATTGCGCAATCCCTCGTCGAGGGCCGGGGTTTTGGCAGTCCCTTCTTTGCGGATACCGGGCCGACAGCGCTAATGCCACCCGTCTATCCCTACCTTATCGCAGGCGTTTTCGAATTCTTTGGGACTTATACCAAGGCCTCCGCGCTGGTGATGTTGTCTCTCGACAGCCTGTTCTCCGCACTGACTTGCTTGCCCATATACTTCATCGCCAGAAAATGCTTCGGCGATCGCGTGGCCGTGATCGCGGCCTGGACTTGGGCATTCTTCCCCTACGCCATCTATTTTTCGGCGGACTTCATCTGGCCGACCGTGCTCACTACTCTACTGCTCAGCCTTCTTTTCCTGATGGTTTTGCATCTCGCGAGTTCGTCACGGCTTTCACTCTGGCTTGGCTTTGGTTTGCTAAGCGGCCTTGCCACGCTCACCGAACCTATTGTGCTTTCGGTATTGCCCCTGTTGGGCGGATGGGCCTGCTATCGACTGTATCGGAAGAACCAACGATGGTTTCCTTCCGCAGCCGTGGCGGCATTGGCATTGGCCGCTTTCATCTCTCCTTGGTTCATCCGCAACTATCGTACATTCCACAAGCCCATTCTTTTCCGAGACAATTTCGGGCTCGAGTTGTACGTCGGAAACAATGGCGTGAGCTGGCATTGGGCCTCTCCCGGGATTCATCCTTCAGCCAGCAAAACAGAGTGGCAGGAGTTCGTTTCGCTCGGCGAGCTTGGTTACATGGCGCGCAAGCAGCATGAGGCCGCTGAGTTCATCAACAGCCACCGCGGCTGGTTTATCTGGATGTCGCTGCGGAGAGCAGTTTACTTCTGGACCAACTTCTGGAGCCTTGACCGCCGCTATCTGGCCGAGGAACCGTTCGATCCCTTCAATATTTTCTTTTCGACCGCATTGACCGTCCGGGCGCTGGCTGGGCTTAGGCGCGCATTTCGAAGGAGACTTACTGTGGCAGTGCCCTACGCCATCGTCCTGTTTTTCTTTCCCGTGACTTACTACATCACTCATATGCAGGACTACTACCGCCGTCCCATTGATCCCTTTTTCGTCATACTGGCGGTCTACGCCCTTACCCCGCGCGGGCGTTTGCCGGAGCAGCCCGGGGGAATCCGTCAGGACTATTCGTAGCGCAGGCTCTCTACTGGATCCAATTGGGCGGCGCGGGCAGCGGGAACGGTCCCGAAGAGGATACCCACAAGCGAAGAGACCACAATCGCGACCACGGCGGACATCCCCGATATAGGGATGCGGTATTCGGTAAAGAAGCGTACAGAAAAGGGCAAAGCCAGGCCGATAACGACTCCAGCGAAGCCTCCGATCAATGAGATCAGGATGGCCTCGGAAAGAAACTGAAAGCGAATTTCGCGGCTGGTCGCGCCTATCGCTTTACGGATGCCAATTTCGCGGATGCGAGCGCTGACCGTGGCTAGCATGATGTTCATGATGCCGATCCCGCTCACGATCAGCACCACCGTGGCTACTAACAGCAGCACAACCGTCAGCGCATTTGCGGTTTTCTCGGCGACGGCCACTAGTTGCGTCAGGTTGGCTACGTTGTACACCGACTCGGCGCGGTGTCGGGACTGAATCACGCGTCTGATCTGCTCCGTAGCTGGTACCACCATGGAGGGATCGGCTACCGAGAAATAGATCTGCTTGATGGCTGGCGTGTCGCTGAAGTAGCGGCCCACGGTGTATGGAATCGCCATGGTGTTATCGATTACTTCGGATTGTCCAAAGGTGTCAACTCGCTCCTTGAACGTCCCAATAATGGTGAAGGGGAGGCCGTTGAGCTTGACCACCTTGCCAATTGCTTCCTCAACGGAACCATAGACCTGTTCAGCCATTTTTTGCGTGATCACGCCCACTTTGTTATGAGCCTGCTCGTCCTGAGCGTCAAAAAATCTTCCCGAAAGGACTACCAGGTTGCGCACGACGCGATACTCAGGATAGACGCCGAGAATCAGGATATCGCGCTCTTTTCCGTTGCCGACTGGGATCCGTTCGTCAAGCTGGAGCACCGGAGATGCGGCCACGATGCCTGGCACCTGCGCTTGCGCAGCTTGCATGTCATCCAAAGTCAGAGGGTCGGGCGAGGTGTTGGTGATGCGCTGGCCCCCACCCTGGTATTCGGCGTAAATGAGGTTGGCTCCGATGCCCTGAATCAGGCTCAGGACATACTGCTTTCCGGTGAGCCCGATCGTGACCACGAGGATCAGCGATGCAGTGCCGATCACCATACCCAGCGCGGTCAGCATAAAACGAATCGTGTTGCTGCGGAACGTGTCGTAGGCGAAGCTTACGACCTCGCTCAGGCACAGTGTGGGCGGACGTCTGGCCGGCGCTATTGAAGTGCTGCTTGCCATCTTCAAATTAGATGCTACGCCCAGGCTGGAAGCCGCGCAACGATTCCGGTGTTACTTCCGATTGGACAACGATAGCATTTGCCCTTCCTGGTACACGCTTGTTACATTCTTGACACTCGGAGCGGCTGGGGCCAGGGAGACTATCTGAAAGTAAAAGAGATCCTCCTTCTCCTATTCCTGACTGCAGGGGCGTTGCTTATTCACGGCTACCATCCGTATGCCGAGGATGCCGAGATTTATCTTCCTGGCGTGGAAAAGATTCTGCATCCGGAACTCTTTCCTTTCGACTCGCAATTTTTCGAATCGCATGCGCACTTGACCCTGTTTCCAAATCTGATCGCTGCATCAGTAAGAGTCACTCACCTGCCACTCGAAACGGCGCTACTAATATGGCAAGTGGCCTCCATTTTCTTGCTATTGCTGGCTTGCTGGCGGTTAAGTGGCAAGTGCTTCACTGATCCGAAAACCCGATGGGCGGGCCTTGCTCTGGTAGCGGCACTTCTGACCTTGCCGGTGGCTGGGACTGCTCTCTACATCCTCGACCAGTACGTCAATCCGCGGAACTTGGCTACGTTCGCCGCGATCTTTGCGATTGTCGATGTGTTGGACGAAAAATACGTATGGGCCGGGATCTGGCTCGCCTTCGCCGCGACCATGCATCCGCTTATGGCCGCCTTCACTCTTTCCTATTGCGCTCTGCTGGTCGCAATGAAAAAACTGCATTTGGGCTTGGCTGGTCTCGCGTGCCTGTTGCCCTTCGGGATTTCATTCCAGCGGCCCTCCGAGGCCTATCGCCAGGCATCTCTTTATCATGGCTTTCATTACATCCAGAATTGGCAGTGGTACGAATGGCTAGGCATCGTTGGGCCCATCCCACTCTTATGGTTGCTTGCGCGGTGGGCGCGAGCGAAGCAATTGCGCAACCTGGATCTGACCAGCCGGGCGCTTGTCGTCTACGACTTGGTCTACTTTGCCGCAGCCTTGATAGTGTCGCTACCGGCGCGCTTTGGAAGCCTGGCCCGCTTGCAGCCGTTGCGCAGCCTGCATCTGCTCTACGTTCTGTTCATTTTGTTTGCTGGCGGATTTCTAGGTCAATGTGTGCTAAAGAACCGACTGTGGCGATGGCTAGTGCTATTTCTTCCTTTGTGCTCGGGTATGTTCCTCGCCCAACGCACACTTTTCGCGGATAGTCGCCATCTTGAGTGGCCCGGCGCCAGGCCAACAAATCCTTGGGTGGAGGTTTTTCTTTGGATTCGGGAGAACACTCCAGTTGACGCCATTTTCGCGCTGGATCCCCTCTACATGAGGATTCCCGGGGAGGACGCTCAAGGTTTTCGCGCTATCGCGCAACGCAGCGTGCTAGCGGACGCCATTAAGGATAGCGGTGCGGTATCGATGTTCCCTCCATTGGCGGAAGAATGGTTTAAGCAAGTGCAAGCACAGAGTGGCTGGAAAAGCTTTCAAATGCAGGATTTCCACCGTCTGCAGACTGAATACGGCGTGACCTGGGTGGTACTGCAGCAGCCTGGGTTGGTCGGGCTCAATTGCCCATATCAGAACTCGGTAGTGCTGGTCTGCAGGCTGTATTAAGTTCGCCACGGGCACAATTGTTGACTTCCCTGTAAGATAAGGCTGCATCTAACAAAACATCCCAGACTGTGGAGGACAATGGCTGATGTCTTGTGCGCCGGCTGTGGCGAATCAAATCTTGTTGTTCCCTTATTCAAAGCAGAGTTCGGAATTATCCGCTCTGAGCCGGCGGTATCAAGACAATAGTCCTTTCCCTCACATCCGTCTCACGGATTTCCTTGAACCCGAAGTCGCTGGCGCGATGGCGGAGGAATTCCCGGATCCGGGCACCGAAGCCTGGACCCACTACAAGCATCACAATGAAAACAAACTTGGACTGGCCAAGCGGGACCTTTTCCCTCCCCACATCGGCGAAGTGACCGACGGGCTGAATTCGACAGAGTTTGTCAGCTGGCTTTCCGAGTTGACCGGCATTCGCGGCTTGGTCGCGGATCCCAGCTTGGCGGGCGGCGGCCTACACCAATCGGGACGCGGCGGTTTTCTGAATCTTCATACTGACTTCAGCAACCACCACTACCAGAAGAACTGGTGCCGACGGGTAAACCTGATTCTTTACCTGAATCCTGATTGGCAAGAGGAGTGGGGCGGCGCCATTGAATTCTGGGAAAAATCGATGCGCTGCTGCGCTGCGAAATATCCTCCCCTGTTCAATCATGCCGTTATTTTCACCACCTGCGAAGGATCCTTCCACGGATTTCCGGATCCGTTGCAATGTCCGGCAAATGTCTCGCGCAAAAGTCTGGCTCTCTATTACTACACGGTGGAACCGAATGCGCAGTCCGGCGGCCGATCGACCGACTATCGCGCCCGGCCCGGCGATGGCTTGGTCGAATCTGCGTTGATCTGGCTGGACAAGGAAGCCGTGGACTTGTATTCGCGAGCCAAGGCCCGCTTTGGATTCTCCGACAAATTTGCCAGCAAGGTTCTGGGACTGATCTCAAAGGAAAAGTGGCGACGAGGCGAGACAGATGACGGGAATGCACCCGAACAGCCGAACGGATGATGTCAAGGAAAAGCGAATCCTGTGGGGCGTGCTGCTCGCCTGGGTTCCCTTCTTTTTTTTCGTGTCTCCCGCGATCTTTGAGATTTCCACCCAGAAAGCCACAGGCTTGGGGGCTGTCACGGGTGGTTTGACCTTCTCGACTTTCGGCCTCGCTGCCGGCGTGGCATTCGAGGTGACCGCAATCGTCCTGCTACTGCGCGCATTTTCCAGAGGGCACCCGACGCGTACGTTCCTCTCTGTCATCTCCATTTCTTGTAGCGGACTAACGCTCGCCATCCTGGGATTATATCTGTGGTTCCTTTTCCGGTTGCGTCCTTCCTAAGTCGCAAGAAGGTTAACCACTCTACCCCTGCCGTCCTCCGGCGGTGCCGCGGGCATAGTAAGTCGCGTAGCGCGGCTCCAGCCGGCGCCCCTTGGCATTGAAGATCCGGAAATGACCTACCCCCATTCTTTGCAGCGCAAACTGAAGAGTGGTCCAAAGAACGCCAAAACCATAAGTCACGCTGCGCCGGAAATTTATCGAAGACGCCTCCTCGAAGTACTTGGTGGGGCATGAGACTTCGCCGATGCGGAAACCGAAATGCGCACACTGGGCGAGCATCTGATTATCGAAGACGAAGTCGTCGGAGTTCTCTAGCAACGGCAGTTCCGTCAGAACTTTCCGGCTGAAGCCGCGATAGCCGGTGTGATACTCGGAGAGTTTGATTCCCAGGAAAAGATTCTCGACCGCGGTTAGTAACCGGTTGGCAATGTACTTGTAGCGTGGCATTCCGCCGCGCAAGGCCTGCCCGCCGATAATGCGCGAACCCAGAACCATGTCGTACACGTCGTATGCCACCATGCTGGCCATAGCAGTGACCAGTAGAGGGGTGTACTGGTAATCCGGATGCAGCATGATGACCACGTCCGCCCCGTCGGCTAGAGCTTCGCGGTAGCAGGTCTGCTGATTGCGTCCGTAACCATAATTCTGATCGTGAATGAAAGTATGGAGCCCGAGTTGATGAGCGACTTCAATCGTCCGGTCTGAGCTGTGGTCGTCCACTAAGATGCGGATGTCCACCAGGTCAGGCAGCTCCCGCACCGTTGCTTCCAGAGTCTTCTCCGCGTTATACGCGGGCAGAACTACGGCAATGCGCTTCCCGTTAATCATTCTTTTTGTCTGGATAAGCAGGCTCAGCCCGCATTACGCTAAGAGATCATGATAACCTGCCCGCTTTGTTTCTCCCACCCTCGGAGATCCGGAACCGGGGCCCATTCTTGGGTTCTTTACCAGAGTTAGAGCAACAATTCTTGGCGTACTTGTTGGTAAACTACAGATTACCGCAATGCCAGAGAAACGCACGCTTTTCGAGAAGGTCTGGGACGAGCATGTGGTGTGTTCCCCTTCCGAGCAGTCTCCCCTGCTCTACATCGACCTCCATTTGGTTCACGAAGTTACTTCGCCGCAGGCATTCGATGGGTTGCGGGTCGCAGGCCGGCGGGTACGTCAACCGAAGCGCACGGTCGCCACCGTCGACCACAATATCCCCACGACACCGCGAGGCCTGCCGATAACGGATGCCATCGCCGCGCGGCAGATACAAGCCTTGCAGCAGAATTGCAAGGAGTTCGGCGTTACCCTGTTCGACATCGATTCTCCCGACCAAGGGATCGTACATGTGATCGGTCCTGAGCTAGGGCTGACGCAGCCGGGCATGACGATTGTTTGCGGCGACAGTCATACCAGCACGCACGGCGCAGTCGGGGCCCTAGCCTTCGGGATTGGGACGTCCGAAGTAGAGCACGTGCTGGCCACGCAATGTCTGCCTCAGCGCAAGCCAAAATCCATGCTGATCAATGTCAGCGGCAGGCTGGCGGAGGGTGTGACGGCGAAAGATTTGGCCCTGGGCATCATAGGGCAGATCGGAACCGACGGTGCGACCGGACACGTGATCGAATACGCAGGTGAAGCCGTGCGAGCGCTCTCGATGGAAGGCCGGATGACCCTTTGCAATATGAGCATCGAAGCTGGCGCCCGC
>Ga0210384_10001094_pt1 | contig 38227 bp, 44 predicted proteins | sample IncBWH2MmetaG_FD_160574 | JGI IMG/M metagenome (GOLD analysis project Ga0210384, IMG submission 160574) | Forest soil microbial communities from Barre Woods Harvard Forest LTER site, Petersham, Massachusetts, United States - Inc-BW-H-2-M | ecosystem: Environmental > Terrestrial > Soil >...
TCGGTTGTTGCTGCCGCCGATGGGCGGGATGAGCGGTGGAGAGATCCGCGACCTGCTCCGCCGGGCGCTCGAGGAGAAGGTGCACGCGGCCGGGCAGGGGCACGACGCCGGGCTCGTCACCACCCAGGACCTGCTCCGGCAGGTGGACGTGTACCGGCGCATTCGCGCGGTGGTCGAAAAGATCCGCTACGGGCAATACCTCTAGCCCGGGCCGGGAGGCTTCGTGCACTCACGTGAGCAATCGGGGTACTGGATTCCGGCGCTGATCGCGGGCGCGCTGCTGCTCGCGGCGGCGAGCCCGGTCGCCGCCCAGCTGCCGGACGCCAAGATCGCGGACGGGTTGAAGGAAGCGCTCAAGGTGGCCACCGAGAAGACGGTGAGCCTCACCGGGAAGACCGACGGCTACTTCGCGAATCAGGCGATCAAGATCCTGATGCCGGACAAGCTGAAGAGCCTCGAGAGTGGTCTGCGCGCGGTGGGGTACGGCTCGCAGATCGACGAGTTCGTGCTCAGCATGAACCGGGCCGCGGAGAGCGCCGCCCCCCAGGCCAAGCAGATCTTCGTCGACGCGATCGGCAAGATGAGCTTCGACGACGCCCGCAAGATCCTGAACGGCAGCAACACCGCGGCCACCGATTTCTTCAAGTCGAAGACCACTCCGCAGCTCACCACCGCGTTCAAGCCGGCGGTCTCCAAGTCGATGAACGACGTGGGGGTGACCCGTCAGTACAAGGATCTGGTCGGGCGCTTCGAGTCCATCCCCTTCGCGAAGTCCCAGGCCTTCGACCTGGACGGCTACGTGGTGGACAAGGGCCTCGCCGGGCTCTTCCACGTGCTCGGCGAGCAGGAGCAGCAGATCCGCACGAATCCCACCGCCCGGGTCACCGACCTCCTCAAGGAGGTCTTCAAGCGCTAACCGCCCCGGTAGTACCATCGCGGGCGATGCCGTCGGTCACCCGGGTGCGCGTGCGGTCCACCTTTCGGCTGGGCGGAGCGACCGTCGCTGAAATCAGTGTTGCGTGGAGCGCCCGCGAAGGGGTGCACGTCTACGCGACTGGCAACAGGAGCAACGCGGGTGGCGTGAACGTGGGGCCAAGAGGCGTCTTCTAGCGGTGCGCTCGCCTCAATCCGCCCCGCTTCCTCAAGCCCTTGATCACCTTCTGCTCCTCGCGCGCGATCCGGTCGGATCGCGACCGCGCCCGAGACGGGCCAGCGGATCGTGAGACTCGCCTCCTCGGTGCCAAGGAGGCCGTGCGCTGCAAAGATGCTCAGCTTCGAGGGCGAAAACCGTGCCCAACGTGTGCCCAACTCGGGCGCACTCAGACTCATCCCTCATTCCAGTGTTTAGGTGATTTTGCTTGACGCGTGACCTTATAACGATATATCTTATATATCGATTAAGTCGTTAGAGATCATCCCAGGAGATGTCCAGAGAGAGGAACCCGCCATGACCACCATGACTCGCTGGTCCCCGTACATGTCAAGATTGCACTTTCACCATCATCACGACGTCAACGGACTGTTCCCCAGGTTCTTCGACGGTGCCCCGGACGAGGCGGCTCAGCCTGCCGCATCGTGGCTCCCCGCCGCGGAAGGGCGGCTCGAGAACGGCACCTACGTCATCCAGCTCGCCCTGCCGGGCGTGGATCCGAAGGACGTCGAGGTGTCGTTGATGGACAACGTTCTTACCGTCAAGGGCGAGCGCAGGGCCGATCCGGACAGCGCTGGCAAGGACTATTTCGTTCGCGAGGTCGCGTACGGCGCATTCGAGCGGCGCTTCGAGCTTCCCGAGGGCGTCGACGCCACCCAGGTGGAGGCCAAGGACGCGAACGGGATGCTCGAGGTGCGGGTCCCCGCGCCACGCGCCACGACACGCAGAACGATCGAAGTCAAGGCCGCTTAAGCGGAAGTGGTCTGGGCTAGGGCCGTGCCGGCGCCGTCCGGCATGGGCCTTGGTCTTCGCCGGTGCAAGCGCCTGTCCTGAAGCCGGTCCCAACGGGTCACGATTGGGATCGGCTTCAGGACCGCGAGGTTTCGGTGCCAGGGTACCCCGCGGATCGGGATGCCACCAAGTTCCACCCCTTACCATCGGGAGGCGAATAAATCATGAAGATTCGTCCGTTACATGACCGGATCCTCGTCAAGCGCGAGGAGGAGAAGGACGTCAAGAAGGGCGGCATTATCATTCCGGATACCGCCAAGGAGAAGCCCCAAGAGGGCAAGGTCATCGCGGTGGGCAACGGGAACGTGAACGAGCAGGGCAAGAAGGTCGCCCTGGATGTGAAGGCCCACGATCGCATCCTTTTCGGCAAGTACTCGGGCTCCGAGGTGAAAGTCGACGATCAGGAGTACCTGATCATGAAGGAAGAGGACGTGCTGGCCATCATCGAGTAGCCGCGTCGAGAGCACACAGCCAACCCGACCTAACCGCAACGGCTAGGTCATTCCATCGACCGATCGAGGAGGAGAACCAGATGCCAAAGCAGATTCTATTCAGTGACGAGGGACGGGCCGCCCTGCTCCGCGGCGTCAACATCATGGCGTCGGCCGTGAAGGCGACGATGGGCCCCAAGGGGCGCAACGTGGTCATCGACAAGAAGTTCGGTAGCCCGACAATCACCAAGGATGGCGTGACGGTTGCCAAGGAGATCGAGCTGAAGGACAACTACGAGGACATGGGGGCCCAGATGATCAAGGAGGTGGCCTCCAAGACCTCGGACGTCGCCGGTGACGGGACCACGACCGCCACCGTGCTGGCCCAGGCCATCATCCGCGACGGGCTCAAGAACGTCACGGCCGGCGCCAACCCCATGGGCCTCAAGCGCGGGATCGACACGGCGGTGGACGCGGTGGTCACCGAGCTGAAGAAGATGTCCAAATCCACCAAGGATCGGAAGGAGATCGAGCAGGTCGCCTCCATTGCGTCCAACAATGACAGGACGATCGGCAGCCTGATCGCCGAGGCCATGGAGAAGGTGGGCAAGGACGGGGTCATCACGGTCGAGGAGTCCAAGTCCGCCGAGACTGCGCTGGACGTGGTCGAAGGGATGCAGTTCGACCGCGGGTATCTCTCGCCGTACTTCGTCACCGACCCGGAGCGCATGGAGGTCGTGCTCGAAGATGCGCTGATCCTGATCTATGAGAAGAAGCTGAGCGTGATGAAGGACATGCTGCCGCTGCTGGAGCAGGTGGCCCGTGTGGGCAAGCCGTTCCTGATCGTCGCCGAGGACGTGGAAGGGGAGGCCTTGGCCACGCTCGTCGTCAACAAGCTCCGGGGCACCCTGCATTGCGCCGCGGTCAAGGCGCCGGGCTTCGGCGACCGCCGCAAGGCGATGCTGGAAGACATCGCCACCCTGACCGGCGGCAAGGCCATCACCGAGGATCTCGGCATCAAGCTCGAGAACCTCACGCTGGAAGACCTGGGGAAGGCCAAGAAGGTGGTCGTGGACAAAGACAACACCACGATCATCGATGGGGCCGGCAAGGCGGCGACGATCGAGGGACGCATCAAGCAGATCCGCGCCCAGATCGAGGAGACCACCTCGGACTATGACCGAGAGAAGCTGCAGGAGCGCCTCGCCAAGCTGGCGGGCGGCGTCGCCATCGTCAAGGTAGGGGCGGCGACCGAGACCGCGATGAAGGAGAAGAAGGCCCGCGTGGAGGACGCGCTCAATGCGACCCGCGCCGCGGTGGAAGAGGGCATCGTGCCCGGCGGTGGGGTCGCCCTGCTGCGGGCCGCAATGGTCATCGATAGCCTGAAGCTGGAGGGCGATGAGAAGGTCGGGGCCATGATCGTCAAGCGCGCGCTCGAGGAGCCCATCCGCCAGATCGTGGAGAACGCGGGGCTCGAGGGCAGCGTGATCGTGGAGAAGGTCAAGGCCGAGAAGGGGATGGCCCGCGGCTTCGACGCGGAGTCGCTGGAGTTCGTGGACATGATGCAGGCCGGCATCATCGATCCGACCAAGGTGGAGCGGGTGGCGCTGCAGAACGCGGCGTCGGTGGCCTCGCTGCTGCTGACGACGGAGGCGCTGATCACCGACCTGCCCGAGGAAAAGCCGGCGGCGGGCCCGCCCATGTCTCACGGGGACTTCTAGGTCCGGGCACTCGGATCCAGGCAGTGCGGCCCTTGCCGGCAACGGCAGGGGCCGTACGTTCCAAGGTCCGCGGGTGCGGCGAACAAGAAGGAGGTACCACATGCCCAAGGTTGTAGTGTGCGTCTTCTGCTCCGAGGAGATCGAGGCAAAGGAACAATGGCTTGACGTGCCCGGTCGAATGAATGACGTCGCTCATCTGACATGCTGGAAGGAGAATAGTCGTCCTGAGGTCCGCAGTCGCAGCACCTAAATCGGTTCTCCCGCGCGGGGGCCCTGGAGGGCTCGGCTTCGGCTCGTCGGTCCCGGGCCCCAAGGCGCCCTCTAGCGTGCCGGGCCCCCAAGGGCGTCGCTACGGCCGATGTGCTGGAGGAGCGGATCTATCGGAGATGACCGTGGCTGAGAGTGATCGGACAGCAGAAGATCCGGCTCAAGCCGGACTCCTCTTCCGCCGATCGCGGGCGCGGCTGGGCGCTGGAGCCGGCTGGACGCGCAGTTTCAGCCGCAGCCGACTCGCGGCGCGCCGGGAGCGCGGCGGGGCACGAGGGTGCAGGCGAATGTCGCGGGCTGCTGGCGGTACAGGTCGAGCGTGGCCTGTAGCCGCGCAAGGGTCCGGTCACGCTTTGCCAGGCCGATCGCGTAGATCGCCAAGTCGTTCACGAGACGGGTGTAGAACACGTGCTGGGCATCGCCGCGGCTGCCCACGCACGGTGACGGCTTCTGCGCCACGCGCAGGAGCGGACCGAACACTCTCACGTACTCGGCCAAGATGGGTTCGTCACGGAGGTCACGAGGTACTTCGGGGAAGCGGGCCAAGAGTTCGTCCACGGTCATCGGCGTGCGCCCCGCCCGCGCGCTCTCCTCAAGATCCCGCGAAAGGCGAATCTGGACCATCGCTCGCTTAGTATAACCCGTGATGAGAGCGAGAACATGTGAGTAGCGGGCGGGCACGGTGCGTCACGTGATGAGCCAGCGCGGCAGCTGCTCCGGCGCGCGCGAGAGACGACTTAGGCCGCTCGGATGAACGGATGCTGGATGCCGCGGGCGAACAAGAAGGCGACCCCGTCGGCATCGTTTCGCCACACCAACGCTCCGACCGTGAGTGGGGTTCCTTCGGGCGGGATAATCTGCAACCGTACAACGGCCCCGCTCCGCAGCCGCGCGCCGGTCATGACCTTTGCGCCGTGACTACTAATGTCCATGACTTGGCAGGGATACCGATGTCTGCCCGTCTCGACCCATACTGGCCATGTAACCCGGGTCCGCGGCTGCTGGCGTCGATTCCGGAGCTCGGAATTGACCACGGGCTGCCCCGCTCGCAACTCGCGTGCCCGTCCTGCCATGCTCATGGACAAGGCTAGTTAGGCGTCGACTAGCTCTCGGTCGGCTTCAGATTGTCGCACTGCTCGGCGTCGGTTCCACGACACTCGTCACGTGGGAAACACTGATCTGCGCTCGCCGGGAATCGAGTCCCCCGACTAAGACCCAGGTCCGTGCCGTGGAAATGTTGGCCGTCGACGGCCGCCAGATGAAGCCGACGAGCGCCGAATTGTTGGGTCGCTGCCCCTTGGTGCCCTCACCGTTGAGCCTGGCTGCCCGGAAGGCGCCCCTCGGCCACCGCAACTTCGCCATGACCCTTCGGTACGCGCACCTGGCCCCCGACCATCTCCGGGCCGAGATGCTCAAGACGGAGGGCGCCGGTCACAGCCCGCGGTCAGCACAAAGTCGCTCCGGGGGCCCCTGGAGCGCTTGACGGGGCCCGCGCCATCGCCTATAAGTGCCCGTCAGCCCTGAGATGCCCTCCGTGACCCGCGTCCGCGTCCGCTACAAGGACACCGACACCATGTCGGTCGTCTACTACGGCAACTACCTCACCTATTTCGAGGTCGGGCGGGTGGAGTACCTGCGCGAGCGCGGCTGGCCCATGTCGCGGGTGAACGAGCGCGTGCACCTGCCGGTGGTCGAGGCCCTCGTGAAGTACGTCAAGCCCGCCCGGCTCGACGACCTGCTCTCGGTCAGCTCGCGGGTCAGCGAGCGACGGCGCGCGAGCTTCCGCTTCGCCTACGAAATCCGCAACGAGGGCGACGAGCTGGTGGCCACCGGCCACACCCGGCACGCCTGCTGGAACCCGACCACCTCCCAGATGATTCCCATTCCGGACTGGCTGAAGGAGATCATGCCCGATGCCGACCTCGACCCCGACCCGCCCCGACGCTGACCGGTCGCCGCGCCCGATCGCCGACATCGCGCGCGATCTCGGCCTCGGCGCCGACGAGTGGATTCCCTACGGCCGCGACAAGGCCAAGGTGCACGTGAGCGCGCTGGCCGCGCGCCGCGACCGCCCCGACGGCAAGCTGGTGGTGGTCTCCTCGATCACTCCCACGCCCGCCGGCGACGGCAAGACCACCATGACCATCGGCCTCGGGCAGGCCCTCTGGCGGATCGGAGCGCGCCCGGTCATCGCCCTGCGGGAGCCGTCGATCGGGCCCACCCTCGGCATGAAGGGCGGCGGCACCGGCGGCGGCAAGGCGCAGGTGGTCCCGATGGACGAGATCAACCTGCACTTCACCGGCGACTTCCACGCCATCACCTCGGCCCACAACCTGCTGGCCGCGGCCATCGACAATCACATCCACCACGGCAACGCGCTCGGCATCGACGTGCGGCAGGTGGCCTGGACGCGCATCCTGGACGTCAACGACCGTGCCCTGCGCCGCGTGGTGGTGGGGCTCGGCGGCCGGATGGACGGGGTGCCGCGCGAGGCGGGCTTCCTCATCACCTCGGCGTCGGAGATCATGGCCGCGCTCTGCCTGGCCGAGGACCTGACGGATCTCAAGCAGCGCCTCGGCCGCATGCTGGTGGCCCTCACCGCCGACGGCAAGCCGGTTACCGCGGACGCGCTCTCGGTCACCGGAGCGATGGCCGCCCTGCTGCGCGACGCGATCCACCCGAACCTGGTGCAGACGATGGAGGGCACGCCCGCCCTAGTGCACGGCGGGCCGTTCGCCAACATCGCGCACGGCTGCAACTCGGTGCTGGCCACCCGGCTCGCGCTCAAGCTCGGCGACATCTGCCTGACCGAGGCGGGGTTCGCCACCGACCTCGGCGCCGAGAAGTTCTTCGACATCAAGTGCCGCCTCGCCGGGCTCAAGCCCGACGCGGCCATGATCGTGGCCACCGCCCGCGCGCTCAAGTACCACGGGGGCGTGCCGGTGCCGGAGCTGGACCGAGAGAACGTGGCCGCCCTGACCACCGGCCTCGACAACCTGGAGGCCCACGTGGAGGCGGTGCGCCAGTTCAAGGTGCCGGTGCTGATCGGCCTGAACCGCTATCCGTCGGACACCGACCGGGACTACGCGGTCGTGAAGGAGCGCTGCGCGCGCCTCGGGGTGCCGGTGTACGTGGCCGACGTGTTCGGCCGCGGCGGCCTAGGCGGGGCCGAGCTCGCGCACGGGCTGCTCAAGCTGCTGGCCGCCGAGCGCTCGGCGTTCTCGCCGCTCTACGCGCTCGACGATCCGATCACGGTCAAGCTCGACACGATCGCGCGGCGGATCTACGGGGCCGACGGCGTCGAATACCCCAAACGGGTCGAGCGTCAGATCGCGCACGCCGAGAGTCTCGGCTACGGGAGGCTTCCCATCTGCGTCGCGAAGACCCAGCGCTCGCTGTCGGACGATCCGTCGCTCCTGAACCGACCCCGCGGATTCAAGATCACGGTCAACGAGATCCGGATCTCGGCGGGCGCCGGGTTCCTGGTCGCGATCACCGGCGACATCACCACCATGCCCGGGCTGCCGCGGCGCCCCAACGCCGAGCGGGTCGACGTGACCGCCGACGGCACGATCACCGGATTGTTCTGAGCCGCGTGATATACTGCCGGGCGGTCACCACGTAAATCAGACCACACGTATGATCCAGGTCGACAATCTGACGAAGCGCTACGGGCCGGTCACGGCCATCGAGGACGTGTCGTTCAACGTGGACAAGGGCCGTATCGTGGGCTTTCTCGGGCCCAACGGCGCGGGCAAGTCCACCACGATGAGAATCCTCTCATGTTTCATGCCGGCCACCGGCGGCACCGCGAAGGTGGCGGGCTACGACGTCTTCACGCAGTCGCTGGAGGTGCGCCGCCGCATCGGCTATCTGCCCGAGAATTCGCCGCTCTACCCGGATCTCTCGGTCGCCTCGTACCTCGACTTCGTGGCCGAGATCAAGGGCGTCGAGCGGAGCGTGCGTCGGGCCCGGGTGGCCGACGTGATCGAGCGCTGCTTCGTCGGCGACATGCAGAATCGGCTCATCGGCAAGCTCTCCAAGGGCTACCGGCAGCGTGTGGGGTTGGCCCAGGCCCTCCTGGGCGATCCGGAGGTGCTGATCCTCGACGAGCCGACCATCGGGCTCGACCCGCGCCAGATCGCCGAGATCCGGGCGCTGATCCGCTCCCTCGCCGGCCAGCACACCGTGATCCTGTCCACCCACATCCTGCCCGAGGTCTCGATGGTCTGTGACAGCGTCGTCATCATCAATCACGGCCGCATCGTGGCCCAGGGCACCGAGTCGGAGCTGGTCCAGCAGGCGTTCCCGACCGCGCGCATCGAGCTGCGCGTCGCGGGCGCCGGCGGCGACGCCGGGGGCGCGCTCCGGGCGCTGCCCGGGGTGGTGGGCGTGACCCCGCTCGCGGTCCGGGATGGGGCGATGGGCTTCCTGGTGGAGTCGAGCCGGGATCGCGACGTGCGGGCGGACCTGGTCCGGCTCGTCACCGGCAAGGGCTGGGCGCTCCAGGAGCTGCACCAGGTCGGGATGAGCCTGGAGGAGGTGTTCATCCGGGTGGTCGCGGGAGAGCAGGAGTCGCCGGGGGCGGTCGCGGTGGAGGGGGAGGCGCGCGGATGAGCTGGCTCCCCATCTTCAAGAAGGAGATGCGGCTGTACTTCGGCTCGCCGGTGGCGTACGTCGTCTTCACCTTCTTCCTGGTGATCTCGGGCTGGTTCTTCAGCACGATCTTCCTCTTCTACAGCGACGCGTCGATGCGGTCGTTCATGCAGCCGCAGTTCGGCCAGAATCTCAACGTGATCGAGAACGTGATGCGCCCGCTCTTCACCAACATGAGCGTGGTGCTGCTGTTCTTCATCCCGATGCTGACCATGCGGCTCTTCGCCGAGGAGCAGAAGTCGGGCACCATCGAGCTGCTCTTGACCTACCCGGTGCGCGACGGCGAGGTCCTCGCCGGCAAGTACCTGGCCGCGCTGGCGCTCTACGGCCTGCTGCTCGCCCTGACCTTGCTCTACCCGGCGCTGATCGCCTACTTCACGCGGGTGGAGTGGGGGCCCATCCTGAGCGGCTACCTGGGCCTGGTCCTGACCGGGGCGGTGTTCCTCGCGGTGGGAGTGCTCGTCTCCTCCCTGACCGAGAACCAGATCGTCGCCGGGTTCGGCACCTTCGGGATCCTGCTCGCGTTCTGGATCGTGGGATGGGGCGCCGAGTTCGCGGGCGGCAACCTGCGCGCGGTGCTCCAGTACCTCTCGGTCGGCGATCACCTCGACACCTTCACCCGCGGGCTCATCGACACCAAGGATCTCGTCTACTACGTGACCGGCGTGGCGCTGGCCCTGTTCCTCACGCTGCGGTCGCTCGAATCGAAGCGATGGAAGGGGTAGGGAGATGAACGCGCTCAAGAAACAGGCCCTGACCGCGGGGGTGATCTGCCTGCTGGTGGGGGTCGTGTTCGGGCTCTTCTACCCCGGCATGCCGGCCCGCTGGGTGCTCCTGGGGCTGGGCGGCGCACTGGTGCTGCTCTCGCTCGTCCTCAACGTCGGTGAGGCGCGCCGAGCGATGGGCACGCGCACCGCGCGCTATGGAGCGGGAGCGGCGGTGCTGGCGCTGCTGGCCCTGGGCGTCGTGGTCGCGGCCAACGCGATCTCGATCAAGCACAGCGCGCGATGGGACCTCACCGAGAACAAGCGCAACAGCGTGTCGGCCCAGACCATCCAGGTGCTGCGCACCCTGAAGAGCCCGGTCACCGCGATCGCCTTCTTCCGCTCGGACACCCCGGGCAAGAAGACCGCCGAGGATCTCCTGGCCCAGTACGCCAAGTACTCGGGCGGGAGGTTTACCTGGCGCCTCGAGGACACCGACCGCGCGCCCGCGCTCGCCCGTCAGTACGGAGTGGAGAGCTACGGGACGGTCGTGCTCGAGGGCGGGCCGGCCGGCCAGACGCGGACCGAGAAGGTGCTGGACGCCGAGGAGGAGAAGCTCACCAACGCCATCGTCAAGGTCACCCGCTCGGGCAAGCGGGTCATCTATATGGTCAAGGGTCACGGCGAGCGGGAGATCGGCAACACCGATCGGGCCGGCTTCAGCCAGGCCAAGGACCAAATGGAGAAGGCCAACTACGAGGTGAAGGAGCTGTTCCTCGCGCGCGATCCCAAGATCCCGGACGACGCGGCCATCGTCATCGTGCCGGGGCCGAAGACCGATCTCTTCCCGCAGGAGCTCGCCGCGCTCGACGCCTATATCGCCCGGGCCGGCAAGGTCCTGTTCATGGCGGGGCCCTTCCAGGCCGACGCGACCGTGAAGTACCTCAGCAAGTACGGCATCGTGGTGGACAACGACGTGGTCATCGAGCTCAATCCGATCGGCCAGCTCTTCGGCGTGGGCCCGCTGGTGCCGGTGGTGGGCCAGTACGAGTCGCATCCGATCACCAAGGACATGGCCGGGGTCATGACCCTGTTCCCCCTCACGCGCTCGGTGGAGGCGGCGAAGGCGATGCCGAAGGGGATTCAGGCCTCGCCGCTCGCGCTGACCAGCCGGCAGTCGTGGGGTGAGACCGACAAGAGCGTGTTCCAGACCGGCAAGGCCACGCCGGACGCCAACGAGAAGACCGGCCCGCTCGCGGTGGCGATGGTGGCCACGGTGGACGTCCCGAGTGATCCCAAGATCGAGGCGGCCGAGGGGACCGACGCCGCGAAAAAGGCGGCGCCCAAGGCCCGCCTCGTCGTGGTGGGCACCGCCGACTTCGCCTCCAACCAGTTCCTGGGCGCGCAGGGCAACCGGGACTTCTTCCTCAACGTGGTGTCGTGGCTCGCGGAGGAGGAAGATCTCATCTCGATCCGCGCCAAGGATCCCAAGCAGAACCCGGTGGTACTGACCTCGGCCCAGTCCATGCTGGTCGGGTGGCTGCCGGTCGTGGTGCTACCGGGCACCGTGCTGATCTGCGGCATCATGGTGGTCAGGCAGCGGCGCCGCGCGCGCTAGCCCGATGGCCTCCGGCAAGACCCTCGTCGTCCTGCTCCTCCTCGCGGCCGGTCTCGGCGGGTTCTTCTACTACGACACCTACTGGCTCGCGCCCAAGCGCGACCGAGCCGAATCCGTCAAGGGACGCATCTGGACCGTCGAGCCGAAGGACGTCGAGGGCGTCACGATCGTCCGCAAGAACGAGACGATTCGCCTCAAGCGGACCGCGGACGGCTGGGACATGCTGGAGCCGATCAAGGCCCGTGCCGACCGCAGCGCGGTGGACGACATGGTCACGAGCCTCGCCACCGCCCGGATGGACCGGGAGATCGATCCCAATCCAGCCAAGCCCGCCGACTTCGGCCTCGATCCGCCCGAGGCGGACGTGCGCCTCGACGTGAAGGGCGCGGCCCCGCTCGTGCTGCGGGTGGGGGCGAAGAATCCGACCGGGGTGTGGGTCTACGCCCGCGAGGGCGCCAAGCCGGGGGTGATCACGCTTTCCGAAGGGATCTCACGCGACACGAGCCGGCCGGTGGCCGACTTCCGCGATCGCAGCGTGATCGCCTTCGACCGGAAGAACGTGACCGGTCTCAATCTGGACGTGGCGGGTGATCAGATCGGGCTCTCCACCGACGAGCCCGGCAAGTGGCGGATCGTGAAGCCGAGTTCCTACCGCGCCGACGCCGACGTCGTCACGGAGTTCCTCGACAAGCTCGAGGCGGCCAAGACGCTCGAGTTCGTGGACGACGCACCCAAGTCACTCGTCCCGTACGGGCTCGACAAGCCGTCCCGCGTGACCATCTGGCTGGGTCGCGACAAGGACCGCTCCTCGCGCACGCTGCTCGTCGGTCGCGCGGCGCCGGACAAGAAAGGCGTCTACGTCAAGCGCGACGGCGAGCCCAGCGTGCTCCTGACCGCGGAGGCCCTCTGGACCGCGTTTCCGAAGACGGTCGCGGTGCTCCGCGACAAGGTAGTGGTGAGCTACGCCTACGACAAGCTCGCCAAGCTCGAGATCGACCACGGCCACGATGCGGTCGTGCTCGAGAAGGACGGCACGAGCTGGAAGATCACCGCCCCGGAGCCCCTGAAGGCCGATCCCGGCGCGGTCAACCAGCTCCTGTGGAAGCTCCGCGATCTCCGCGCGCTCGCGTTCCTCTCGGAGGCGCCCGCGGAGGCGGCCCGCTATCTACCGAAGCCCGAGCTGACCCTCAAGCTCTGGGAGGAGGGGGCCAAGGAGCCCAAGACGCTGCTACTGCAGCCCTCGACCGATCGCCGCGGCGGGCAGCCCACCGCGGTGGCCGCGGTGCGGGGCGAGGGGCCGATCGTGCTGGTGGAGGGCAAGATGCTGGCGGACCTGGCCCCGGGTACCGCGGAGCTCCGGGACCGGACGGTCGTGCCCGCTTTCGACGTGGGTGACATCAAGCGGGTCCGGGTGACCGGCGGAGAGAAACCGCTCGTGGTGGAAAAGAGCGGTGACAGCGACTGGAAGATGGTCGAGCCGTCGAAGGGCAAGACCAAGGAAGCGCGCGTGACGACCGCGCTGCTGGCGCTCAAGGCGTTGAAGTGGAAGGAGATCGCCTCCAAGGGAGGCGACGACGCGAAGTGGGGCCTGGACAAGCCGGAGCTCGAGGTGAGCCTGTTCAAGGCCGACGGGGCCGAGGTGGCCACGCTGCTGGTGGGGCGCAGCGAGGGCGCGATCACCTACGTGAAGCTCCGGGCCGGGCCCGCGATCTACGCGGTATCCACCAAGGATCTCGAGGACTTGCGCAAGGCGAGGACCGAGATTCCGGCGTAGCCTATCCCCGGCGCTCCCGACGATGGCAGAATAGGGGTCGGAGGGGTCGCGTCGGAATGGCCATGAAGGCACTGGCGGCAGTGGCGGGGTTCGCGGTGGCTCTCGTCATGGTGGGCCCCGGAATCGGGGTGGCCGGCGACGTCAAGCCCTCCACCGGGATCATCCCCAATCCGTTCCCCTTCGCGATGACGCCGCCGCCCGCGTCTCTCAATCCGCGCCCGGCCGCGCCGGTGCCCGGCCCGCCGGCACCGGTCCCCCAGACGCCGGGTCTCGTTTACCCGTGCTGCGCGCCCCCTCAGGGCTACTGGGCCTATCAATGGGTCCCGACCTCCTCCACGACCTACGCGTGGGTCCCGGGCTTCGTCACCGCCGACGGGACCCTGGTGGAGGGCTCCTATCAGCCGCAGGTCGTGACCGGTGGGTACTACCAGCCCATCTGGATCAGCGGGTACTGATGGCGTCTCGGCTGTACCTGAAGCAGATCGAGCTGGGGCCGATGCAGAACTTCGTCTACCTGATCGGTGACCAGGCGAGCCGGGAGTGCGTGGTAGTGGATCCGGCCTGGGAGATCGACGCCATCGCCGACATCGCGGCCGCCGACGATATGCGCTTGACCGGCGCGCTGATCACCCACACCCACCAGGACCACGTGGGCGGCCACCTGTTCGGCCACGACATTCCCGGCGTCGCGGAGCTGCTGGCCCGGCACGCGGTCCGGGTGTACGTGCACAAGGCGGAGGGTGAGTTCCTCAAGGGTTTCGGCTCGGATCTGGTCAAGGTCGAGGGTGGCGACACGCTCCAGGTGGGTGAGATTCCGTTGACCTTCGTCCACACCCCCGGCCACACGCCGGGCTCGCAGTGCTTCCTGGTGGACGGCTGCCTGATCTCCGGCGACACTCTCTTCATCCGCTCCTGCGGTCGAACGGATCTGCCCGGCAGCGACCCGGCTGAGATGTACCGGTCGCTGACGCAGCGGCTGGGCGCGCTGCCGGACGAGACGGTGGTGCTGCCCGGGCACAACTACGGCGGGTCTCAGACCACGATCGGCGACGAGAAGCGGGCAAACCCGATGATGCGCTTCGATTCCATGACCGACTTCCTCCAGGTCATGGGCGGTGGTCGCGTCGGCCGCACCTAGCCGCGTCTCCCTTCACAACACCGACATTCCGCCGTCCACGAACAGCACCTGCCCGGTGATGTAGTCCGAGCAGGTGGCGAAGAAGCGTACCGCCTGCGCCACGTCGGTGGGTCTCCCGTGGCGGCCCATCGGGATGCGGGCGGCGAGCCGCCGGCCCGATTCCCGCGGGAAGCCCTCCGGCAGCAGCACGACGCCGGGCGCGACCGCGTTCACCTGGATGCGGGGCGCCAGTGCGGCGGCCAGGCCGCGCGTGAGCATCACCACGCCCGCCTTGGTCACCCCGTATGGCACGTAGGCGGCCCAGGCCCGGACCGCTCCCACGTCGGCGATGTTCACGATGCGCCCCCCGTGGCGGCCCATCGCTCGCGCGGCGGCCTGGCTGCAGAAGAACGGCGCGCGCAGGTTCACCGCGAGCAGCCGGTCGAACTGGGCGGGGGTGGTCGTCTCGACCGGCGTGCGGAAGAACAGCGCCGCGTTGTTGACCAGGACGTCGAGCCGGCCGAGCGCGGTCACGGTGCGCGCTACGAGCGCGCGCGCCTCCGCCGGCCTGGCCACGTCGGCGCGCAGGGCGACCGCACGGACGCCGCGCGCGCGCAGGTCGGAGACGGCGGCGCGCGCCGGCGCGGCGGAGCGATGGTAGCCGATCGCCACGTCGGCGCCCGCGTCGGCGAGCGCGCGCGCGATCTCGAGCCCGACGCGGACCGCGCCGCCGGTCACGAGCGCGACCTTGCCCGTCAGTTCCTTGACTTGCCCGGAGCCGTGTGGTCTCATCGATTCGGCATGTCGGGCAGGTTTCGCAACTGGTTCAAGGTCCGCTTCATCACCGGGCTCTTCTCCACCGTTCCCGCGATCGCCACCGCTTGGCTGCTCTGGGTGTTCTGGAACGCGATCGACGATTTCTTCTCGCCGGTGTACACCCAGATGCTCGGCCGGCGCATCCCGGGCCTGGGCTTCCTCACCGCGCTCGTCATCATCTTCATGATGGGCACCATCGCGCGCAACGTGGTCGGTCGGCGCGTGCTGGCCCGGGTCGAGAAGCTTTTCGACCACGTGCCGATCTTCCGGAGCATCTATCCGTCGGTGAAGCAGCTGCTGGAGTCGTTCTCGCCGCAGCAGCGCAACTCGTTCAAGTCGGTGGTGCTCGCCGAGCATCCCCGCAAGGGCGAGTACGTCTTCGGGTTCGTCACCGCGGAATTGCTGATCGAGGGCGTCGAGGGCAAGCGATCGATGGTCACCGTGTTCGTTCCCACCAACAATCTCTACCTGGGTGACGTGATCGTGGTGCCGAAAGAGGACACGATGCACACCGGGCTGACCGTCGAGGAGGGCATCCGCATCATCCTCTCGGCCGGCACCGCGACCCCCCCGCGACTGCCGCGCGAGCGGCTCTGATTCACCGGGCGGGGGTCCCGCCCGCCAGCCACGCCACGATCGCCTCGCCCAGTGGGTAGAGTTTGCCGAAGAAGAAGTGATCCGCGCCCTCGATCACGCGCTCCTCGGCGCCGGTCTGGGCTGCGAGCCGGTGAAGGGCTTCCGGAGGGCAGTACGAATCCTGCGTTCCCGCGACCAGCAGCAGGCGACCGGGGTCGGTCTGAAGAAAGTCGAAGGTGTACATCCCGAGCGGTGGAGCGATCAGCCCGAGCGGTACCTCGGGCGTGCTGGGCCGGGTAGCCTGCGCCGCCGTCCAGGCCCCGAACGAATAGCCGATGACCACGATCGGCGCGCCCGCGGGCAGGCGGGCGGCCAGCTCGGCCATCGCGGCCCTCACGTCGTCCTGCTCCCCGCGCCCCTTGTCGTGAGCGCCCTCCGAACGGCCCGCGCCGCGGAAGTTGAACCGGAGCGTGGCGTGACCGGCGGCGTGGGCCACCTCGGCGGCACGAATAACGACCGGATTGTCCATATCTCCGCCGTACAAGGGGTGCGGGTGGCACACCACGACGCCCCCCTTCGGGTCAGGGCCGGCGGCCAGACGCCCTTCCAGGGCCGGACCGCGCGGAACCTGCACGACGATGGCTTCTTCCTCCATGGAATCTCGACCTTAGGGGGTTGTCGTGGAATATTCAAGGGGGCGGTCGCGTCTCAGCCTACGAGGTATACTTTCGACAATGGCGACGCTCGGATGCCTCTGGAACCGCCCTCGGCTCGAGCGTCTCGTCGATGGGGCCCTCGACCCCCGGATGGGCCGCGCCACCTCGCAGCACGTCTCGCATTGCCAGATGTGCGGTAGCGAGGTCGAACGGCTCCGGCGCCTCCGTCTCCTGGTCCAGAGCACGCGCGTGGAGGTCGCCGATCCCGACTGGTCGCCATTCTGGCCGGCCGTTCACGCGCGAATCGTCAGGGACCGGCCTCAACCGATGCAGGATTCCTGGTGGTTTCCGATATGGAAGCCGGTGTGGGGGCACCCGCGCATGGCGTTCGGCGGGGCCCTGGCCGCCGGTCTGGTCGCGGCGTTGATGCTCTGGCCGGCCCCGGCCACCGTCACGCCGACGAGCGTGAGCCCGGTGGTGGTCCAGGACGTCTCGACGGCCGATCCGGATCACAGCGTGATGGTCTACTCGAATCCCGACGATGAGATGACGGTGATCTGGGTATTCAACCCTTCGGAGCAGGACGAGCAGTCGTAGCCCTATTCCTTCAGACTCGCGAGCCGCTCCTTGGCCAGCGGCGCCTCTTCCGATTGCGGGAAGTGCTCCACCAGGTACTGTAGTCTCGCCTGAGCCAGTGCGGTCTGCTTGAGCTCCACGAGGGCGAGAGCTTCCTTGTAGAGCGCGGTCGGCACCTTGCTCCCTCGCGGATAGGCGACGATGACCTTGCGGAATTCCTGCACAGCCTGCTCGAGGTTCTCGCGGGCCTTGTCCGGCTGTCCCGCGGTGGCCCGCGCCATGCTGAAGTAGGCCTCGCCGATCCAGTACTGGGCGCTGTCGGCCAGGGCGGAATCCGGGAAGCGGCGCAGGAAGTCGCGGAAGCCGGAGACGGCCAGCGGGTAGAGCCCCTTGCTGAAGTCGAGATAGGCCGCCTGGTAGCTCTCCTCGGCGGAGACTCCGCCGCCGCCCGGGCGCGGGGCCGCGATGGCCGGAGGGGGAGCGGTCGGCGCCGCGCCCGAGCGCGCCGGCGGCGGGACCGCGCCACTCGCCGGCGGTGCCTGGCGGCCGAGACTGTCCACGCGCTGGGCCAGCTCGTCCATCCGCGCGGACACCCGGCTGAGCTCCGCGGAGACGGCGTCGAGCCGCGCTCCGAGGGCCGCGAGCTGCTTGGAGGTTTCGGCGCCCTGCTCGCGGGTGCGCCGATCGATCTGCCCGACGACCGTCTCGGTGTCCCCGCGGCTGCGATGCACGGACAGGGTGAGGGAGTTCACGTCCTGCCGGAGCTGCGCCACGTCCTGCTGGAGGGCCTGCCCGGAGACGTCGGCGCAACCCGCGGCGGCCGCCGCGACCAACACGAGGACCCCCCAAGCAACGAAGGGGAGCCGCAGGCTCCCCTTCGTGCTCGACCTGCGCACGGGAAGGATCCCCGTGCGGTTCAGCGCGCCTTCACCAGGAAGTGCGCCCGCCGGTTCTTGGCCCAGCAATCCTCGCTGTGCTCGCTGCAAACGGGCCGCTCCTTGCCGTAGGAGATGATCGTGATCCGCGCGGCCTGCACGCCCTGGGCGACGAGGTAGTTCATCGTCGACTTCGCGCGCCGCTCGCCGAGGGCGAGGTTGTACTCGTTGGTGCCGCGCTCGTCGCAATGTCCCTCGATCAGGACGAGATTGTCGTTCGACTTGAGCCACGCCGCGTTGGCGTCGAGGATCTTCGCGTCGCCGCCGCGGATATCGTACTTGTCGAAGTCGAAGTGGATGTCCTTCAAGTTGTCGGTGGCCTGGAACTCGCTCGGCATCGGCGGCGTCGTGCTCGGGGCCGTCGCCGGCGCGGCCATCGTCGGCGCCATCGAGGGAGCCGTGGACGGAGCCGCGGCGGCGGGCGCCGGGGAGCCAGTCGGTGGCGGCGCGCTGGCCGCGGTCGTGGCGGGGCGTTTCGGACACCCCACGAGGAAGAGAGAGAGGACGAGTACTGGAACGGCCAGCAGCGCGCTTCCCCGATGCGCCATGAGTCAAATCCTCCTTATCGTCTTCATCATCTGCATCGTCGTCATCGTTCCGTATCGCCGCTATATATCACCACTATTCGGGCCACCAGAGCATCCTATCACGGAAGGCGCGGTGACCAAGCTCCACTTGTAGACTCCCCGGGCCCCCGGGTCAGCGGTTGCTGCTCCGATCCGTCGGCCAGCATGGTGAAGAGCTGGTACCTCCCGAGCCGGTTGGACTGGAAGACGAGATGGCGGCCGTTCGGGGCCCACGACGCACCCTCGTTGTTGCCGGGGCCCGCGGTCAGACGCCGCAGGTTGGAGCCGTCCGGGCTGATCGCCCAGAGGTCGAAGTTGCCCTGTCGGGAGGTGTAGACGATCGCGTCCCCCTTGGGCGACCAGCGGGGCTGGGTGTTGAACCCGGACTGGGTGAGGCGGCGCACGTTGGCGCCCTCGGCATCCATGACGAAGATCTGCGCGGCGGTACCCGCGCGCTCCGAGACGAAGGCGATCTCGCGCCCGGTGGGCGACCAGGTGGGCTCGGTGTCGATGCCACTGTACGTGGTGAGACGCCGGAAGGCGCCCGAGGCCAGATTGAGCACGTACACCTCGGGGTTGCCGTCGCGCGAGAGCGTCATCGCGACCGAGCGCCCGTCCGGGCTGAAGGCCGGCGAGGTGTTGATGCCGAGGAAGCCGGCCAGCACCTGCACCGGCCGGTTCTCGAACGGAAACATCCGGTACAGGTACGGATAGCCGCGCATGTAGGACGTGAATGCGAGCGAGCGGGAGTCCGGGCTCCAGACCGGCGACAGGTTGATGGAGTTGTTCGACGTCACGCGGGTGGCCCCCGCGCCGTCGTAGTCCATCATGTGGAGCTCCTTGTTCCCGGCGACCACTCCGACGTAGGCGATCTTGGTGTCGGCGATCCCGGCCTCCCCGGTGAACTGGAGCACGACCTCGTCGGCGATCTTGTGGGCGAGGCGCCGGGCCTGGGTACTGGGCAGCTCGATCTTCTTCGACGAGATCATCCGGAACTCGGGCGAGGTGAGGTCGTAGAGCCGCATCTCGACCTCGGTCCGGTCGCCGCGCACGCTCATCAACCCCTGCAGTCCGACGTGTGCGCCCGCGGAGGCGAAGTTCGCGAAGGCGGCCTTGAGGGCGGCGGGGTCGTTGGCGGCGATCGGCGGCACGTCGGTCACCGCGCTGAACAGCGCGGAGAAGGTAAGGTCCCGACCCGTCACCTGGGGCATGCTCCTGGCGAGCCCCCCGGTATCGCTGCCCGCGACCACCGTGAAGTTGGGGATCACGATGTTGAGCTTCTTGGCGCCGGTGGCGAGCACGTTGAGCAGCACGTCGGCGCCCTGCGAGCGAGCCGCGGGCGGGCGCGAGAGCGCGCCCGCCAGCGTGGCGAGCAGCGCGAGCATCACGAGGAGCCCGATCGAGCGTCCGGAACGCATCAGCTGATTCATGAGTCACCCATGGCGGAAATCAACCGCGACGAACGTCGAAGGTGAACAGGATGCGGAGCGACGGTTTCGACCAGTCGTCGGGTAGTTTCGGAAAAGGGCTCGCGCCCATGACCGCCCGGAGGGCCGCGTTGTCATAGAAGGCGTTGCCCGAGCTCTTTTGGATGGCGGGCGGCTTGATCGAGCCGTCCCGCTGGATCTCGACCCAGACCTGCGGCTTCTGCTGCGGGTCGGTCGGCTGGTTCTGGCGCTGCCATTCCTGCTCGACCTTCTGGAGGACCTGGCGGAGATACCAGGCGTAGGGGAAGTCGGAGACGTCGAGGGTCAGCGCACCCTGGCCGGCCACCGAGCCGGTCGGAGCTCCCAGCGAGGCGGTCTCCGGCGGGCGCGCGGACTCGGAGGATTTCTCGCCACGCGGGGTGCCCGCCGGCGGCGTCGCCAGCGACGGCAGCTCCTTCTCGCCGGGGCGCGGCAGCGCGGCGCGCGGCGGCGGCAGCTTGGCCGCGGGCAGCGACGGGGCGGGCAGGCTCGGCGCCTCGCGCCGCGGGGCTTCGCGGGGCGCGGTGGTCGCCTTCGGCTCCGGCTCGGGCTCGGGCGCGCGCGGCGCCACCGGGGCCTGCGGGCGCGCGGGCAGGGACGGCGCGGGCGGGGCGTTGGGCGCGCCGACCGCGGCCACCACCGGCACGAGATTGACGACCTGCACCTTCTCCGGTCGCCAGCCGCTCCACATCACGAGCGCGGCCATGCCGCCGAATACCACCACGTGGCCCACCGTCGAGAGCACGACCGCGGCCAGCGGCAGCCGCGGCCGGCGCAGCGCCGGACCCGAGCGTCTCAGCCCCGGATCGGGGAGCGGGCCCATGGAGTAGCGGCGGGCGGCCATGGTGGAGCTCATCGTCCGCGGGTCGGCTCCGTCACCATGCCGAGCTTCTCGATGCCCGAGCGGCGAATCCGGTCCATGGTCTCGACCACGAACCCGTACTGGAGCGCCTGGTCCGCGCGCAGATAGAGGGTCTTGTCCTGCCGGTTCTTGAAGAGATCGCGCAGTGTCTGCTCGAGCGACGAGAGCGGCACCGGCTTGTCGTTGATGTAGATGGCCTGCTCTTTCGAGAGGGTCAGGACCATCCGCTCTTCGGTCACGGTGGGCTTGCCCGAGGTCTTGGGCAGGTTCACGTCGATGCCCCGATACATCAGCGGCGCGGTGAGCATGAAGATCAGCAGCAGCACCAGCGTGACGTCGACCAGCGGAATGATGTTGATCTCGGCGAGCGTCCCGCCGATCCGGTAGCCGCCGCCGCTGTCGGACGAGTCGACCTTAATGGCCATCTTTCGCCACCCGGGCCATCTTCAGGGCCGGCCGGGCGAAGGCGTTCAGCAGATCCAGCGTGAAGCCTTCCATCTCCATCGCCCAGTGCTTGGTGCGGTTCACGAAGAAGTTGTAGCCCATGACCGCGGGGATGGCGGCGCCGAGGCCGGCCGCGGTGGCGATGAGCGCTTCAGAGATGCCGGGCGCCACCACCGCCAGGTTGGCGGAGCCCTGCTGCCCGATTCCCTGAAAGGCGGACATGATGCCCCACACGGTGCCGAAGAGTCCGATGAACGGCGCCGAGCTCGCCACCGTGCCGAGGAAGGGCAGGTAGCGCTCCATCCGCGCGACCTCGGCGGAGCCCGCCCGCCGGAGCGCGCGGCTCGCCGCCTCGAGACGCTCCGCGGGAAGCCCCTCGTCCGCCTCGTCGAGCACCTGATCGACGATCTCGGCGGAGCCGTACGCGGTGACCAGCTCCTGACCGGCGGCCACGTAGAGCTGGGCGAGAGGGCTGTCGCGATGCTTCTTGGCCGCGGCGTACACCACCGAGAAGCGGCGCGCTTCGCGGAAGATCTGCCGGAAGCGCAGCGACTCGCGGCGGATCTTCCTGAATTCCCACCACTTCTCCACGATGAGCGCCCAGCAGATCACCGAGAAGATCGCGAGGACGAGGAGGATGAACTTGGCGACGGGCCCGGCGCTGAGGACGAGCTCCGCAACGCCGCCATTGACGTTGCCTGACCCTGGCACTCGGATCTCCTTGTTCGGTGAGTGGTGAATGATGCGGCGAGTGGTTTCACTTGATGATACCGGAGGCTTTTCGAGGGTGTCAACAAATTCACCGGCAAAATGCCTGAAAAGTCGCTGGATTATTGACAGTCTCGGGGTCCGGCCGTATAAGCCTTTCTATGTTCCATTCGCCCGGAGCGGTGGCCCTCACGGTGGGGCCGCTCGCACTGCTCGGCTGGCAGATCGGCCCCATCGCGATCCGCTGGTACGGGATCCTGATGGCGAGCGCGATGGCCCTCGGGCTCTGGCTCGCGCAGCGAGAGGCGGGCCTCCGCGGGATCGATCCGGAGAGCCTGCTCAAGTGCTCCGAGCTGGCCCTCCTCGGCGGGCTCATCGGCGCGCGCCTCTATTACGTGCTCTTCAACCTCGACTACTACGGCCAGTTCCCCGGTAAAATCTTCGCGCTCTGGGAGGGCGGACTCGCTATTCACGGCGGCGTGATCGGCGGGATCCTGGTGGGCGGCGTCTACGCCTGGCGGCGCCGCCTGCCCCTACGGCAGTACCTCGACATCGCGGCGCCGAGCCTCGCCATTGGGCAGGCGATCGGCCGCTGGGGCAACTTCTTCAACGAGGAGGCCTTCGGCCGTCCCACCGACCTGCCCTGGAAGCTCTTCATCTCGCCGGTGCACCGGCCGCTGCAGTACGCCCAGTCCGACTACTTCCACCCCACCTTCCTGTACGAATCGCTCTGGGATCTCCTGGTCTTCGTCCTGCTCTACTTCGGGTTTCGTCGGCGTCTCGAGCGGGCGCCCGGTGCGCTGTTCCTGGCCTATCTCGGCCTCTATTCGCTGGGCCGCCTGTTCACCGAGGGGCTCCGCACCGATCCGCTGATGCTGGGCTCGCTCCGCATCGCGCAGCTCGTGAGCCTGCTGGGCATGGTCATGGCGGCGGTGGGCGTGCCCCTGCTGCTGCGCCGCCGCCGCGCCGCCTGAGTGAAGCGCTACGCGAGCCGGGATGGCCGGCTCCGCCTCTTCGTGGGAGACAGCCGCCGTCTCGACCCCATCACATCGGGCAGCGTGGGGGTGATCCTGACCTCACCGCCCTACTGGGTGCGCGGCCGGGGGCGCGCACAGGCCGAGCGCTACGCGCGGGAGCTCGCGGGCGGCTTTGCCCGCGAGTGGCGACGGGTCCTGGCCGACCACGGCGACCTGTGGCTCGTCATCGGCGACCGCCACGACGGGCTCGAATGGGTGGGCATCGACGGGCTCGTGAGCGCGGCGCTCCGGCGGCGCGGCTTCCGTTTGCAGTCTCAGGGGCTCTGGGCGCAGGTGCGCTCGCGAGAGCGCTGGGACAACCGGGTGAACCACCTCCTGCGGTTCCGGAAGGCGAGCCGGCCGGTGCGCCCGGACGGCACCACGCTCTGCTGGACGCTGCCGTTGCCGCGCTCGCACCCTGAGAGTCTCTGGGACGCCACGCCCGATCCGGTGATCCGCGGGCTGCTCGCGCTCTCGGCGCGGCGCGGTGCGGTGCTCGATCCCTTCGCGGGGGCGGGCACGGTGGGCCGCATCGCGGCGGCCCTCGGGCGCGAGTGGATCGGCGTGGAGCGCGACCCCCAGATGGCCCGGCTGACCGCGCGGCGGCTGCGCCTGCGGCCGGCTAGCGCTTCGCGGCGGTCAGCGCCACCTCGCGCCCGTCGCGCAAGACGATCACGCTGATGGGGCTGCCGGCCGGGAGGCGCCCCATGCGCTCCTGCAGCTCCGGATAGGTCTCCTCGCCGATTCTCTTGCCCTGCACCGCGACCGCGAGCGGTCGCTTCACGCTGCGCCGCCGAGGCGCGCGTGAACCAGCGCGCGTAGCGACGCCTCGTCGAAGGCGACGGCCTGACGGCTCGGCGCGCTCGCCTCGGTCTTGAGCCCGGTCTCGGTCAGGATCACGCAGATCGTGGCGTCGGGATCGAGCGCCTTCGCGGCGAGGAGGCGTCGCAGCACCGCGAGGGACGCCACGCCGGTCGGCCCGGCCCAGATGCCTTCCGATCGGGCGAGGAGGCGCTGGGTCTCGAGGATCTCCTCGTCCTCCGCCTCCCCGGCCACGCCGCCGGTCTCGTTCAGGATGCGCAGGACCCATTCGCCCTTCCGTCCCGGATTGCCGGCCGCGAGCCCTTCGGCCACCGTGTAGCCGATCTTCACCGGCTCGAGCGGCCGCTTCTCCCGCCAGGCCCGCACGATGGCGTTGGCGCGCGCGGCCTGGGCCGCGACCATCAGCGGCGGGCGGGCGATCCAGCCCAGCCGCTCCATCTCCCCGAAGCCGCGGTGCGCCGCGATGAACGTCTCGCCGACCGCGGCGGGGGCCACCACGATGTCGGGCGGCTGCCAACCGGTCTGCTCGGCGACCTCGTAGGCGAGCGTCTTCTTGCCCTCGTGCTTGTAGGCGTTGCGGGTGGCGCCGCAGTCGAAGAAGAGCCGCTCGTCGACCAGACGGTCCCAGAGCGTGATCAGGTCGTCGTAGACGCCCTGGTACAGCACGAGATCGGTGGCGGTGGCGGCCATGTGCAGGAGCTTGGGAGCCGACGTGCGCTCGTACGCGAAGACCAGCGACCGCAGCCCGGCCCGCGCGGAGTAGGCGGCGATCGAGGAGCCCGCGTTTCCCGAGCTGACCACCGAGGTGGCGCGGAAGCCGAACTGGAGCGCCGCGCCGACCGCGGTCGCGGAGGAGCGGTCCTTGATCGTGCCGGTGGGATGGGAGCCCTCGAACTTGACGAGGAGCCGCCGGACTCCGAGCCGCGCGCCGAGCGTCGGGCAGTCGAGGAGCGGGCTCTGGCCTTCGCCCAGGCTCACGCGGTGGGCCGGGTCCGCGATGGGCAGCACCGGTGCGTAGCGCCAGAGGCCGGATCCGGTGAAGACAGATGGTCCCGCGTGCGTGAGAGCGTCCCAGTCGTATTGCAGCTCGAGGAGACCGCGGCAGGCCGCGCACTCGAGGCGGTAGTCGAGCGCGGCGGTGGCGCCGCAGTCGATGCAGCGGAGCGCGGTGGCGTGGGACCGGCTCACCCGAGCCGCTCCACGACGTCCAGCATCTCGTCGATGCGATGGCGCAGGGTGTGCTCGGCGAGCGCCCGCTTGCGCGCGCGCTCCCCGATCTCGCGCGCCTCGTCGGGGTGGGCCAGATAGTAGTCGAGCTGATGCCGGAGCTCGCCGAGATCGCGGTAGACCACCACCTCCTCGTTCGCGGTGAAGAGGTGCCGCAGCTCGTCCTTGTCGTCCACCACCTGGCAGGCCGCGCTCGCGGCCAGCTCGAAGGCGCGGGTGTTGACGCCCACGATGTCGTTCATCGGGTGGTGGTGGTTGAGGGAGAGCGTCGAGCCCGAGTAGACCGCGAGCTTCGCGCGACCCCACACCGGTCCGCCCGCCACCATCGCGCGGAGCTCGGGGGCCTCGACCCGGCTCCAGCCCGAGCCCCAGAGACGGAGCGGGTAGCCGGCCAGCTCCCGCACGAAGCGCTCGCGGTAGGCGTACGCGCTGCCCACGAAGCTGATCGGGGCCGCGTAGCGCCGCGCCTCCTCCGGGGTGAGCTCGACCGGATGGTGCATCTCGGGCACGCAGTACATCGGCAGGTAGTGCAGGTTGCGAAGGCCGGCCTGCTCGAGCGCTCGGAGCGCGTAGCGCTCCTTGGTGAAGAAGGCGTCGTAGGCCTCGATGCACTCGAACGGGATCATCCAGAGCGGGTTGTCGGGGAAGAAGTTCAGGAAGCGCGTCTCGATCCGGGCCTTCACGCGCCGAACCAGCCCGGGCGAGACCGGCCCGCCCTTGATCACCAGCACCAGCTCCGGGCGCCAGGCCACGCACGCGCGCTCGAGCCGCCGCAGGATGAAGAGCTGGTACGCGGCCTTGGTGCGCCGGTTCTTGTAGAGCGGATTGTCGCGACGGTACGCGAACGTCCGCACCTCGTGGCCCATGGCCACGAGCTCGTCGCGGAAATCGACGCCCATGTGCCCGGGCCGGGCGAACGGCAGGACGATCAGCCAGCGCACGGGCGAAGCGTATCACACCGAGCCGGGCGGGCCGGCCGGCCCGCTCGATCAGGCGAAGGCGGGGCGGACCTCCTTCGCGAGGAGCTCGAGCTCGCGCATGATGTGGCGGTGGGGCATGCCGGGGAAGAAGACCCGGCAGATCAGGTGGGTCGTCCCGTATTCGGTGACGAAGGGCCTGAGCGCCCGGATGATCTGATCCGGCCCGCCGATGAGGAAGCGGTTCTTCATGAGTGCGTCGAGATCGGTGGCGATGGAGGCGTCGATGAAGGGGTGCCGCCAGCCACCCGCGTACTCCTTCCGGTACGAGATCATGATGTGCTTCTCGGCCAGCTCGCGCGCCGCCCGGTCGGTGTCGGCGATGATCACGTCCCGGGTGAGCGGCCACTCCGCGGGCGGCTCGGTCCGACCCGCCGCGCGTCGATTCGCCAGGAACTGCCGCTTGCCCGCGAGCAGCCGGGGCAGATCCGCGGTGGGCCCCGGCACCCAGTTGTCGGCCAGGGTGGCAGCCCGCCGCAGGGTGATGTCGCCCCAGCCGCCGATCCACACCGGCGGATGCGGCCGGCTGATCGGCTTGGGCTCGAGCCGGCCCTCGACCTTGTAGTACGTGCCGTCGAACGCGACCGACTCCTGCGTCCAGAGCGCCCGCATGATCGCGAGCTGCTCCTCGAAGCGCGCGCCCCGCTTCTCGAGCTCGGCCCCGTAGAGCGCGAACTCGTCCGGCTTGTAGCCGATCGCGATGCCCAGCACGAAGCGGCCGCCCGAGATCACGTCGAGCATCGTCGCGTCCTCGGCCAGCCGCACCGGGTGATAGAACGGCGCGACCAGGATGTCGGTGCCGAGCCGCATGCGCTGGGTGCGGGTGGCGAACCCCGCGAGCACCGGCAGGGGCGAGGGCCAGTAGTGGTCGGTGACCGAGTGGTGCTCCTCCATCCAGACCGAGTCGAAGCCCAGCTCCTCGGCGCGCACCACCTCCTCGAGGGCGTCGCGGTAGTAGTGCCCGCCCTCGATCGGGATGAAGCCGACCTGCAGGCCGGCCACCGCTAGCGGTCGTTCGCCAGCTTGCCGTTCACGCCCCAGTTCGACTTCTCGATGTCCTGGAACACGACCTGGACCTGGTCCGCGGTGGTCTTGCCGATCTTCACCATCGCGTCGGTGATCGCGGCCACGATCTCGCGCTTCTGCTGGTCGGTGCGTCCGGCGTACCACTGTACGGTGATGTTGGGCATGGTGGTCTCCTCTCCGCGGCTACTTGAGTCGCCGCAGATCGTCGGGGAAATTGGAGGTGAACGCGTACGACTTCACGGTTCCGTCGGCGTTGAAGCGCACGGTGAGATCCTTGCTGACCTCGCCGCCCGAGTCGCGCTGGCCGTAGAACCAGCGCCAGGTGGCGTCGCCGCTGTCGAGCCCCACCTGATAGGGCTCGCCGAGCATGCGCAGCAACGCCGCCTTGTCGGTCTTGCCCGCGGCGATCGAGCGCGCGTCGGGCGATGGGAAATCGTGCCCGAACCTGATCGAGACGCAGCCGCCGAGAACAGCGAGCGCGATCAGGAACAGCAGCCAGCCGGGCGCGCGCATGCGGCGGATGATGAAGGAGGACCGCGGGCACTGTCAAGACGTTCGGGCGCGGCGGAGTCGCCTACTTGCCCCCGAGCATCGACTGGATCTTCTTGAGGGTGTCCAGGTTCTTCTGCAGGCCGGTCACGTGCTGCTCCATCTCGGTGATGGAGGAGCCCAGCTGCCCCGCGGCGGCGAGCGGGTTGCTGCCGCTCACGCCGGGGATCTGCGGAAGCTGCGCGCTCGCCTGGGGCGTCCGGGCCAGCCCGCACACGTAGCCGATCGCGAACGCCACGAGGAGCATGCACACCAGAGTCAACCGAGAGACCATGTCCTTTGCCATCTTCCGCTCCTTGCATAGGGGTTGAGTAATCCGTACCTCTCTTCGTCCACTGGACCGAGGCTAGTCCAGGTGCGGACCGTCGGCAACACGTCGTCCGGCGGGCGGCGCGGGCCGCCGCAGCTTGACTTCCGGGGCCCCGGACGCCTACGGTCGTACGCGAGGAGGAGCGCGCGCCGACCGTGGAGACCTTCACCCCCGAGGAGCGGGCCGCCCTCGCCCCCTACTTCACCGAGCTGGACGGCGCCGTCTTCGCGCTGGTCAACCTGCCGGAGGTCGTCAAGGGCGCGCTGTTCGCGCGCTACTCCCGCTCCGCGAAGTCGCTGCGCCGCCTCTTCCTCGACGAGTTCCTGGAGCAGGCGCAGTCGCCCACGGAGGGCGCGTCCATCGGCACCGCGCGGGCGGACCGGCTCTACGAGCGGGTGCTCAGCGAGTACGGCGACGACTCGGTGGCGCAGCTCGGCGGGGTACACCTGGCCTGCGAGGGCGCGTCGAACCTCCTGACCAAGGTGCTCGAGTGGGGCCGGCTGATGGCCTACCTCGAGCAGTCCACCCGCTACGTGCCGTACACGGATCGTCCCGATGGACGGTGGAAGTACCACGTACCCACCGAGCTCGACGGTCACCCGCTGCGCGGGCGCTACGTGGAGACGCTCGATCAGGCATTCGAGGCCTACGCGCGCTTCATCGATCCGATGCGGGAGTACTGGACGCGGCGCCTGCCGAAGCCTTCCTCCGATTCCGACGCGGTCTACCGGATGACGATCCGCGCGAAGGCGCTCGACAGTCTGCGCGGCCTCCTCCCCGCGGCCACCCGCTCGAACGTCGGCATCTTCGGCACCGCGCAGGGCTACGAGGCGCTCCTGCTGCGCATGCGCGCCCACCCGCTCCGCGAGGTGCGCGACTACGCCGACCTGATGCTCGTCGAGCTGCGGAAGGTGATCCCGGCCTTCCTCACGCGTCTGGACCGGCCGGAGCGCGGCGGGGCCTGGACGCGGTACCTCGCCGAGACCCGCGAGCAGACCGAAACCGTCGCGGCCCGGCTGCTCCAGGGCGTCGAGCGCGAGCCGAGGGCAGAGGTCACGCTCACCGATTTCGATCCGGAGGGCGAGGTGAAGGTGGTGGCCGCCGCGCTCTACGCCGCCTCGTCGCTCCCGGACGACCAGCTGCTCGCGATCGCCCGTAAGCTCGGGACGGACGAGCGCCGGCAGGTACTCGAGGCCTACGTCGGGCGCCGTGAGAATCGGCGCCACAAGCCGGGCCGGGCCTTCGAGCGCACCGCCTATCGCTTCGACGTGCTGGGCGACTACGGGGCCTTCCGCGATCTGCAGCGGCACCGGCTGCTCACGCTCGAGTGGCAGCCGCTCACGACCCGGCACGGCTACGTGACGCCGGAGGAGCTCGGGGAGGCCGGCGTGCTGGCGGACTGGAGGCGGATCATGGACGCCTCCGCGTCTCTGCACGAGGCGCTGGCCGCCGAGCTGCCGTCCGTCGCGCCCTATGCGGTCGCCATGGCCTACCGCGTGCGCTTCTACATGGGGCTGAATGCGCGCGAGGCCATGCACTTGATCGAGCTGCGCACCGCCCCTCAGGGACATCCGGCTTACCGGCGTATCTGCCAGGCCATGCACCGCCTGATCGCCGAGCAGGCCGGGCACGCGGCCCTGGCCTCGGCCATGCGCTTTGCCGATCACTCGGGGGCCGAGGGCGGCCGGCTCGACGCCGAGCGAGCCGCGGAGCGTCGCCGGTGCTCGGACTGAGCCCCCGCCCAGCCTGGCGGGCTGGGCGGAGCCCTATGGCCGAGGCACAAGGGGCAGGGCACCGGCACCAGACCTCCCTGGTCGTCCTCTGACGACACTTGGTCAGGTCGAGCTATAAGTAGCTGAAAATATTTGAGTTGTAGCTCCCGTGCGGCGACGGCCCTCGGGTGGCACCAAGGTTGCCCCCTAGCAGGCTATGAACCCCATCCGACTCCGGCCAGTCCTGACGGGCCTCGCCATGGCCCTGCTGGGCACCGGCTGCGCCTCGCACGGCGCCTACCTGAACGAGGGCCCGACTCAGCTCGGCAAGCCGCCGTATCAGATCGGCCCGGTGACCGTGGTCATCCGGTCCCAGCCGGAGGTGGAGCTGATCTGCCGGTTGAGGAGCGCGGAATCGGCGCCCAGCGGCCGGATCCACGGCTGTTACGTCCCGGCCGACAAGCTGATCGTCACGACCGCGGATCCCTACGTGCTCATGCACGAGTTCAAGCACTACTTCGAAGGCCCCTGGCACCAGTAGTCCTGTTCCGCCGGCTCCCGCCTCCCGCTTGACGCGCTCTCCGTCCTGCCGCATACTCGTCCATCGAATGATTGGTCGAACAACCAATAAAAAGTTCTGACCGCGAGGCGCGCGCGTGACACCCAAGCTCGGCATGGCTCCGGTGCGGCGAGACCAGATCGTGCGGGCCACCATCCGCTGCCTGGCCCGCGACGGCTACGCCGGGCTCACCATGAAGCGGGTCGCGGTCGAGGCGGGTGTCAGCCAGGGCATCCTGCACTACTACTTCCGGGACAAGCGGGCCATCCTGGCCGCCGCCGCGGAGCGGGTGACCGCCGATCTCGACCGCCGCGTGGCCGCGGAGGCGCGCGGGGCGCGCGACGCGCGCGGACGACTGCGCGCTCTCGTGCGGACCTGCCTCGAGACCGCGGTGCGCCGCCGCGACTTCTGGACCGTGTTCATCGAGTTCTGGGGCGAGGCCCTCCACGATCGCCGGCTCGCCGCGGTGAACCGCCGCGCCTACGCCCGCGCGCGCCGGCTCCTCGGCGCGGGCCTCGCGCGCGGGATCGCCTCGGGCGAGTTCCGGCCGGTCGAGATCGACGAGGCCGCGGTGGTGGTGCTCGCGCTGCTCGACGGCGTCTCGCTGCAGCTCACGTTCGACCGGGGTTTGATGTCCCCGGTCCGCGCGGCCCGGCTCGCCGAGGCCGCGCTCTTTCGCTATCTCTCCGCCGGAGGACCGACATGACCGTGATGCCGCCCGAGCAGATCCGAGCCAAGGCGTACCTCAACGAGAAGGGCACCCAGGCGCCCATCGCGCAGATCCGCGAGCGGGTGGCCGACGCGTTCGCGGCCGTGGACGCGCTGCTCGACGGCGTGACCCCGGGGCAGGCCCGCGTCCAGCCGGGCGGAGGGGAGTGGAGCGTCCACGAGGTCGTGGACCACCTCGTCGAGACGCACCCGCTGGCCCTCGCCGAGATGCGCGCGCTACTCGCGAATCGTCACTCTCCGGTGAGCCCCATCCCGGCGGGGCTACAGTCCGCGGCGCCGATGGCCCGGTCCTGGGAGGATCTGCGCGAAGCCTTGCATCGTCTCCATCGAGAGGTCCTCGACGTGCTCGAGGCGGCGCCCGACCTCCCGACGCAGGCCCGCGCCCCCATCATCATGGTCATCAACACCCAGACTCCTGACGGGCGGGTGACCCCGCTGCACTGGACGGAGGAGTGCGACTGGAAGGCCTGCGCGGTGATCTTCCGGCTGCACGAGCTCGACCATCTCGGGCAGGTTCGCAAGCTCTTGCGCGCGTCTGCCGGCAGGTGAGGCGGGCCGCCGCCGGATGCGATTTGACGGGGCGTATAGAGTTGATGGCGTGAGGTATCTCGGCCGGCTCAAGGGATTGCTCGGCTTGGCCGGGCTGCTCGTGGCGGCCCTCTGGGCGGGCCCGGCCCCGGCCGCGGACTCTCAGGCGATTCCGGACCTCCATTTCTCGGTGATCGACCAGCCCGGAGAGACGTCGGTGCGCCTGCCGCTCGCCTCGGATTCGAGCCTGCTCTACGGCATGTTGAGCCCGTACCTGTCGCTAGGATCGAGCACGCCGCTCGCGCGGCCGCTGGATACCGGGTTACCTCCGGGCCTGCGTCGGGACACGGACGGGTTCGACGACGTGCGGATGGGTGCCGGGCTGGCCGTGCCGCTCTCGGAACGCACCCAGCTCTACGGGGAGTATCGCTTCCTGCGCGGCCGCCTCGAGCCCGGGGCCGGCCGAGGGCTGCTCCAGCGGGAGCCGGACTCCGCGGACTTCCGCGCCGGCTTCTCGATCCGCCTCGACTAGCACGGCCTTGCCGGCCGCTCGCTAGCCGGCCCCGAACTCGTTCTTCGCCTTCTCCAGCTCACCCGGTCGCGCCACCAGATCGAGCGCGGTCATCGCGAGCGCCTTCGCGGCGGCCACCATGCCGGTGCGCGCGAGCGGAGACTTGGCCCACTCCGCGAACTCGCGGGAGTGGCCCGGCACGCCGTCCGGCGAGATCCGGATGTACGGGTGAATAGTGGGGATGGCCTGGCTCACGTTGCCGCAGTCGGTGGAGCCGTAGCCCGCCTCGCCGTCGTCGGGGTCCACCGGGAAATCGATCCGCTCGAGGTTCTTGCCGAAGAGCTCGGCCATCACGAAGTTGGCCTTGAGCGGGTCGTGGATGATCGCGTCCGCGGTCACCTTGACGGTGCATCCGGTGGCGGTCGCCGCTCCCTCCGCGCAGCCCTCGAACCGCCGCAGCAGCTCGCGGCAGTACTCCTTGGTTGGAGCGCGCAGGTAGAACTCGGCCGCGGTGTGCTCGGGGATGATGTTGGCCTGATCGCCGCCCTTGGTGATGATGCCGTGCACCCGCGCGTCCGGCCGAAGCTGCTGGCGCATGGTGTCGAGCGACACGAAGAGTTGGATCATCGCGTTCAACGCGTTCACGCCGCGCCACGGCCAGGACGACGCGTGCGAGGCCCGGCCGAAGAACTCGCACTTCACCTTGATGATGCCGAGGCTCGGGCGCCATACCTGGGTCCCGCAGCGGCCGTGGATCATCATCGCCGCGTCCACGTCCTTGAAGACCCCGGCCTCCATCAGCTTCACCTTGCCCGCCCCGCCCTCCTCGGCCGGCGTGCCGATCACCTGGATCCGGCCCGGGAAGGGAAGACGTGTGAGAGCGGCCGCGATCGCGGCCCCGGCACCGGCGCCGGCGGTCGCGATGACGTTGTGCCCGCACGCGTGCCCGATGTTCGGCAGCGCGTCGTATTCGGCCATGATCGCGATGGTCGGCCCGGAGCCCTCGCCCGCGATGGTGGCGCGAAACGCGGTGGGCAGACCGCCCACCCCGCGCTCGACCACGGCGCCCTGCTTGGCGAGGAACTCGGTGAGCCAGCCCGCCGCCTTGTGCTCCTGGAAGCACAGCTCGGGGTTGGCGTGAATCTGGAGGCTGATCTTCTCGAGCTCGTCGGCGAGGCGGTCGACGGTCTCGGCGACGCGGTTCTTCGCCTGATCGAGCGCGCCCTCGGGGGTCATGGCGCTCACTTGCTCCGGGCGAACTCGTCCTGGGCCGCCTTCACGCGGGCGGGCTCGGCGAGGAGGTCGCAGGCGGTCAGCGCCATCGTCTTCGCCGCGGCCACCATGCCCGCGCGCGCCAGCGGCTTCACCGCCGCGTCGGCGAAATCGCGGGTGTGGATGGCCATCCCGGTGGGCGCGATCGCCACCATCGGCTGGATCGCGGGGATGATCTGGCTCACGTTGCCGATGTCGGAGGAGCCCAGGCGATCGGGAATGGGCTCACCCTCGGTGAGGCCGGCCGTCTTCATGTTGGCCGCGAAGAGATCGAGCATGACCCGGCTCGACTTCATCGGCTCGTACACGCTGTCGTGCTGGGTGACCTTGAGCGAGCAGCCGGTGGCCTTCGCGGCGCCCTCGGCGGCCGCGGTCACCCGCTTGAAGAGATCCCACATCGTGTCGATCCGGGGCGCGCGCACGTAGAAGATCGACGAGGCGTACTCGGGAATGATGTTGGCCGCCGCGCCCCCGTTGGTGATGATGCCGTGGATGCGGCAGTCCGGACGGACCTGCTGCCGGAGCATGCTCACCGCGTTGTACATCTGGATGCAGGCGTCGAGCGCGTTGACGCCTTCCCACGGGTCCGCGGAGGCGTGGGAGGCCTTGCCGCTGAACTCGAACGTTCCGCGCACGATGCCGAGCAGGTCCTGGTGCAGCAGGGTGCGGTCGAAGCCGTGGATCATCATCGCGCAGTCCACGTCCTTGAAGACCCCCGCCTTGATGAGCTTTACCTTTCCGCCCCCGCCCTCCTCGGCGGGCGTGCCGATGACCTGGATCCGCCCCTTGGGGAGCTGGGCCGCCACCGCGGCGAGGGCCGCCCCGGCTCCCGCGCCGGAGGTCGCGATGATGTTGTGACCGCAGGCGTGCCCGATGCCGGGAAGAGCGTCGTATTCGCAGAGGATCGCGATGGTCGGCCCTTCACCGGTCTCGATGGTGCCGCGGAAGGCGGTGTCGACGCCGCCCACGCCCTTCTCGACCTTGAAGCCCTGCTTGGCCAGGAAGTCGCTGAGCCAGCCGCAGGCCTGCACTTCCTGATAGGCCAGCTCGGGATGGTCGTGGATCCGGCGAGACAGAGCGTCGAGCTCGTCGGCCAGGCGGTCGACGGCCTGCGCGATGGAATCCTTGAGGGTGGTCATGACAGCCTCCACGTTGAAATCGAGAGCCGGAGCCCAGCCAGCGGGGAGAGTATCACGTCTCGGCCGGGCGGCGCCTCAGGGCGACTGCGTGCAGAAGAGGAAGAACAGGGGCCGCGTGTCCGACACCGACCCGCCGCGGCCCGGACCGTCCATGCAGCGGACGGTGGGCGAGCTCGACGAGCGCGGGGAGGCCACGGTGGCGCAGGCCGCGAGGACGAAGGCGGCACCGAGCGCGAGAAGCATCTGGCGGATCGAAACGGAGCGCACCGGGGGAAGAATATCACGAGCCGGCGGGGCCGCCGGCCGGAGCGGCTGGAGCCGCGTCCCGACTCAGCCGGAAGTGGTCAGGGCGGCGTCGGTGACCGGAGTGCCGGCGGGAAGCTCCACCACGAACATCGCGCCGCCGCCGGGCTGGTTCTCGGCCCAGAGGCGCCCCTCGTGCTCGGCCACCACGCTGTGGGCTACGGAGAGCCCGAGCCCGCGGCCCTCACCCGGGGCCTTGGTGGTGAAGAACGGATTGAAGACGCGCGCCAGGTCGTCGGGCGGTACCCCCGGCCCGTCGTCGGCGACCTCGATCCGCACGCCCTCGCCGGCGGGCCGTACCCGGATCGTCAAGGTCCCGGCGCCACGCTCGGCCGACATGGCCTGCTCGGCATTCTGCACGAGGTGGAAGAGCGCTTCCTGGAGCTGATTGCTGTCGGCCCAGATCTCCGACACTTCCTCGAAATCGGTCTGCACCGTGATGCGCGCGCCCTCGAGCCGCGCCTGGTGCAGCGCGAGCACCTTGTAGATCTGATCGCTCACCTTGCAGCGCGACCGCCGGAGCGGCGAGCGCTCCGCGAAGAGCACCAGCTCGCGCACGATGTTGGCCGCCCGCTTGGTGGCGCCGTCGATCACCTTGAGCCCGGTGAGGACCGCCTCGTGATCCTGGCTCTGCAGCAGCAGGTGCACCTGGCCCAGGATGATCATGAGCGGGTTGTTGATCTCGTGGGCCACGCCACCGGCCAGCTCGCCCACCGCGGCGAGCCGCTCCGCGCGCACCACGTCGCTGTGCGAGCGACGGAGCATCTCGAGCTGCAGGCGCGTCTCCGAGTAGAGCCGCGCGTTGTCGAGCGCCAGCCCGATCTGGTCGGCGGTGGACTCGAGGAGGGCGATCTCTTCGTTGGTGAAGCGCTCCTCGGTCTGGCGGCCCAGGGAGAGCGTGCCGAGAATGCGATGGCGGGCGCGGATCGGCACACACAGGAAGCCGCGGATGCCATCGGCGGACACCGCGGCGCGGGCGGCGGGCAGGAGATCGGGCGCCCGGCCGGCCTCGTCCACGCGGCGCACGCGGCCGGAGGCGGCCACGCGACCGATCAGGCCCTGGCCGATCGGCAACACCTCGTTGACCTCGCGCAGCCGGTCCGACAGCCCGCGCTCACCGCGCAGCAACAGCATCTTGCCGTCGGAGGAGACGAGATGGAGGCTCGCGATCTCGTGGCCGGTGACGTGGGTCAAGGCGCTCAAGGACTTCTGGATGACCTCGGTGAGATCGAGCGAGCGACTGACCGCTTCCGTGACCGTGCGGAGGATCTGCAGATGGCGGATCAGCGAGGTGGCGCCGCCCGTACCGCGATTGGCGATTCGTCCCATTGTCTGTTCGTCCCGGCTCCTCGTTGCGTGGTACGCCTTGAATGTCGTCCGCGTACCAAGCAAGCGAAGTGCCACGGGTAGCGACTCGATAATACCATGTATTCCATATACTTAGGCGCCTCCGATAGACTACCGGAAAAGGGCACCGGTACTGACCCGACACAATGTCAGGTCAAGTATGGAGAAACTGCCGCGCGTAGGCGATGCGACGGCCGATGGATGGGTGCGAATAGAGAAGGAACTCCTCGAGCGGATGCGGGTCGCGCTCGGCCAGATTGAGCGTGGCCAGCCGCTCCATCGCCCCGATGAACGCCCCGGGATGCGGGATCGTCTGGAGCGCGAAGCGGTCGGCCTCCCGCTCGACGTGGCGCGACCAGCCGTTGGCGAGCGGCATGGCTAGCAGGCCGACCACGAGGAGGATCAGCCCGAACAGGGGCAGGCCCGCGATGTCCGCCGGCCCGGCCAGACCCAGCATCCGCGAGCCGGCCCGAAGCCCCCAGTCCGCGATCCAGAAGCTCCCGAGCGTGAGCGCGCCCTGGACCAGCAGACCCCGCCGGATGTCGCCGTGGAGCTGATGGGCGAGCTCGTGCGCCAGCACCGCCTCGACCTCGTCCGGGATGAACTCGCGAAGCAGCGTATCGAACAGCAGGATGCGGCGGGTGCGACCGAGCCCGGTCACCGCCGCGTTGGCGGTCCGACTCTTCCGCGACTGGTCCACGACCCAGGCGCCCGTCACCGCCACCCCCACCCGGGCGGCCAGAGCCAGGAGCCGCGTGCGGAGGGGCTCGTCGGAGAGCGGCGTGAGCCGATAGAAGAGCGGCACGAGCCAGACCGGGGCGACGAGGGCCAGCAGGGCGTAGCCCACGAAGAAGATCGCGGCGCCCCACAGCCACCACCAGGGCGTCGTACGCAGCAGCGCGTACACGATCTCCACCGCGAGGAGGCCCAGAGCTGCCCCGAGTAGCGCGGCCTTCGTAGCATCCCAGAGCCAGCGCAGGAAAGGTTGGTGCAGGAGACCGAAGCGGCGCGGCAGCCAGAAGCCGCCGAGATACGAGAGCGGCAGGGTGACGAGCCGGTAGACGGCACTGAGCCCGACGAGCACGGTCGCGAGCTGGAGCCACCAGGGCCAGTGCCCGCGCGCGAGCCGCTCGGTGAGGGCGCCCACCGCGCCGGTCTCCAGCAGCAGCACCAGGTACGCCGCCGAGGTGACCAGCCCCGCGAGCGACAGCGCGAGCTGGAGACGATGATACGTGCGGGCGCGGGTGTCGTCGTGGCGCGGCGGCTCCATCTCCAAAGTGTCCCACCGTCCCGGGCGCGCCGCCAACCAGCGCCTCCGGGTGTGTTACACTCGACGCCAATTCTCACCCTAGGGAGCGGCCATGTTTCAGTCCGTCGAGGACGTCCAGCAGCAGTTCAAGAACGCCCGCTACATCGCCAACCGTCGCATCTCCACCGTCGTGTTCCTCGCCGCGCGCATGGGCCGTCCCGTGCTCATCGAGGGGCCGGCCGGCGTGGGCAAGACGGAGCTGGCCAAGACGCTCGCCGAGATAACCGGGCGGCACCTCATCCGGCTGCAGTGCTACGAAGGCCTCGACGAAGGCAAGGCGCTCTACGAGTGGAAGTACGCCAAGCAGCTCCTCTACACCCAGCTCCTGCGTGAGCGCATCGGCGAGCTGATCGCGGACGCGCCGTCGCTGCCGGAGGCGGTCGCGCGCATCTCCGGACAGGACGACGCGTTCTTCTCGCACCGCTTCCTCGCCCCGCGGCCACTGCTCCAGGCCATCGAGTCCCCTGATCCGGTCGTGCTGCTGGTGGACGAGATCGACAAGGCGGAGCCCGAATTCGAGGCTTTCCTCCTGGAGGTCCTCTCCGACTTCCAGGTCTCGGTCCCCGAGCTCGGCACGATCCGGGCCACCCAGATCCCCCTGGTGGTCCTGACTTCGAACAACGCCCGCGAGCTCTCTGACGGCCTCAAGCGACGGTGCCTGCACCTGTTCATCGATTTCCCACCTGCGGACGAGGAGCTGGCCATCATCCGGCTCAAGGTGCCCGAGGTCTCCGAGCGCCTGGCCCAGACGGTGGTCGCGGCGGTGCAGCGGATCCGCGGGCTCGAGCTGCGCAAGGCGCCGTCGATCTCGGAGAGCCTCGACTGGGCGCGCTCGCTCGTGATCCTTAACGCGGAGACGCTCGACCGCGATCTGGTCGAGTCGACCCTCACCCTGCTCGTCAAGCACGAGAAGGATCTCGAGCGGGTCAAGGGCGCGCTGGACAAGGTGCTGGCCGACCTTGGCTAGAGTCGGGGGGCCAGGGCCGAGGGCTAGAATCGGAGGCTAGCGCCGGGCTCATGGCGGAGAGCTGGTCCAGCCTCACCGAGTTCCGCGAG
>Ga0210384_10001096_pt1 | contig 38168 bp, 25 predicted proteins | sample IncBWH2MmetaG_FD_160574 | JGI IMG/M metagenome (GOLD analysis project Ga0210384, IMG submission 160574) | Forest soil microbial communities from Barre Woods Harvard Forest LTER site, Petersham, Massachusetts, United States - Inc-BW-H-2-M | ecosystem: Environmental > Terrestrial > Soil >...
TTCGCATCGGCTGAATTGGCTTCGCTTGGTTTAACTTCGCTTGGTTTAACTTCGCTTGGTTTAACTTCGCTTGGTTTAACTTCGGTTGGTTTAACTTCGCTTGGTTTAACTTCGCTTGGTTTAACTTCGCTTGGTTTAACTTCGCTTGGTTTAACTTCGCTTGGTTTAACTTCGGTTGTTTTAACTTCGGCTGGTTTTATCCCACGGGCGCGTTCGCTGAGAGTGTCGACATCGGCTTGCGTGGAGGGTTTGGAAAATTCGCCGCCGGAAATACCGAAGTCGCCGCTGATGCGGATTTTTCGGAGAAATGGGTGCAAGTCCGGTGGAATGATTACGTGCGCAGTGAGGTTTGTAACGCCGTTGAGCGCAGGCCGTTTTCCATGCACGAACATCCAGAGCACATCCTGAATGCGGCCTTCACGGACGGATAGATAGAGCGAAGTGGTCTTGCCCTCTTGCCCGGAGTGGCCGGCAATGTCTCCTTTTGCATGCACGGTGGTGTGCAGGTAGGACGCGGTGACCTCTTGCAGCGCGACGTCGCCGTTGGTGCCGTTGACGATGGCGCGATACTCCGCGGTGAGAGAAACCGGGTGTTCGGCCTGAGTGACCATGAAGTCGGTGATGTAGATGTGGCCACGGGTTTCGATGTGCTGCAAAATTCCCTGAAAGTTATCTTTGCCGAGGAGAGTTCCGGCGATGCCTTCAAAGACGCTGAGGTCGGCGTTCTGGAAACTATATTCACCGGCGACGGGAGTTTGGCCGGGGGCGTCGGAATTCCAGGGGCCGAATTGGCCGTTGGCCTGAATTTCGCCAGGCGGGAGGGGATTGTGCACGGCGACGTCATAGCCAAACGGCGCGTTACGGCTGACGGCTGTGAGCTTCAGGCGGTGGACATCGAAGCGCAGCGGGGGATTGGGACGTTCGCGCGCAATTTCGATTACGGCGCCGTCAGCGAAGATTTCTCCGACGCGAATTTTGGAGGGAGTTTCGTGCCAGCCGGTTTCCTCGATAGGCGTGCCCTTCAGCGGAACCTGAAAATGTACGCCGTCCAGGAAGATGTGCGCCAGGTAATTGGGGCGAAAGAAAATGTCGATGTAATGGGCCTGGATGCTCAGGTGTTGAATGGTGGCGATTGGGGGCGTGCCGGAGGGTCGGCCGAGGCGGTGGAACTCGACGCCTTCGGCGACGCAGCCTGGGTGAGGGAAATACGTGGAGCGAAATTTCTGGAAGGCGACTTTGACCGGGAAGGTTTCCTGGAGGGATTGGGTGACATTGGATTGTGAGAAGGGCCAATGAGTGGCCATGACTGCGCTGACGGCGGCGAGCGCCACGACTAGCACGGCGAGTGCGATGGAGGGGAGCTTGATGCGTTTTGAATTGGTCATAGGGGCCCGGGTGCTGCGTTTCCTTTTGCCCACCGTTGTCGGGCGTCTAGGGCGTTCAGAAGCAAACGGTAGAAATGGGCCGGATATGAGATTTGCATCGTAGGATGTGGGTGGGGTTGGGAACCATACGGTGATGGCTTGATTTGTGAAAAGAAACTAAGGGGAGTTGGAAACAAAGGGTGTCGGAGGCGTTTGCTTGGTGGACGGCCTCGGACCGAGAAACCGCAGACCTGCAGAACCGGCCGATGGGGCACCCGCCTCGAACTCAGCCGCTACACAGGCAGGTTGAGTGGGATTCTTGGCGGGGGCGCGGGGGAACAGTTACAATGAAGTGTTGGCGTGAGCCTGCGGGGATGAACAGAAACCCAAGACCCACGCGCAGAATCGGCGTGTGGCGGCACCGCAGCTCTCAATAACAAGATCCAGTGGACTCTTAGGGGAAAAGTACCGGTGAAGTGACCGGGAACATCTAAGATAGAAGAGATAATCGTTCAAGCTAGAGACAAAATCCAAATTATCGGCATAGACGTCCGAGCCAGACAGCGATTCGGACAGAGAATCGGCAGGGAATAAAACACTTTCCATGGATGCAGCACAAATACTAGACCGCGTCGTGGCGCGATTTATCGGGACCAAGCACGAGCGCGATATCAAGAAAATGCAGCCTATCGTTGAGCAGATCAACGCCCAGGAGCCGGAACAACAGCGCCTGCACGATGAGCAGCTGAAGGAGCGCTTTGCGGAGCTGCGCACGCAGGTGCAGGAGAAGTTGAAGGACGTCGAGCCTGCGGATGCGAGCTACAAGGATGAGTTGCAACGGGCGCTGGAGCCGGCGATTGTGCCGGCATTTGCGCTGGTGCGCGAGGCTGGGCGGCGATTTTTGAAGATGCGCCATTTCGATGTGCAGCTGATCGGTGGCATGGTGTTGCACAGCGGAAAGATCGCCGAGATGAAGACCGGCGAAGGCAAGACGCTGGTGGCGACTTTGCCCGCGGCGTTGAATGCGCTGGCCGGGCGGGGTGTACATATTGTTACCGTGAACGACTACCTGGCGCGGCGCGATGCAGAGTGGATGAGCGCGCTGTACAAGGCGCTGGGATTGACGGTTGGCGTGATCGTGCACGATCTGGATGACGACCAGCGACGCGCGGCGTACGCAGCGGATATTACCTACGGCACGAACAACGAGTTTGGCTTCGACTATTTGCGCGACAACATGAAGTATGACCTGGCAAGCTGCGTGCAACGCGGGCATCAGTTTGGAATTGTGGACGAAGTGGACTCCATCCTGATCGACGAAGCGCGCACACCGCTGATTATTTCTGGCCCTTCGGAAGAGTCCACGGATAAATATTTCAAGATCGACAAGATTATTCCCAAGCTGATTCAGGACATCGATTACACGCTGGACGAGAAACATCGCACCGCTACGCTTACGGAAGAGGGTGTGACCAAGTGCGAGCGGTTGTTGAGTCTGGGGAATTTGTACGACCCGGCGCATATGGAGACGATTCACCACGTTTATCAGGCTCTGCGGGCGCACACGCTGTACAAGCGCGACGTGGAATATGTCGTGAAAGACGGCGAAGTGATCATCGTGGACGAGTTTACCGGGCGGCAGATGCCCGGGCGGCGCTGGTCGGACGGATTACACCAGGCGGTGGAAGCGAAAGAAGGCGTAAAGATCGAGCGCGAGAACCAGACGCTGGCGACCATCACGTTTCAGAATTATTTCCGCATGTACAAGAAATTGTCGGGTATGACCGGAACCGCGGAGACCGAAGCGGCAGAGTTTTCGAAGATTTACAACCTGGATGTGGTGGCGGTGCCGACCAACCGGCCGCTGGTGCGCAAAGAGAATCGCGACGTAGTGTATCGCACAGAAAAGGAAAAGTTTGAGGCGGTCGTCAACGGGATTTTGCAGGAGGACGATTCGTACGCAAACGGTATCCGGCATTATCACCAACGCGGGCAGCCGGTGCTGGTGGGTACGATTTCGATTGAGAAGTCCGAAACGATTGCGGATTTGTTGAAAAAGGCGGGGATTCCGCACGCGGTGCTGAATGCCAAACAGCACGAGAAGGAATCAGGAATCGTGGCGCAGGCCGGACGCAAGGGCGCGATTACCGTGGCCACCAACATGGCTGGCCGCGGCACGGACATTCTGCTGGGCGGAAATCCGGAAGCGTTGACGCGCGATTATTGTTTGAAGAACAAGCTGGCGATACCGTATGCGGCGGCTCCAGCGGTGATAGGCGGGGACGGCGCGAGCGGGAATGGCACGCAGCCTGCAATGCCAATGGTGCTGTTCCAACACGAAGGCAAGATTTTCCAGGTGCCACAGGATCAGTGGCAGCCGGTATTTGGAAAGTTTGCCGAGCAGTGCAAGGCCGAGCATGACGAAGTAGTGGCGCTCGGCGGCCTGCACATTTTGGGCACGGAGCGGCATGAGGCGCGGCGCATCGATAACCAGTTGCGCGGCCGCGCGGGACGCCAGGGCGATCCGGGATCTTCGCGATTTTTTCTTTCGCTGGAAGACGACTTGATGCGGATTTTCGGCGGCGAGCGCGTGAAGCAACTGATGTTTCGGCTGGGCATGACGGAAGGTGTGCCGATCGAGTCGGGAATGATTTCGAGCCGCATCGAAAACGCGCAGAAGTCTGTGGAAGCGCAAAACTTCGATGCGCGCAAGCATTTACTGGAATACGACGATGTGATGAACAAGCAGCGCGAGACGATTTACGCCATACGGCGGTCGGCGCTGGAGGGCAAGGACCAGCGCGATTACGTGCTGGGAGTTGCGGAAGACGTGGCTCGGGAGATTGTGGACACATATTGCCCGCGAGAGCTTCACCCGGGGCAGTGGAATACCGCGCAGTATTTGGCGGAGATGAACAGCCAGTTTGGCATCGATGCCAAGGCCATGGAAGCCGACCCCGCGGCGCTGAATCACGATGAGTTGGCGCAGGCCACCGTGGAAGCGGTGAAGAAGCGCTACGAAGAGAGAGAGAAGCAGTTCAGCCCGGACCTGCTGCGCTGGCTGGAGCGGCGCATCATTCTGGACGTGGTGGATACGCAGTGGAAAGACCATTTGCTTTCTCTGGACCATTTGAAGGAAGGCATCGGACTGCGCGGATACGGGCAGAAAGATCCGCTGGTGGAATTCAAGAAGGAAGCGTTTGTCCTTTTTGAAGACATGATGACGCGCATTGACAATGAGACAGTGCGGTATTTGTTTCACGTACAGATTCAGCAGGGAGAGGCGCCGCAGCAGCAGGCGCGTCCTCTGGAGCCGGGGCCGCAACAGCGGGCTGGCTTGCCTCCGGCGCAAGCTGCGGCGGCGAGTGCTGCGGCACGCGCGGACGAACCGCCGGCGCAGAAATTGCCGGATTTTGCGCGCGCGTTGGAGCGAAAGCAAGAGCGGCAGCAGAAGGATCTGCAATTTCAGACAGGGGCTGCGCAGGCTGAGCCGCAGAAGCCGGTGCGGGCTGGTGCGAAGGTGGGACGGAACGATCCTTGTCCTTGCGGGTCGGGGAAGAAGTACAAGAAGTGCCATGGGGTAAGTGCGTAGAAGAAGTTAGTTATTGGTTTTAATTTTTTGGCTAAAGAGCCGAACAGTGATCCCTGCACTCCCAGCCTGCAGACTGCGCAGGCTCTCGGGTCGGGATGACCGCGTGTGATTCTAGGTTCTTAGTGCAGAGCCAAGGCGCGCTGAAATTTTGACAAGCTAGAAAGTTTGTCTGGATGAGAGTACAGGGGAAACTATGCCACCCGGGACGATGCCAGGAACAGCGCCAATGCCGGAACGTCACCCGATTCCGGGGGTGAAGAATCTTGTTGCGGTGGCCAGCGGGAAAGGCGGCGTTGGAAAGACCACCGTGGCGGTCAATCTGGCGCTGGCGCTGGCGAAGATGGGACACAAAGTTGGGTTGATGGATGCGGATGTGTACGGGCCGAACGTGCCGATCATGTTGGGGTCGAATGCGGAGCCCATGGCTACGGCGACGCAGAAGATTATTCCTGTGGACGCGCAGGGATTGAAGATGATTTCGATGGGGCTGCTGAATCCCGGCGACAAGCCGGTGATCTGGCGCGGGCCGATGCTGCACAGCGTGATTACGCAATTTTTGCGCAGCGTGCAGTGGGGAGAGCTGGATTACCTAGTGATTGATTTGCCGCCGGGGACGGGCGATGTGCAGTTGACGCTGATCCAGACGGTGGCGGTATCGGGCGCGGTGATTGTGACCACGCCGTCGGTGGTGGCGCTGGCGGATGTGCGCAAGGCGATTGAGATGTTTCGCCAGGTGAATGTGGAAGTGCTGGGCGTGGTGGAGAATATGAGCACGTTCAGTTGCCCGCATTGCGGCAAGGCCGTGGATATTTTCGGGCATGGGGAAGGTAGCAAGACGGCTGTGGCCTATGGCGTGCCGGTGCTGGGTGAGATTGAGATCGATCCGCGGATCCGGTTGGGTGGAGATACGGGAATGCCGGTGGCGGCGGCCGGGGAGGGGGGGCCTGCGGCGCAGAGTTTGTATCGTATGGCGAAGGCGGTGGAGAAGAGGTTGGCGGAGGTTGGGGCCACGATGAGTGGGCCTACCGTGCAGATTGATTGAAGGACGGGAATAGAGGATTGAGTTGTGGATTCCGCCGGGGAGATCTTCCGGGCGGATTTTTTTTCAGCGCAGCTAGGAAGTTTGGAGCCGTTTGATTATCAGAGCCCAGCTTTGCCTGAAACAACGACGCAAAGGGTGGGGCACCCGCAAGTTTTTTGTGCGGCCGAACCCGAGAAAAAGCTCGCACCCCAAAAAAATCGCAGCGTACGGCACCCGGCGGGAAATTCATTGGCGTTCCTTGTCAGTGGGGCGAGCCCGATGCTATTGTGATGCATTCGCGGGGCGCGTTGCGGATGGCTTGGCGCGGCTGTATGTCTTTCCCTTGCAATCACTTACAGGATTGATGGTGCGATTGAAAAATGCTCCGGATATTCGACCGTTTCGTGGGACTTGGCCGCGGATTGCTGGGTCGGCTTATATCGATCGGGCTGCGGTGATTATTGGGGATGTGGAGATTGGCGAGAATTCGAGCCTTTGGCCGATGACGGTGGTACGCGGGGATGTGCATTCGATACGGATTGGGGCGCGAACGAATATTCAGGATGGTTGTGTGCTGCATGTGATGAAAGATGAGTACCCGCTGGTGTTGGGTGATGATGTGACCGTGGGGCATTCGGTGACGTTGCATGGATGCACGATTGAATCGCGCGTGCTGATTGGAATGGGCGCGATTATTTTGAATGGCGTAACGGTTGGCGCAGGCAGCATCGTTGCCGCTGGGGCATTGTTGACGGAGCAGACGCACATTCCGGCAGGAAGTTTGGTGATGGGTGCGCCGGGAAAACTGAAGCGTGCGCTGACACCTATCGATCAGTTTTCGATCGAGCAATATGCAGTGCGCTATGCCGGCTATAAGGACGTTTATCGCCAGGAAGCGGCAAAACGCGGCGAGAGAATCGATTGGAGCGGGTACGCAGGGTAGTTGATTCAAAGACCTCAGAGGCTCATGGCAGAAAAACGGAAATTTCAGGCGATCAAGGGAACGCGCGATTTGTTGCCGCCGGAGACGGAGTTGTGGAACCGGGTGGAGCAGACGGCGCGCGAGGTGTTCGGGACTTATGGATTTGGGGAAATTCGGCCGCCGATTTTTGAGCCTACGGAATTGTTCGCGCGATCCATTGGTTTGGAAACAGATGTAGTTTCGAAAGAGATGTATACGTTTGAGGATCGCGATGAGACATCGGTGAGTCTGCGGCCGGAGGCTACGGCTAGTGTTTGCCGGGCTTACATTGAGCACAATATGCATGCTTTGCCGCAGCCGGTGAAGTTGTATTACATGGGCCCGATGTTCCGGCGGGAGCGGCCGCAGAAGGGGAGATACCGGCAGTTTTATCAGATTGGCGCGGAGCTTTTGGAGGCGCTGCAGCAGAGTCAAGGCGGCGCGAAGGATATTCCCAAGGATGCGGCGATTGATGCGGAAGTGATCGAGATGGTGATGGCGTTTTTCGCGCGGCTGGGATTGGAGAGCGTAGAGCTGGATATTAATTCGATCGGGCATAATGCGCAGAATTGCCGGCCGGCGTATGTGGCGAAGCTGAAAGCAGAGTTGGAAAAAGTGAAAGACAAGCTGGGGCCGGATAGCCAGCGGCGCATGGAGACGAATCCTTTGCGGGTGCTGGATTCAAAACTGGAATCGGAGCAGGCGATTATCGCGACGCTGCCGCGGATTACGGATCATCTCTGTAGCGACTGCGCAGCGCAATATGCGGAACTGAAGCGGCAACTGGGATTGCGCGGCGTGGCGTATCGCGAGAATTGGCGATTGGTGCGCGGGCTGGACTATTACATGCGCACTACGTTTGAAATTACCGCGAAAGGGTTGGGTTCGCAGAATGCGGTGTGCGGCGGCGGGCGGTATGATGGATTGGTGGAATTGCTGGGCGGGCCGTCGACAAAGGGAATTGGATTTGCGATTGGCGAAGACCGGCTGATTCTTTCGTTGCAAGAAGCGGGGAAAGGCGCGGTGGCGCAGGGGCGCGACGTGTATATCGCTTGGATGGGCGAGAAAACCTTAGCCACGGCGATTCGGGCGGCGCAGGAGTTGCGTCAGGCGGGATTGTGCGTGGAGTTGCCGCCGGTGGAGCAGAAGTTTGGGAAGGCGTTGGCGCAGGCGGATAAGTTGGGCGCGCGTTTTGCGCTGATTTTGGGGGAGGATGAGGTGGCCTCGGGGTTGTGGACGGTGAAGACATTGGCGGATGGGACGCAGAAAAAGATGGCTGCGGCGGAGATCGTAAAGTTCTTAAAGGGCTGAGTTGCAAAATCGAAGAAAAGATTCGGAGAAGAAGGCCCAGGCGTAAGAACCCACCCTTCGCATAAGGCAAAGCTACAAAGGATGGGGCGCCCTAAAGTTCAGGTGGACAGGGCGTTGGATAGTAAACCAGTTTCTGACGGACAAGGAGCGAGAACTTGCTGGATTTTTTGGGGAATTTGAAGAGGACGCATTATTGCGGGTCGATTCGCGCGACGGATGCCGGGCGCATGGTTACGGTGATGGGTTGGGTGCACCGGCGGCGCGACCTGGGGAATTTGCTTTTTCTGGATGTGCGCGATCGCACCGGAATCGTGCAGGTGGTGTTCAACAAGGAGACGCAGCCCGAGGCGCAGGCGAAGGCGGAACAGGTGCGCAACGAGTTTGTGGTGGCGGTGGAAGGGCCGGTGGTTGCGCGCGCGAAGGCGAACCCGGAACTGCCTACCGGCGAGATTGAACTGGTGGCCAGGAAGTTGCACATTTTGAATACGGCAAAGACGCCGCCGTTTCCGATTGAAGAGGAAATTAACGCTGCGGAAGAAACGCGGTTGCGTTTTCGGTACCTGGATTTGCGGCGGCCGAAGCCACTGCAGAATCTGGAGTACCGGCACAAGATACTGCTGGAAATTCGAAATGTAATGAACGAAATGGGTTTTCTGGAAGTGGAAACGCCGATGCTGACGCGGTCGACCCCGGAAGGCGCGCGCGATTACCTGGTGCCCAGCCGCGTGCATCACGGGCAATTTTATGCGTTGCCACAATCGCCGCAGATATTCAAACAGATCCTGATGATCGGCGGGATCGACCGCTACTTCCAGATCGTGAAGTGTTTTCGCGACGAGGATTTGCGCGCGGACCGGCAGCCGGAGTTTACGCAGCTGGACGTGGAGATGTCATTTCCGCGGCAGGAAGACATTTTCAGCGTGATTGAAAATGTGATGTTGCGGGCTTGCGCGGCTGTTGGGATCGAGGCGAAGGTACCATTTCCGCATATGCAGTATCAGGATGCGGTTCGGAAATATGGCAGCGACAAGCCAGACATGCGGTTTGGAATGGAATTGCACGAGGTGACAGACTGTTTTCCACCGGAGGCCAAGGAAAAGCTGCAGATCGGTGGCAGCGTGTTTGCTTTGGCGGCGCCGGGGGCGGGCAACTATTCGCGCAAGCAGTTGGATGAATTGACGGAGAAGGCTAAGGGCCTGGGGGCGCGAGGAGGGTATTTCACAAAGGTGGCGGCGGAGGGCAATACGTCGTCGGTGGAAAAACTGATTGGCGCGGAAAACGTGAAGAAGATGGTGGAGGCCACGGGCGCGAGGGCCGGGGACCTGGTGGTGGCGGTTTCGGCGAAGGAAGAAATCAAGGGGACCGAAGCGGCGGCGCTGATTGCGGGGCAATTGCGGCTGCAGCTTGGCGAAGCGTTGAATCAGATTGACAAGTCGCAATGGAAGTTTTTGTGGCTGACCGGGTTTCCGTTGTTTGAATGGAGCGAGTCGGATAAGACCTGGGTGAGCGCGCAGCATCCGTTCACGGGAATTGTGGATGAGGATTTGGAGAAGCTAGAGACGGCGCCGTGGGAAGTGCGCTCGAAGGGCTACGACCTGGTGCTGAACGGAGTGGAGCTGGGGTCCGGCAGCATTCGAATTCATAGGCAGGATGTGCAGCAGCGGTTGTTCAAGGCCCTTGGATTGAGTGACGAGCAGGTGCGGCGGCGCTTTGGATTTTTCCTGGATGCGCTGACGTATGGGACGCCTCCGCATGGAGGGATTGCGCTGGGGTTGGATCGCGTGGTGATGCTGCTGACCGGGGAAAAATCCATTCGTGAGGTGATTGCCTTTGCAAAGACTACCGCGGCAGTGGATTTGATGGCGGAATCACCGAGCGAGGTGGATGAGGTGCAATTGGAGCAGTTGGGGATTCAGATTAAGAAGAAGTAGAGTTTGGGAAGCAGAGTGAAGTCTCTGTCTTTTAAAGAGGGTGTGGATGAGCAGGATCAGAATATTGCCGGAAGGGGTGGCGAATAAGATTGCTGCCGGAGAGGTGGTGGAGAGGCCGGCTTCGGTGGTGAAGGAATTGTTGGAGAATGCGCTGGATGCCGGTGCGACTTCCATTCGCGTGGAGACGGAAGTTGGCGGCAAGCGGATGATCCGCGTGATTGATGACGGGCATGGGATGACGCATGACGATGCGTTGTTGGCGTTCGAGCGGCATGCGACCAGCAAATTGCGCACGGCGGAGGATTTGCTGGCAATTTCGACGCTGGGATTTCGCGGAGAAGCGCTGCCTACGATTGCAGCGGTTTCGCGGCTGCTGCTGGAAACGCGGGATGCGAATGAGGCCGAGGGCACGCGTGTCGAGTTTGCTGGCGGCAAGCTGGTTGGCGTGAAGCCGGCTGGGCTTCCTGCGGGGACTACGATTAGCGTGGCGGATCTTTTCTATAGCGTGCCGGCGCGCCGGAAATTTCTGAAATCGGATACTACCGAGCTGGGGCATATTGCTTCGCTGGTGACGCATTATGCCTTGGCGAATCCTGGGAAGCAGTTTGTGCTGACGACGGCGACGCAGGACATTGTGAATTGCCCGCCGGCGGAAAAACTTGCGGACCGCGTTTACCAGCTTTTTGGTAAGCAGGCGCTGGATGAACTGGTGGAAATCCCCGCGGTTTCAGCGGCGTTTCGCGCAACGATTAGCGAACCGGAGATGGAAGCGGGCGAAACTACGCTGACGGTGACGGGATTTACCTCGCTGCCCGCAGTGCAGAGGCTGAACCGCAACGGAATTTATGTATTTGTGAACCGGCGGCTGGTGCGCGATCGGTTGATCCTGCACGCCATTCATGAAGCGTATCGGAATATTTTGCCCCCAAATGTTTTTCCGGCGACGCTGCTGTTTCTGGAAATGCCGTACGACGAAGTGGATGTGAATGTGCATCCGGCGAAGATCGAGGTGCGCTTCCGGCGGCCGCAGTTTGTGCACGATTTCACGCGAGATGCGATACGGCAGGCGTTGATGAGCGTGCGGCCGATTGCGAGTTTTGCGGCGGCGGGCGGGATGGCAGCGAACCCGGTGGCGCCTGCGGCTTCGTTTGACGGTGGCTATGCGGATGCGAGTGTAGGTTCCGGGATAGCTTCGTCTGGAATATCCCTTTCTGGAATGCCCCGCGCGGTTATTCCTGCGTTGGAAGAAATGGGAGTGGGCTCAGGAGTCGGCTCCGACTATTCGGTTGGAAATGGAATTGATTTGTCGTCGACGCCACAACAGCCGGTGCCGCAGCGGATTCCCTTTGCGCCGGGCGGATCGTTTTCCCCAGGAGCGATGCCGCCGTTCGCGGGTGGCGGTTCGGGCCGGGAGCCGAACTGGGCGGAGAATTTTTCTCGGGCGAGTGTGGATGCACCGGCTCGCTTGCCACGGCCGGAAGAAATCGCGGACCTGAAGCCGCTGGGGCAAGTGAGCGCGAGTTTTATCGTGGCGGTGAATGGCGACGGACTATGGATTGTGGATCAGCACGTGGCGCACGAGCGGGTGTTGTTCGAGCAACACCTGGAGGCACGACGCGCGGGGAAGGTGGAGTCGCAACGCTTGCTGATGCCGATGATTCTGGAATTGGCGCCGCGGCAACTGGTAATTTACGAGAAAATTGCCGACGAATTGGCGGCGAATGGATTTGAAGTGGAGCCAATGGGGCCAAAGAGCGTGGCGATTCAGTCTGTGCCCGCAGGAATAGCGGCGAATGATGCGGAACATCTGTTGATGGAAATTCTGGATGGGCTGGAGCGCGAGAACGCAGCGATTTCCATTGATTCCTTGCAGGCCAAGATTGCAGCATCCACGGCATGCCACGCGGCGATCAAGGTGAATATGCCGCTGGACGCGACCAAGATGGAATGGCTGCTGGCAGCGTTGGCGAAAACGGATTGTCCGATGAGTTGCCCGCATGGAAGGCCAGTGGTGTTGCGGTATTCGCTGAAGGAGATTGAGCGGGCCTTTCATAGGATTTAGCCTCTGTGGTCAGCGACGAAAGGCAGGAGGCCAGACAAGCCCTCAGGGCGTAAGCCCATCGCTGTTGATGTTGTTAATGTCGGACCTGTAGGTCCGAGCTCCGGTGTCAACACCACGGTTGCAGGATGCCGGGGAATGGCCCAAGAGCAGCGAGCAGGGATAGAGTTCAGCATTTGGATTCAGGAGCGGAACCAACGTGAGCGACGGACAGAAGACGGCGGTGATTTTTGGGTTGGCGAACAAGCGCAGCATTGCCTGGGCGATTGCGACGAAGCTGCATGAGGCTGGGTGGCGGCTGGCGATTGTTTACCAGAATGAACGGTTGGAGCAGGAAGCGAAGGATTTGATTGGCGATTTGCCGGGCGCACAGGGATACATGTGCGACCTGGCGTTTGATGACCAAGTGGCGCGGCTGTTCGAGCAATTCAAGACGAATTATGGCGTGTTGCATGGCATTGTGCACAGCGTGGCGTTTGCGCCTGCCGAAGACATGAAGGGCGAGTTTCTGAATACTTCACGCGAAGGATTCCGGATTGCGCACGATGTGAGCGTATACACGCTGATTGCGGTGGCGCGCGCGGCAGCTCCGCTGATGACCGCAGGGGGTGGGATAGTCACGATGACCTATTACGGCGCGGAGAAAGTGGTGCCGAAGTACAACGTGATGGGCGTGGCCAAGGCGGCGTTGGAGGCTACAGTGCGCTATTTGGCGCACGATCTGGGGCCAAAGAATATTCGCGCGAATGCTATTTCCGCCGGGCCGATCAAGACGCTGGCTGCGCGCGGAGTCTCGCAGTTGGGGGAAATGTTGAAGGCACATGCGGAACGCGCGCCGCTGAAGCGCAACGTGGATCCGGGAGAAGTTGGAGCGACGGCAGCGTTTTTGTTGTCGGAAGGCGGTTCGGGGATTACCGGCGAAACGATCTACGTGGATTGCGGGTATAACGTGATGGGATTTTGAGGATTGCAGCACCTAAGTGATGGAGCAGCTAGGTAAGGATGGAGGGGCACGAATCGCGTGCCCCTTTTTGATGAAAGGTGAAGGGAACATTTGGCTGGACGATTGACGATTGCCATTGATGGACCGGCGGGATCGGGGAAGAGCACCGTGGCACGGCGGGCTGCGGCGATGCTTGGTTATTTGTATCTGGATAGCGGAGCGATGTATCGCGCGGTGGCGCTGAAGGCTCTGGACCGGAAAATTCCGTTAGACGACGAAGAGCGATTGGAAGCGCTGGTGCGCGAGACGCACATCGAATTGTGGCCTCCCACTCCGGAGCAGGAATTGGCGGGGCGAAAAAATCGCGTGTTCCTGGATGGCCGGGAAGTAACCGAGCGGATCCGGACGGCGGAAGTGGCACAGGCGGCTTCGCGATTGGCCACGGTTGCAGGTGTACGCAAAGTTTTGGTGGCGGAGCAACAGAGCGCGGGACGGGGCGGTGGCGTGGTGATGGAAGGGCGCGACATTGGTACGGTGGTGTTTCCGAATGCGCAGTTGAAGATTTTTCTGGAGGCTTCGCCGGAAGTACGTGCACAGCGGCGCTGGTTGGAGCACGAGGAAAAAGGCGAACCGGCTACGCTGCCGGAAGTTCTGGTGGAAGTGCGGGAGCGAGACAGGCGGGATCGAGAGCGGAAAGTTTCGCCGCTGGTGAAGGCGGATGATGCGGTGTTGATCGATAACACGGCGATGGATGCGGAAGAGACCGCGCGGTTGATTGTGTTGCTGGCGAAGGAACGCGGAGAATAGACCGTTTTTTTGGGGGGGGGGCGAGAAGCAAAGGCAAAAAAGGAGAGTTGTGCTATTGGATCGTAGGAGCCCGCCCTTTTGCATGAAACAACGGCGCAAAGGATGGGGCACCCTCAGGTTCAGCGAAGATAGGCGTTAGATGCAGAGCACAGTCAGAAGTGGCTGCGCCACGGAGTTAGAGAGCGATGGTGGCGGATTTCTGGAGGGCGGTTTGGTAGGATTCGGGGATGGTTTCTTCGGAACAGCCGAGTTTTTCGGTGAAGGTGGAGAGTTGTGGCCATTCGGCTTGTTCGAGGGCCAGGAGCAGTTCGTAGATGCTGCGGAAGCGGTTTTTGCCGCCGCTCAAGGCGGTCTTTATGTCTTGCGGAACGGGCAGGGCGCGCAGAATTTCTTCGATCGGTTTGTCTAGGAGAGCGTCAACGACGGAGAGAAGGCCCATGAGAAAGAGGCTGCTGCTGCATTCGGGAACGCCTGCGGTGGAAGAGAAGTTCTCGCAAAAATAGGCGCGAGTGAGCGCGGTGCGGACAAGTTCCGGAGGCTTGCCGCCGCTCATGGCAATCACGCAGAAGACGGAAACCCAACGACGGAAATCGGTCTCGCCCAATAGCGTGAGCGCGCGCCGGATGGTGTGCACTTCGGAGTGCAAGCCTAGCGCGGGCGAATTGATGTAGCGCAACAGGCGATAGAGCAGGGAAGGCTCCTGCTTCAGCAGACCCTCGATAGCGGCGTAGTCCAACTCCGGCCCAGCCACGGCGGCAAGCAGTCGCAGCTGGATCAATTTGTCTCCGGGAATTTCGCGCGTCTCTATCATCGATGGCCTGCAGAAAAAGTATCCTTGGAAATAACAAAAACCGAGGTTGCGCGCTTCCTGAAGCTCAGCTTCTGTTTCCACTTTCTCGGCTATCAGAGAAATGTGCCTGCCGCGGTACTTTTGCGCGATGACCTTGCGGGCATCGGAATCGGTCAACGTGAAATCCACTTTCAGGAATTGGGCCAACTTGACCAGAGGCGCATAGGCAGGGTGGTCAACGAAGTCGTCGAGGGCCAGCAGATAGCCCGCGGCGCGCAGTTCGCGGCAGATTTCTACGATGTCTTCTGTAGGTTTGACAGTTTCGAGAATCTCCACAACGATGCGGTCCGGCGGTAGCAGTCGCGGTGCGCCGAGACGAAGGGCGAGTTCATCGACGTTGACGAATGCGCGGACGCGGCCGGCGAGCTTATCGAGGTCGAAGAACGTAGTGGCGTCGGTGATGACGCTGGCGGAAGAGTGGGTGCGCGGCTGGAAGAAATTCTCGGGGCCACCGCGGAACAGGAGTTCGTAGGCATACACTCTCAGCCGGGTGTCGAAAATAGGTTGGCGAGCGATGAATCTCTCGTGCATGAAGCGACACCCTTGTTTCGACAGCGCTGTGTTGAAGGCGCTTACGAAACCGATAAAACTGCCGAGCGGCTCGGGAAGCGGACCGGAGGGGAGTCCACAATTGGGGCGGCCGTGCGGTTAAAACCGATCCTTACGTCGGAGCCGACATGGAGTTGAGGAATTCCATGTTGGCCTTGGTCTTGGTCAAGCGGCTGAGGAGCAATTCCATGGCCTCAACGGTCGAGAGCGGGCTAAGAACCTTGCGCAACACCCAGACGCGGCTTAGTTCGTCTGGCGGGAGCAGCAATTCGTCCTTACGCGTGCCGGAGCGCTGAATATCGATGGCCGGGAAGACGCGCTTATCGGCGAGGCGACGGTCGAGGTAAATTTCCATGTTACCGGTGCCCTTGAATTCTTCAAAAATGACGTCGTCCATGCGGCTACCGGTGTCGATCAGGGCGGTAGCGATGATGGTGAGCGAACCGCCTTCTTCGACATTACGAGCAGCGGCGAAGAAACGGCGCGGCCGCTGCAGAGCGTTGGCGTCGATACCGCCAGAGAGGACTTTGCCGGAGGGCGGAGTGACGGCGTTGTAGGCGCGCGCAAGACGCGTGATGGAATCAAGCAGAACGACGACGTCGCGCTTATGTTCGACCAGGCGCTTGGCCTTTTCGAGGACCATTTCCGCGACTTGAATATGGCGCTGGGGCGGTTCATCGAAGGTGGAGCTGATGACTTCGCCCTTGACGGTGCGCTGCATGTCGGTAACTTCTTCCGGGCGCTCGTCAATGAGCAGAACGATCAGCGCGACTTCCGGATGATTGACGGTGATGGAATTGGCGATGGACTGCAACATCATCGTCTTACCGGTGCGTGGTGGCGCGTTGATCAAACCGCGCTGGCCCTTGCCGATAGGGTTGAGAAGATCCAGCACGCGGCCGGTGAGATTTTCCTTAGTGGTTTCCATCTTGAGGCGGCCCTGCGGATAGAGCGGGGTGAGGTTGTCAAAGAAAATTTTGTTGCGGGCGACTTCGGGATCTTCGAAATTGACGGCTTCGACTTTGATTAAAGCGAAGTAGCGCTCGCCGTCTTTCGGAGGGCGAACCTGGCCGGAGACGGTGTCTCCGGTACGCAGATCGAACTTTCGGATCTGCGATGGGGAAACATAAATGTCATCGGGGCCGGGGAGATAGTTGTATTCCGGCGCGCGGAGGAATCCGAAGCCATCGGGGAGACATTCGAGAACGCCTTCCGAGAAGATCAATCCGCTTTTTTCGGTTTGTGCGCGGAGGATCTGGAAGATCAACTCTTGCTTGCGCATGCCGCTGGCACCGGGAATATTCAATTCCTTGGCGATCTTGGCGAGATCGGTGATGTTCTTTTCTTTCAGCTCCGCCAAACTGACGCTAACCTGATTGCTGCCTTCTGTGCTCGTCTCTTTTGCCATATGTCCTGACTTTTTCAATTTTTGAATTGGTGGTGACACCTGACCCATCATCCCGGAATGAACTACGTGGTGGTGTACCTTACCGGCGGAGGGAATCCCCGCCAGGGTGGGGCAAACCAAACTGTCTGCAACCGGACGCAACGCCGGGCCTGTATTTACGCGCAACCCGCGGGTGCAGGCTGTGGCCTATCCAACGCTGCCTAGTTGGTCAAACTCGTGTCTTTATCGGCGCCAGTTGTGAACGCTTCCGCTACAGGCGCAACCCCGGCGTGCTCGATGGGCACAATCGGGCGCTCCAGCGCAATCTGCAAAACCTCGTCCATGGTGTCCACGAAATGCAATTTGAGGCTGGAGAGAATCTCCTGGGGAATATCCGCTAGGTCCTTTTCATTATCCTTCGGAAGCACGGCTGTACGCAAGCCCATTCGATGAGCGGCGAGAAGTTTTTCTTTCAGCCCGCCGATAGGCAGAACCTTGCCGCGCAGGGTGATTTCGCCGGTCATGGTGACGTCGCAGCGCACTGGAATACGGGTCAAAGCGCTGACGATGGAGGTGCAGATGGTGATACCGGCGGAAGGGCCGTCCTTGGGGATGGCGCCTTCAGGCACGTGAACGTGAATGTCCAGCGTGCGGTAGAAATCTTTTTCCAGGCCGAGGGTGGCGGTGCGCGAACGCACGTAGCTCATGGCGGCTTGCGCGGATTCCTGCATGACGTCACCAAGTTTTCCGGTGAGCGTGAGGCGGCCCTTGCCTTCCATGATGGTGGCTTCGGTGGCCAGCACGGAGCCGCCGACTTCAGTCCAGGCCAGGCCGGTGGTCAGGCCGATTTCGTTTTGCTTCTCGAGCCAGAATTCGCGGTACTTCAATACGCCGAGGAATTCGTTGGCGTTTGCCGGAGTGATTCCCGTATACATCGCGGGACCTTCGGTAACCACGCGGCGCGCCATTTTGCGGGCGATATTCTGAATTTCGCGCTCGAGGTTTCGAACGCCGGCTTCATGCGTGTAGTGGCGAATCAGGTGCAGCAACCCTTCATCAGTGAAGGTGAGATTTTTTTCGGTGATACCGGTGGCTTCGAGCGAGCGCTTGACCAGGAAGCGCTTGGCGATTTCCAATTTTTCCTGTTCGGTGTAGCCGGGGAGGCGCAGAACTTCCATGCGATCCTGCAGCGGCTGCGGAATAGTGTGCAGCACATTGGCGGTGCAGACGAACATGACCCTGGAGAGGTCGTATTCGACGTCCAGATAGTGATCGGTGAAGGCGTGGTTGAGCTCGGGATCGAGGACTTCCATCAGGGCTGCGGATGGATCGCCGCGGAAATCCGTGGACATCTTGTCCACTTCGTCGAGAACGAAAATCGGATTGGTGGTGCCAGCCTTCTTCATCATCTGGATGATCTGGCCGGGCAGGGCACCGATGTAGGTGCGCCGATGGCCGCGAATTTCGGCTTCATCGCGGACGCCGCCAAGGGAAACGCGAACAAATTTGCGGCCGGTGGCATGGCCGATGGACATGGCCAGAGAAGTCTTGCCGACGCCTGGAGGCCCGACGAAGCAAAGGATGGAGCCTTTTGGATTCTTGACTAGTTGGCGGACGGCAAGGAATTCGAGGATACGTTCCTTAACCTTTTCCAGGCCGTAGTGCTCTTTGTTGAGAATTTCTTCGGCAGCTTTGATGTCGCGAATTTCTTTGGAACGCTTCTTCCAGGGCACAGCCAGCAGCCAGTCGATGTAATTGCGACTGACGGTGGATTCTGCGGACATGGGCGGCATGAGTTCCAGGCGCTTGAGTTCGGTGGTGGCCTTTTCATGCACTTCTTTGGGCATGCCCGCTGCGTCAATCTTCTTTTTGAGCTCTTCGGATTCGTTTTTCTCGCCGCGGCCGAGTTCCTTCTGGATGGCCTTCAATTTCTCGTTGAGGTAGTACTCTTTTTGTGCGCGCTCCATCTGGCGCTTGACGCGAGTGTTGATGTTGCGGTCGACGTTGAGCTTTTCCAGTTCGATTTCGAGAATGTCAGAGATGCGATTGAGCCGTTCCAGGGGATCAGCGGTTTCAAGCAGATCCTGTTTTTCGTCCACCGGGAGTTGGAGATTAGCGGCGATGGTGTCTGAAAGACGCGACGGATCGTCGACGCGGGCGGCGGCGATCATGGTGTCGTAATTTAGGCTTTGCGAAAGCTTGATGAACTGTTCGTACAGGCCAGTGACTTTCGAGACCAGTTGCTCGACCTGCGGGGTGGTTTCGATCTTTGCGCTGAGCAAGCGGACGTTTGCGCGGAAGAAACCCTCGTCGCTGGTGATGGAGACGGCGCGGGCGCGCTCGACGCCTTCGACGAGAACCTTGATGTTGCCGTCGGGGAGTTTCACGCTCTGGACGATGTTGGCCAGGGTACCTACGGCGTAAATTTCCTCGGGCTTGGGGTCATCCACCGAAGCGTCATGCTGGGTCGACAGGAAGATTTTCTTGTCGCCATTCAGCGCTTCTTCAAGCGCACGGACGCTGGCTTCCCGGCCGACGATGAACGGAGTCATCTGCTGCGGGAAAATGACCATATCGCGCACCGGCATCATGGGCACGCGTTTTGTTTCCTGTTTTTCTCGATTGAACATGGGGCCCCTGAACTGCTACATCAACCAACTGGCCACGCTTTATCCGGCCTTTTCCAGCAAACTCCAGTTGATTTCATGGCCGCGGACCATATCGCCGGTGACCACAAAATCACGCACTTTGCGCTGCATCGGGAGGTGGTACATCAGTTCCAGCATGAGGTCTTCCAGGATCATACGCAAGCCGCGCGCGCCAACTTTGCGCTGAAGTGCCAACTCGGCGACGGTCTCCAGAGCGTCGTCGGTGAAGCGCAGACGGACGTTTTCGAACTCGAACAGCCGCTGGTACTGCTTGAGCAGCGCGTTCTTTGGCTCGGTCAAAATCTTCATGAGCGCGCTCTTGTCGAGGTCGCTCATTACGCCGGCAACTGGCAGGCGGCCTACGAATTCGGGAATCAAGCCGTAGCGAATCAAATCACCAGGCTGAACCTGCTCCAGCAGTTCGGTGTTACGCCGCTGTGAGGAGACCGGACTGGCGCCGGCTTCGGTGTGGAAACCGAGCGACCTGCGGCCAACGCGCTTCTCGATGATTTTCTCTAGGCCAACGAAGGCCCCGCCGCATATGAATAAGATGTTTGTAGTGTCCACAGGGGTAAATTCCTGGTGGGGATGCTTGCGGCCACCTTGGGGAGGCACATTGGCCACGGTGCCTTCGAGAATCTTGAGGAGGGCTTGCTGGACGCCTTCGCCGCTGACATCGCGGGTGATAGAGGGATTTTCGTCCTTTTTGGCGATCTTGTCGATTTCGTCTATATAGATGATGCCCTGCTGGGTTTTCTGGACGTCGCCATCGGCGGCTTGCAATAGCTTGAGGATGATGTTTTCGACGTCTTCGCCGACGTAGCCGGCCTCGGTGAGGGTGGTGGCGTCGACTATGGCGAAGGGAACATCCAGCATGCGGGAAAGGGTTTGCGCCAGGAGGGTTTTGCCAGTACCGGTAGGTCCGATGAGGAGAATATTGGACTTGCTGACCTCGATTTCACCCGGCTGCTTGTTCAGGAAAATGCGTTTGTAGTGGTTGTAGACTGCGACGGCCAGCTTTTTCTTGCTGCGATCCTGCCCGATGACATAACCATCGAGAAACTGCTTGATTTCGGGCGGGCGAGGGAGGCGTTTGGCGGGGGCGGTGGCCTGTTCGCGCTTTTCGTCTTCGAGGATGGTCTGGCAGACGCCGACACACTCGTTGCAGATGTACGCGCGCGGATAGTCCGAGGGCGAACTAATCAGCTTTTCCACCTGCTCCTGCGTTTTATGGCAGAAGGAACAGCGAAGCGGCTCGTCTGGGCTATATTTTTTCACGTGATTGGAGGCCTCGTCTCCGGGTCTTCCGCCGGAGCCCATAGTAACCATTCTAGGCTGAAATTCCCGCTGGGCAAGTAGGAAACTGTGAGGGCTGTGACAATCGGCAACTCACCCAAAATGGTAGCTCGCTGGAAAATAGATGCGAGCGGGTTGCGTTCCGAGCCACACGTTAGAACAGCCCAACAAAAATCGACAAATCGGCAAATTACCGGTGTTTAAAGATGATCTCATCGATCATCCCGTAGTCCTTGGCCTGCTCCGGGTTCATGATGTAATCGCGCTCGACGTCTTTCTCGATGCGTTCAACCGGCTGGCCGGAATGCTTGGACAAAATGTGGTTGATGGTGGAGCGCATGCGCAAAATCTCTTTTGCGTGCAGGTCGATATCGGTAGCCTGGCCGCCGAGGCCGCTCATCCAGGGCTGGTGGATCAAAATGCGCGCATTGGGCAGTGCGAAACGCTTTTTCGGCGAGCCGCCGGCGAGCAAAACCGCCGCGATGGAAGCTGCCTGGCCGACGCAGGTGGTGACTACGTCGGGCTTGACGAATTGCATGGTGTCGTAAATCGCGAAACCCGCGGTGATGGAGCCGCCGGGAGAATTGATGTACAGCTGAATGTCTTTTTCCGGATCTTCGGCTTGCAGGAAGAGCATCTGTGCGGTGGCCAGATTGGCGACGTGATCGTCAATAGGCGTGCCGATAAAAATGATGTGCTCTTTCAGCAGGCGGGAATAAATGTCGTAGGCGCGCTCGCCGCGGCTGGTCTGTTCGACCACCATGGGTACGAGGGTTGTGCCGCGGTATTCCGGTTCTTCGTAGTTTTTCATGAGTAAGAGTTTGCTCTTTACAGCGGGGTCAGATTTACTTGGCGGTTGCGGCTATAGTTTTGACGCGAGCGTTTTGCGCAAGCCAGTCGATGGTTTTGTCACTCCGCAGCTTCGCTTTCATCCTATCGAGCGTGCCTTGCTTTGTCAAACGAGCGCTAAGTGCTTCGGCGGATTCGCCACTATGGGTCGCCATGTGTTCCAGTTCGTGCTGCAGTTCTTCATCGGTCGATTCGATTTTTTCTTCAGTGGCGATGCGATCGATGACCAACTCGGCCTTGACATCATCCTTGGCGCGCTCTTCCTGGCGTTTGCGGAGAGTGACCCAATCGACGTTGACTGCGCGGGGATCTACGCCTTGTTGGGCTAGGGAACGGACGACGCGTTCCAGCCGGACATCCATCTGCTGTTCGACGAGCGATTGTGGAACAGGGAAGTCGTGGAGTTTGACCAATTCGGCGATGACCTTTTCGCGCTGCAGATCTTTCTGGCGGTGGTCGCGCTCGTGCTCGAGGCCTTCTTTGATTTTGGTTTTTAACTCATCGAGGGAGGTGGCGTCGCTGACGTCCTTGGCGAATTCATCGTTTAGCTCGGGGAGTTTCTTGGTTTTGATGCCGAGGACCTCAACGGCGTAATGAAAGGTTTTGCCGGCGAGCTTGGCGTCCGGATAGTCGGCGGGATAGGCCACATCGAAATTCTTGTGATCGCCGACGTTTGCGCCCATGAGGTTTTCGTTGAAGGGCGCCATGGTTTCTTCTGCGCCGACGTGGCAAAGCACGCTTTCGGCTTGCAGCGGTTCGCCTTGGCCCTCGGGTTTGGGCGTGCCGACGAGTTTTACCTGGACGTAGTCGTCGTTTTCGACGGCGCGACCTTCGACCGGCGCGAAGGCGGCGGCGCGTTGCTGCATTTCACCGAGCGTTCGGGTAACGTCTTCGTCGGTCAGGTTCATTTCGGGCATTTCGATTTCGAGATTTTTGTACTCGCCCAGGGAGAATTCTGGAAGCACGTCGAAGCTGGCCCTGAATTTCACCGGCTGTCCTTCGTTGAACTCGAGCTTTTCCACTTGCGGCTGGGATACCGGGGTGAGCTTTTGTTCCGCGACGGCTTGTTCGACCTTTTCCGGGACGAGCTTTTGCAGGATTTCGCCCTTGATCTCTTCGGCGAAGCGGCGCTTGATTAGCGAGATGGGGGCTTTGCCGGGACGAAAGCCCGGGACCCGAGCGATGCGCGCATATTCCTTGGCGGTTTTTTCGGTAGCCTTGGTTACTTCATCGGCCGGGATCTCCAGATCCAGTTCTCTCCGGCATGTTGCTTCTTCGGCCATGTTAATTCTCCCTTATTCATCATCAGCAGTGAGTTCCAAAAATTCTAGAGCTTTCTTCAGGGCCTAAAGCGCAATTGAGAACTGTGATACGCCGGGTCAGAAGCCCAGGCCTCCTAAAGAGTTCAGTTACGCCGGCTGCGCCGCCCGTTATGCGCCAGAAACACACTTTTAAGGTGTTGATCCCGCTTTTCGGTGGCAATTTCAGGAATGACTCTGCGGCGATTCGGCGGGCTTCAGAACCATTTTCAACCTTAACAGTATAGGGGAGGGGACCAAGGTGGTCAACGAAGGGCAGGCTAGTCGGGGTGTCGACAACGTAGGTAACGCTACTGAAAGAGTCTTGCATTCGAGCATGGCGGCTTCTCCATGCTCTGGTGCGGCGATGATACAACTATGCGAACGGCAAAGTCATTGGCTCGCTGGTCGCTTATAGGCGTTTGTGAAACGCAACCGGAGCAGCCAGAAAATCAGTAATAGCAGTGGCAAGAGAGCTGGGACAAAAAGTACGTTCGTTTTGCGTATGAACACGGGGAAGACTTGTTGCTGCCCAAGGAAAAACGAACCGCTGGCGATGAACAGCCCAAAGCACATGCGCCAGAGATGCCGCACGATGCGCTGTGCGCCGAAAACGCCGCCGCGCAGCAGCATGCGAACGTCTCCCACGGCCGCAAGCAGCCATACCGAACCCAAGAAAAAGTGCATTCCGAGGGGAACGCCATCGTTTGAGTCCGTATGGCTACGCACCGCTTGCAAGCCAGAGATCCACAGGCCAATTCCGGCGACCAAGGGAACCAGAAGCGCACCCCAATCGAAAATGCGGGTTTCCCCGTCTTTGCGCCTGGCCGTCGCCCATGCGGTGGCAATCAGATAGAACGCGAAGGTGCCGCCAAGAACATTGCCCATCTGCTGTTTCCTGAACGCTAGATAAACTGCGCTGGCGGCCATGATCAGCATCGATACGACAAAGCCTTTTCCAGCCTGGGCATGCCGCGGCGAGCCTTTCCGAAACGACAATGCCGCGGCACCCGACAGTATCCCTACGATGCCAGCTGAAACATGAACGAGTAGCAAGGGCGAAAATGACATCGTCGAGGTCATGTTATCCATATATACGGGCGAGGAGGCGAGAAATACGCAGGATAGATGGCCCTATCGTATGATCTTGGGTGAACGTCGAGGGCTGAAGCGAAATGTTCAGAGCTAGAGTCGTTGCAGTATTTCTGCTGACGCTGGCGGCGAGTTGCTTAGCGCAGGAGCAGCAGCATGGGAATGGCGAGAAGTTGGGAGCAGTGCAGTTTGCCACATCGTGCGGCGAAGTGGCGCAGAAGGAATTCAATCGGGCGGTAGCGCTGCTGCATTCCTTTCAGTTCAGCCGTGCCATCGAAGGATTCAACGCGGCGCTGGGACAGGATGCGACGTGCGGAATCGCCTACTGGGGAATTGCCCTTAGCGATTGGAGTAATCCTTTTGTGGCGGGAATGAAAGACAGAGGGCAGTTGCAGGCAGGGCGGGAGTGCGCGGAACGCGGGAAGAACGTTGGGGCAAAGACGGAACGCGAACGAGCGTATATCGCGGCCGTCGGCAAGTTATACAGCGAGTACGAGAGCACGGAGCAGGCGGCACGCCTGGTAACCTATCGCGACGCCATGGGAGAAATCGCGGAGAAATATCCAGAAGACCATGAGGCGGAAATCTTCTACGCGCTAGCGCTCACGGCTTCGGAAGATCCTGCGGACAAGACGTACGCCGGGCGGCTCAAGGCGGGCGCGATACTCGAAAAATTGTTCAAAGAGGAGCCGACGCATCCAGGACTAGCACATTACATTATCCATACCTACGACGTACCAGCGCTGGCGGAGCGGGGACTGGTGGCGGCCCGGCGCTACTCGGAAATTGCGCCAGATGCGCCTCATGCGCTGCACATGCCATCGCATACCTTCACCCGGACGGGCTACTGGCAAGCGTCCATCGACAGCAACCTGGCGGCAGCAGCGGCGGCGCGGCGCGAGGGCCAGACGGCCGAAGAGTTGCACGCCAGCGACTATGAAATGTATGCCTACCTGCAAACCGGACAGGACGAGGCAGCCGCAAGGATAGTGAAATCGTTAGCTGAGATCGCAACGCGCTTCGATCCAAAGGCGGTGATAGGCGGCGCTGGCGGCCCGTCGGCCGGATATTTTGCGCTGGCGGCGATCCCGGCACGGTATGCGCTGGAACGCCGGGAATGGAAGCAAGCTGCGCAACTCACGCCACAAGAGACACCGTTTCCTTACACCGAGGCGATGACCTGGTTCGCCCGCGGATTGGGATCAGCGCGCCTTGGGAGAGCGCAGAGTGCGCGCGAGTCGATGGCGGCGCTGAAGCAGATTCGCGAGCGATTGTTGCAGGCGGGCGAAAAGTATTGGGCCCAGCAAGTGGAGATTCAGGAGCTTGAGGTTGAAGCCTGGGCAGCGCTAGCGGAGGGTAAGAAAGAGGAATCGCTGCAGCGGATGAGATCGGGGGCGGAACTGGAAGATGCGACGGAGAAGAGCGCGGTGACGCCCGGGCCTCTGGCCCCAGCACGCGAGTTATTGGGTGAGATGTTGTTGGAAATGAAAAAGCCCGCGCAAGCGCTGGAGCAGTTCGAAGCGACACTAACGAAAGAGCCGGGGCGCTTCCGAGCACTTTATGGGGCAGCGCGTGCTGCTCAGCGCAGCGGAAATCGCGAAGCGAGTCAGAAGTATTTTGCCGAGCTGTTGAAGGTTTGCGGACAGGCGGACAAGCCAGGAAGGGCGGAGATCGTAGAGGCACAGAGGGCGATTTCGCAGAATTAGTTTCGCGCTTAGGGGACATGCCCGGCAACGCTGGAAGGTGGTGGTCTGCTAGCGCTCGATTGGGTATGCGTGCGAAGGAAAGGAAGGATGATGAGTGCATGCAGAGAAGGAGTGAGGGTGCCGACTGCGACGCTGGGGTTGCTGCTGTTGCTGTTAGTTGCCAGGCCGGTGATGGCTCGGCAGGGTGGGACGGAGGAGAAGTGGATCGATAGCAGCAAGATTGCGGCAAATGGGACGGCTTATGTTACGCGGGTGATTCCGGTGCCCACTACGGTTAGCTCGGAGGCGCAGAAGATGCTGGCGCGAGTGGAGTTCGATGCGGCGGTGCCGCAGACGCTCGAGGAACGGCGCACCGGAACGGACCAGTGGCAGGCCGGCGTTGGCGAAGTGTGTAAGAAGATGTATCCGGTGAACGTAGCTGCGGATACGATCGCGGGCGTGCCGGTTCGGATAATCACGCCGCTGAGCATTGCGCCGGAGAAGCGCGACCGCGTGTTGATTAATCTTCATGGAGGTGGATTCAATTCGGATTCGGGGTCCTTGTCGGAGACCATTCCGGTGGCGAATTTGTCTGGCATCAAGGTGATTGCGGTGCTTTATCGGTTGGCACCGGAACATCCGTTTCCTGCGGGGCTCGACGATGCGGTGGCGGTGTACAAGGAATTGCTAAAGACGCACAAGCCGAGCCATATCGGGATTTATGGCACGTCGGCGGGAGCGATTCTTACCGCGGAAGTTACCGTGAAGTTGAAGCAGCTGGGATTGCCGCTGCCTGCGACGACCGGAATATTTTCGGGGTTGGGAGATTTTAGCCGGATTGGCGATTCGGTCGCTTTGTATGCCTTGAACGGATTTTCCGGGCACCTGGACCCGCCGAAAGTCAACTCGCATGCGGATGCATACACGGGATCGACCGATCTGAGGAATCCGGTGTTGTCGCCGGTGTATGCGGATGTGACGGGATTTCCGCCTACACTTTTTATCACTAGCGGGCGGGACCTGCTTCTGAGCGGGACGACGATTTTGCATCGGGTATATTTGCGGGCGGGAGTGGATGCGCAGTTGGTGGTGTTTGAGGCGTTGCCGCATGCGTTCTGGAATAATCCGGATTTGCCGGAATCGAGGGAAGCCAGCGCGATTATGGCTGGGTTTTTGGAGAAGCATTTGGGGAAGTGAATTTCTTCAGGGCCAAAGCCCGGTTCAGGCCGATCATTTTAAAGTCAGATCTAAGGCTCCGACCCCGGTGCCAAGTACTTTTCCTCAAACTGCAAAGTCGTGCGCTCCCGTGGTTCATGCTGGAAAACCAAAGTCAAAACCCGCACCTGAAAATCGTAGGGTGCGGCACCGATTTAGAAAAAAACAAAACTCAAGGAGCGGCCTAAAGCCGCCCCTACAAAGGGGAGGAGCGTATGCCTCGACGACGTGGTTGAAATGCGCGACTAATTGGGGTTGCAGGTGCGGGATTTTAGGGCCGGGAGCACCTGGTCGAATACTACTTTGCTGGGCATATCGTCCTTTAGGATTTGCCAGCCGGTGGTTACTACCAGAAGATTTTCTTCGGGGAAGACCATCAGGCGCTGACCTCCGAAGCCGAGGCAGGTCCAGATGTACGATTTCTTGTCTGGCCTGATGTAGAGCCACCACTTGTAGCCGTATTGGTAGGTGCTGTCCGCGACGATGAATGGCGTCACGGATTGCTGCACCCATTCGTGGGAAACGATGCGCTGGCCATTCCACGTGCCGTCGTGGAGATAGAGGTAGCCGATTTTCGCGAGGTCGGCGTCGCGCAGGTACAAGCCGCCTTCGGTGTCGATCATGCCCATGTAGTTGCGCTTCCAGTAGTGGTCCATGGCCAGGGGTGTGAAGAGATATTTTTCGCCGTACTTCTCGATGTCCTGCCCGGTTTCTTTCTGGAAAATGTAGGCGAGCAGCTCGGAGGCGCCGCTGCTGTAGCTGAAATGGGTGCCAGGCTCGGCGGCCATGGGCTTGTCGACGGTGTATTGCACCCAATCATCGGTAGCCTCCATGATGCTGGCATCGTTGCCGGGGTCGTCGTAGGGAAGGTCTTCGTTCCACTGAAGGCCGGTGCTCATGGTGAGGACATGCTTGAGGGTCATGCGGCGCTTGCGGTCGTCGACATTTTTTACCTTGGTGGTATCGAAGAAATGCAGGACCGGCGTGTCGACAGTGGCTTTGAAATCGCCGCGAGTCATGGCGATACCGATGATTACGCTGGTGACGGTTTTGCTGACGGACTGCATGGTGTGCAGATCGCTGCCTTTGAAATAGGGGTGCCAGGTTGGGTCGAAATAGTTGTACAAGCCGGTGAGTCTGGCGTTCAGCGGACCTTTTTCTTTGGCTTCCTTAGCGTAGATTTTCGCGTAATCGTGCTGATATTTTTTTGCATAGACTTCCTTGCCGCAGCGGAAAACGGTGAAGCTGTCGACCAGACCGTATTTCCCGTCGGCTAGTTCCTTATCGAAGGAATTTAGAACCGTTTCGTCGAGGCCGACGCTTGCAGGAGTTGCTTGCTCCCAGGTTTTCGTTGGCCACCGCGTAGCTTCCTTTTGGGGGGAGGCTTGCGGGCGAGCGAAGAGCACCAGTAGCGGCGTTGTCAGCATGCAAGCGACCGTCAGTGCGATAAATCCGCGTCGTTTCATGAAAAATCCTCCGCTGGATATGACAGGATGGCTGTTGTTCGGATATTGCTGTGGTGGGGACACTACCGAGCATGACGCTGGGTGTCAAGCGATCGGTTTACCTTGATACTATGTTCATCGATTGTTCCGAGGAAATACGATGAGCAGAGTTTCGCGGCGGCAATTTGTTTATTGTGGTTCGCTGGTGGCGGCCGGACTGGCGGCGCCGGGCCACGGGATGGGATTGTCTGTCGCTGGAGTAGACGCGCGGCCGCCGCTGGACGAATTTGGGTATGGCGATGTGACGTTAGCGAGCGAGTTGCACAACCGGCAACTAGAGGAGACCAGTTCGTTGCTGATGGGCTTGAGCGACGACAGTTTGCTGAAGCCGTTGCGGAAGATGAGTGGACAACCGGCGCCCGGCGAAGAATTGGGTGGCTGGTATTTGTACGACCCAAATTTCGACGGGCAAGCGCCGGGGTGGGCCGGATTTGCGCCGGCTTGCCCATACGGGCAGTGGGTTTCGGCGCTGGCGCGTTCGTATGCGGTGACTCGCGATGAGAAAATTCGAGAAAAAGTTCTACGGTTAAACAGTTTGTATGCCAAGACGATTTCGGGAGATTTTTACGAGAACAACCGTTTTCCCGCGTATTGCTACGACAAGATCGTTTGCGGGCTGATGGATTCGCATCAACTGGCGGACGATTCCGATGCGTATCGAATCCTGGAGCACACGACCGACACGGCGGTGGCGCACCTGCCGGGGAGAGCCATCGAGCACGGGCGAAACTGGCGACCGGGCAAAGACGAGTGGTATTCGATGGATGAATCTTACACCTGCGCGGAGAATTTGTTTCTGGCGTACCAGCGGGGAGCGGGCGAGCGCTACCGCGCGATGGGCGCGGCGTATCTGGACGATGAATACTTTGATCCACTGGCCGAGGGGTGCAGCGATTTCGACGGCCGGCACGCGTACAGCCATGTGAATGCATTGTGTTCGGCGATGCAGGCGTATTTGACGCTGGGCAGCGTGAAGCATTTACGCGCGGCTTTGAATGGGTTTGATTTTCTTGCGGCGCAAAGTTTCGCCACCGGCGGATGGGGACCGGATGAGCGGTTGCGCGCGCCGAATAGCGACGATGTGCACGCGAGTCTTACGGACAGCCACAGTAGTTTCGAGACTCCGTGCGGATCGTATGCGCATTTCAAGCTGACACGCTATTTGCTGCGGGTGACGCGCGATGCGCGTTATGGCGACAGCATGGAGCGGGTGATGTACAACACGGTGCTGGGAGCGAAGCCGCTGCTGGCGGATGGCAGCACGTTTTATTATGCGGACTACAACTTCAAGGCCCGTAAGGTGTATTCGGAGAAGCGATGGGCTTGCTGCTCGGGGACTCTGCCGCAAGTGGCGGCGGATTACGGGATCAACGCGTATTTGCGGGATGCGCGCGGGATATTCGTGAACCTATATATACCATCGAGCGTGAAATGGACGCAGGCGGGCGTAAACATTTCGTTGACGCAGAAGAGTGCGTATCCGTTCGAGGGCCATGTGGCGTTTGAGGTGACGGTTTCGCGGGCGGCGGAGTTCGATGTAAATTTTCGGATTCCGGCTTGGGCGGACGGCGCGTACTTGGCGGTGAAAGGGAAGCGAGTGGCCGAACCGGTGACGCCCGGGACTTTTGCGACGGTGCGGAGACGATGGAAGACCGGCGATCGCGTGGAATTGGAATTGCCGATGAGGAATCGGCTCGAGGCGATTGATTCGCGGCATGCGGATACGGTTGCGCTGCTTTGCGGGCCGCTGGTTTTGTTTGCGATTGGAGAGAATGTGCCTGCGGTGACTCGGCAACAGTTGCTGGAGGCGCGGAAGGTCGGGGCAGGGGATTGGCGGGTGGAAACGGCTGCGGGAGCAATGAAGCTGCTACCATACACGGGAATCTCGGATGAGGCTTATTCGGCGTACGTTGTAGTGAGTTAGCGGAATTCTTCAGATAGTAGTTCTGAGGCTTGCTTGCTGGTCAGGCGGACAACTTTCGGGCAGCCAAGACAGGCAAACCGGTCAACAGATCTTTGATTATCCGACCCTTTCTCGATCGTTCGGGAGCATCTGACCCAATCTGCGTTTTCGCTTCCTTCCATAGTCGAATCATCTTGCTCTGCCGGGATGATTCCCGACGAGCGCTTTGCGATCGACGTTTCTATGATCGAGTAGACGTTGAATTAGCGGGCCGTCTCAGAAGACGGTCTCTCAAAACAACGAGCTGAGGACTCTAAGGCAAATTGCTTAAGGTTTTTACTTGAGCACGATATACTTATGTACGTTAAATTGAGCCTGGAGGATGTCCCATGAAATATTTATTGCGAATGCTGATGATCTCCGCAGTAGTGATGCTGCCGCTGCGCGCGGCGGATGACGTTCTTTCCGCGGTGCACGGTATCATTACGAAAACAGACGCAGCCGCGAAGACTATCGTGGTGAAGACCAAGGACGGCACGGAGCACACCATTCATTTTGTCGGGAAGACCACGGTGAAGGGCGGCGAGATGACCGCTGACGCGGCAAAGGATACCTTTCACGGTTTGAAGGAAGGTTCGGAGGTCGTGGCCCACTACACAGTGAAGGGGACCGAAAAGACCGCCGTGGAAGTGGACAAGGTGGGGAAGGATGGAATGAAGTCGGTCGAAGGGACGGTAAGCAAGGTTGGAGAAGGTGGCAAGACGATCGCCGTGAAGACCGCCGACGGGACCGAGCATGTGTTTGACGTGGCAGGTCACGACACGAAGACGGCCGCTGTCGACACCGGCAAGGCTGCCGATAAGACCGGAAAGGTTACGGTTTACTACACAGAAGAGGCCGGCAAAAAGGTGGCGCACTTTTTCGAGAAACTTTAGACTGTGTAGTTTTTTGGGCGTAGGTTTCGATAAAGAAAAATCACGGCGAAGGGCGGGCCAACCCCCGCCCTTCTTTTTTTAACATCCAGCCCGCTACGCTTCCCGCCCGATTCGTTGTTTCACTGGCTGTCGACTATGACTTATAGTTGCGGATATTCCTCGACGGTAAACGCGGAACCACAATGAACATGGCGGAGAAATCGGAAAAACCAGAAGAACACCGAAGCTCCGACTCTTCGGAAACCGTTCGGGGAGGGACTGCGGACGCAGGTGCCATGATCGATCCGGATCCTTCGCAAGCTACTCAGCAACCATCGACGCCAAAATTTATTGGAGTTTACCGGCTGGTTCGAAAGCTTGGCGAAGGCGGCATGGGCCAGGTGTGGCTTGCGGAGCAGACTGCGCCGGTAAAGCGGGAAGTGGCGCTAAAGCTGGTGCGCGGAGGCATGTTTTCCAGGGCGGTGACGCAGCGATTTGAAGCGGAGCAGCAGTCGCTAGCGATCATGGATCACCCGACGATCGCGAAGGTGTTCGACGCGGGATCGACCGTGGATGGACAACCGTACTTCGTCATGGAGTACGTCCCGGGTTTGCACATCACGCGTTATTGCGATGAGAAAAATCTTTCGGTTAATGAGCGGCTGGAACTTTTCACCCGTGTGTGCGATGGAGTACAGCACGCGCACCAGAAAGCCATCATTCATCGCGACCTGAAGCCTTCCAACATTTTGGTGGTGGAAGTGGACAGCAAACCGATGCCGCGCATCATCGATTTTGGGATCGCCAAAGTGGTGACGGAAGTCGAGTCGCAAACAGATCGTTCGTTCATCACCAAGCTTGGAGCGCTGGTGGGCACGCCGGGCTACATGAGTCCGGAGCAGGCCGATCCCAATGTTCGGGATGTGGACACGCGAACGGATGTTTACTCACTTGGCGTCGTTTTGTACGAGTTGCTTACCGGAATTTTGCCGTTTGAACCGGCGGTCTGGCAGCAACACTTCGATCTGGCGTTGAAGCAACTTCGCGAAGACGATCCGATGCCCCCAAGCAACCGTTTGAAGAAGGATGCTTCGACCATGACCGCGAGCGCGGAGGTTCGCGGAGTGGCGCCGACGACGCTGGTCAGCCTGCTGCACGGCGATCTGGACTGGATCACCATGAAGGCCTTGGCGCGTGAACGCGAGCGGCGTTATGGGTCGCCATCGGAGTTTGCCGGGGATGTTCGCCGCTATTTACACAACGAACCGGTGGAGGCCCGTCCACCGACTAGGTCATACAAAATCCGCAAATATGTGCAGCGGCACCGGCTGGCGGTGGGATTTGCGGCGGGAATCCTGGTGTTGCTGGTGGCGTTTGGGGTGACCGAATATTTTCAGGTACGCAAAATTACGCGGGAACGGGATCGTGCCGACCGGGTGGCGAGATTCATGGTGGATATGTTCAAGGTGTCAGACCCGAACGAAGCGCGCGGCAACAGCGTCACGGCGCGGCAGGTGCTGGACAAGGCGTCGAGCAACATTGAAAGCGGGCTGAACAAGGATCCACAGCTGCAGGGAATGCTGATGGGAGACATGGGTCACGCCTACGCAAACATGGGACTTTTCCCGCAAGCGCAGGAGATGCTCGAGAAATCAGTGGCGATCGGGCGGCACGCCGGCGGAACCAGTGATCCGGCAACGCTGAACGCCATGGGACTCCTTGCATTTCTATATATTCGACAAGGCCGGTACGCGGATGGGGAAGCACTCTTGCGGGAGGCCATTCCGGCGGAGGAAAAAGTACATGGGCCAAATCACCTCGCGACGCTGGCGGTTAAGCGGTACCTGGCGATCGCGCTCGAAGACGAAGGCAAGTACGAAGAGGCTGAGAAGCTGCAGCAACAAGTGCTGGCCACGGCGCGAGAGAACTACGGACCTTCGCACTGGGAAACGTTGCTGTCGGCAAACATGCTCGCGAATATTCTGGACGATCTCAACCGGCTGCCGGCGGCGGAGCAACTTTACCGTGATACCTGGAAGGCGCAGATCGAGACGCTTGGCGCAGACCATCCGGACTCGCTGTCGACGGCTTCAAATCTGGCGGGGACGTTGAAGAAAGAAGGGAAGTACGAAGAGGCCGAAAAAATCCAAAGGGACACATTATCGCTACGTACGCGCGTGTTGGGCGCGGAACATCCCGATACCCTGGCTGTAAAACTGAATCTTGCAAATACGCTGGAAGCGAAGGGACGACATACGGATGCTGAAACACTTTACCTAGAGACGCTGGCAGCGCAGAAGCGGGTGCTGCAGGCCGATAGCCCGGAAACCCTAACGACCTTGGAAAATCTCGCGATTACGCTTCGATCGGAGGGCCGCCTTGCGGAAGCGGAAACTATGCAACGGGAGACCTTGGCGAAACGGCAGCGGGTGTTGGGGCCGGTGCACCCCGATTCAATAAAGTCCGCTGAAGATTTGCTTGCAACGCTCTATGCCGACAAGAAAAATGAGGAAGCCGCCATCTTGGTGCGAGAGCTGGTGACCGCAATCGAACAGGCACACGACGCGCAGGGCCTGGCGAATACGTGGTATGACCTTGCCTGTGTCGCCGCGCTTGCCGGGCGGAGTGGCGATGCGTTCACCGATTTGCAGCAGGCCGTGGATCACGGTTATTACGACGGCGATCATATGAAGAGCGACGATGATCTGAAATCGCTGCGAGGCGATCCACGATTCGAAGCTTTGATCGTGCAAGCACGCCAACGGGCGGCCGTGGCTCCCGCGAAATAGACGGAAAATTCTGAAGTAAATCATTCTTATTCCCTCGCGTACAATGATTCGGCGTGGAGGGAACCCCTTGAGAAATTCCGCCATTCTTCTTGTACAGTGCCCGGATCGCAAAGGACTGGACGCGACCATTGCTGAATTTATTTATCGCTATGACGGAAACATTCTGCATTTTGAGCAGCATCAGGCGGGCGAAGAACGATATTACCTGGCGCGCGTGGAATGGGACCTGGTGGATTTTCGCCTGGACTTGAACGATTTCGACGGCGCTTTTGGCCCGGTCGCACAGAAATTCGGCATGAACTGGGTGATGAACCTGAGCAACCGGCGGCCGCGGGTGGCTATTTTTGTTTCCAGGTACGACCACTGCCTGGTGGACTTGCTTTACCGACAGCGCAACGGGGAACTGGCTTGCGATTTTCCGTTAATGATTAGCAATCATCCGGACGCCAAGAACCACTCCGACTTTTACGGAGTGCCGTTGCACGTAATTCCGGTGAACAGGGAAACTAAGCCGCAGGCCGAGGCGCAACAGATCGAACTGCTGGAAAAGAACAAAATTGATCTGGTGGTGCTGGCGCGATACATGCAGGTGCTTTCTTCGGATTTCATCGCGACTTACCAGATGCCGATTATCAATATTCACCATTCGTTTTTGCCGGCGTTTATCGGCGGCAAGCCACATCACCAGGCGTATGAACGCGGCGTGAAGCTGATCGGCGCGACCGCGCATTACGTGACGGAAGTGTTGGACGACGGGCCGATCATCGAACAGGGAGTGACGCGGATTTCACACCGCGATTCGCTGGAAGACCTGGTGGAAAAGGGGCGAGACCTGGAGAAGGTAGTGCTTTCGCGAGCGGTTCGTTGGCACATTGAGAACAGAATCTTGTTGTACAACAACAAGACGGTGATCTTCGAGTAGCCTGAGCTTATGCAAGTTACTTTCCGCTGCGTCGTTTTTCCAGTGCTTATTGCCTTTGTGATGCTGCTGAGTGCTGTGGCACCTTGCTGCTTTGCGCAGGCAAGTGCTGCAGGGTCTGACGCACAGAACTCCACGCGGGCGTGTGCGGCAAATCCCTTGCTGGAGCCCCCTGCGAAAAAGAAAGCTGCGCGTAAACCGAAGCACCCGCTGACGGCAGAGGCTGCGCCTGTTTGCATCGAGGTGAAAGGCGAATCCATCGAGGTGCAGGAATTTCTGCAAGCGTTTGCGAGGGAGCAGGAATGGCGGAGCGGAGAGCATCACGCGTCGGAAGACACCTGGTCGTTTGTGCGCTACCTGAATGTGCAAGAACTGGAAAAATATGCGGACACGAAGGTTTTGCTCGAGCCGGTGAAATTCAGCAGCGGCAAAACGGCGGTGGTGGTGAGAACTTTGGATGCCGGTGGTGGATATGTGCGGGTGCAGATCACCGCGCGTTTTCAGGGGGAAGGGCAATCGGAGGACAAGGTGATGGCGCAGCCGGGGAGCATCTGGACGCTGGCTTCGCGTGGAGTGTTTGAAGAGGAGCTGGTGGCGGCGTTAAAGGCGCGGAGGGGAAGAGCGGAGTGAGCGGCTTGACTTGAAAGGAGCCCGAGAGTACAGACAGGAGTGTCTATGCCAGCTGGGGAAGTGAACCCCAAGCCAAAACAATTCTTCAGGGGCTGAAGCTCATTTTGACGTAGTGCTTAATGTCGAAGCCAAAGCTCCGACCCCGGCGACAAGCCCTTTTTTCCGCAAGCCGAAATTCCATCTTCTTTTGCAGAAATCCAGACGCATAACCCAAGAAAACCACGGACAAAACCCCAAGACCCACGCGCGACACCGCGCATGGGGTACCCACTCTGTTAATGTGCGATGTATCAATCGGCGGCCAGGGGATGGGCCAGGGCGGTGGTCATATCGGCGTAGAGAAGGCGGTGGAAGAGGTGCTCGCCAGCTTCGCGGCGGACGGAGAGTCGTCCGGCCACATAGGCGCGGGAGCTTAGGCCGCGTTGCACGGAATCGCAGATGGCCATGTCTTCATCCTGAACTTTTTCGCTGACGGCGATGCTTTCCTTGTGATGCTGCTGCGCGGCGGGGCTGATGTCGGCGAAGTAGTAGTCGAAGATGACCGCGCATTTGTCGACGCCCAGGGGTAGGACGAGGTTGGTGTCCATCACCCCGGAATAGGCGTTGATCATGAAGTTGGGGTAAACCCACAAGTAGAACGCGGTGCCCTGGCGCGTGGAGAGAATCGCGGATTCCGCGGCAGCCGAGGAATCCAGAGGGCTGGATTGCAGGCAGGCGCGTTCGTAGTTTTCGATGGTGTATTTGGTGTACTCGACGACGCTGCTGAGGCCTTTGTGGGCGTGCGGGACGTGGTAGCCGCCGTCGAGATAATTGTCGACATAGACTTTCCAGTTGCAATTCAGCGTGTAGGTGCGGCGATCGAAATAGTGCAGTTTTTCGCGCATCTGCAGGGGCGCGACGATTCCCGGAACGTGGCCCAGGAAATCCCGCAGCGGCATGGCTTTTCCATCGAGATTGACGAGGATGAAATTTTCCCAGGTGTCCACGCGCACGGAAACGAGGCCATTGTCGGCGCGTTCGAAATTGCAGACGCCTTCGAATTCCACCATGCCCTTTAGGGTGCCGTCGTTGCCGTAAGTCCAGCCGTGATACGGGCAACGGAAATTTTTGGCGCAGCCGCTGGATTCGGGCACCACCGCGGCAGCGTGATGGCGGCAAACGTTGTAGAAGGCGCGGAGCACGCCATCGTCGCTGCGAACCACCACGAGGGGTTCTTCGTTGACGTCGATGGTGAAGAATTGCCCTGGTTGCTGGACCTGACCGAGGCGCCCGACGACTTGCCAGTTGGAGGCGAAGACGCTGTTGCGCTCGAGCCGTTCGATGCGCTTGTCGAAGTACCACGGCGCGGGGATGGTGTGGGCTTTTTCGAGGGGAGCCTCGGGATTGTAGAGGTTCAGGATTTCGTTGATGCTGCGCTGATACATAAAGAATGACTCCGGATAAAAAGTAAGGATACGAGCGGTTCATTTTCCTTTAGAAGAGAGGGGCGCGCAAGGGGCGTGAGGCGATACGCCGATCAGAAAAGTCAACGCGCGGACGCCGATCTAAAGATCGGCCACTACCGAAAAGCTCTAACACTTACGCGGTTTGCTGGCTTTCGGTTGTGAGCGCGATATGACGATGGAAGAGAATTGGTGCGGGAGAGAGGACTTGAACCTCCACGGGTGTAACCCCACAAGATCCTAAGTCTTGCGCGTCTGCCAGTTCCGCCACTCCCGCACCGGAGTACAACTCACTGAATCGTAACAGGTTCCTCTTGCTGCGTCTCCTGCTGCGAATCCGCTACTTTAGCTTGTCTATAGCTTACATTTCCATTTCTTTTTCAAAGTAACGGGCAAATGCGATCTGCCGACTATCCGGTGACCAGGTTGGAAAATGGTCGCCGGGATTGTCGGTCAGACGCAGAGGCTTCTCGCCGCCGACGAGCGTCCTGTAGATTCCGGCACTTTTCGCTCCCTCAAACTCCACAAAGGCAACCTGATTGCCGTCGGGCGAGAAAGCCGGCATGCCCTGACTTACCGGGACTCAGGGCCGCTGCTAGGAAGTTTATGTGCTGTATTGAACTGCGCGACGCAATAGCTCTGTGAGAACATCCCTTCCACGTGCTTCTTGTCTCCCGGAATCTTTTCGGCGCGCTCGTGTAGCTGACGCCAGGAAGGATTCGCCAGTATCAGATGCACCCTACCCCTAAGAAGCGTGACGAACACCGAACTCGCCACGCTTCTCCACCTGCGAAATGCAACACTACGCCCAGGCCATCCGAGGAACTTGTCCGATAATCCGACTAAATCGAGCACTTCGCGCATATGCCTTCACTCTGCCCATGGTGGCCTAAAGAGGCCGAACTGCCATTTCGATCGCACTCGGAAGATAGTCCGCACCGCAGAAAGCGGGGACTTGACTCCTGCCACCAAACGAAATCCCGCGTGCATCCTTGCTTGCTACCTAACTTCGGCAGACACATCCACACCATAAACAATTCTTGTGAGTCTCCAAAGTCAGAGCTGACGGTCGGCGCGAACGCGCCGATCAACATCCTGCCGGCCGAGAATGACCAGCACCATTGCCGTACCTAATAGCAAGAAGGCAACTCCCGCAGCTGATTACATCAACGGGCTCTTCCTTAGAAAATGATATTAAGAAGTCGCGT